>Ga0208324_1000743_pt1 | contig 13636 bp, 15 predicted proteins | sample Sb_taG_2_FD_187707 | JGI IMG/M metagenome (GOLD analysis project Ga0208324, IMG submission 187707) | Peat soil microbial communities from Weissenstadt, Germany - Sb_50d_5_LS metaG (SPAdes) (version 2) | ecosystem: Environmental > Terrestrial > Soil > Wetlands > Peat | place: Germany... | reverse complement strand
GAGGACCGCAAAGCTATACGACAGTCTCTATAGCTGCCCGGATCTTCCGCGTGAGCCGGATCTTCCGCGCAAATGGGGCGCTGGTGCACTTCTGGGGGCTGCGGGAGGACGGCCGCGCACGGGCATCGCGGTGGCGGCAGCACATACGACCCTGCGGCACCCCGATCCCGTAGGGGGGGTATGGGGGGATATTCCCCCCGAGGAAACAGCGTCTGGGGGGATATTCCCCCCGAGGAAATACGTCGGCGGCGGTGCGGACGCCCGAGCGCCGGAGGAAGGGTCCGGGCCGCCGCCGACAGCTCTCAGGTCCAGGTGTCGCCGAAGCGGGCGGTCATGTCGTCCCAGCTTTCATCGTCGGGGCGGCGCTTCGATGTGTCCGTCTCCTGGTCATCCAGGGCGGCCCGGGGCAGAGGGATCGACCGGTTCTGGCAGTGAACGGCGAAGCGTAGCTCTGCGTAGTAGGTCTCGCGGTCGCGGACTTCGGCGCGTGCCTCGGCGGGGGTCGGGGGGCCGGAGCGGCCGGCACCGACCTCCCGGGAGGGGAGATCGGCTCCCTCGTACGGCGACTGGCCCTCGTCCTCATATCTGCTGGCCACGACCCACACCTCGAATACCACTGCGGCTTACGACGTTGCCCCGCCCGGCTGACACGGCGTGCAGGCGGGGCAACGTCTGCTTAAACACGGTGCGAAGTTGTTTCGCTACCATTTGTAGTGTAACCGGGTGTGGTGTCCCCAATGCAATGGGTAACGAAGAATTGTGGGGTAATAGTTACCTGTCTTCCAGGTAATACTCTACCCATAGTAACCAACTTGGCACCCAGGGGAGCTGCGCGGCGGCAGGTACCAGTGTGAACACGAGGCGTGCCGAGGGGCAGTCACCACGCTTCGTTCTGCCTCAAAAGAACTGACGTACCTGGTTACTGTCCGCGCATGAGGTCGCCGATGATGCCGCCGACGGCGCCCGCCTCGGCGGCCTGCGGAGCGGTCTGCCGGGCCAGGTAGGGGTCGAGCGCGTGGGCGAGCACGGGCAGTGGCATCGACTGCAGCCAGAGCTGGCCAGGCCCGGTCAGCGCGACCAGGTGGAAGCCGTCGCCGCCGAAGGCCACGTTTGCGATGCCGGGAACCTGGGTGATACTGAACTGCACGCTGCCCTCGAACATCCCCACATGCCCCGGGTGCACCATCAGCGTCTGGCCGGGGGCGAGCGTGTAGTGCACCAGCTCGCCGGACAGCTCGATCCAGGCCCGGCCCTGGCCTTCGAGCTTCTGCAGGATGAACCCGTCGCCGCCCCACAAACCGCCGCGGAAGGTCTGCTGCAGCCCGATGCTGGGGCTGATGCCGGGCGTGCCGCACAGCCAGCCGTGGCGGTGCACGAAGAACGCCTGGCCGGGGGCGATATCGATGGGCATGATATGGCCCGGCAGCTTGGCCGCGAACGTCACCATGCCGGCGCCGGAAGCCGCTTCGTAATGGGTGAGGAACAGCCCGCCGCCGCCCAGGACCCGCTTCAGGCCCCGCATGAGGCCGCCGCCGGCCGGCCCGCCGGTGGCCATGTGCTGAGAGAGCTGGATGTTCGGGGTCATCCAGGAGAGTTCGCCGTGAGTGGAGACCACCTGCTCGCCCGGCTGCAGCGTGACCTCGAGGACCGGCATCGTGGTGCCCTTGATTTCAGCGTCCATGGGCAGCAGACTACCCGCGGGGTGGCTGTCCGATTTCCGCCAGTAGGAGTCGCCGCGGGCTGGCATTGTGGAAGGCGTGGACGACGAGCAGTGGTATCAGGCGGCAATCAGCAAGGACGCCCGCTTCGACGGAGTGTTCTTCATCGGCGTGAGCTCGACCGGCATCTACTGCCGCCCGTCGTGCCCGGCGATCACGCCCAAGCGCGAGCACATGCGCTACTACCGCACCGCGGCCGCGGCCCAGGAGGCCGGGTACCGCGCCTGCAAGCGGTGCCGTCCGGACGCCTCCCCCGGCTCGCCCGAATGGAACATCCGGGCCGACGTGGTCGGGCGCGCGATGCGGCTCATCGCCGACGGCGTCGCCGACCGCGACGGCGTGGCCGGGCTGGCCGGCCGGCTCGGCTACGAGCAGCGCCAGGTACGCCGGCTGATCACCGCCGAACTGGGCGCGGGGCCGCTGGCCATCGCCCGCGCCCAGCGGGCCCAGACGGCCCGGGTGCTCACCGAGACCACCACGCTGCCGCTGTCGGAGATCGCGTTCGCGGCCGGCTTCACCAGCATCAGGCAGTTCAACGACACGATGCGCGCGGTGTTCGCGGTGACGCCAACCGACCTGCGCGATCGCGCGGCCCGCGGAGGTCGGCGGCCGCGGCAGGCTCGCCGCGTCCTGAGGTTGGCCGGGCCGATGTCGGATCCGGCGGCGCCGGGCCTGATCAGGCTCAGGCTTCCGTACCGGGCGCCGGTCGACCTGGATCGGATGCTGGGCTTCCTGGCCGCCCGCGCCATCCCCGGCGTGGAGTCGGTGGAGGACGGTTGGTACCGGCGGACGCTGATGCTGCCGAACGGGACCGGCCTCATGTCGGTCGGCTCGCCTGGCGGGGATGCCAGGTACATCGACTGCGAGCTGCAGCTGGAGGACCTGCGCGACCTGACCGCGGCGGTCCAGCGCTGCCGCCGGCTGCTCGACCTGGACGCCGATCCCGAGACGGTCAGCGCGTCCCTGGCCGCCTCGGGGCCGGTGCTGGCGCCGCTGGTGCTGGCCTGCCCGGGGCGCCGGGTACCCGGTCACGTCGACGGAAACGAGCTCGCGCTGCGGGCCGTGCTCGGCCAGCAGGTGTCGGTGGCCGCGGCCCGGCGGCTCGGGGCGGGGCTGGTGGCCGCCTACGGCAAGCCGCTGGAACGGCCGGAGGGCACGCTGACGCACTGTTTCCCCACCGCGGAGACGCTGGCCGCCGCCGATCCGGCCACGCTGCCGATGCCGCGGGCCCGCGCCGCCGCGCTGACCGGGCTGGCCGCCGCGCTGGCCTCCGGCGACCTGTCGCTGGACCCCGGGGCCGAGCGGGACCGGGCCGAGGCGCAGCTGCTGGCCCTGCCCGGCATCGGGCCCTGGACGACGGCCTACATCCGGATGCGGGCGCTGTCGGACCCGGACGCGTTCCTGTCTTCCGATGCCGGGGTCCTCGACGCGCTCGGGCGGCTGGGCGCGGTGCCGGCCGGCGGTCGCGGGCCTGCGGCGCGGGCCCGGGCTGCCCGGCTCGCGGCGGAGCTGGCCGAGAGCTGGCGGCCGTGGCGTTCGTACGCTGTGCAACATCTGTGGGCCTATCTGGAGGAGAGTCGGTCATGACCAGCCCGTTCGTGGCGCCGGACCTGGACGTCCCGCGCCTGTCCCATATCGTCGGCTCCCCCATCGGCCGGCTGCTGCTGACCGGCGACGGACACGCCCTGACCGGCCTGTGGATGCTGGACGCTCCAGATCCCTCGGGCCGGCACTCGGCCCGGGCTTCGGGACTGACCCCCAGCCCGGAGGCCTTCACCGAGGTCGCGGCGCAGCTCGAGGAGTACTTCGCGGGGGACCGCAAGGAGTTCACCGTGCCGCTGGCTCCGAGCGGGACGCCGTTCCAGCTGGCGGTGTGGGCGCAGCTGACCAAGATCCCGTACGGGAGCACGGCCAGCTACGGCGACATCGCCCGCGCGCTGGGCAAGCGGCCCGTCGCGGCGCGCGCGGTGGGCCTGGCCAACGGGGCCAACCCGATCTCGGTCATCGTGCCGTGCCATCGGGTGATCGGCAGCGACGGCAGCCTCACCGGCTACGGCGGCGGCCTGGACCGCAAGGAACTGCTGCTCCAGCTGGAGGGCGCGGGCCCGGTCACCCTGTGGTGAGCCTTGGGCGGCGGCCTGGCCGGTAGCGTGGTGCTGTGCTCGCGTTGCTGCTCCTGGCCGTCGCGCTCGGGCTGTCCAACTTCGCGGCGGCGATCGGCATCGGCGTCAGCGGGGTGCACGGCCGGGACCGGGTGCGGATCGCGGTGGTGTTCGGCGTGTTCGAGGCCGGCATGCCGGTGCTGGGCGTGGCCCTGGGACAGAGCGTGGCCGCGGGCCTCGGGCACGCGGCGCGCTGGCTGGGCGGGACGGTGCTGATCGCGATCGGCGTGACCGGCCTGATCCTGGCCCGGCGCGCGCGCCGGGCCCGCGTTCCCCGGGTCCGGGGCGGGCCGTCCTGGCGGATGGGCCGGGTGGTGGCCAGCGGCCTCGCGCTGAGCGCCGACAACCTCGCGGCTGGCTTCGCCCTCGGCGCGTACCACACCGGGCTGGCGGCGGCCGCGGCGGTGTTCGGCGGGGTCAGCGTGATCATGTCGCTGGGCGGCCTGGAACTGGGCGCCACACTCGGCGCCGGCGCCGGTGACCGGAGCGAGCTGGCCGCGAGCGTTATGCTCGTCGCGGTCGGCGCCCTGGTGGCGGCGGGCGTGCTCTGAGATACCCCACGGAGGCCCAATGGAACGGCCGACGCGCCGGGTGCGTCGAACCTGCATGACGGATGAACACCCGGCCGGGCTCCGCGGGCCCCTTGGGCCCCTTGGGGCCCTTGGGCTTCTTGGGGCCGGGCTGCTGCTCGCGGCGCTGGCCGGGTGCGGCTCAGTGGTGGCGTCGGCCCCGCCGCCGGCCGGGGCGGCGGCGCCCGCGGCCGCCACGACGGCGGCACCGCAGGTCGGGTGCGCCAGCGTGAACCAGGCGACCGCGGTCAGCATACGCCGGATGATGCATCTGATGGCCCCGGTCGGGACCAACCCGCTCAGCCCCGCCACCTACCGTCAGGTGGCCCAGGTGCGGGCCCTGTTCGGCCAGCTGTGCGCCGCCGTGACTCATCCCGCGCCGGCCCAGATGATGCACTGCCCGGTCGACCTCGGGACCGAGTACGTCGGGACGTTCTACGACGGTTCCCGGGTGCTGGCCACGTTCACCTACGTCTCGTCGGGGTGCGAGCGGGTCACCGTCACCGCGGCGGGCAAGACGCTGGCCACGATGGTGTACGGCCGGGCGGCCGCCGCCGCGCCGCATCTGTCGGCGGACCTGGAAGTGATCGTGGGAGCACCGAAGCCGGGTGTGGTGCAACCGCAGGGCGGAATCGACCCGGGCGGGCCGGATAACCCCGCCTAGCGGTCAGGGCAGGTTGCCCGACTCGTCGAGGTCGAACTCGCCGTCCTTGACCCCGAGCACGAACGCCTCCCACTCCGCCTCGGTGAAATACAGCTTGTCGCCGTCGGGATGGGCCGCGTCGTACATCACGTACAGCTTGGCCTCGCTGGCCTTATGCGGAGCGGCCGACGTATCGGTGGTGACGTACACCTCGACGCGGCTCTCCTCGGCGTCAGGCGCTGACGCATCGTCACCCGGTGTGTGCATGCGCTCAGGCTACTACCGGTGGCCGTACCGCGCGTGCCAGCGGCCGGATAGGGTCGGATGCGTGCCCGCTACCCCCGCCAGTGACCAGGCCTGGATCGACCGGGAGGCCGCGTGGTTCGCGCAGCTGTCCACCGTGATCGTCGCGGCCGCCGCGCTGTTCACCGACCCGGCCGGCCGGGTGCTGCTGGTCAAGCCGAACTACCGCGATCACTGGTCGCTGGCGGGCGGGATCCTCGAGCACGGCGAACCGCCGCACGTCGGCTGCCGCCGCGAGGTGAACGAGGAAATCGGGGTCGACATCGAGCCGGGACCGCTGCTGGTCATCGCGTGGGTGGCGCCCGATGGCGTCCGGACCAAGCCGGTCGTGCACTTCGTCTTCGACGGGGGCGTGCTGGCCTCCGACGCCCCGATCCGGCTGCAGGAGGACGAACTGGACGACTACCGGTTCGTCGACGCCGGCGACCTGGACCGCTACCTGCCGCCGCTCATCAGCGCCCGGGTGGCCGCCGCGCTGCGCGGCCGCGGCAGCGGCGTGACCGTGTACCTGCCGTGGACCGGGGCATGACGCTCAGTACGGGCGTCCCGCCGTGATGCGGACCCCGAGCGGCATGATCGAGATCGGGATGATCTTGAAGTTGGCCAGGCCGAGCGGGATGCCGATGATCGTCAGGCACAGCGCGATGCCGGCGATCAGGTGACCGAGCGCGAGTTCCCAGCCGAGGAGGAGGATCCAGACGATGTTGCCGATCAGCGAGCCGATCCCGGCGTCGCGGCGCACCTCGATCTGGCGCCCGAACGGCCACAGCACATACCCGCTGATGCGCCACGCGGCGATCCCGAACGGGATCGTGATGATCAGGATGAAAGCGATCAGGCCGGCCAGGAAGTAGAGGATCGCCATCCACCAGCCGCACAGGACCAGCCAGATCACGTTGAGGATCAGCCGAATGACCGGCATGGTCTACCTCCTCGGTGCGGAACGGACTTCGAGGTGGTCGAGCAGGGTCGCGGTGGCGGCCGCGACCGCGTCCACCGCGGTCCCGAACGCTTCGGCATTGTGGCCGGCGGGTGCGCGGAAACCGCTGATCTTCCGGACGTACTGCAGCGCGGCGGCGCGGATGTCGGAGTCGGTCACCTGCTCGGAGAAGGGCGGGCGGAGAGTCTTGATGCTGCGGCACATGCTTTCGACCGTAACCTACGCTTGCGTCCGCTCCAGCCGGGGGCCGGGGCCGGGGGCCGCATCGATGGGGCCCGGGCCGTCACTCCAGGCCGAGCAGGCCCTCCAGGCCTACGGTGAGCCCCTCGGGAAGGGAGGCGAGGCTGCGGACGGCCAGCAGGACACCCGGCATGAACGAGACTCGGTCCAGGGAGTCGTGCCTGATCGTGAGCGTCTCCCCCTGGCCGCCGAACAGCACCTCCTGATGCGCCACCAGCCCCGCGACGCGTACCGAATGCACGTGGACCTCGTCGACGGTGGCGCCGCGCGCGCCGGGCAGCGCCGACGCGGTGGCGTCCGGCGGCGGTCCGAGGCCAGCCTCGGCCCGGGCCGCGCCGATCATCGACGCGGTGCGCAGCGCCGTGCCGGACGGTGCGTCCGCCTTGGCCGCGTGGTGCAGCTCGATGACCTCGGCGGACGGGAAGAAGCGCGCCGCCTGCTCGGCGAAGCGCATCATCAAGATGGCACCAACGGAGAAGTTCGGCACGACCAGGACGCGCACGCCCTCGTGCTCGTCCAGCCAGCCCTGCACCTCGTCCAGCCGGTCCTCGCCGAACCCGGAGGTGCCGACCACGACGTCCAGGCCGTTCTCGACGCACCACCGCAGGTTGTCCATGACCACGCCGGGATGGGTGAAGTCGACTACCACGTCGCACCCGGTCAGCGCGTCCCAGTCGTCGCCCTGGTCGACCTCGGCGACGACGTGCAGGTCCGGGGCCTCGCTGACGGTGCGGATCACCTCGCGTCCCATCCGCCCGCGAGCTCCCAGCACTCCGACCTTGGTCATCGCTGGAAGACCGAGAGATCGTCGAAGGGGCCGACGACGGCCAGGGCCTTCGGGCGGGTGAGGATCTCGGCCGCCACCGCGCGGATGTGGTCATGGGTGACGGCGTCGATGGAGGCGAGCACCTCTTCGACCGGCTCGAGCCGCGGATACACCAGTTCGGACTTGCCCAGGCGGCTCATCCGCGACGAGGGGTCCTCCAGGCCGAGCACGATCGAACCGCGGACCTGGCCCTTGCCGCGGGCCAGTTCGGCGTCGGTCAGGCCGCCCTCCACCACCCGGGCGATCTCCTCGGCGCAGATGGCGAGCACCTCGTCCGCCTTGGCCGGGAGGACTCCGACGTAGATGCCCCACATGCCGGTGTCGGCGTGCTGCGCGGAGAAGCTGTACACCGAGTAGGCCAGGCCGCGCTTCTCCCTGATCTCCTGGAACAGCCGGGAGGACCTGCCGCCGCCGAACGCCGCGTTCAGCACGCCGAGCGCGAACCGGCGGTCGTCGGTCCGGGACAAGGCCTCGCAGCCGAGCACCAGGTTGGCCTGCTCGATGCTGCGGGAGACCAGCGTGGTCCCCGCGCCGGCCTCGGCACCGAAACCGGCGTGACTGCCGTTCAGCCGGGGCGGGGCGGGCTCGGCCTCGTGATCCAGGACCGCCTCGAACGCGCGGGCGACGAGCCGCACCACCATGTCGTGGTCCACGTTGCCGGCCGCGGCCACCACCAGGTGCTCCGGGGTGTACCGGGCCTGGTAGTGCTCGAAGATCTGCTCCCTGGTGATCGCGTTGATCGAGTCCACGGTGCCGAGGATCGGACGGCCGAGCGGAGTGTCGCCGAACAGCTTCGCGGTGAACGCCTCGTGAACGGTGTCACTGGGGTCGTCATCGTTCATCGCGATCTCTTCGAGCACCACGTTGCGCTCGGCGTCCACATCCTTCGGCGCGATCAGCGAACTGGTCACCATGTCGGACAGCACGTCCACGGCCAGCGGCAGGTCCGCGTCGAGCACCCGGGCGTAGTAGCACGTGTACTCCTTCGCGGTGAACGCGTTCATCTCGCCGCCGACCGCGTCCATCTCCGCGGAGAGTTCCAGCGCGGTACGCCGCTTGGTGCCCTTGAACAGCAGGTGCTCCAGGTAGTGCGTCGCGCCGGCGTGCGCGTGGTCCTCGTCCCGGGACCCGACGCCGACCCAGATGCCCAGCGCCACCGAGCGCACGGCGGGCAGGTGCTCGGTAACAACCCGGAGCCCGCCGGGCAGGACGGTGCGGCTGACCCGATGGTTTCGTTCGGTTTCCATCTATTCCTATTCGTGATGTCCGCGGGTACGGTGCCGCGTGCGGCGATGACCGTCACGCGATTCGCCGCTCCGCTCGCCGCGGTCACGGTCGCCACGGTCTCCGCCCCCCTCGCGGGGGCGGTCACCGCGGTCGCGGTCGCCGCGCGACTCGCCGCGTGTGTCGCCGCCGGACAGATCCTCGCCGGCCGCCTCGCGCTCGACCACCTCGACCGGCACCAGCGACAGCTTGCCGCGGTCGTCGATCTCGCGGATCTCGACCTGGATCTTGTCGCCGATGTGGATCACGTCATCGATGTTCTCGATCCTCCTGCCGCCGTGCAGCTTACGGATCTGGGTGATGTGCAGCAGGCCGTCCTTGCCCGGCAGCAGCGATACGAATGCGCCGAACGTGGTGGTCTTCACCACCGTGCCGAGGAACCGCTCGCCGACCTCGGGCATGTGCGGGTTGGCGATGGCGTTGATCGCGGCCCGGGCCGCCTCGGCCGAGGGCCCGTCGGTGGCCCCGACGTAGATCGTGCCGTCGTCCTCGATGGTGATCTCGGCGCCCGTGTCGTCCTGGATCGAGTTGATCATCTTGCCCTTGGGCCCGATGACCTCGCCGATCTTGTCCACCGGCACCTTGATCGTGATGATCCGCGGCGCGTAGGGGGACATCTCGTGGGGCTGGCTGATGGCGCCGCGCATGACCTCAAGGATGGTGAGCCGGGCCGCGCGGGCCTGCTTGAGCGCCGCGGCCAGCACCGAGGCGGGGATGCCGTCGAGCTTGGTATCCAGCTGCAGCGCGGTGATGACCTGCTCGGTGCCCGCCACCTTGAAGTCCATGTCGCCGAACGCGTCCTCGGCGCCGAGGATGTCGGTCAGCGTCACATACTGGCCGCCCTCGTGGATCAGGCCCATGGCGATGCCGGACACCATGTCCTTCAGCGGCACGCCCGCGTCGAGCAGCGACATGGTGGAGGCGCAGACCGAGCCCATGCTCGTGGAGCCGTTCGAGCTGATCGCCTCCGACACCTGCCGGATCGCGTAGGGGAACTCCTCGCGGGCGGGCAGCACCGGGAGCAGCGCCCGCTCGGCCAGCGCGCCGTGCCCGATCTCGCGCCGCTTGGGCGAGCCGACCCGGCCGGTCTCCCCGGTCGAGTAGGGCGGCATGTTGTAGTTGTGCATGTAGCGCTTGGTCCGCTCGGGGTTGAGCGTGTCGATCATCTGCTCCATCCGCAGCATGTTCAGCGTGGTCACGCCCAGGATCTGGGTCTCGCCCCGCTCGAACAGCGCCGAGCCGTGCACCCGGGGCAGCACGTGGCTCATGGCGGACAGCGCCCGGATGTCGGTCAGGCCGCGGCCGTCGATGCGCACCCCGTCCCGGATGATCCGCTCCCGGACCAGCTTCTTGGTCAGCGCGCGGAAGGCGGCGCTGATCTCCTTCTCGCGGCCCTCCCACGCCTCGCCGAGCCGCTCGACGGCCAGCGCCTTGACCCGGTCGGTCTCGGCCTCACGGTCGTGCTTGCCCGCGATGGTCAGTGCCTTGGCCAGTTCGCCGGAGACCTCGCGGGCCACCGCGTCGTACACGTCCTCGGCGTAGTCGACGAACACCGGGTACTCCGCGTGGGAGCCGCCCTCGGCCTGCGCCGATTCGGCGGCCAGCCGCTGCTGCGCCTCGCACAGGATCTTGATGAACGGCTTGGCCGCATCCAGGCCCTCGGCCACGGTGTCCTCGGTGGGCGCCACCGCGCCGGCGCCGGCGTCGGCGAGCAGCTTGAGCGTCCCCGGGGTGGATTCGGCCTCGACCATCATGATGGCCACGTCGCCGTCCTCCAGCACCCGGCCCGCGACCACCATGTCGAAGGTGGCCTGCGCGAGCTGCTCGTGGGTGGGGAACGCCACCCACTGGCCCTTGATCAGGGCCACCCGCACGCCGCCGATCGGGCCGGAGAACGGCAGGCCCGCCAGCTGGGTGGACATGGACGCGGCGTTGATCGCCACCACGTCATACAGGTGCTGCGGGTCGAGCGCGAGGATCGTCTCGACGATCTGGATCTCGTTGCGCAGGCCCTTGACGAAGGACGGGCGCAGCGGCCGGTCGATGAGCCGGCAGGTCAGGATCGCGTCCTCGGACGGACGGCCCTCCCGGCGGAAGAACGAGCCGGGAATCCGGCCCGCCGCGTACATCCGTTCTTCCACGTCGACCGTGAGCGGGAAGAAGTCCAGGCCTTCCTTCGGATGCCTGGACGCCGTGGTCGCGGACAGGACCACGGTTTCGCCGTCGAGAATCACCAGGGCCGAACCGGCGGCCTGGCGGGCCAGCCGGCCCGTCTCGAACCTGATCGTATGGACGCCAAACTCACCGTTGTCGATGACGGCTTCGGCGCTTCGGACACCCTCCACGGGTGAGACCTCCTTGCGGTAGATCCCGCACCCACCCGCCGCCGCGCCGCTTGTGGCCTGGCTCGTCCCGACGGGACGGGCCGGCCGGTCTTCGATCGAAGCCCTCGGGTGCCGTGCTGTGCTTGCGCGGGCAGCTGACCCGGGGACCACTACCGAGGACCGGCCCTGCCGCTCGGGGCCGGGGGCTACGGGATGTCAGTGTAATTATTAAGTTTTCCTGGTTCGCAGGGGGCCGGGAGTTCAGCGGCGGATGCCGAGACGCTCCCTGATCGCACGGTAACGGGCGATGTCCTTCTTGGCCAGGTACTTCAGCAGCCTCCGGCGGCGGCCGACCAGCAGCAGCAGCCCGCGGCGGCTGTGGTGGTCGTGCTTGTGCACCTTCAGGTGCTCGGTCAGGTGGTTGATCCGCCTGGTCAGCAGCGCGATCTGGACCTCCGGCGAACCGGTGTCACCCTCACTGGTCGCGTACTCCGTCAGGATCTCTTTCTTGACGGCGGTGTCGAGCGGCACGTGGCTCCTTAACGAGTTGGTGGGTTGATCCCCCGAGACGGCCGCATGAGGGTGCAGCACGCCTCTAACCGCCACGGCTAGTCGCCGGGCAGCGTTTCAGACTACCACGCGCCGCTGACCAGTCGCGCCGCGTCCGGAGTGCGCGACGGCCCTCAGAACGCCCCGGGATCGGGATCCCTGGCGGCCTCCGCGACCGCGCCCTCCGGCACGCGTACCGGCTCCGCCGGGGCCACCGGGACCTCGCGATCGATCAGGTGCTCGCCGATCTCGCGGCCCCGGTGCGCCGCGAGGAACACGATGACCCCGAGCGCCGCCACGACCACCATCACCACCAGGGTGACCCAATCGTAGTTGAAGTAGGACCGCGCGCTTCCCAGCCCGGTCGGCGCGACCACGTTGGCCAGCATCAGGCCCAGGTACACCACGGCGGCCACCGACACCGGCCAGGCCCAGCGGCCCAGCTTGAACCGGCCGGCCGGGATCCAGCCGCGGCGCCGGGCGATCATCGACCCGATCACCGTCAGCAGGAACGACAGGTAGATCCCGCTGATCCCGAAGGACACCAGCGACACGAGCACGTTCGTGTTGGCCGGGTAGGTGAAGAACAAGATCTTGATGTTGTGGGTGGGCGAGGCGAACTCGAGCCCGACGAACACCACGGTAATCAGCGCCCCCGCGAACAGGGCGTTGGCCGGGGTCTTGAACCTCTGGCTCACCGCGGAGATCCACTTGGAGCCGGGCAGCGCGCCGTCCCGGGCGTAGGAGAACGCGAGCCTGCTGCCCGCGGCCTGCACCGAGCTGCCGCAGGAGAAGAACGCCACGATGATCAGGCCCAGCATCGTCTCCTGCAGGCCGCTCGGCAGCTGGCCGAGGATGTAGGGGATGCCGCCGCCCTGGACGGTATTGCCGACCGAATTGGCGCCGGCCGGCATGGCCAGCAGCAGCGCGGCGGTCAGCACGAACGAGGCGATCCCGCCCCAGATCAGGGCCAGCCGCATGGCCCGCGGGACCTGCCGGCCCGGGTTGCGGGTCTCCTCGGAGATGTCGCCGGCCGACTCGAAGCCGTAGAAGATGTAGACCGGCGCGAGCACCGCGACCAGCGCGGCGGCGATCCAGCTCCCGCCGAAGTCCAGGCCGAGCGGGTTGCTGCTGGCGTGCTGGACGCCCTGCGTGGTGGTCAGGAAGCCGGCTCCGTGGTGGAAGCCGTGGATGGCCAGCACGATCGCGATGCCGAACGTGCCGAGGATCTCCACGTAGACGCCGAGCTGCGCCACCCGGCCCATGATCCTGGCGCCGATGGTGTTCAGCGCGGTCTGGACGGCCAGCAGGCCCAGCGTGACGACCAGGATGGTCCCGTGGGCGGTGGGGTTGAAGTCCCAGTGGAAGAGGTCGTGGCCGAGCGCGGCGGCGTAGACGACCACGCCGGTGTCCACCGCGGCCACCGTGACCAGCAGCGCGATGCCGTAGAACCAGCCGACGAACCAGCCGAACTTCCGGCCGACCGTGTACTTGCTGTACTGGTAGAGCGCGCCGGCCACCGGGTAGTGGCTGGCCAGCTCGCCGAAGACCAGGGCGACCAGGAGCATCCCGGCGACCGGGATGAAGGTGAGCCAGATGTAGGCGGGACCGCCGGTGCTCAGGCCGAGGGTGAACAGCGTGAAGATGCCCACCATCGGTGACAGGTAGGTGAACGCCACCGAGAAGTTCGCGAACAGCCCGAGCACCCGATTGAGCTGAGGGCGGTAGCCGAGGCTTTCCAGCCGGGTATCGTCGTCGTCCAGCGTGACCGGTGCTGGCGGCGGTACCTCCTGCATGGAACCTCCTTCTTCCGTGGCGGCACTTCTCCCGTGCTCCCGCGGTGGCGCCGGACCGCGCCGATCGCGAAGGCAGCAATGTAGCGCATGGAGCCTGGGGCGAACCTGAATCCCGCCGATCACGGGTCCGCGTTTCCGGGGTCCCGGTGGCGCTTCCTAGACCCGGTCTTCGCACATGAGGTTGGATACGGGTGACGGCCGGGTGATGGGCTGCTTGCTGGGTCGTTTGTGATCCTGAGTGGTGTGTGGGGAATAGCTGTCCTGGTTGCTGGTTGATGTCTG
>Ga0208324_1000738_pt1 | contig 13728 bp, 10 predicted proteins | sample Sb_taG_2_FD_187707 | JGI IMG/M metagenome (GOLD analysis project Ga0208324, IMG submission 187707) | Peat soil microbial communities from Weissenstadt, Germany - Sb_50d_5_LS metaG (SPAdes) (version 2) | ecosystem: Environmental > Terrestrial > Soil > Wetlands > Peat | place: Germany... | reverse complement strand
CGCGCGGATGGCGCTGCACCAGGCCGACCGGCCGCGCGCCATCGCGGAACTGACCAGGGCGCAGCGCCTTCGGCCGGGCCTGACCTACGCTCTGCCGCATCTTGCCGTCCAGGCCAGGATCGAGCTAGCCAGATGCCACCTGGCGCTGTCGGACTTCGCCGCCGCGCAGATCCTTCTCCGGGAGGTGACCGAGATCCTGGCCCGGCGCCCCCGCCTGGGTATCTTCGTCGGACAGGCCGAGGAACTCCAAGCGGAGCTCTCCCGGGCCCGCGGTTCGTTCACCGCGGGAGCCTCGGCCCTGACAGCCGCTGAGCTGCGCCTGCTGCCGGTGCTACCTACCCACCTGTCGTTCCCCGAGATCGCCGAGGAGATGTTCCTGTCCCCCAACACCGTCAAGTCGCAGGCGATGTCTATCTACCGCAAGCTAGGCGCCTCCTCACGCAGCCAGGCGGTCACTCGGTCCCGCGAGCTGGGGCTGCTGGAGGGATAAGGCCGGTCCTCCCCTGACGCCTGATTAGCTGCGGCAGGATATTCGGATGCGACCGATCCCGAATAGGCGCCAGACATGACCGGAGCCGTGCCTGAGCTGACCGCGGAACTGATGGTGGACAGCGCCATGCCGGCCGAGCCGGTGATCTCCCCGGACGGCCATCTGGTCGCCTACGCGGTGACCACGATCGGCATGCGGGAGCGTCGCCGCGGCGCGCTGTGGGTCGCCGCCCTGTACGACCCAGGTGAGGCCCACGAACAGGCCGATGAGCGCAACGGTCAGATGCAGATGGCGGATCAGGACGACGCCGATGACGATAAACAGCAGGCCGGCCAGGCCCAGCCATACCCGGTGCGATTCGTCCGGGCCGAATACGCGGACCAGGTGGAAGATCCCCGAGAGGATCATGAGGATGCCAATCATGACCGCGACGAAGTTCAGCGACCCCGTCGGATGAAAACTCACGACGACTCCGAGGATCAGTGTCAGCACGCCGAGAACCAGCGTCGCCTGCCATGACTCGGCCATAGTCAGGGCTGGTGATTGTGGCGCGCTATATTCGCCGGATTCCACTAATGCTCCTGTCTCGTTCGCGGGCTAACGGCCCCTGGATTTCGGCCTGACGATGCGGCCAAGGACACAATGGCTCAAGGACGCGAGACCGTCATCACCCGGCGCGAATGAGGCCCCGGCGCCCCGGGCGGTGGTGGGATGTGAGCGAGTGGATCAGCCGCGGGCGGGGGAGGAACCGTGATCAGGGTCATCCTGAATGTGATCTGGCTGGTATTCGAAGGCCTGTGGATGGCGATCCTCTACGCCGTGGCCGGGCTGCTGTGTTTCGTGCTGATCATTACTATCCCGTTCGGAATCGCCGCCTTCCGGATCGCCGGTTATGTGCTCTGGCCATTCGGCCGGACGATCGAGCGGCGCCCTGAGGCCGGCGTGGCGTCGATGATCGGGAACGTGCTGTGGGTCGTCCTCTTCGGCTGGTGGCTCGCGCTCGGACATCTCATCAGCGGCATCTTGCTCGGCCTGACCATCATCGGCATCCCGCTGGCCATCGCCAGCTTCAAGATCATCCCGATAACCCTGCTGCCGCTCGGGGTCCGCGTCGTTCCCGTCGACCGTGCCCTTTGACCGTTAATCATGCTTCGCGGGTGATCCCGCGCGCGGCCGAATCTGCTTGGTTCCCGCACTGCAGGCCGCTAACGCCGCCGGTTCCCTGTCGACCGGCACGGAGACTCTTCCCAATGTCTTGAAGGTGGCCGGCCGCCGGGTCCGGAGGAGTCCAGCCGCGATGGCGCCGATGCAGAGCCATCCGAGGGCCATGAACGGCAGCACACCCATCAGTGTGTAAGTGGGCGGCAGAAGGATCCCCCAAGGATGACCAGGAACAGCGCCCACGCGCCAATGGTCACATGCTGAACAGGCTGCGCGTGGCGTGTCTAACGTCACTTTCCCGGAGCTATTTTCTCTTGACGTGATAAAAGTTGCGCAAGAGCATAGAACGGCACCGTCTGGAGAGATGCGGGTTGCGCGTGAAGGACAGCACCGTGCGCGAGCGGATCATCCCGGCCCAGCGCATGGCTGGGCCGAGGTTCGACCTGATCGCGTCCAAGCTCCGCCCTCCCCCGGTGCGGTCCGGGACGATCCGCCGGACGTCGCTGATCGAACGGCTGACGCGAGACGATTCCCGTTCGATCGTCTCGATGGTCGCGCCGCCCGGGTACGGGAAGACGACCTTGCTGTCGCACTGGGCCGAGCGCAGCAGTCAGGCCTTCGCGTGGGTGTCGGTCGACGAGCAAGACAATGACCCGAAGGTCCTGCTCAGCTACGTGGCCAAGGCGCTGGACGCGGTGCAGCCGGTGGGCGGGCGGGTGTTCGAGGCGCTGGCCTCGCCCGTGAGCTCAGTGCCCGGCTCGGTGCTGCCGCGGCTCGGGTCGGCGTTCTGGTCGATGACCGCGCCGGTGGTGCTGGTGCTGGATGACGTGCACCTGCTGCAAAACCGCGAATGCCGGGACGCGCTGTCGGTGCTGGCCGATCACGTGCCGTACGGCTCACGGCTGGTACTGGCGGGCCGGAGCGAGCCACCGCTGAGGACCGCGCGGCTGCGGGCCGAAGGCCGGGTCCTCGAGATAGGTCCTGGTGACCTGATGCTGAGCCGCGAGGAAGCGGCATCGCTGCTGCGCTCGGCCGAGGTGACGCTCGGCGAGGATGACGTGGCAGCACTCCATCAGCGGACCGAAGGGTGGCCAGTCGGACTGTACCTGGCGGCACTGTATCTGCGGGAGGGGGGCCCGCTCGGGACGGCGGCGGTCTCGTTCGGCGGCGCTGACCGGCTGGTCAGCGAGTACATGGAGTCGGAGTTCCTGGAGCGGATCTCGCAGCGGCATCGCATGTTCCTGACCCGGACCGCGGTGCTGGAGCGGATGTGCGGGCCGCTCTGCGAGGCGGTGCTTGAGCTGCCCGGCTCCGCCGCGGCCCTGGCGGACCTGGCCCGGTCGAACCTGCTGCTGGTGCCGCTGGACCGGCGGGGCCAGTGGTACCGCTACCATCATCTGTTCCGCGACATGCTGCTGGCGGAACTGGAACGCCAGGAGCCCTCCCTGCTGCCGGTCCTGCGGCGCCGTGCGGCCGCCTGGTGCCTGCGAAACGACATGCGCGAGGATGCGCTGGAATACTCCATCGCTGCCGGGGACGTGGACGCGGTGGCCCGCCTGGTGCAGAGTCTGTGGTTGCCGACCGATCGGCAGGGCCGGTTCGCCACCCTTCAGCGGTGGTTCCGGTGGCTCGATGAGCGGGGCGGCATCGCAGGGCACCCCATGGTCGCTGTGTGGGCCGCGTTGCTCGCCGCGGAAACAGGGCGGCCGGCCGAGGCCGAGAGATGGGCCGACATTGTCGATCGCTGGCAGTACGCGGACGCGGCACGGCCCGATGACCCTGCCGCCGAGGCATGGGCCGCCGTGGTCCGGGCCATCTTGTGCCGATACGGGATCGAGCAGATGCGCGCGGACGCTGACGAGGCGGCGCAGAAGCTCGCGGCGGCGAACATCGTGTCGCCCCTGGCCGCGGTATGTCAAGGGGTCGCGCGCATACTCTCCGGTGACCTCGATGGCGGTGACGCGTACCTGGAGGATGCGGTCACCGTCGCGGAGGAAGTCGGTGCGCACGAGACCCTCGCAGAGGCGCTGGGCGAGCGGTCGCTGCTGGCCATGGCGCGCGGTGACTGGAGCCTGGGCGAGGTCCTGGCCGGCCAAGCAGGCACTGCGTTGCGCCGGATCGGAATGGAGACCCTCCTCGCCTGCGCGGTGCAAGCCCGCGCAGCCATGCACCGGGGAGATGTCCCCGCGGTGCGCCAGCAGCTGGTCAGCGCCCAGCGCCTGCGGCCCGTGGTGACCTATGCGATGCCGCACATCGCCGTCCAGGCCCGGATCGAGCTCACTCGCGTGCACCTCGCGCTGGCCGACATAGCCGGGGCCAGGACGCTGATGCGGGAAATCGACGAGCTGCTCAACCGCCGGCCCGACCTCGGTACCCTGGTCGGCGAGGCCCAGGCGCTGCGGACTCAGCTGTCGGCGGATCGCGCCCCGAGTGTCCCCGGGGCGTCGTCGCTGACCGGTGCCGAGCTGCGCATCCTGCCGATGCTCGCCACGCACCTGTCATTCCCGGAAATCGGCGCCGACCTGTTCTTGTCGCCGCACACCGTCAAGTCGCAGGCGATGTCGGTCTACCGGAAGCTAGGCGCCTCCTCACGCAGCCAGGCGGTCGCCCGGTCCCGGGAGCTGGGCCTCCTGGAGGGGTGACGACCGGACTTTCATGCCATCCGCAGGATGCAGCTCTCCCCGACGCGAGGTGCAATGATGCCGCAGCGGCCGAGCGGAGATTTATGAGCGAGACGGCGAGATTCCAGGAGACCCTGCGCAGGCTGGCGATGGTCGATGAGGCCTTCGTCGGTTACCAGGCCGGGCTCGGGCTCTGCGCCGCTCCCGATGTGGCGACCGCGCTCGGGTATGACGTCGTGGCTGCGCTGGAAGATCCGGACAATCACTGATCGCTACTCTGCGCGCGCCCGTTCTAACTGGCGCAAGTGCGCCGCGCTACGTAGCAGACGCTTCTAGCTGGGATTTTTCCGTCCTGGCGGCGTAGGAACGTGCGGAAATTCCGTTTTCATACCAATCGCATGATGCGCAGCCGGCTTGGCCGGCGTTGGGTTGTTGTAGAGACGAAACGCCCTCCCTGACGGCCGGGACTATCAGTGTCGCTAGCCGACGGAGGAAGGGAGCGCGGAGGTATGGATGGCTACCCATGGTGCCGGCCAGGTGTCTACCCGCGGCGGACGGTCAGCGTCCGCCGAGGCCCCTATCCTGGCAGCTAAGATCACGGTGCCGCATGTGCCGGACTGGGCGGTACAGCGTCCGCGGATCACGAAGCTGGTCGCCGAGGGGACGCGGTGGTGCCCGCTGACGGTTGTCACCGGCCCTCCGGGTGCGGGCAAGACGATGGCCCTGGCCTTGTGGGCGGCGGCGGAGACAGGCACGGTTGCCTGGGTTTACCTGGATGAGTTCGACAACCGGCCGGGTGTCTTCTGGTCTTATGTCGTGGCGGCGTTGCGCCGGGTCGGCGTGGCCGTTCCGAAGACGTTGCGGGCCGTCCCGCAGGACACGGCCGATGACGGGTTCCTGCTCCGGTTGACGGCGGCGCTAGCCGCCCAGGATCCTCCGGTGACGCTGGTCCTTGACGACCTGCACCTGCTGACCGAGCCGGAGGTCCTGAAGGGACTTGAGTTCGTGCTGCGGAACGTAGGGCCCGGCCTGCGCCTGGTGGTTGCCTCGCGGATGGATCCGCTGCTGCCGCTGCACCGGTACCGACTGGCCGGGCAGCTGACCGAGATCCGGGCCGGGGACCTCGCGTTCAGCGTCGATGAAGCCGGGGCGTTGCTGGCGCAGCACGGCGGCATGCTGACGCCGGACTCGCTGGAGAGCCTGACCCAGCGAACAGAGGGCTGGGCGGCCGGCCTCCGCTTGGCCGCGATCTCCCTTGGCACTCATCCCGACCCTGGCCAGTTCGTCAAGGAGCTCATCGCCGAGGACAGCGCCCTGATCGGCTATCTGGTGGACGAGGTGCTCGACGTCCAGCCGCCCGAGATCCGTGACGTTCTGCTGAGCACGAGCATCCTGGAGCATGTCAGCGCCGATGCCGCCGTCGACCTGACCGGCAACGAGCAGGCCGCGGGAATCCTGATGGCCTTGGTGCGCACGAACGCGTTTGTCCAGCCAATCGGGTCCGGCTGGTACCGCTACCATAATTTGTTCGCCGAGATGCTGCGGCTGAGGCTGCGGTACGAGTATCCGGACCGGGTGGCCGCCCTGCATAAGCGAGCTGCCCGGTGGTACGAGAGTAACGGCATGCTCACCGACGCGGTGCGGCATGCCTCCCGGGCCGGTGACTGGCAGCTCGCGGCGGCCATGGTCATCGATCAGCTGGCGATCGACCAGATCCTCCAGGCGCGGGACGGCCAATGCCTGGCGGACGAGTTCGCGACCATGCCGCTCGGCCAGTCCTGGACCGGGCCGCAGCCGCACCTGGTCTTGGCTTTGATTGCGCTGTCCGCTGGTCAACATGAATCGTGTGCCGCCGCGCTGGATGCCGCCGATGGCCTACTCGAGGGTTTCCCCGCTGATCAGGAGGTCGCTTGCCGGCTGGTCGCCGCGGTTATCCGGCTCATCGCCTCGCTGCGCAGCGGGGATCTGATGGCGGCGGCCACGGCCGCTAACCGCGCGGAGCTCATGCTCAGCCGGGTCCCGGGCAGCAAGGGTACCCGGCATCCTGAACTCTCCAGACGAGTGATGTCCGGCCGCGCGGCCGTCGAGCTATGGTGCGGTCATCTGGACGAGGCGGCCCAGGTCCTTGAGGCAGGGCTGGCCGAGACCGCTTCCGGCGGGGAGTACGAGCAAGCCGACTGGATGGGGCAGCTGGCCCTGGTGGAGGCTTTGCGCGACCGGCTAGACCGCGCTGCCAAGCTGGCCAGTGAGGCGGCCCGCGTGGCCGGAGAGCACCGGCCGCCTGGCTGGAACGCGAACCCCGCTCCGCTCGTCGCCCTCGCCTGGGTGCACTTGCAACGCAACGAGTTGCGCGAGACGCGCAGCTTGGTCAAGCAGGCGGACGCCGCCCTCGGCGTAAGTCCGGACAAGCTGGTCGGGGCGGTGGCTTACCTTGTCGCGGCGGGCGGTGCCCTGGCTGAGGGACGAGCCACGGTAGCCGCGCAGATCATCACCAGAGCGCGGTCCGGATGGCACGTCCCCGCTTGGCTGGACCAGCAGCTGAGCCTGGTCGAGTCTCGAGCATGCGCAGCCGCCGACGACATCCCGGCAGCACTGGCCGCCGCCGAACGGGTCGGTGGCGGCACCTCGCTGGAGGCAGCGGTTACCCTCGCGCACGCCTGGGCGGCCGCGGGAGACGGCGACCAAGCACAGCAGGCGCTCGCTCCTGTGCTCGTGGCTGATGGCGAGGCGCCGGAGCGTGTACGCCTGCAAGCGTGGCTCGTGGACGCACGGCTGAGCTATGCCGACGGCGACAGCGCGCGCGGTCGCAGGTCACTGGCCTCCGCGCTGCGGCTGGCCGAACGTGAGCAGCTCAGGCTGCCCTTCGTGGCCGAACGTGGCTGGCTCGGGCCAATGCTGCGGCGTGACCCTGAACTGGCCGACACCCACCGGCGCCTGCTCGCCCCCGTACTGGGCCGCGACCAGCTTCCGGCTTCCGTGAGGGCCCGAGAAAAGGCCCCGGTTCTCCTGGTCGAGCCGCTCACCGAACGCGAGCGGGAGGTGCTGGTGCACGTGGCATGCATGCTGAACACGGCTGAGGTCGCCAGCGAGATGTACATCTCCGTCAACACCGTCAAGACGCACCTGAAGAACATTTACCGCAAGCTGGCCGCGGCTCACCGCAGCGAAGCGGTCCGGCGGGCCCGCCAGCTTCAGCTGATCTGACCCAGGCGGGTTACTCGCGCCGATGGCCGCGAGTACCACGAGGCGGATCACCAGCCGAATGATCACGCGTGCGATCCAGGCAACTCTTCGTCTGCGGCGCGTCATCCGTGGTGGGTGACCGCGCCAGGCGCCACGTACCGGGCATCTGCGCAAATTCACCCCCAGCGGGATGATGTCAGCGGCGGCGGACCGCTGCGACGATGGTCGCGGACGGCGACCCGATCCTGAAGGAGGCGTCGGTGAGCAGGCACATTTACGAGATCAGCGTTGCTGGCTCGTTCGGTCCGGGTGTGCGCGAGGCGTTCGCCGACATGGAGGTGAGGGTTGGTCCGGCCATTACCGTCTTGTCCGCCGACCTCGACCAGCCAGGCCTGCACGCCGTGCTGGACCGTGTGCGTGCGCAGGGCCTGGAACTCGTCGGTATCAGGCAAGCATCGGATTGACGGCCGCCCGGCACGCCAAGCGTCCCGGCACGCCAAGCGTCCCGGCGTGCGACGTACGCTCAGCTGATGGCGTCGGCCAGACGGCTCAACCCGACAAGCTCAAGACCGAGTGACTGGATCCGGTTGAGCGCGCCGTACAGGCCCGACTGGTCTAGGTCGCCGATCAGCAAGGTGTTCGTCCCGTTCGGTTCGATACGGAAATCGCGGAAGGCCTCACGGTAAGTCTCACCCAGACCACCCAAGATGATGATCTTGTAGCGGTGCGTACGCACGGTGCCTCCGTATGGACACAAGTGACCAGCAGGAGAACTATATAGTCCGTTATGGTGCAGCTACGCCGTCTAAGTGCCCGTGTGCCCAAGCGTTATCCAGTGTCCGGACCAGCGGCGAAGCCGTCCGCGGCACTCCGGTCGGCGGCGCGTTGCACGTGCATCGCACGAGAGGGTCTGTCGTCCCTATTCTTTGTCCCCTGCCCGGAAAGACTGGTTGCGGGACGGGATTGGCTGGGGATACCTGCATGAGCACGATGTCAGATGGGCGATGAACGTGACGTTAGGTGAGCCGGAGATCCCTGTGGAATCTGCCTGGCCGGCTGTCGCTGCCTCGGTGCCGCGGCAGGTGGTTCTTGACGTGCCGCTGGAGACGAAGCTTCATGCTCCCGCGACGCGCGAACAGTGGGTGAAGCGCGAGGAACTCGTCGGATATCTGGCGGGCGTGACCGCGGAGCTGATCCTGGTCGATGCTCCCGCGGGATTCGGTAAGACCACGTTGGTGGCACAGTGGCGTTCCAGCTCCCGCGAAAGCCGGTCGTTCGGCTGGGTGTCGCTCGATCCTGGCGATAACGACCCCGGGCGGCTGTGGCTGCATGTGGTGTCCGCGCTGCAGCGGGCCTGCCCGGGATTCGGTGCCGGTGAAGTCCTGGGCGCACTGCGGAGCCAGGCCCCTGATTTCGCGGGAAGATTGCTTCCCCTCCTGGTCAACGAGCTGGCCGGGCTCGGCGAGCCGGTTGTCCTGGTGCTGGATGACTACCAGGTGATCAGGGACCGCGGCTGCCACGACCAGGTCGCCTTCTTGCTGCTGCATCTCCCGCCCGCGGTCCAGGTGGTGCTGATCACGCGGGCTGACCCGCCGCTGCCGCTGGCTCGCTTGCGGGCGGCCGGGGAGATGGCTGAGGTCCGGGCGCGCGACCTGCGCTTCACCCCGGAACAGGCGGCTCAGCTGGTCGCCGCTAACGCGGGAATCGCGCTGAGCGGGCCCGAACTGGCGGATCTGGTCGACCGGACCGAGGGCTGGCCGGCCGGGCTCTGCCTGGCGGCGCTGTCGCTGCGCGGGCACCCGTCGCCGGCCGCGTTTATCCGGCAGTTCACTGGTGACAGCCGGTTTGTCGTGGACTTCCTGGCCGAGGAGGTGCTCAGCCGCCAGCCGGCCGGGATCCGGCAGTTCCTCGCCCGCACCTCGATCCTCAGCCGGTTCTGCGCGCCGCTGTGCGCCGCTGTGACGGGATCGGACGATGCGGCCGCGATCATCGGCGCACTCGAACGGGACAATCTATTCGTCGTGGCGCTGGACGATACCGGGCAGTGGTTCCGCTATCACCATCTGTTCGCGCAGGTGCTGCGCGGTGAGCTGGCCAGGGCCGAGCCGGACATGCTGCCCGTCTTGCATGAGCGCGCGGGCGACTGGCTTCGCCGGGCAGGCTTGCCGGACGAGGCGATCCAGCACCTGCAGGCCGTCGGTGATGTCGCCGGTGTCATCGATCTCATCGCACGGTACTGGTCCGCCCATGTTGACGCCGGGCAGGTGGCCACGGTGCGCGGCTGGCTAGATTCGCTGGGAGCCGGCCCGCTCAGCGCTCATCCGGTCGCGGCGCACTGCGGGGCGTGGGCCGCGGCGCTGTCCGGAGACCGGGAATCGCTGCGGCGCTGGCTGCCGATCGTGGAGGCGGGGCGGCATGACGGGCCGCTGCCGGACGGCATCAGCTCGCTGCGGTCGTCGGCGGCGCTGCTCAAGGCCACCTTCGGGTTTGACGGCATCGGCTCGATGCGCGCCGCGGCGGCCGAGGCCGTCACGCTGGAGACCGATCCGGCGTCGCCGTGGTATGCGCTGGCCCGGGGCTCGTACGCGGCTGCCCTCTACTGGTGCGGTGACCTGGCCGCTGCCGCCGAGCAGGCCCGGATAGCCGTCGCCGGCACCGGCTCCATCGCCGTTATCCGGATGATGAGCTTCGCCTACCTGTCGCTGATCGCGGTCGAGCAGGGAAACCTGGACGAGGCCGAGCGGCATGCACGCACGGCTCGCCAGATCGTGGACGCCGCGGACTCCGGCCTGGCCGAGACCCCGCAGGCCACCCTCGCCGAAACGGCCGCTGCGGCGGTCTCGGCCGGCCGCGGGTGGCTCGCCCAGGCCCGCGGCCAGTTCGAGGGCGCGCTCCTGAACCGGCGCAAGCACCCCGGGATCAGTCCGTGGCCTACCGTGGAGATCATGCTGCGGCTGGCCCCGCTGCTGCTCGAGACCGGCGACCGGCCAGGCGCCGCCGCCCTCCTCGCGGAAGCCAGGGAGCAGCTGACCTCCTCGCCGGACGGCGCCGACGCCCAGCTTGCCCGGCTGGACCGGCTCGACCGGCGGCTCGCCAGCCCCCAGCCGGAGGTGACGACGGCTCAGCCGCTCACCGGACGCGAGTTGGCGGTGCTGCGGCTGCTGCGCGGGACCTTGTCCTCGCGCGAGATCAGCCAGGAGCTCTTCGTGTCGCAGAACACCACCAAGACCCACACCAAGGCCATCTACCGGAAGCTCGGCGTTTCCACCCGGCAAGAGGCCATCGCCAAGGCTCGCGACATCGGCATCCTGTAATGCCCTGCGGGGGTAACCCCAGGTATCACCTAGGTGAACAACCCGCGATGGGTGACGGCGAATCACCCTGTCGCAGGAGATAAACACAGGGAGCGCCCGGCCGGGCCAGAGGGCCGAGCCGCCGCGCCGGACAGCTTCAGAGGCCCGGGCCCGCCCGCAGGAGGGATGCCATCAAGACCACGCGGAGCGACACTAACTACCGGTACCGGATCGTCCTGCGCGGCGAGTGCCCGTCGCTGCTGGCCGCCATAGTTGCCGGTGCCGTCATCGAATGCGGCCACGGCACCACGTGCATCACCGTCTGCGTCCGTGATGACTCCGAGCTCTACGGCCTGCTCGACCGCATCCAGGACGTCGCCCTGCACCTGGTCAGCCTCAACGAGCTGGGCGACGACAACGACTAAGAGCCGCCGATGGCCGCGGCGATGATCTCGCGTGCCTGTTCCTGGATGGCGGCCAGGTTCTCGGGGCCGCGGAAGGATTCGGCGTACAGTTTGTAGACGTCCTCGGTACCGGACGGGCGGGCGGCGAACCAGCCGGACGCGGTGACCACCTTGAGCCCGCCGATCGGCGCGCCGTTGCCCGGGGCGGTGGTCAGCGCCGCGATGATCTTCTCGCCCGCGAGCTCTTCGGCCGCCACCTGCGACGGAGACAAACGAGCCAGCGCCTCCTTCTGCTCCCGGCTGGCCGCGGTGTCGATGCGGGCGTAGGCCGGGTCCCCGTACCGGGACGTAAGGTCCCGGTAGAGTTCCGACGGCGAGTGCCCGGTCACGGCGGTGATCTCGGCGGCGAGCAGGGCCAGGATGATCCCGTCCTTGTCCGTGGTCCAGACCGAGCCGTCGCGCTGCAGGAACGACGCCCCGGCGCTCTCCTCGCCGCCGAAGGCCACCGAACCATCCAGCAGGCCGGGCACGAACCACTTGAACCCGACCGGGACCTCGAGCAGCGCCCGGCCCAGGCCTTCCGTCACCCGGTCGATCATCGAGGAGCTGACCAGGGTCTTCCCGACGGCGGCTCCGGATGGCCAGCCGTCCCGGTGCCGGTACAGGTAGTCGATCGCCACCGCGAGGTAGTGGTTGGGGTTGAGCAGCCCGGCGTCGGGCGTCACGATGCCGTGCCGGTCGGCGTCGGTGTCGTTCCCGGTCGCGACCGCGAACTCATGCTGGCGGCCGATCAGGCTGGCCATGGCGTACGGCGAGGAGCAGTCCATCCGGATCTTGCCGTCCCAGTCCAGGGTCATGAACCGGAACGTGGCGTCCACGGCGGGGTTGACGACGGTCAGGTCCAGGCCGTAGCGGTCGCCGATCGCGCCCCAGTAGGCCACGCTCGCCCCGCCGAGCGGGTCGGCGCCGATGCGCACCCCGGCCGCCTTGATCGCGGCCAGGTCCACCACCTGCCCAAGCGCGGCCATATAGCTGCCGAGGAAGTCGAATTTCCCGCTGGCACTGGCCGCCTGGGCGTACGGCACCCGGCGCACGCCCTTCAGTCCGTCGGCAAGCAGGTCGTTCGCCCGGTCCTGGATCTGCCTGGTGATATCGGTGCCGGCCGGGCCGCCGTCGGGCGGGTTGTACTTGAACCCGCCGTCCGGCGGCGGGTTGTGCGACGGCGTGACCACGATCCCGTCGGCAAGCGGGCCACGGGAAGCGTTGTGCGCCAGGATCGCGCGGGACACCGCGGGCGTCGGCGTGTAGCCGCCGCGGGCGTCGACCATGACCCGAACCTCGTTGGCGGCGAGTACCTCGAGCGCGCTGACCTGCGCTGGCTCGGAAAGCGCGTGCGTGTCGGCGCCCAGGTACAGCGGCCCGTCGATTCCGTGGGTGGCCCGGTACTCGCAGATCGCCTGGGTGGTGGCGAGGATGTGGTCCTCGTTGAACGTCGCCGTGAACGCGGATCCCCGGTGCCCCGACGTGCCGAACGACACCCGCTGCCCGGCATCGCCGGGATCGGGATGCACCGCGTAGTAGGCGGTCACCAGCTTCGCGACGTCCACGAGGTCTTCAGCGGCAGCGGGCTGCCCCGCACGCGGGTCTGTCATTCCGTCATACTGACACGCCGGGCAGCCGCTGAACACGCCTGCCCGGCGTTCACGGTCAGGCCGAAGTTCACCGCCGCGGTGGAGGAGTGCCTTAGGTCGCGATGTCGGGGTAGGGGAGCGTGATGTGGTCCATGGCCCGGGCGTAGGCCAGCTGGTATTCCAGCGGGCCGTGGTCGCGTTCGAACATGGCGATGAACACGGTGAGGGTGAGGAACGGGTGGGCGCCGAGCTGGAACAGCGTCACGTGGTCGTGCTCGCGCAGCGCCTGGCGTTCGGGCTCGGTGAAGGCGAGCCAGGTGGACTTCTCCCCGGCCGTGCAGTTGAGCACGGTGTTGGCCATATCCCGCTCCCACCAGTCCACGGTGCCGGCCGGGTCCGCGCGGTAGCGCTCGACTAGTTCCGGGTCGCGGTCGACGGTGTAGAGGAACTTGTTGAGCAGGTACTTGCTCATGAGGCCGGCGCTCCTTCCGGGTACCAGGTGAAGTACGCCTCCATGGTGTGGAACAGGTCCAGGGTGTCGACGTAGTCGGCTTTGACGCCGTCGCCGGCCGCGCCCATCATGAGCATGAAGTCCATGAAGCCGTGGGTGGCGTTGCCTGGGGCGTGCAGGCTGTCCAGCGTGACCTCGCCCAGGCAGCCGTCGACGTCGCCGTTGGCGATCCAGGCCACCGCCTTGCGGTCGAATTCCGGGTCCGGGCCGTGCGGGCCGAACTGGCGCGGTCCGCCGAGCTCCAGGGACAGGTGCCCGGTGCCGATGATGGCCACCCGCTTGTCGGCCGGCCAGGACTCGACCATTCCCCTGATGGCCCGGCCGAGCTGGACGAACCGTTCCGGCCGGGGCATCGGCGGCGCGAAGATGTTGGTGTAGACCGGGACGACCGGCAGGTCGGCTTGCGGCCGCAGGGTGATGATCGGGCAGGTCAC
>Ga0208324_1000737_pt1 | contig 13729 bp, 9 predicted proteins | sample Sb_taG_2_FD_187707 | JGI IMG/M metagenome (GOLD analysis project Ga0208324, IMG submission 187707) | Peat soil microbial communities from Weissenstadt, Germany - Sb_50d_5_LS metaG (SPAdes) (version 2) | ecosystem: Environmental > Terrestrial > Soil > Wetlands > Peat | place: Germany: Weissenstadt... | reverse complement strand
GACCCGAGCGTCCGGGATTTCAAGAAGTATTGAGCCGTTGCGGGGACGCTGCCATTTTGCAGCTTGGCAGGAATCAAGAGGTGAAACATGCGCCTGATCCAGCATCTGATCAATCGGAAGATCTGGCAGAAACTGTTGATCGTGGTCCTCGTCCTGGCCCTGCCGCTCACCGCGCTGGTGGTGGTGTACCTCAACGGCCATCGTGAGCAGGCCGCTTTGATTAGCCAGGAAACCGACGGTCTGGACTATCTGGAAGCCCTCGGTCCCTTCTTCGAGTTCGTCCCCCAACATCGAGGGCTGGCCAGCCGCTTTCTCAGCGGCGATGCCTCCCAAAAGGAAGCGATTTTGGCTCATCAGAAGAAACTGGACCGGGCGGTGCAGGCCATGGACGCTGTCGATCAGCGCCTGGGCCCCCGCCTGGAAGTTGGGGATCGCTGGACGAAGATTCGCACTTCCTGGCTCGAGCTGAAGACCCAGGTATTCCAGTTGCCAGCCGAGGAATCGTTTGCGCGGCACACGCACCTCATGGCCAACGTTCTGGCGCTGGTCAACCACATCAGCGAGAAGTCCAACCTGAACATCGACCCGGTGGTTGCCAACAATTACCTGCTCAATAACATCACCCGCCAGATCCCCGTCCTGACGGAATTCATCGGCCAGTCGCGTGCCTTCTGCCTCCACCTGGCGACGAAGAAGGAGGCCACCCGCCAGGAGAAGGATCAGGTCCTCATTCTCATCGGCCGCATCCAGGCCTTCCGGAGTCAGTCCGATGGAGTGATTCAGTCGGCAGTCAACCTGGATTCCGGTCTGGCCAAGACGGTCGGAGAGAAGCAACAGGCCGCGGCCAAGGCTCTCGACAGCTTCCTCGAACTGATCACCAAAGGCATCGTTCAGGGGGCCGAAAACCATGACACCGGCAAGGCCCCAATCAAGATTCCTCCCGGTGCCGTGTGGAACGAGAGCACCGCGGCTATATCGGCCTACCTGGCTGAAGGGGACGCTTCTCTTTCGGCTATTCGCGCCAACCTCCTGGCTCGCTCCAAGGAAGCATCCACCAGTCTGATCCTCCTTGCCGCGCTGTTCGCCGCCGTGATCGTGGTGACCGGCGCCTTGGTGTTGGTGATCGCCCGTGGTGTCACCCGGCAGGTGAATGCGTTGGTAGCGGCGTTCGCCCGGGTTGGCATCGGCGATTTCGCCGCCCGGGCTGAGGTTTGCAGCGGCGACGAATTGGGTGCGGTTGCCCTCTCGCTCAACACCATGCTCGCCAACCTGGAGAGCATAGCCCGGGTGGCCCAGGCGATCGCCCGCGGCGACCTGACCGTCGAAGGGGTGCGGCGCTCGGACCGCGACTCGCTGGGCACGGCTCTGGAGGGGATGCTCGCCCACCTCCGCAAGACGGTGGAGAACATTCAGCGGGTCGCCGCCCAGCTCGCCGCCGGCAGCCAGGAGCTGCGCGGCGCCGCCGGCCAGGTCTCCGAGGGCGCCGGCAACCAGGCCAGCTCGGTCGAACAGACGTCGGCGGCGATGGAGGAGATGGCCGCCGGCATCAAGCAGAACGCCAGTAACGCCGACCAGACGGAGAAAATCGCCACGCACGTCGCCGAGGACGCCAAGAAGTGCGTCCAGTCGGTGCAGCGCACGGCCACCGCCATGAAGGGCATCGCCGAGAAGATTGTCATCGTCGAGGAGATCACCCGCAAGACGGAACTGTTGGCCCTGAACGCCTCGGTGGAGGCGGCACGGGCGGGGGAACACGGCCGGGGCTTCGCCGTGGTCGCCTCGGAGGTCAGCAAGTTAGCCGAGATCAGCAAGCAGGCCGCCAGCGAGATCGTGCAGTCGTCGGCCGAGGGCAAGGAGGTCGCCGAGGCCACCAACCGCATGTTGGCCGACCTGTTGCCGCGCATCGAGAAGACCAAGGATCTGGTGCAGGGCATCAGCGCCGCCAGCGACGAGCAGAGCATCGGGGCCGGACAGGTTAACCAGGCGGTGCAGCAGTTGGACAAGGTGGTGCAGCAGAACGCGGCGGCGGCGCAGCAACTGGCCGCGACCGCCGAGTCGCTGTCCAGCCTGGCCGAGGATTTGCAGCAGACTGTCGCCGTCTTCCGATTGGAGGAAGACGAGGCGGAAGTCGAGTTGTTGCCGAGGCGCCCCGTGGTGACACAGCCGGGCCGCCCCAGGTTGCCAGCGCCGGCGAAGCGGCGACCGGGGCCGACGGGCGGGGGGCGACCCCTCCTCGAGGCGCGCGAGAACGGCCCGCCGGACGACCCGAGCGTCCGGGATTTCAAGAAGTATTGAGCCGTTGCGGGGACGCTGCCATGAACGCGCACACCTCGGAGACGTTCTTCATCTTCGCCCACGGCGGCCTGCAATATGCCCTGCCGGTCACGCAGGTGGTCGAGATCGTCGAAATGCCGGCACTGCTGCCGTTCCACGGCGCGCTGCCCGGCTGCCTCGGCAACGTGTGCCACCGCGAGTACCTGCTGCCCGTCTTCGACCCGACCGCCCTGAGCAGCGGACGCACGACGGTGCTGTCGAAGACCTTCGTCGTCGTGCGGCACGACGGGGTGGTCTTCGGCCTGGCCATGGATCGCTTCGTCGGCGTCGTCGCCCTGGACGCCCTCTCCCAGTCGGGCGGTCGGGCCGAGGCGAACGGCGCGTACGTCGAGAAGGCGTGCGCCTATCGGGACAACGCCCTGATCTTGCTGGCCGTCGCCGCCATCGTTCGCCTGGTCAAGAGCCATTTCACCAACCAGCAGCTCCTGGCGGGTGCTATGGGGCCGGCGGTGCGCCGGGACGCGGTCGCCGAATATGAGGGACGTATCTTCTTGTGCGCCCGCATTGAGCGCGTGTTGTTCGGCATCCCGGTCGAACACGTGATCGAGATCATTGAGGGCTACGACGTGACCCCCTTGTTCAAGGTTCCGCCGATCGTCCGTGGCCTGCTCAACCTGCGCGGCCAGGTGCTGGCCTGTCTCGACATCTCTGTCGAACTGGGTTTGCCGCCCCGGCAGCTCGAGGAACGCAACCAGTTCGTCGTCCTGAAGGAGGAGAGTGCCGAGTTGGCCCTGTGCGTGGACAAGGTGACCGGCATCCGCCGGCTGGCGCCGGAGAAGTTCCAGAAAACCGACATGGTCCTGTCGGGAGAAATGACCCGCTTCGCGGCCGGCATGCATGAAGGTGAGGATGGCACCCTGTTCGTCCTGGCGGTGTCCGCCGTCTTCGACGCGCCGCCGTTACAACCGTATCGGAGGTCGGAAGGGTGAAAACCTATCCCCCGACGTTGCTCGACGTCTGGCCGGATGATCAGCCGGCCGTCTCGACGCCGACTGGCCCGGTCGTCCAGGCTCTGTTGCCGCGTCTGCGCGCGGAGGCCGGCACCGCCCTCGCCTGGGTTGCGGACACGGTCAAAGCCGTCAAGGGTCAGGAAGAAAGCGTCTTCGATCAGCTCTACCGCCGCGGGCATGTGGTCTCCGGCATGGCCGCGCTCTTGCAGTTGCCCAAGTTGACGCATGTACTGGCCGTCCTCGACTTCGGACTCGACCTGGGCCGGGCCTTGCAGGCGTTCGAGCGCCATTCGCTCGAATACGTCGTCAGCCTGCTGACGACGGCGCGGGGCATCCTCGACGACTTCTCGGCCCGCGGTGGCAGCGAGCGCGATCTGACTGACGTCATCGAGGAATGCCGGACCTACCTGGCCGAACCGCTGCGGCAGACCCTGGCGCCCCCGCCGGCCGCCCCCGCGGCGTTGCCGCAACCGACCACAGTCGTGGAGTTGCCGGTTCCCGTTCCCGCCGCGTCGGCGACGCCGGCCACGGCGGCGGTTCCTGCCGGCCCCGAGTGCGACGATGGACCGGAGGAGTTACAGATTCCGGCGGACAAGGTCGGCCTGACCAGCGATTTCTGCGAGGAGTCGCGCGAGAACCTGGCCCAGGTCGGCCACCGGCTGGTCGAGCTGGAGGGGGCCGCCGACCCGGTGCCGCTCGTCAACGACCTGTTCCGCTCGGTCCACACGGTCAAGGGAGGAGTGCGTCTGCTGAAGGTCCGCAAGATGGAGACGCTGGCCCACCGCATGGAATCGCTGCTCGACCAGGTGCGCAAGGGGACGCGCCCGGTCAGCACGCCGCTCATCGACGTGTTGCTCGACGGCAAGAAATTGCTCGAGGAGATGGTGGAGGAGGTCGCCTCACGCGGCCCCCTGCATACGCGGATCGGCCCGGTCCTGGCAACGCTGGCCGCCCTGGAGTCCGGGCACACACTGGCGGCAGTACCCGCAACGGCGAAGCAGGAGGCTGCGAGCCTCGCGCCAGCCCCGGCCGCCGCTCAGACCGCCGCCCCGGCCGCCGCAGCACCGAAGACCGTGGCCGCCCCCCGACCCGCTGCCCCCGACAACATTCGCATCCCGACCGAAAAGTTGGACGACGTGCTGAACACCGCCTCGGAGGTCTTTATCAGTCGCATCCGCCTCGCCAGCGACGTGGCCGCCATGAGCGCCACCGTCCGCCACTTCAAGCAAGCGCTACAGCGGATGGACGAGTTCGGCCTGGAAGCGGTACTCGACCGGCTGGCGGAGGCCAACCACCGCCTGGTCGGCGAGCTGCGGACCCTGTTCGCGAACCGCAGCGGGCGCGTATTGCCCGAAAAACTTTCCGCCCTGGTCAACCGCTTCCACCTGGAACTGAGCGCCGACGCCGAGCAGCGCGGCTTCTCCACGCCCGAGGAGCTGACGCTCAACTTGCTGTCCATCGACGAAGTCCGCAAGCGGTTGCAGAAGAACGTCGAACACCTGGAGCAACTCAGCGCCCGCCTACAGACCGGGGCGATGAGTTTCCGCATGGTGCCGATTGCGCAACTCTTCGACCGCTTTCCTACCCAGGTGCGCGAGATGGCCCGGCAACTGGGCAAAAAGGTCCGCCTGGAGGTCAGCGGGGCCGACACCGAGCTGGACAAGGTGATGATCAACCAGCTCACCGATCCGCTGCTGCACATCCTGCGGAACTCCCTCGACCACGGCGTCGAGGATCCCGAGACGCGACTGGCCAGGGGCAAGCCCGAAACCGGCGACGTCGTCCTGCGCGCCTACTACCACGGCTCGCACGCCGTCATTGAGGTCCGCGACGACGGCAAGGGCATCGACACCGACCGAGTGCTCGCCGAGGCGGTCGAAAACGGTCTGGTGGACGCCGAAAAGGCCCCCACGCTGACGCGCCAGGAAATCTTCCAGCTCATCTTCGAGCCGGGCCTGTCCACCACCGCCACGGTGTCCACGGTGTCGGGGCGCGGCGTTGGCATGGACGTGGTCAAGACCGCCATCAGCCACGTTCAGGGCAATATTGTCGTGGACAGTACGCCCGGTCAGGGAACGACCATCCGCATGAAGCTGCCCTTGACGCTGGCGGTGGTCGGGATCCTCCTCGTGCGCGAACGTGTGCACCAGTTCGCCTTCCCGATCCAGCACGTCGAGGAGATCCTTACGGTCCGGCGCGACGAGATCCGCCACGTCAGCGAGAACACCCTGTACAACCACCGCGGCACCACCCTGCCAGTCATGACGCTGTCGAACATCCTGGACTTTCCGCCCAGCCTGTTTGCCGAGCGGGAGGTGACGCTGGTGATCCTCGCCGAGGGCGAGACGCGGGTCGGCGTCCTGGTGGATGCGGTACTCGGCCGGCAAGAGGTACTCATCAAGAGCTTGGGCCGGCTGCTGAAAAAGGTGCCCTTCGTCATGGGCTGCACCATTCTGAGCGACAGCAGGCTGGTCCTCATCCTCAACGCTTGGGAAATCGTCAACACCCAGATCCGCAAGCCCGTGACCCTGGCGGCGGCGGCCCCGGACCAGGGCCGCCGCAAGCAGCACGCACTGCTCGTGGTGGACGACTCGGCCATCCAGCGCACCCATCTCAGCTCCCTGTTGAGCCAGGCCGGATACACTGTGGAGACGGCCGAGAACGGTTTCGAGGGGCTCAAGCGCTTGCGCAGCCGCCGGTACTCGGCCTTCTGCGTGGACGTCGCCATGCCGCTGATGGACGGCTTCGAGTTTGTCGAGCGGTTGCGCCGTCTGCCCGGCCACAAGGACAGCCCGGTATTCTTCATCACCAGCCGCACCAGTGACGCCGAGCGCGACCGCGCCGCCCACCTCGGCGTCCGTGAGTATCTTGAGAAACCCGTCGATCCCGACCTGCTGGTCCAGCGTCTGGACCGGGCTTGCCTGCGCATCGAAAGGATGAAGGATGAAGGATGAAAGTGATCTGTCTCGATTCATCCTTCATCCTTTCAAATAGGAGAGGCACGATGGCCGCCACCAACGGCAATCTCGTCCTGTGCGTGGAAGACGAACTCTACCGGAGCTACCTTAAGCAGGCGTTCGCCGGCGCCGGCACCCCCTGCACGTCCGTCGCGGCGGAGGACCTGGCGCAGACGATCGCCGAGTCTCCAACGGGCATACTGCTGCTCCAATCGGACACGGCGGAGCAGAACCTGATCGAGCTGTCGTCGCGCTTGAAGCGTCTCTTCGGCGAGGAGATTCGCGTCCTGCTGTTGTCGGCGGATTACCTGACCGGCGAAGAGGCCGGCGCCTCGGTCGATGCCTTCCTGCAGTACCCGATCGGTTTCGACGAGCTGCGCGCGGCCCTCGCGGCACTGCGCGACACCAGCCGGCGCATCCTGCTCATCGACGACTCCAAGCTGGTCCACAACCACCTTGTGCCGTCGTTGCGCGAGCAGGGCTATCAGGTTTTCCAGGGGTTCAACGGCGAAGAAGGACTGGCCCGCGCGAAGGAGTGCAAGCCTCACCTGATCATTTGCGATATCGAAATGCCCAAAATGAACGGCTTCGAGGTGTGCGCCGCCGTCCGTCACACGGAGGGCATCGCCGACAGTTACATCATCATGTCCAGCACGCTCGGCTCGGCGTCCGACCAACAGAAGGGCTTCGAGGCGGGCGTGGACGAGTACATCACCAAGCCGGTGGTGATCCCCGAGCTGCTCGACCGCATCAAGAAGGTGTTCAACCGTGCCCGCGGCGGCCGGGAGAACGTCCTCATCGTCCAGGCCGACGAGCAGATGGCCAAGGGCATCTGCAAGTCGCTCACCAAGCAAGGCTTCCGGGCGCGGGTGGCGGCCACGCTCAAGGAGGTGCGCCGCCTGGTCAAGCGGACCGGCTTCGACCTGGTCATCGCCGAGATGAGCCTGGCCGACGGCAGCGTGATCGACCTGGTGGCGGCCCTGCGCAGCCTGCCGTCGGACCGGCAGCCCGACGTGCTGATCCTGACCTCGCGCGACAGCCAGGCTGACGCCAAGATGGTGCTGAATGCCGGGGCGGCGGGAGTCATCAGCAAGCCGTTCACCATGGACAGCCTGCTGGCGTCGGTCGAACGGGTCCTGGCCGACCGGCGGGCGGCGCAGGAGAAGGCCCACCTGCAGAAGTATGTTTCCAAGGCCTCCCTGCGGATGGCCCTGGAGAAATCCGTCCTGTCGGGCAAGGCGTCGTCCGCCCGGGCCTATCGCAAGCGGGCGACGGTGTTCTTCAGCGACATCGCCGGTTTCACCACCCGCTGCGAGACGTACGCCCCGCGCGAGGTCGTCGCCCAGGTCAACGCCCTCTTCGAGGTCATGACGGGGATCATCATGGCCGCGCAAGGCGACATCGACAAATTCATCGGCGACGCCTGCATGGCCTTCTGGATGGACGACGACCCGGCGGCGTCGGCCGAGCGCGCCCTGCGTGCGACCCTGGCGATGCGGCCCCAAATCGCCGCCATGAACGCGGCGAATCCCACGCTGGCCGCCGACCCCATCCGCATCCGCATCGGCATCAACACCGGCGAGGTGATCCTCTGCGACCTCGGCGCCGCAGAGGCACGCATGGACCTGACCATTATCGGCGACACGGTCAACGTCGCGGCCCGCCTCGAATCGGCCTCCAAGCAATACGGCCTGGACATCCTGATCGGCGAGTCCACGCTCGCGCCGGTCCGGGACCGATTCGCGGCCCGGCTCATCGACCTGGTGCGGGTCAAGGGGAAGAACCAGCCGCTCGGCTGCTTTGAATTGCTGGGGGAGCGTGGCAAGACCACGGCGACCCAGGATCAGTTACTGGCCGAGTTCGCCCGCGGCATGGACGCCTACCGGGCTGGCGATTTCGCCCGCGCGCTGGAAATCTTCCAGGCGACGGAAGCCCTGGAGGCAATCCCCGAAGAAGGACACCTCAACCCATCCCGCCTCTACCAGAAGCGCTGCCGGCAGCTCCTCGCTCATCCGCCGGAAGCCTGGGAGGGTGTCTGGACCCTGGAGTCAAAGTAACGGCCTTGCATCTTCTGCAGGGAGCGGAAAGGACCCGAACCGATGAACCCGGTGAGCCACCCCAGCAGTACCCTCCTGGTGCCCCTCTTCGCCGTCGCCTCTGCGTTGATGCGCGACAACGCTCTGCTGCTTGGCGGGTGGGGCATTCCTGCCGTTCTCGCTTCCCTGGTGGGCCTCGCGCTCGTCCTGCCGCGCCAGCGGCGCAGCCGGCTTCGCGTTCCAGCGATCTTCTTTGTCGTCTATATCTCGCTCGACCTCATCCTCCTGGCGGTTCGGACCTTCTTTCCCGAGCCGGATTGGGAACGACGTCGACTGTTCCTCCACAACGTCGTGCTATTCTTCTTCCTCGCCGCGCTGGCCCAGACGCTGTTCCTGCTCTTCGAGGTGTTGGTTCTGGAGAAGCTCGGCCGGCCATTGTCCAAGATCGCCCTCGATCTGATCCAATTCGGCATCCTGATGTTGGCGCTCCTCATCGTGCTGGAGAATGCCGGCGTCAAAGGGGAGACGTTATTCACTGGCTCGGCAGTGCTGACGGCCATGCTCGGTTTCGCCATGCGCGACACGCTTGGCAACCTGCTCGCCGGACTCACCCTACATCTCAAGCATTTCCAGGTCGGCGATTGGATTCAGTTCGACGACAAGCCACACCATGTCGGCAAGGTGACCGAGATCAACTGGCGCGAGACGAAAGTGATCACGTTCGACCTGGCCGAGGTGATCCTGCCCAACGGCGTGCTGGCCAACGCCTGCGTCCGCAACTTCACCAAACCGGAGCCGTGGGTTCGCAAGTCGATTTATGTTGTCGCCCCCTACGAGGTGCCGCCCAATCGGGTGCAAGAGATCATTCTGGAGGCGATTCGCGACAGTTGGGGAGTGCTGTCGAACCCGGCGCCGTTGGTGGCGACCAATGCCTTCACCGAGCGGGGAGTCGAATACGTAGTGCGATTGTTCACGGTAGAGTTCGGCAGTCCGGAACGCGTCGATGGCGGAGCCCTCGATCGCATCTGGTATGCCTTCGCCCGCAACGGTATCGAGATTCCCGTGGCGACGCACGCGGTGCGGATGACCGAGCTGCCGGCGCCTCCCACTCTGGAGTCGCCCAACGGGCGCGAGGAGCGACGCTTGCGCCTCCTGGAACGTGTCGATGTCTTCCGCGTTCTGCCGGAGCCATCGCTGCGGCAGCTCGCCCAGCAGGTGCGTGAGGTAATCTTCGGGCGCGGCGAGGTCGTCCTCCGTCAGGGCGATCCGGGCCAGAGCCTCTACGTGATCGACCTCGGCGAGGTGGTCATCTCCGTGGCCCGCGACAACGCCCCACCGGTGGAGGTGAATCGTCTCGGCCCCTCCGCCTTCTTCGGGGAGATGTCCCTGCTGACCGGCGAACCCCGCTCGGCGACGGTGACCACGGCGGTCCAGTCCCGGATGTTGATGATCGACAAACCCGCGTTCGAGGCGGTGATGCGCCAGTCACCTCACTTGGCCGAGGCCATCAGCCGCGTGCTCGTCGAGCGTCAGACCGGGTTGACTCGCAGCATTCAGGACAGTGCCCACAACGCAGGGGCCAAGTCCGATTTCTTTCGCCGAATTCGTGAGTTTTTCTCTCTTTGAGGTGATCCATGATCAGTGAACTGCTCGACGGGAACGCCGCCTTCGGCAAGAACGAATTCAATACCCATCTCGAGCACTACCAGCGCATCGCACACCAGCAGTCGCCCCAGGTGCTGTGGATCGGTTGCAGCGACTCGCGGGTCAGCGAAGACGTGGTCACCGGGAGCAAGCCGGGCACGATCTTCGTCCACCGCAACATCGCCAACATCGTGGCCTTCTACGACGTGAACGTCGCGGCGATCGTGGAGTACGCGGTGGCACATTTGAAGATCCCCGATATCGTGGTGTGCGGGCACACGAAGTGTGGCGGCATCGCGGCGATCGAGCACGGGGTCGAGGAGAATTACATCGCCGACTGGCTGCTGATCGCCAGCGGCGCCAAGGCCAAGGTCGATCGCCTCGCGTTGGAGCGGAACCTGACGCGCGAGCAGAAGCTGGACCTGCTAGTTGAAGAGAACGTGCGTCTGCAGATCCAGCATCTGAAGATGTTCGCGCTCATCAAGAACCTGCACAAGAAGAGCGCCCTGCCGCGCATCCATGGCTGGGTGTATAATGTCGATACGGGGAAGATCCGCGTGGTAGAGGATGGCTGCCCGAGGTGAAGGAACACGGTGGCGAGTTGCACTCCGTGTTTGCCAACGGCATGCAGGCGTTCGTCATGAAGCGCGACCCGAACGGAACAGAACCGCTTGACGACGTGTGGGCGCCCCTGCCGCTCACCGAGCGCGCTTACCGGCGTATTTGCGAATTGGTGCGCGGTCAATTCGGCATCCACCTGGCGTCGGAAAAGCAGTTCCTCGTCATCAACCGCCTGGGCCGCCACGTTCAGACCCTCGGCTTTGAGTCGTACGAGGCGTTCGTCGATTATGTCGAGAGCGACGTCAGCGGGCAGGCCCTGGAGGTGCTGGCCGACCTGATCTCCACCAATCACACCTACTTCTTCCGTGAGCCGGCACATTTCGAGTTTCTCCGCACCGACGTGCTGCCGGAGATCGAGGCGTCGCTGACGCGCGGCGGCGCCAACGACCTGCGCCTGTGGTGTGCCGCGGCCTCAACCGGCGAGGAAGCATACACGATCGTCATGACGATGCTCGACAGCTTTGGGCCGCGCTACGCCCGCTTCAACGCCGGTCTACTGGCGACGGACCTGTCGCTGAAGGCGCTGCGCCAGGCGGCTGCTGGCGTCTACAGCCGCGAGCAGGTGCAGCGCGTGCCGCCCGGCCTTCGACAGCGCTACTTCCTCCCCCAGGCCGACGGCCGCCTTGCCGTGGCTACGCCGGTGCGAGCGGAGGTGCTGTTCCGCCAGTTCAACCTGGTGACCGGGAACTTCGCGTTCAAGAAGCCCTTCCACGCCATTTTCTGCCGCAACGTAATGATCTACCTTGACCCGCCGGCGCGCCGCAGGCTGGTGTCGGCGCTGTACCAGGCCACGGCGCCGGGCGGCTACCTGTTCATCGGCCACGCCGAGACGATCGCACCGGACGTCACCCGCTACCGCTCCGTTCGCCCTGCCGTGTACCAGCGACCGGAGGTACTCTGATGCCGCCAGGCGTTGAGCACAGGACCAGGCTGCTGGTCATCGACCCGATGCCGCTGGCGCGCAAGGCGCTGTCGGACGCGTTGCGCGACTCGCGGGCGGTCGAGGTCGTGGCAGCCGTCTCCGGCGCCGGCGCGGCGGAGCGCCGGCTAGGGGCGGTCCAGCCGGAAGTCATCGTACTCGACGTGCAGGCGCCCCTCGCACCGGAGATCGAGCGGCTCTGTCGCCTGCGCGCGCAGTGGCCGATTCCCGTGGTGCTTTTCACGGCCCTGGAGGGCGGTGACCGCGAGGCAGTCATCGATGCTCTCACAGTGTCGCGGTCGGCGGTGTTCGCCAAGCCGGCAACCAACCTGGTCCGGGAAACCTTGGCTCTACAGCCGGCCATCGAGGCGGCGGTTCGCCGGGCCTATCAGGACGATGTGCTCCAGTGGCGCAAGAAGCGGCAAGCGCCCGAGGTGCCGCCGCGGCCCCTGCCGGCGCCGGCGAAACGCGTGATCGCCCTCGGCGCCTCGACGGGGGGTACCGAGGCCATCGCCGCGGTCCTGGGCCGGCTGCCGCGCGCGGTGCCGGGGCTGGTCATCGTGCAACACATGCCGGCCGGCTTCACGCGCCTGTTCGCCGAGCGTCTGAACGAACTGGGCCAACTGGAGGTGCAGGAGGCGGCCGACGGCGACCCGGTGCGCCCGGGGCGGGCCCTGCTGGCACCGGGCGGCCAGCAGATGACGCTGGCCCCGTTCAGCGACGGTTACATCGTCCGTGTCGGACCGGGGAAGCGGGTGAACGGCCACTGCCCCTCGGTCGACGTCCTGATGCAATCGGTCGCCGAGCACGCCGGACGGCGGGCCGTCGGCGTGCTGCTGACCGGCATGGGCAACGACGGAGCCGCGGGGATGAAAGCCATCCGCGACGCGGGCGGCGGCACCATCGCCCAGGACGAAGCGACCAGCGTCGTGTATGGTATGCCGCGCGAGGCGTTCCGCTGCGGCGGGGCCGCCCAGGTGGCCCCCCTTCCCGACGTGGCCAGGCAGATCCTCGCGCTGGTCGCCGACCAACGAGCGTGATCCCGATTACCAACTTGTGGAGAAAAGCTCATGGGCCCTGACCGAACCAGCGATGCCGAAACCGTGGTGGCTTCCGGTGGCCCCGATGGCGAGGAAAGCTCGTCCGAGATAGCCCCGGCCGGCCTCGAAGCCTTTATGGCGGCACGCCGGCGGCTGTTACGCGAGTTCACCGAAGACACGCGGCGACGGTTGGAGGCGGACCAGACACTGGGCGGGCAGTTACCGCGACCCACATCGGCCGCCAGCTCGACCTCGCCGCTTCCGAACCCTACACGCACTGGTTCCAGGAAACCGGCGAGCGGTTCGGCTTCGACCAGCTCGTCACCCTGGCAGCGATCGCGGGCTCCGACGCGATTCGCCTCTCGCAGTTCTCGGAGACCGCCCGCGCTCATTTCGGCACGACCGAAGAGCGGGTCCGCGAACTCGCGGCCCGGGGCGATCTCCGCTACGGCCGCGTCTTCGAGACGTACACGGAACTGGAAAACCTGTACATGCATGCGGAGGGGGCACGCCACTACGCGCAAACTGAACTGACCCGCCGCGGGGCCACGGTCCTGGGCCCTCTCCATGCGGAGCGGGTGGCGCGCGAGGTCGCCGAAGCGATCCTGGGACACGACTCCTTCAATGCGGGCTTCGGCCAACACAAGCTCAAAGGTCTTCTCGCCGCGAAGTACGGCGGCTCGCCGGACACGTTCGACTACGCGACCTCGCGGTCGCCGACCGGCTATCTCGTGCAGGTGCTGGACCGCCTGGAAGGCTGCGAGCCCGAGACGATGCTCCGCTACGTCACCGAGGGCGTCGTGCACAGGAAGGAGCCAATTTCGCAAGCGATCAAGACCGGCATCATCGACAACGCCGCTTACCTCCAGGACGTGTACGACCGAATCGTGCAGGACGCCCGGCAGGTGCTGGCCGCCGCGCCGTTTCCCGTCTTCCTCGCGTTCCCGGGAATGCAGGCCTTCACCCGCGGGCTCGAGCGGCTCCCGCACATCCTCGGACTCCTCGGGACTCCGCCGTCCGTCGCGGCCGATGGTTTCTACCATTTGCGGGATGGTGACCGGAACGTCCGTCTCGAGACGGTGGAAGCGGTTCGAGAACATTTCTTGCCGGCAACTCGGTTGCTGGCGTAAAGAGGGAAAAGGAAGAGGGCAAAGACCGCCATGCGGTTTTTGGGACGGGAGTGCGAGCGCGCACCTAATGCATGCTCGCATTACTGCGGGTAAATGGG
>Ga0208324_1000734_pt1 | contig 13732 bp, 10 predicted proteins | sample Sb_taG_2_FD_187707 | JGI IMG/M metagenome (GOLD analysis project Ga0208324, IMG submission 187707) | Peat soil microbial communities from Weissenstadt, Germany - Sb_50d_5_LS metaG (SPAdes) (version 2) | ecosystem: Environmental > Terrestrial > Soil > Wetlands > Peat | place: Germany... | reverse complement strand
CTGGTTCACCCTGGGCACCATGCTCAGCCCGCTGTGGAACAACCAGGTAACCCTGGGCGGCTCACCGGCCAGCTCCACCGTGTTCATGCGGATCATGGAGCAGCTCGGCTTCTTCTCCGCGCTGGGTGTGGTCATCGTGTTCATCGCGGGCGCGGCGTTCGGCCGGATCCTGTCCGTGGCCTCCGGGATCCAGGCCGTCGAGACGGTCCCGCCGACCCCGCCGGCCGAGACGGTCCCGATCGAGAAGGTCCCAGCCCGGACGGGCCCGACCATTACCCTGCCGTTCCGGCGGGCGCGAAGCGAGGACACGCAGACCATCGGATAGGCAGACCCACTATCATCGGCTGGCACGACACCATTCGTGCCAGCCGATGATCGTTTCTGGCCCCCCGGCGGGGTGCCAGGGGTCGCCCCCTGTGGGAATACTGGTGGGCATACTGAAGGGACGTGGCGGTGCGGGCAGAGCCAGCAGCGGCGGCCAAGGGGGCCGGACCGGGGCCTGCCGGTACGTCCCGCGACGGTGCGCGGTGGCTGCTCCCGGCCGGGGCCGTGCTGCTGGTGGCCGTGCTGGCCGTCTACCTGGCGGACCTGGCCACTCACCTGTCGTCGATGGCGGCCATGCGGGACCTGGTGGTGTACCGGAACGGCGGCCTGATCGTCCGGCACGTCGCGCCCGCCTATGACGCCCACCGGTCCTCGCCGCTCTACGACTGGAGCGGGCCGAACGGCGTCCAGTTCACCTATCCCCCGTTCGCCGCGGTGGTCTTCGCGGTCGCGTCCGTGCTGTCCTGGACGGCGATGCGCTGGGCCATGACCCTGGTCAGCCTGGCCGCCCTCGGGCTGTCGCTGTGGCTGGTGTTCGGCGCGCTGGGCTCTGTTGGCTGGGGGGGGACGACCCCCCGGACCCCCCGCTATACGGACCGTCCCCGGGTGCGGCTCGGCGCCACGCTCGGCGTCTCCGCGCTGGCCCTGCTCACCGAGCCGGTGCAGCAGACGCTGGCCCTCGGCCAAGTCAACCTGCTGCTCATGCTGCTCGTCGTGGCCGACCTGCTGAATCCCGACGCGCTGAACGGCCGTACGCGCTGGTGGCACGGGATCGGGATCGGCCTCGCGGCCGGGGTGAAGCTCACCCCGCTGATCTTCATCCCGTACCTGCTGCTGGTCCGCCGGTACCGGCAGGCGGCCACCGCCGCCGGGGTGTTCGTGGCCACGGTGGCGCTGGGCTACGGGATCCTGCCCCGCGATTCCGGCACCTACTGGCTTCACGGTCTGTTCCTGAACGCCAACCGGATCGTGTTCCTCGGTACCCGGGGCAACCAGTCGCTGCGCGGCGTGCTCACCCGGCTGGCCGGCAGCGTGACGGCCGGCATCGCGCCGTGGATCGCGGCGGCGATCCTGGTCTTGATCCTCGGGCTGGCCGCGGCGGCTGTCCTGTACCGGGCCGGGCATCCGGTGCCCGGGATGCTGGCCTGCGCGCTGACCGGCCTGCTGGCCTCGCCACTGAGCTGGGATCACCACTGGGTCTGGGTGGCGCCGGGCCTCGCGCTGCTGGCTCACCTGGGAGCCCGCGCGCGCGGCGTGGTCCGGGCCGCGTGGTGGGCGGCCGGGGGGGCGCTGGTGCTGGTGTTCGGCGCATGGCCGCAGTTCTGGGATCTGTCTCAGGCCGGGCTGACCCCGGCCGGGCTGTTCTGGTACGGGCCCGCGACCTACTTCGCGACCGGCTCCCAGCCCTGGTACCACGAGTTCCACTGGCATGGCCTGCAGCTGCTGGCGGGCAACAGCTTCGTGCTGGCCGGGCTGGCCGCGCTAGCCGCCGTGTGCGTGGCCGCGATCCGGATGAGGTCTCATGGGTCCCGCCGGGCCTGACCCGGCACACGGTGCGCCGCGGCCCGCGACTAGCCTTTGACGAGTGACGGACACCACGGGCAAGCACCTCGAAACCGAGCAGAAGTACGACGCCGCGGCCGACTTCGTCATGCCCGACCTGGCTGGCCTGGGAGAACGCACGAAGGCGGCAGGACGGCAGCGGTACTACCTGAGCGCGACGTACTACGACACCGATGAACTCGACCTGATCAAGAACCGGATCACGCTCCGCCGGCGGGTCGGCGGCCCCGACGAGGGCTGGCACCTCAAGCTGCCGGTGCGCAAGGACACCAGGCAGGAGGTCCGCACTCCGCTCGCCGAGGGCGACCACGGCACCGTTCCGGCGCAGCTGGCCGCTCAGGTGCAGGACATCACCGCGGGCCGGACCCTGCGCCCGATCGCCATTCTTGATACCGAACGGACCGTGGTGATACTCGCCGACCGGGCCGGGCAGCCCCTGGCCGAGGTCGCCGACGACCTCGTGACCGCCGCCCGGCTCGACCGACCCGGCGCGGAACCAATGAGATGGCGCGAGATCGAGGTCGAGGCGGTCGAGGGCGCCAAGGCGGAGGGCGTCCTGGAGGCGGCCGGCCAGGCGCTGCGCGAGGCTGGGGCGAGACGGTCAGCTGCCACGTCCAAGCTTGGGCGGCTGCTCGGCACCGGCTGAGCCCTGGCTGCATTCGCCGGGGGTTCGCGGGGAGCTCAGAGGGTATTCATAGCGAATTCTGACCTGCCGGTCGCCTGGTTCGCGTGTAATGAGATTCCGAGTTCGCACTTAGTGAGAACCCTGGACGAAGGACCCGACCCCCGCGGGCATACTAGGCACAAATCTGATCATGACGAGCGAGCCTGAGGAACATGGAGAACTACCGCCCGGTACCCGGATCCGCCGGACCGGGATTGTCAGCGCAGACCACCGGCGTGAGCACCAGCAGTAAGGACGGGGGTATCCAGCGGGCGGACGGGACACCAGTGCGGGTGCTCGTCGTGGACGACGAGCCGAGCCTGGCCGAACTGCTGGCCAGCGTGCTGCGGTATGAGGGGTGGACGGTCCAGACCGCGGGCAACGGCGCCGACGCCGTCCGGACCGCACGCGAGTTCCGCCCCGACGCCGTGGTCCTCGACATCATGCTTCCCGACTTCAACGGCCTCGAGGTCATGCGCAGGCTCCGGGCCGAGATACCGCAGGTATGCGTGCTGTTCCTGACCGCGCGCGACGCGGTGGAGGACCGGGTGGCGGGCATCACCGCCGGAGGCGACGACTACGTGACCAAGCCGTTCAGCCTGGAGGAAGTGCTGGCCCGGCTGCGTGGCCTGCTGCGCCGGGCCAACCTGACCCGCGCGCACACCGAGGGACTGCTCACGGTCGGCGACCTGACCATGGACGAGGACGCCCGCGAGGTCCGCCGGGACGGCGAGCTCATCGAGCTGACCGCGACCGAGTTCGAGCTGCTCCGGTTCCTCATGCGCAACCCCAGACGGGTGCTGTCCAAGGCGCAGATCCTGGACCGGGTGTGGAACTACGACTTCGGCGGCCAGGCGCACGTCGTCGAGCTGTACATCAGCTACCTCCGCAAGAAGATCGACGCCGGCCGCGCGCCGCTCATCCACACCGTCCGCGGCGTCGGCTACGTACTGAAACCAGCAAGCTGATGCCCGCGCCCGCGACGCAGCCCCCGGGCCGGCTGGCGCGGTGGGCGCACGTGCTGTCCTTCCGGACCATCAGCGGCAGGCTCATCATCGGACTGGTGGTGCTGTTCGGGCTGGCCAGCGCCGTGGTCAGCCTGGTCACGGCGCAGTCGCTCAGCAACTCGCTGATGTACTCGCTGAACGGGCAGCTCCAGGCCGCGACCAGCGCCTGGTTCAGCTGCGCGAGCAACACTTACCACGACAGCCTGGACGGCTACGGTCAGGGGGACGGTCACGGGGCCGGACCGGACGCGGACCAGCCGGGCCCCGTCAACTACGGGAACTGCAGCGGAGTCGGGCAGGCGCCCGGCACGTTCCTGGCCGTCCTGTCGCCCGGCGGAGTGGTCCAGTACAAGAACTACGTGTCCAAGACGTGCACGCTGTCCCCGGCGGACGAGGCCACGCTGGCCGACCTCCCCGTCCAGAAGGACCCGCCGGGCCCGCCCGGGGGGTCGGACCAGTCAGGTCCCCCCGGTGGCACCGCGCCGACCGCCTTGACGTATCAGCGCACGCTGCTCGGCACCGAGTTCCTGTTCACCAAGGTGCCCGGGCCCGACAACACCGTGCTGGTCACCGGGCTGCCGCTGACCACGGTGAACGAGACGCTCGGTCGTGTCGAGAACAACGAGCACGTGCTGTTCGCGGTGGCGCTGGGGCTGGCCGTCATCCTGGGCGCCGCCCTGGTCCAGTTCTCGCTGCGGCCGCTGCGCCGGGTCGCCGCCACCGCGACCAAGGTGACCGAACTGCCGCTGGACTCGGGCGAGGTGAGCCTGCCGGCCGGCGTCCCGGACACCGACCCGCGGACCGAGGTCGGCCAGGTCGGCGCGGCGTTCAACCGGATGCTCCTGCACGTCGAGCGGGCCCTGGGCCGCCGCGCGGCCAGCGAGGCCCGGCTGCGCCGGTTCGCGGCCGACGCCTCGCACGAACTGCGCACTCCCCTGTCCGCGATCCGCGGCTACGCCGAGCTCGCCCTGCGGCACCGCGGCCCGGTGCCCGAGGACGTGACCCACGCGCTGTCCCGGGTCCAGTCGGAGTCGGCCCGGATGAGCGTGCTGGTTGACGACCTGCTGCTGCTCGCCCGGCTGGACGCCGGCCGGCCGCTCGAGCGGGAGCCCGTCGACCTTTCCCGGCTGGCCATCGACGTGACCAGTGACGCGCGGGTGGCCCGCCGGGAGCACCACTGGCGGCTCGACCTGCCCAGCGACCCGGTCCTGGTCCGCGGCGACGAACACCGCCTCCACCAGGTGCTGGCCAACCTGATGAGCAACGCGGGCAAGCACACCCCGCCCGGCTCCACGGTCAGCGTCGCGCTCCGCCTCGACGAGGCTCCCGGACCCGGGCGTGACCGGCAGCCGGCCCCGGACGGCGGGATGCTGGACCGGGGCCTCCGGCCTGCCGCACCGCGGGTCGAGCTCAGCATCACCGACGACGGCCCGGGCATCCCACCCGAACTGCTGCCGGAGCTGTTCGAGCGGTTCAGCCGGGCCGACACGTCACGGGCACGCGACCTGGACGCCGCGGGCAAGAGCACCGGCCTGGGCCTGGCCATCGTGGACGCGGTGGTGGCCGCCCACGGCGGCAGCATCACCGTGACCAGCCGACCGGGCCGGACCAGGTTCGCCATCTACCTGCCCCTGCTGCCCGAGCCTGCGGACATGGCTGACATAGCGAGCTGAAGATGTGCTAGTTCTTGGGGCATGGACCGCGACGGTCGCAGGCGGCTGGTCGGCACGATGCCGCTGCACGCGATCACCTCGACCTACGGCGAGGCGGGCCTGCGGGACCGGTTCGCGGCCGAGATCGCGTCCTGGCCGGACGCGGACCAGCGCCGGATGGAGCGGGCGCTGGAACTGGCCGCGCGGCTGCACGCCGGCGACCGCCGCGACCAGGAACCGTACGTCAGCCACCTGCTGCGGGTGGCGGTCCGGATCATGTCGCATTACGGCGTGCACGACGCCGACGTGGTCTGCGCCGCGCTGCTGCATGACGCCGTGGAAGATCACGCTGCCGAGCTGGCCGGGAGCGGCGCCGGACAGCCGGCCGCGCTCGCGGCGCTGGCGGCGCAGTTCGGCCCGCGGGTGGCGGAGCTGGTCGGGGCGGTGACCAACCCGCCGTACGCGCCCGGCCGGGACGAGCACGAGCAGTACCGGGAGCACGTCGCCGACAGCCTGCGGGACAATCCGTGGGCCCGGATCATCAAGGTCTCAGACTTCACCGACAACGGCGCCGGCCTGATCCACACCACCGGGCCCCGGCTGCACCGGCTGGCGGACAAGTACGCCCCGCTGGTCCCGGTCCTGCGGAACCTCATCGCCCAGCCGGACACGCCGCTGGACGCCACGGTCAAGCAGCACATCCTGGCCCAGCTCGACCGGGCCGCCGACCGGTTCGCGGCCGTCCGCGGGGACGCCGGCTAGAGACGGGAGCTTGCTGGATGCCGGAATTGCCCGAGGTCGAGACCGCCCGCCGCCTGATCGCCGACCTGGCCCTGGGCCGGCGCATCGTCGGCGTCGACGACGCCGACATGTTCGTCTGCCGCCCGCACTCCCCCGGCGAGCTGCGTGCCGCGCTGACCGGACGCATGCTCACCGCGGCGCACCGCCGCGGCAAGGCGATATGGTGCGAGACCTCGGGCGTGGACGGCTCGGGCCCGGATTCCGGACCTGCCCTTGACCCCTTGGATCCCTTGGACCCCTTGGGCCCCATTCTCGGTATCCACCTGGGCATGAGCGGCCGCATCGTGGTCACCGCCCAGGACGGCTGGGTGGCCGAGGGTGGCGACCCGCCCGGCCGGGACGCGCAGCCGCGCAAGGCCGCGTGGGACCGCTTCACGCTCGAGTTCGCCGACGGCGGCCGGCTGGCGCTGTTCGACAAGCGCCGCCTCGGGCGCATCCAGCTCGATCCGGACATCGACCGGCTCGGCCCGGACGCGGCCTCGGCCACCCAGCCCGAATTCCGGGCTCTGATCACCAAGGGGACGGTCGCGGTCAAGGCCCGCATGCTGGATCAGTCCAAGATCGCCGGGATCGGGAACCTGCTGGCCGACGAGATCCTGTGGCAGGCCAAGATCCCGCCCGCCATGCCGGTCAATCGCCTGCAGCGCAGGGACGCCGACCGCCTCTACCGCGCGATGCGGTCAGTCCTGGAGGCTGCCGCCGCCAAGGGCGGCGCGCACGCCGGGGACGTCATCGCGGCCCGCCGCCCAGGCGGCAGTTGCCCGCGTTGCGGCGCCGAAATGCTGCACGGCACGGTCGGCGGCCGCTCCACCTGGTGGTGCTCCCGCGAGCAGGCCTCACGGCCCTGAGCGGTCCCGTATCCCCCGCCTCTCCGAACGGCCGGTCAGGCGCGTTCGGCTCCTTCGGGTTTGCGGGCCAGGTAGCCCACCACGTTGATCTCGGCCCGCAGGGGCAAACCATCCCGCAGCTGCGCCTGAGCCAGCTCGACGGCGGCGCGATGGAACTCAGCCTCACCGACGTTCTGGATAGCCTCATAGGCCGGGCCGGTAGCGGCCAGCGCGCGCGCGTACAGCTGCGGGTCCGCGAACTCCAAGGCGAACGGGACGTCCAGGCGCTGCACATCGACGAATCCAGTTGACTCCAGGAGCTGCTCACCCGCGCCAGGCCGGCCCAGCGACACCATCGCCGCCTGGTTGTCGACCTTCTCGGCCGCGGCCAGGCGGAACGGCGCCAGCGCCCAGGCTCCAGGAGAGATCTTCAGGTGACCCCACACCGTTATCCCGGCGCGTCCGCCGGGGCGAAGGGCCCGGTGCATCTCGGCCACCGCATGGGGTGTGGTGCCCCAGATCCCCCGGAAGCTGGTGACGACGTCGAACGACGCCGGGTCCCACGGCAGGGCCTGCATATCGCCGACCCTGATGTCGCATTCCGGGTTCCGGTCCCGGGCCACCGCGACCAGCCTGGCCGAGGCGTCGATACCGGAGCAGGAAGCGCCGCGGAGGCGAGCCAGCTCGATCGCGAGCCCGGACCCGCACGCCACGTCGAGCAGCCGGTCTCCGGCATCGACGCCGAGCCGATGGTGCATAGCAACGTACTCCCGGCAGTTGCCCGGTTCGCTGAGGGTCGCGAAGTCCACCGCCTTACGCCCCCAGCCCTCGTCCACCATCGCCCACTGGGGAACGCCCGTACCCGGCCTCTCGCCGTGCTCACCGGTGGCGACCTGCATGTTGGCCTCCTCTGTGGTAGTGCCGGTCACTGGCCAGGCAGCAGCGCGGCGATGCGCGCGGCGGCGCGTCCCGCGCCGCCGCGCGGGACCTTCCGGTAACCCGGCCGGGGGCCGGTTTCCGCCAGTGCTGCTCGCATCGTGGTGGCCAGGTCGTCTGGTGTGGTCGTCGTGTAGTCCATTCGCAGGCCGGCCCGGTAGTGATCGAGCCGGTGGGTGACGAAGTGCTGCTGTTCCCAGTGGCGGCGGAGGGGGAAGTAGATGAACGGCCGCCCGGTGGCGACCAGTTCCATCGTCGTGGACAGCCCGCCTTGCACGACAGCCGCGTCGGCGCACGCCAGGTGCTCGAAGAGATCGGGCACATAACCGCGCTTGTCCATACCCTCGGCGTCCGGCAGCAGCCGGGGATCGATGCGCGGGCCGGTGACCAGAAGCATCCGCGCATCCGGCACCTGCTTGCGTAGCCGCGCGAACGCGTCGCAGGTCAGCTCCAGCAGGCTGACGCCGGCCGCCGTGCCCCCTACCGCGGCCACGAGCAGCGGCTGGTCCTGAGGGTAGCCGAGCCGGCCCCGCAACCGGGCGCGGTCACGATAGGCAGCGGGGTTGAACGGGAGCACATAAGGGACCGAGGTGAACCACCGGCTGGACCATGACCGTATGGCGGGCAGGCCGGGCCCGAACGAGAGATCGGGCAGCTCATCGAAGGAGCCGATGAACATGGACAGGTCGCGCAGCCGGGGAAATCGCTCACGCTTCTCGATGGAGTCGGCGTTGTAGTCCGCGCACAGCTCGGCCTCTCTTGGGTCACCGGGATCGGTAGGCACGAAGCCGATCACGTCAGTCATGAATACGTACGGCGCGATCTTCCGCTCGGGGTTCTCGTGCAGGAAGTAGTCGATCTCCCAGCACTCGTCACCCACCCATAGGTCGTAGCTGGTGTCCCTGACCACATCGTCAAACAGCAGGTAGTTCGCGCACAGGATCTCGTCCATCCGGCGGAACGCGTAGAACGCGGGCAGGTCGTGGCGCGCGGATTCCGACTCCCAGTGCGCCGACTCAGCAACCAGATCGGCGCTGGCCGGGTGGATGATCTCCCCCGCGCCGGCGAGTACCTCGGTCACCGGCGGCTGCGCCCACCAGTGAATCTCCAGGTCCGGCGCGCGCTGCCGGAGCGACCGGGCGATGGCCAGGTCTCGCTGGACGTGGCCGAGGCCGATGGGAGAGGAGATCCATAGCGCCCGCCGAGGGCGGCTGTGCGCCGCCTGCCGGACGGCCTGCCTACGCGGCCGCTGCGTCATGCGGTCTACGAAGTCACGAATGACGTGGTTCACCGCGACCGGGTACCGGACATGCGGCGCGTGCCCGCCGCCTTCGATCACGAATAGCTCAGCGCTGGTGAGCTCGGCGATCCGCCGCGCCCGCTCCGGCGGGACGATCTGGTCCTGGTCGCCTCCGATCACGAGCACCGGGGCGGCCAGCGACCGGCAGAGGCGGGTCGCCTCCTGCTCATCAGCGACCTGTTGCGGGGCATCGGCATCGCACAGCATGGTCTCGGCGTCGGTTTGCATGCCCCACTCGACGAGATCGTCATAGGGCTTGGTGGAGTGCGGCTCGGTGGTGATCTGGGACATGAAGAACTCGACGTATCCTCGCCAGTCCCGCCGCCAGTAGTGCCGGTTCTCCTTCGCCCATCCTTCGGCGGTGGGGAGCATCTCGTCGAAGGAGTACCCGGATCGTTCCCAGGGGTCGACCGGCGGGATCGGCAGTGTCGGCGCGATGGTCACGATCGCGGTCACCCGCTGCGGATGCGCCGCTGCGAACAGCAGCGCCCAGGAGAAGCCGGTGCAGAACGCCGCGAGCACCGCCCGCTCGGTGCCGGTCGCGTCGAGCACGGCCGCAGCGTCGCTCGCGAAGACGGCATCGGCGTAGGCCGCCGGGTTCCTGGGCCGGTCGGACCGGCCGTTGCCGCGCGGGTCGAAGGTGATCACACGGTAGTCCCGGGCCAGGAACGGCACCTGCATCTTCCAGTGCCTGGAGTCCACGATCGCCCACGTGGGCAGCAGCAGGATCGTCGGCTGGCCCGTGCCGTGCACCTCGTAATGGATCCGCACGCCCGAATTGACCACGTAACCCGACTCGTCGGGCAGTCGTGCGCGCATCGATGGCACCTCCAGACTCTTGATACGCCGGCTGGCGGAGAACGGCTATCGGGGAAAGCCATTAGGTGCCTGTCACGCTGGGGCGGACAGGTGATGCGTGGCGGCCCAGGCCGCCACTTCAGCCCGGCTGCGGGCATCAAGCTTGGACATCACATGGTGCAGATGGACCTCGGCGGTCTTCTCGGAGATCCCGAGAACCCTGCCGATCTGCCGGTTGGTCCGGCCGGAGGCAACCAGCGCGGCGACCTGCCGCTCCCGCGGGGTGAGCGGCACCTGATGGGAGCGGTCCGAGTCACCGGGCGCGGTGCCCAAAGCGACCGCTAGGGCAAGATCCGCGGCCTGCTGCGCGGGCATCGTCCGGCCAGCGTGTATGAGCATGTCAGCGTCCTGAGGCCCCAGCGCGCGGGAAAGCACCCGTTCCACCGCCGAACTCCTCGCCTGCTCGGCCTCGGGCTGGCGGGCGGCTACCCGCTCGCGCAGCGCCGCGGCCGCACCGATCAGCCGCGCGGCGTTCTCATAGTGCGCCCGTTCACTGGCGACATGGGCCAATGCCTCCAGGCACTGGGCGACGCCCCGGGGGTCGTTGACCTCAGTGTAGATCCGCAGAGCCTCTGCCAGCAGCGGACACGCTTCCTCCAGCCGGCCCTGCGCGCTCAGCGTCGTGCCAAGCCCCCACGCCGACCATGCCACCGCCCACGGATAGTCCAGTTGGCGGAAGTCTCGCAGGCTCGCCCGCAGCAGTTCCGCCGCGCCCTCCAGGTCGCCGTGGTCCCGGGCGAGCAGCCCGAGGTCGTGCCGGGCCCACGCCACGCCCTGCATGCTGCCCTCCTCACGGAACCGCGCCTCGGCCCGCCGATGCCAGTCAGCGGACGCATCCCACTCACCGCCCGCGCGGGCCACGTGCCCCAGGAAGGCGCACGCGAACGCCGCGCGGCGCGCATTACCACGCCCCTCGCTGCGTTCGAGTGCGCTGCGCAGGAGGTCCTGGGCACGACCCATCTCTCCCGTCGCGAAGGCCAGGACCCCGGCCGCGATAAGTACGCCAGTCTGGCCTCCCGCCGCGGCGTCATCGCTCATAGCCGCCAGGTCATAGCTGTCCGCAGTCTGGAGGAGAACCGCGTCCACGAGCGCCTGGCCATGATCGAGGTCGCCATGGGTGTAGTGGTACCAGCCGAGCGCGGTGGCCAGCCAGAGCGCCCAGCCATCCCGCCCCGCGCCCAGGCAATAATCCAGCGCGGCGCGCAGATCTGCGTGGTGGCGGCCCACCCGCAGCAGCCAGGTTTTCTCCTCCGACAGGCCGAGTGAAGCCTCGAACTGCGCCGCAAGACCCGCGTAGTGTTCAGCATGCCTGGCCCGCGTCTCCTCGGCTTCCGCGTGGGACGCCAGCTGCTCCGCCGCATACTCACGCAAGCTTTCCAGCATCGAGAACTCAGCGGTCTGCTCGTCACCGGGCAGCCGCCGGATCAGGCTCTTGTCGAGCAGCGACTCCACCATCGCGAGCATGTCGCCCCCGTCCACGGTGCAAACGCTGCCCGCGTCAGCCAGCGTCCAGCCGCCGGCAAACACCGACAGCCTGCGGAACAACGCGCGCTCACCCGGGTCGAGCAGGTCATAGCTCCAGGCGATGGCACTGCGTAGCGCACGCTGCCGGGCTGGCACGTCCCGCGTACTGGAGGCCAGCACCTCCATCCTGCTGCTGAGCCGGAACACCAGCTCCCCGGGCGTCAGGACCTTCAGCCGGGCCGCGGCCAGCTCGATCGCCAGCGGCAGGCCCTCCAGCCGGACGCAGGCTCTGGCCAGCAACAACGCATTAGCCGGAGTAAGGTCAAAGCCCGGGTTGGTCCGGCGCGCGCGATCCAGCAGCAGCGCCACTGACGGATTCGCCGCCAGAGAACTGAGGTCCGCGACGTCCGCCGGCGCGGGCATGGCCAGCGGCGGGACCGGGAACTCCTGCTCGGCCGACAGCCGGAGCCGTTCCCGGCTAGTAGCGAGTACCCGCAGCCGCGGACAGGCCGCGAGCACACGGCCGACGTCCGGGGCGGCGGCCAGGAGATGCTCGCAGTTGTCCAGGACCATGAGCTGCTCCATGTGGCCCAGCGCAGCAGCCAGCTGGCCGGTCAGATCCGTCCCGCCCCGCAGCTCGACACCCACCGCCTGAGCCAGTTCGACCATCACCAGCGCCGGATCCCGGACCGGAGCCAGGTCAACGAACACCGGGGCGCATCCGCTGCGCTCGGCGTGGGCCGACGCGCAGGCAACGGCCAGACGGGTCTTGCCGATGCCCGGCGGCCCGGTGAGCGTGACCAGCCGGGTCTGCGGATGTGCGAACATCCGGGACACCGCCTCCAGCTCGCTGTCCCGGCCTACGAACAGGTCAGCAGGCGACGGCAGGACACCGCGCCACGCCCGCCCCGCGTCTCGCATCCGACTGCCCCGCCCATGTTCTCTATCCGTGCAGCCACGAGGCCCTACCCGAGCATACGACGGCCCACCGCGCCGCCGCTATCGCTCGCCCCGCGAAGGCTGAGGCTGCCTGGACCCCTCTAGCCCCTGTAGCCCGCATCGCCATGTAGGGGAATCCCCCGATACCACGGTCACAGCCTGCGCCCGTACAACGGTTTCATGACGACACCCCGCAACCCCGGGGCGGTCGACGTCGTGCCAGAGTCGGCCCCCGCCGGGTCGTTTGTCGAGGGCCTCGCGGCCCAGGACTTCGCCGAGCTCGGCGGCGCGCTCGCGGCTGAGGCCCGCCTGCGCGCCCTGCTGCCTTCTGGCCCGATGGAGTGGACCGGTGCCGAGGTGATCGCGGACCGGTTCGGGCGCTGGTTCGGTGATACCGAGGATTTCGAGCTGGTCGAGGCTACCATCGGCGAGGTCGGAGGCCGCTTGCACCTGCACTGGCGGCTCCGGCTCCGGGCGGTGCGGCTCGGCCGCGGCTGGTTCACCGTCGAGCAGCAGGCCTACGCCGACACCGACGTGAGCGGCCGCATCGCCCGGCTGGACCTGCTGTGCACGGGCTACCGGCCCGAGGGTGGCCATGACTGACACCCTGACCACCTGGGGCGGCTGGGCACCGGCGATCCGCGACGATCCGTTCGGTCACTTCGCCGCGGCCCGGGCCCGGTGCCCGGTGCAGAAGGCCCGCCTCGCCGATGGTCACCCGGCCTGGGTCGTGCTCGGCTACGACGAGGCCCGGCAAGCGCTCGCCGACCCCCGTATCTCCAAGGACATGCTCGCCGCCCTGCAGGACAACGGCGACGTCGTGGCCGAAGGGCTGCCCGGGCCGGAGTTCTCACGGCACATGCTCAACGTCGACCCACCGGACCACACCCGGCTGCGGCGGCTGGTGTCCAGGGCCTTCGTGCCGGGAAGGATCGCCGCGCTGGAGCCGGCCATCCGGGCGATCGCCAGCAGCCTGCTCGACGAGCTGGAGGCCGCCGGCCCTGGCGCCACCGTCGACCTCATCGAGGGATACGCCTACCCGCTGCCGTTCGGGGTGATCGGCGAGCTGCTGGGCATTCCCGCGGCCGACCGCCCGCGGCTGCACGGCTGGTTCCAGGTGCTGCTGAGCGGGTGGGCCGGGGACCCGCCTCCGGCGGCGGTTGAGGCCTCGGACGGCATCGTGGCCTACCTGGGCGAGCTGGCCGATGCCAAGCGCCAGAGCCCGGCCGACGACCTGGTCAGCGTCCTGGTTGCCGCCGGGGACGAGGCACTCACCACCCAAGAGCTGCTGTCGAGCCTGTTCCAGCTCGTGGTCGCCGGCCACGACACCACGGCCAGCCTGATCGGCAACGGGGTGGTGGCGCTGCTGGATCACCCTGGCCAGCTCCAGGCGCTGC
>Ga0208324_1000732_pt1 | contig 13740 bp, 10 predicted proteins | sample Sb_taG_2_FD_187707 | JGI IMG/M metagenome (GOLD analysis project Ga0208324, IMG submission 187707) | Peat soil microbial communities from Weissenstadt, Germany - Sb_50d_5_LS metaG (SPAdes) (version 2) | ecosystem: Environmental > Terrestrial > Soil > Wetlands > Peat | place: Germany... | reverse complement strand
TCTCAGCGTGGTCCTCCCTCTTTCTGTGCCGGGGTTGGCTACTGGCGTGATCCTGGCATTCGCTCACACCATGGGCGAGTTCGGAGTGGTGCTGATGGTGGGAGGCAATATTCCTGGCGTAACGCGCACGGTCTCGATCAGCATTTACGATCAAGTGCAGGCCTCAAACTATGCCGGAGCCGATACAATGGCGTTATTGCTGCTGCTGTTCTGCTTCATCGTGTTGACGGCGGTTTACGGGCTGAACCGCAGAACGTTGAATCAAAAATTATGGACGATCGGTCCGGTCAAATAGACGAGACCAGATGCCCACCCTCGCGCAACAAAGACCTTCGAATCCGACTCTGAACGCTGTTCTGCGCAAAACCTTTTCTTCAAGGGAAGCTGGATTCTGTCTCGATGTTGAGTTCCGCGCCGCGGCCGGATTCACCATATTATTCGGCCCATCAGGATCGGGAAAGACCACTTTGCTCGACTGCGTGGCCGGGCTTACCACTCCAGATGCCGGTCGAATTGCTCTGGATGAGCGTCTTTTGTTCGACGCAAACACTCATGTCGATATGCCTGTCGCCCGGCGCAGTGTGGGATACGTGTTGCAGGATCTGGCATTATTCCCGCACTTGACCGCAGAACAGAATATTGCATATGGGCTAGCGCATCTTCCGCGTTCCACGCGTCGGCAGAGGGTTTTAGATGTGCTGCAGGAGTTCCGGATCGACCACTTACGCCAGCAGCATCCAGAGGAAATCTCTGGCGGAGAGCGTCAGCGCGTGGCTCTGGCGCGGGCACTCGTTACCGATCCCTGCGTGCTCCTGCTCGATGAACCTCTGGCCGCTCTGGACGCACCCACCAAGGCGCCAATCCTCGACGATTTGCGGCGCTGGAATCAGGCACACCGCATCCCAATTCTCTATGTCACGCACAGCCGCGAAGAAGTGCTGGCGCTGGGTGAACGCGTGATGGTGATGGAGCAGGGCCGCATCATCGCGCGGGGAACGCCGCATGAGGTCTTGAGCGCGCCTCGTCAGGAAAGTGTGGCTCAGCTCGCGGGCTTTGAAAACATATTCGATGCCACGGTGGAATCGGTTCACGAAGATCGCGGCACCATGATGTGCAAGGTGTCAGGAAACAAGACTGGAGTCTTTGTTCTACTAGAGACGCCCCTCATTCGGGTTGAGCAGGGTTCACGGCTGCGCGTAGGAATTCGTGCCGGCGACATTCTCCTGGCGGTCGAAAAGCCCGTGGGCCTGAGTGCCCGCAACATACTTCCCGGGCTCTTAGAATCCCTGGAAAGACGCGACATGATGATTTCCGCCCTGGTGGATTGCGGCGTCCAAATGGATGTCCACCTCACCCTCGCCGCCCGCGACGCCTTAAAGCTTACTCAGGGCCGCCAGGTCTGGCTGGTGATAAAAACCTACTCATGTCATTTAATGCGGCGCTAACGTATAATTTTCTATGTCACGTTGCTTGACCGGGCGCAACGCTCGCGTCAATTGGGGTAACTTGTGCACGCTGTGGCTTCGCTTCGATCATTCCCGCCTGCTCAGTGGCTGCTAACTGCACTTGCGATGTTCTTAGCATTTGGAGATATTTCTGCAACCGCGCAAATCCTACCCAACTTCAACTCCGGTCCGAATGGCTTTGCACAAGTCGACTTCGCGCAAATATACCTTGACCAGATAAACCATGACGCGAAGAAGAGCGCGCAGCAGAAGGCGCAGGATAAGGAACGCATTGATTCCGGAGTGGTCTCAGCGCTCGACTTGGAGGCTCCCAATAACGCTGTCGAGCAATACAACCGTGCCAGTACCCTGCTGAAAGCACAGAACTCCAAAGAAGCCATCAAATACCTGCAAAGGGCGATCCACGACTATCCTAAGTTCGTTGCCGCCTACATGGCACTTGGGCAAGCCTATGTCGATCAGGAAGATCCTGGTCGCGCCAAGGACGAATTCGAGATGGCCGCCAAGTTGGACGGCAAGTTCCCCGGATCGTTCCTGAATCTCGGTCGGTTGGCATTATCGCTGAATGATTTTCCGGCTGCGCAATCCGAACTCGAGAAAGCTGCTGCCATCCTCCCGAAGGACCCGAAGATTCTCTCCACGCTGGCGTACGCGCAGAACGGAACCCATCAGTACCGAAATGTTTTGGAGACCGTCGAGAGAGTACATGCCGTCGATCATAAGGGAATGGCGAACGTGCACTACGTGGCCGCCGCCGCCGCCATGGCCATTCAGGATTACGATGCCATGGAGCGCCAACTGAATTTCCTTCTCAGCGAAGATCCCACGAATGCGTTTGCTCCAGTCGCACGCCAGAACCTTGCCGCGCTCACTCATAACAAGGCCGTTCGAGCGGAGCAAGGTAGCCGTTCGCAGCCGGCCCCGACCCTGGTCGCTTCACAGTCAGTCACCTTTCCCAACACCGATCGATTGAAGGCGCAGTTGAATGGGTTGGGCAATGAATCCGATGGAGGGCCCTGCGACGCTGAGTGTGTGGCTCTGGCTGAGGCGAACACCAGCGCTGCCGCCGGTGGTAACGGCAGTCCCGCCTCGAATGTATCGCCGGTTCCTGCAAGCCGTCCCAGGGGAGTGTGGACCGTACGGACGAGCGTCGACGATGTAGCAGTATTCTTTTCCGTTAGCAGCCACGGTCATATGATCAACGATCTGGAGCAGTCTGATATCAAGATCCGTGATGACAATAAGCCGCCGAAAAAGATAATGCAGTTCCTCCCGCAAGCAAAGCTGCCTCTGCGGTTGGCTCTGCTGGTGGACACGAGCGGTTCGGTGCACGACCGCTTTTCGTTTGAGAAACACGCGGCGGCTAATTTTGTCGAGAAAATCCTAAACGGCACCTCCGACCTCGGATTTGTGGAGGGTTTTGCTACTGAGCCCACGGTCACTCAGGATTTCAGTGCGCAACCGGCTGAACTGGGAAACGGGATTGAGAAACTCGCCAACGGAGGCGGAACGGCGCTGTTCGATGCGGTGGCATTCGCGTGCGGCAAGCTGGCTGCGTATCCCGAGAACACCCATGTTGCCAGAGTTTTAGTGATACTCAGTGACGGTGAAGATAATTCCAGCCACAGCACCTTGAAGCAGAGCATCCAGGCTTCGGAAAGGGCGGGCGTGACCATCTACACTATTAGTACGCGAGAAGACCGTGGTGATAAGACGGACGCCGACAGAATTCTTGAAGCACTGGCGGAGAACAGTGGCGGAGAAGCCATGTTTCCCGGGGATGTGTTCACTCTGAATAGATCCTTCGACAAACTGCACGATTTGATCCGTAGCCGCTATTTCATCGCCTATAAACCGGCCGATTTCCAGCCGAACGGGAGCTATCGCGCCATCAGCATCGTCGCCGAGAAAAGCGGCAAGCATCTGCAGGTCCGGGCTCGCAAGGGCTACCACGCCCGCCTGGAAGCTAGCCCAAACTGATCCCGCAGCATAGCGACTCGCTAATCTAGCTTTCCGGCAATCTCGCGCTAGCCAATCGAAAGATGACCTTCTTTTTACACGTTCTTGACAATCCACTTTTGTTCTATTGGTACGGTTTCGGTGCTGTCCGGGGGAAGACTTATGAACCAGCTGGCGATATTAGGACGGTATCGAGTGATTGTTCTTGTGTTCTTGGTCGGATGCTGCGTGCTCTTGCGTCGTAATTTATCCGCGCAGGTCGGCACATGGCCGACTCACTCTCATGACAGCCAGCACACTGGAGTTTCTTCTGTTGCGTCGCAGCCGCTGAGCAAAATTCATTGGCATGTGCCGGTAGATCTTGACCCTCCGACAGGCGAGATTTTCATCCACTATGGTTCGCCCTTGATCACGGCAGCTAACACGGTAATCATGCCATTAAAAACCGGAGCCAACAGCTTCCGCATCCAGGCTCACGAAGGCGCGACCGGCAAACTCCTCTGGGCTCAAATCACCGGCTATCAGGCGCCGAGCGACAGTTTCATGTTAGGTCTTGGGCCTACATTCTTTGACAATGAACTTTTCGTTCCCGATATCGCTGGCCGGGTGCTGGTGCGAGAAAATCCAGACTCGGCAACAGGCGCTGTCTCGCGTCTTTACTTTTACGGGCAGAAGAACTTCCAGGCAAACCCCGCGGTCTACGAGCAAAATGTGCAGATCAACACGCCCCTGACCACCGACGCGAATGGCAATCTCTTTTTCGGATTTCTGGTTCTCGGACCTACGCCGATCGGCTTACAGAGTGGCTTGGCACGCATCGCACCCGATGGCAAAGGAACCTGGGTGTCGGCGGCTGCTATCAGCGGCGATTCGGCGATCACAAAGGTCGCGATGAGCTGTGCCCCCGCTCTCTCCCACGATGGCAGCACCGTCTACGTCGCAGTCGACAACGAAAACTGGGGTTTCGGATACCTGCTCGCCCTCAACAGTACTACGCTGGAAGTAGTCAACCACGTTCGTTTGTCCGATCCTTCTTCCGGCCTGGACGCGACTTTTACCGACGAAAGTAGCGCTACTCCCACAGTGGGGCCGGATGGCGACGTGTACTTCGGCGTTCTTGAGAATCCCTTTCCCGACCACAACGATCGCGGCTGGTTGCTGCACTTCAATAGCGATCTTTCACAGCAGAAGATTCCCGGTAGCTTTGGCTGGGACGATACGCCGTCGGTCGTCGATGCCTCGCTAGTGGCCAGCTATCACGGCACCTCGAAATATCTGCTGATGACGAAGTACAACAACTACGCGGGAATCAACACGGGGGATGGCCACAATCGAATCGCGATCCTCGACCCCAATGCCACCGAGGACGACCCGGTGATTCCCACCACTAAAGTTATGAAGGAAGTCATCACGAAGTTGGGTGTTACGCCCGATCCCGACCACCCAAACTCTCCTGGAGCTGTTCGGGAATGGTGCATCAATACCGCTGCCGTTGACCCGTTCACGAAGTCAGTGATTGCAAATAGCGAAGACGGAAAGCTCTACCGCTGGGATCTGACCACCAACACACTGTCCCAGGTGATCAAGCTCTCGGGAGGCGTCGGCGAGGCCTACACGCCAACGCTGATCGGTAAAGATGGTACGGTGTATGGCATCAACGACGCGGTTTTGGACGCTGTCGGGAAGTAGCTCGATCCAACTCCTCAGGGGCTAAAACTCAATGTTTGCTCGGCCTTGATCGGCACAACTAAAGCCGTGCACTGATACGAATCTCAATTCCTGGCACGTGGGCATGCAGGTCTCCCTGGTGCGTGCATGCGGGTTCTGTTGTGCAACCATACGTCCAACACATACGTCCCGTTCCTCGACTGGGCTCAGGGCAGGTACGAATACGTGCCTTGGTGCGACCCTGCATGCACTGGGTTGCTAAAGCTGAACGGAAGACGTTTCCGCGCCTCTTCCACTCGCTCCATTTCAATCACGGCAATCCACTGTCCCTGGCGCTGCTCTGAAAGTACAACATGGCCGCCGAGAATCTGGGCTGCAGCCGCGGGCGGCAGATCGCGGTGAAATCCGAAAAAGCGACTCTTCAGTTCTGTCCGTTTTTCTGTAAATGCTCGCCAGCGATCCCACAGTGCTGGAGCCGGCTCGTATTTCGTCGAGAAAACTAACGCCACGTCATAGTTCGAGCGAAAGTCCGCGGCAGAAAGCATTTCATCCAGCGAGAAATCCTCAATGCGCACCACACGCATCGGCCGGGTAGTGTAACCGAGCCAGGGGCGGCTCACCTCGTCGGAGGCAGGCCACGCCGTCAGCACTCGCGCCATCGGATAACGAGCTTCCAGAAAGCGCTCGCCATCCTCATGCAGAATGACGTAATCCCGGTAGGCGAGATTGTCCTCCGGCGCGAATCCATACGGAGGATTCCAGAACCATCCCGCAACAAATGCCAGAGCGACACACGCGATTACCCCTTGCCAATAAGCCAGCCTGCGCCAGAGAGTGGAAACCGAAACAGTAATAATCAGCGGAACCGCTGGGAGCATGTAGCGTGCCAGCACGGCTCCGCCGATCAACGCCATCGCCACCACGTAAGCCATCACGACGACATAGAAAATCATTTGCGCAGGAATGCTGATTCGAGGTCGTTCGCGGCCGGAGTCACCCTGCGGCGGCAGCATCCACATCGCAAACACCGTTGGCAAAGTCAAAAACCACAAGTGGAGATATGCGGCGACTTGCCAAAGCCGCAGGGCAAGCGCAAGAAAAAATCGGGTCGGGTTGAGAGTTGCAGCTACGTTGTAGCGAAAAAACTCGGGATTGCCGAAGACGTACCCCGTGCGCACGAAGTGATAACCATACCAAAGAACCAGCGGCAGCACCGGGATCAGCAGCGTCGCGATGCGCCACGCGGATTCGATTTTCGATTCCAAGTGTCCGCCATGACCATTCCGATCTCCCCACAGCTTGCGCAGTGAACTCTTGTGTGCAAACACGCCGACAGTCTCCCACGCCGCGATCGCCAGAGGAGCGAGAATGGCAGTTTCCTTGGCCAAAGCTGCGACCGTGAACCAGCACACAGTTGCGAATACTTGCCCTTCCATATAGGCGGAAAGAGCCCAGATGGTAAATCCCGCCGCTGCTAAGTCGAGCTGCGCGAGAGAGCTTTGCGCGAAGAAGACAGGATAAAGTGCCGCACAAAGAGTCGATGCAGTCGCCACCCTGGTGTTGGCCACACGCTCGGCCAGACGGAAAACTCCTAAAAGCGAGAAGGCAGCGACGATCAGCATCGCCGTTCTTGTCACGACTGGAGCGAAGCCAACTATTTTCCACCAGAGCGCAATCCAGGCGAGGACCAGCGGAGGGTGCGCGTTCGAAACCGTGGAATGAGGAATGAGGCTCCCGGTAAGCAGGAGATCGCGTGCCGCCGGAACGTAATAACCAGCTTCGTCCCAGAAGTAGGGCAACCGCAACAGAGGGAGATGCAGCAGAAAGATCAATACAAAGATGACCGTGAACACCAGGGCCGGATAATTGCCTGACCACGGAGCCGGCCTCTGCCGGTCAGACCGGTAATCGCTCAGAATTTCCTCTTGGTCGATGCAATTGCAGAAACCGCCGTTTACAGACACATGGTTGCGCAGTAATTCTTGTTTTAGATCAGCCGCGGCCATGGCAGTCTGGCTGCAAACGCGATCGAGAAACGCTCCTAGTGTATCGGGCCTGCTGGAGACATGCGCGGGTCAAGCTTGATTTCGCCGAATGCGCTTTCGTAGCCGGCTACGTTTTGCTGTAGAAGTCCAAGGAGAGCCTTCGCCTGTTGCGGACTGATATAAATGCCTTGAAAGTTGCGAATCTCTACCTGAGTCTCACTCTGTTGTTGCAGGGTTCCGAAGACCATGAAGAAATCCCAGACATTCACCCGCATCTGTACGCTGTTGGCATAGTCTTCGCGATAATCGGGACTGTTGTTCAGCTTTACGTTCGGTTGTGGAGGAGTAATCATAGAAGGAAAGTGTAATGACTTTAAGCGCAGGAAGGGAAGTCGCCGCACTTAGAAAATCTATATCCTGTCCGGAGACGGTGGGGCCTGGGCGCCCGCCAACTCGACACATCCCGCAAGAGTGCGACAAAAAATGTCAATCAGTTGACAGGTTTCCGACTTGGCGCCCTCGCCGAGCGCGTCGCGAAAGGTCATGGACGTTAGCTACTTTGCTGAAATCAAAGGGCTTGTAGGATGGTACTGCAGGGGTGGACTGGTGTTTAAAGTGCGAGACCTGAAAGCGGTTGATAAATTGAATTCGAGAAGTCACTCTATGACCCAAAAGCCTGAAGACGGAGCTATCGAAGAGATTATACTTCCCGAAAATCTGCTCCCTCTCGGATCTGTACTGAGCGAAGGGATCACCCCGCTCGAGGTCAGCATGGTGTTGGCGAAAGTATTCCGGGTGCAAAACGCGGAAGTTGCTTTGCTTCGGTTGGAAAGCGGTCTGCTGAAGTTCATTTTTCCTGAACACCTCGTGACTACCGGAGCGATTCCGATTTCTAGCAAGGCCGTGGCTGCCCACACTGCGTTGAGCAAGAAAGCCGAGATCTTCAACAATTTTGCGCGGGTTAAGCACGCCAGCATCTTCGAGACCATCAAGCCGATTGGAGTCGAGGCCGATCCCGAGCTGCCGGCACATCCCGCACCGATCCAGAAGTTGATGTCGGTGCCGATTCTCGATCAGCATTCGACGGTGATTGGCGTGATTCAGATCTCACGCAAAGGCTTGGATCCACGCTTTACCCAGGATTTCAGCAGGGAAGACTTGCATGATCTGGAACTCGCAGCTGGAGTTTTGGCTGCTTCGCCCGTCATGCTGGCGAACTGAATGACGCTTCAGCAACTGCAGCAACTTCAGCGAAAGACATCGCGGTGAACAAGGACACAATAGAAATGGGCCGATTCCAACATCGGCCCATTTTCTCTTAATCGTGGGTTATTTAACTGTGATGAGCAACTGTGGTTTTTTAGTTCTCTCCACCGGTTGCGTTGCTCCCCCATAATGCCTCACTGCCCCATAGCGCTTCAGAGCCCCATAATGCCTCACTGCCCCAGAGTGCTTCGGAGCCCCACAACGCTTCACTCCCCCATAGTGCCTCGGATCCCCAAAGCGCCTCGTTGCCTGCCACTGGACTGTTGATTGATCCCCTGGTGCCCCCCGATGTTTCCGATGTGCCGTTCACAAACTGCGAAGTGCCCCACACGGCCACATTCGACCACGTGGATGACGTGTTCCAAACCGCTGAGGGATCGTCGGACAGGTACACCTGATTTGTGTTTGAATCAAAAGTGGCGATCGGTGACATCGCCGTCCCTTTTGCCACGGCGGTGCTGGTGAGAGCGGCTTCGACGTCCACGTAGCCAGCGCCGATGGTGAGGACGTCGTATTGATCGGTGTATGTGATCCCCGTCGTTGGATCGGTCGTGCTGCTGGAGGCGGGGAAGGTCTTGTATGCCGTCAGCATCAGCCGCGCCTTGACCTGATCGGGAGTCAGGTTTGGACTCTTCTGCAGCACATCGGCTACGACTCCGCTGACGATGCCAGTGGCCATGCTGGTTCCACTCAGCTGGAAGTATGTGGAAGAAGGTGCGCTGCTTCCCCCGCGGACGTAGTAGCTGTACGGTACCTGATTTCCAGGGTACTGCGTATAAAGGGTCGAGCCCGGAGCCTCGAGCGAGACCAGCAGGTTGCCGGGGGCAACGATGTCGGGCTTTACGATCGCATCGACTACGGTTGGCCCTTTTGAACTGTAGCTGGCAATGAGGTCGTCAACTCGCGTGGGCGTGCCCATTGGCTTCATGTCGCCCACGGTGATCACATAAGGATCGTTGCCTGGTGAAGTCACGGTGGCGTAGCCATCGGTTGGAAGATAACGGCCGTTGTTGCCTGCCGCTACAACCACCACTATTCCATTTTTCCAGGCCTGCTCGACTGCCTGGCACAGCGGATCGAGCTTGTAGGATTCATAGATCGCGCGGCCCAGCGAAAGGTTGATCACGCGAATGTTGTATTGTGATTTGAGAGAGATCGCCTTACTGATCGCGGCGATTACCAGGCTATCGGTCCCCTCGCCATTCTGATCGAGCACTCGCAGGTTGACGATTTCCGCGCCCGGCGCAATTCCTTTGAAAGTCTTATTGTAGAGAAAGCCGGTTGAGCTCAGGCCATCTCCAGCGATGAGCCCTGCGACGTGAGTGCCGTGTCCGAATTGGTCTGAGGCATTCGAATTTCCCGGCACAAAGGACTGTTGATACACAACTCGCGAGAGAGGAAGAATTCCGAGATCCAAGTCTCGGTGATTGCTTACGCCGCTGTCGATCAACGCCACTCCAATGCCAGCCCCGGTATAGTTGGACTGCCACGCGAAGGGTGCATTCACCGCAACGGCTGCATTGCTGAGTGATGGCGCCAGCGGCCGGTCCGCGCTGATGTAAACAACGTTGGACTGGTTCGAGAGGCTCTGAATGCCGTTGCCATCCAGTTGCGCAACCAGGCCATTGATCAGCGGCAAATCTCCCAGAATCTTTCCTCCGAGATTCACAACGTCGTTGACCACGCAATCCAGAAGACCGATCAGTCCGCTGCAATTCACCTGAGTTCCGGGTGCATATTGGACGATGACTTGTACCTGCTTGGTCGATTGGTTGTCACGGAGTTCCGGCGATATTTTCGAGTCGTTGGCATGGGCCGTTGTCACCGTGACCGTGACCATCAACAATAGAATCAGTACCCTCTTCATAGTCCCCCGTCGAGGGCGCGAAAAATCAGCGCCGTAGCGACACATATCGATTCCTGCTCTGTAAAGTGCAGATGTCGTTCCAAACGGCACCCAAAGATATCCTTACGATTCAACAGGTTAGGGAATCAAATACTGCTGCCTGGGGACATTCTGTCCCCAGGCACAGAAACGGGACAGGTTGTCCCGAGTGAAACTGTCTTGCCGCAGTTGGTTACTTCAGTTCTGCAAACGGCCCGACAGGACGCTGTTTTTCGATTTCTTGCAGCTCCCACTGAAACCCCAAATAATTGACCCTGTTGAAGAACACGACGGTAACCAATGAAGAGAGTTTTGCGCGGACATTAACCTTAGCTTCGGCAAGAATCTAAAGAACTCTTAATGTCATTAGCGCGACAAATTGGCGCACGTGTGTACATCTCTGGGATGGCATTGGCAGCCCTGGGCTGCTTCGTCCCCTCGATGCTTCATTGGCACCTTACCCACCCCGCTAAGTTCCTCTTCTACCTGATCGCGGCGGTGCTAGCCTCGTCGCTGAAAGTAAGCCTGCCTGGCATCGAAGGAACAATGTCGATGAATTTCCTGCTGACCCTCCTCTGCATTCTGGAGCTGGGTTTGCCGGAGGCGCTGCTTGTCGGCGTCGTCAAGACTTTCGCACAGTTTTATTGGAAGCCGGCACGGCAGCTGAAACCAGTTCAGCTGGTGTTCAATCTGTCTCAAGTAACACTATGCAACGCGGCAACGTACGGCGCTTACAAATTGTCTTCGGTTCACATTTTCCATGGTCCCGGCCCTTTGGCGCTTCTGGTGGCGGCGATTACGCACTTTGCATGTAATACCGTTGCGATGTCGGTCATTATCGGCCTCACAGAAGATAAACCCATCAAGAACGTTTGGACCGAAATCTACCTGTGGACATTTCCTTACTACATGGCTGGAGCGGCCATCGCCGGCTTCGTCAGTTTCTTCCTGGACAGCCAAATCGGATGGCAGGCTTCTCTGCTGGTTTTGCCCCCGATCTACCTCATGTATCGGTCGTATCATCTTTACCTGGGAAAGCTGGAAGCGGAAAAACTGCATGCGGAAAAACTTTCCAACCTTCATCTACGAACCATCGAAGCACTCGCCTTGGCCATCGAGGCCAAGGATCAGACTACGGGAGAGCACCTGCAGCGCGTCCGCGTGTACGCCATGGAACTGGCACGGGAACTGAAGTTGAGCGAAGACGAGACGGAAGCACTGCAGGCGGCTTCGGTTCTGCACGACATCGGCAAGCTGGCCGTCCCGGAACATATTATTTCGAAGCCGGGAAAGCTCACTCCAGAGGAATTTGAGAAGATGAAGATTCATCCCATTGTGGGAGCGGAGATATTGGAGCACGTGGATTTTCCGTATCCGGTTGTTCCCATTGTGCGTGCACACCACGAAAAATGGGATGGCAGCGGTTATCCCAATGGTCTGCAAGGCGAAGCAATTCCAATCGGTGCGCGCATTCTGGCGGCCGTCGATTGCCTCGACGCACTCGCTTCGGACCGCCAATACCGGAGAGCGTTGCCCTTGCACGAAGCCATGGCCAAGGTCGCCTCCGAAGCGGGCATCAGTTTCGATCCGAGGGTAGTCGAGATTCTCCAGCGGCGCTATGTGGAACTTGAAAAGATCGCCACCGAGCAGCCTTTGCAGGCTCCCCCGAAGTTGTCGACGGACATCAGGGTGGAGCGGGGATTGGCTCCTGATGCGGGCTTCGCAGAGTCCGAAAAACCTCCCGCCCGTCAGTCGGAGCATGGCAGGAACAAGGACCACCTCGGCAGGATCGCAGCGGCCCGGCAGGCGGCTGAGGCTATCTCTGAGTTCAGTCTGCAGTTAGGTTCTGCACTCAGCACGGAGGACACTTTGTCTTTGCTTGCAGTCAGAGTGAAACGCCTGGTGCCAAACGACGCCGTGGCAGTGTATGTTCTAAGAAACGAGGTCCTCACTCCGGCGTTTGTAAGCGGTGATAACTTTCGGTTGTTTTCCTCGCTGAGCATTCCCCTCGGAGAAGGTTTATCGGGCTGGGTGGCGCAGAACAGCAAGCCGATCCTGAACGGCAATCCTTCGGTCGAGCCTGGATATCTGAACGATCCCAACAAATACAGCACGCTGCGCTCCGCACTGGCGGTGCCGTTGGAAGGAACTTCCAGCGTGATCGCTGTGCTGGCACTCTATCGCGCCCCTGCTGACGCGTTTACTCGGGATGATCTGAGTGTCTTGCAGGCTATGGGGTCTAAAGTAGGACTGGCTGTCGAGAGAGCATTGAAGAATTCCGGCAAAGCGGATTCGACGGTAAAGGTATCGGCCGCCTCGGCCGCACACGCCGGCGCAGACTGACACGGCGCGATCACCACCCTAAAAGCAGAACCTTCGGGCTTACAAGGCCCGTCCCAGCGGTTCGCCGCCTCTCTGTGAATAACCCCAACGGTCTCGGACGTTCGTAATTGGAAGGGAATCACATTGGGGAATTAACATCCAAAAACAGGTTACTCACGTGCTATCCACACCTCTAAACACTCGCCGTTGGGCGCGATACCACGTTGATCTTCCGGTTCGCATTTCCGTCCTTAATGGACTCTTGACAAGCGCCGTTCCCGGCCGCGTTGTCGAAATCAGCCGGAACGGAATGGCCGTTCATTCCGCTCTCGCTCTAAAACCGGGGGATCTGATGCAGGTGGAGTTTCCCATTTCCAAATCCTCAGGCGTCAGAGGCGTGGTTCGCAATCGAAAGGACGATTGTTTCGGAGTGGAGTTCCTACCCCAACTGAGCCCTGGTGATCGCACGCTGAATCAGTCGACGTTGGTGCGAAAACCGCTCGGAAGCAGCGCGCCAAAGTCCCCTCCACTAGAGCGCCGCTTATGTACGCGGGAGGCTCTGTTGGCAAGCCTGCGTCGAAAGCAGTTAGAGATGAAACAGCTGGAGAAAGAGATCGAGGCACTCAACCTCGCGATTCCCTTGCTGGCCGATGATGAACCGAAAAATTCTGGAACTTCTCTCCTGCGCCGTCCGAAATTGCAAATCAGGCCCTGGCCATCGCAATTCTAAGCGGCTTGGAGGATGTGTAAACGGGTTGACAACGACGGATTCACCGTTGGCGATTCATGTAAGAAGTCTTGAGGCCGCCAGACTGGGCGTATTTTGGAGCGCGCCTATTTCAGCTTCACGAACAGCAAAACAAAGATTGCCCAGACTCCAACCGTGACCGGAAACTGCACTAAGGCTGCATCGCGCATCGAGCCGCCCCGCGGCAGAGCATATGTGAGAACCATCATCGCCAGAGCGGTAAGCACGCCTAGCACGAGTTTGCTTTTCCAGTTCATGAGTATTTGACATCCCCTTCCCGTATACCTTTTCGCGGCCGAGCGGGGAGTATACGCCTCAGAAAGCACCCGGACAAGTGGCTGTACTCGTCCAGTGGATTGTTGACACTTTCATTCCTTTCTTTGAGGTGAAGCCGGCTGCAGGAACTGCAGCGGGGTGAGATAGCCAAGAGCTTGATGGGGA
>Ga0208324_1000725_pt1 | contig 13803 bp, 13 predicted proteins | sample Sb_taG_2_FD_187707 | JGI IMG/M metagenome (GOLD analysis project Ga0208324, IMG submission 187707) | Peat soil microbial communities from Weissenstadt, Germany - Sb_50d_5_LS metaG (SPAdes) (version 2) | ecosystem: Environmental > Terrestrial > Soil > Wetlands > Peat | place: Germany... | reverse complement strand
TGGTTTGTGAGCCGAGTTCCCCATTTTCTGTCTCCCAGTCCTGGACATCACTGGCCCCAGGAGCATGGCCTGGAAAACTTGAGCCATGGAACCTCCGGTCATGACATACACTCCCTCGGGACGTAATGCACGCTTATACGCTGCAATCGAATGATATCCGTTCACCGCAAGAATCAGGTCATAGCGCTGCCCACTTGTGGTGAAATCCTCGTGCGTGTAATCAATGACATGGTCTGCTCCGATCGAGCGCATTCTGTCCATGTTGCCTGTGCTACATACGGCGGTGACTTCCGCTCCAAAGGCTTTGGCAAGCTGCATCGCAAAGGTACCCACACCGCCGGACGCACCATTGATCAGCACCTGTTGCCCCTTCTGAATGTGTCCTTTATCGCGCAGGCCCTGCAAGGCGGTGAGAGCCGCTTGAGGCACGGCTGCTGCTTCCTCAAACGAGAGATTAGTCGGTTTGAGGACCAAAGCAGCTTCAGGAACAGAGACATATTCGGCAAAACCGCCAAAACCATATTTGGCTGTGTTTGCGAATACCGCATCACCTGTGTGAAACTGTTGTACGTTTCTGCCAACCGCTTCAATAACTCCGGCTATGTCATCACCGAGTATCGTGTACTTTGGTTTGAGAAGCCCAAAGCCCATCATACGGGCTTTCCCTCGCAATAAAAAACAGTCGCCTGCATTGACGGACGTCGCATGAACTTGTATCAGGACTTCATCGTTCTGCGGGACCGGCTTTTGAACTTCTTCCAGCTTCAGAACATCGGGTGAACCGTAGGTGTGATACACAATAGCTTTCATGTGTGTCTCCTCCTTCTTTCTCATAGATCAATTACATTCATCAGGCTCCAGGGTTCGTTTTACATGTCGGCTTTCCGTTTCAGGCTAAGCCACCTGTTTTCTCTTTCTCTCGCTACATAAGGTTTGCAGCAGGTACCCCGGCCCTGGCTTGTGGCTGTTGTTGCCGTATGTGTTGGTCAATCGAATTGATCACATCGTGTAAGGCATTATTTTGCTGCATTGCTCCTATCGCTGCTGTAATCAGCAAGGGATGGATGATCAGGCCAACCGCTCCTACTGCAATCTGATCGACCCAGTCCGACGCTCCTACTTTCACGAGCACTCCACCGTCGACACGCTGCAAGGAAATCGCGAGTGCCTTATCAAAGCCTGTGATAGTTCTCAAGGCGCTTTCCTTTTTCAGTTGAACAGTGGTCTGGTTGATATCACCAAAGTGTTGTGCCTTGTACCCCTGTGCCAGGTATTCAACCACCAGTGCCTGGGCAATCGGTGGAAGAGTGATCTCCGGGGTCTCATAGTAACGGGTTTCCATGGTATTCTTTCCTTTTTTTTCTTACAGGTTGTAAAAACAACCGATTCCTAATAGTCCAGAATTCAATCGTGTTTGCCTTTCCGTTCCTGGATGAACTGATCGAGGCGCTATGTCAAGCACTCACCGAACTGACTGGTGATCTAGAACGAGTTCGTTCGATGATGTTTTTCCCGTATTTTCGGATTGAGGCTTAGATTACAGATTGGTATGTGGCCATCTCCAAGCATACCAGACAATAAACGCCGAGGTGGCAATTAATATGATTGAGAAGAAGAGGTAAGCCAAAGTCGGCTTTCCAACAAACAGCGTCACGATCTGAACAGCAGTCAATACTATGCCTACGATGATGTTCGCCCAGCGATTTGCTCGGTACTTCAATATCCGAGACAGGAGAACCATGACCATCGGAATCTCAACGAGTATGCCGCCTCCCAGTAAGAACACCTGCGTGTAATGCACGGTCGGTGTGTGGTTTATGAAGACGCTGTAATACAATGTCGTAATATCGATGTAGGCAGTATTGAACATGTAAAAAATCCAGAGCGTTGTGAGTATGAGTTTCTTATCTTTCATTTCGGTGGTCTTGTTGGTTGTGTTCATCGTTTTCTCCTTCTTTGTAGGGGAGCTACTGTCCATCACTTGGGCACTTGTGTCGTTACTCATCGCTTTCATTTCAGTGATCTTGTTCGTTGTCTTCATTTTTTTCTCCGTTTTTTGAACGATAGTGATGCGTTTCATTGACGGGCTTTCGCATCTGCCTGGCCGGGTTCAACGCGACTGACCGATATCAATGACACTCCGAGATCACGCACTTTTCGGAGCAATCCATGCAGCGCGGCCTGATCGACCACCGGGCCGGTTAACAGCGTCTCGCCGTTGTCTGTACGTCGGATAGTCAGGCCCCCGAACCAGTCTGTCCATTCGCGGCCCAGTTGACCCTGGATTCTGATCTGGTAGACCAGTGGTTGAGCCTTTTCACTTGCCTCGCGTTGTATTTCGTTTGACATGATCCTGTCCCTGGTGTGGCCGCTCAGAACCCTCTGTACCACTTGCTTCATGTACACGTCGTGTATCTACTATCAAGGAGTATAGCTTCACCAGGGTACGAACAGGGAGATACTAAAGGAGTGTTTAAGGTATTGTTATGGGAGGACTGATACGTTGAGATACCCGCGTGTGCAGGCAAGACTACAAAAGACCCAGCTCGCGGGCACGTGCGACCGCTTCGGTGCGCCGTTGGACCTGGAGCTTGCCAAAGATAGTCCGATTGTGCCCTTTCACCGAACTCAAGGCGAGGAACAGCCGCTCGCACATCTCCTGATTCGAGAGTCCAGCAGCCATGAGGTGGAGGACTTCCAACTCGCGTGGGCTGAGTGGCTCGAACATTCGCTGGGCAGGTGCAGGCAGAGAAGATGTATCTTTGCGCTTCTGCGCCTCCGCTTCCATTACCACCAGTATTTTCCCTGTATAGTCCGGCATCATCCCAAGAGCCGCTACTTCGGACAAGAGGTGAGCCATCGGGGGACCTTCGTCGACAAAGAGACGGGTGACGCCACCCGGCTTTGCCAGTGCCAGCGCGTCACAGAGCAGGTGCACCGCCTGATCCTGTTTGCCCTGTGCGTGCAGAGCGACCGCCTGCAGCACCATCACCTTGAGCCGTTCATCTGCCCAACCCTTTGCCTCCACCTGCCGACGCCATGGCAAAAGCCTCGCCAGCGCTGCGGATGGGTCTCCCTGGGCCAGGTATACCCGGGCCTGGCTGAGAGGGAGTTCGTGCATCTGTGCCAGGTGAGCGGCTGCTGCCAGATGGCCCTGGTGAAGCAAAAGAAGCACTTGTGCGGCAGCAACATCAGGCATCCGAAACACAAAGCTATACCGACGTACGTACGCTTCGGCCTCATCCAACGCAGCGGCCGCCCAGGATACATCCCCCTCGGCAAGTTTCAGGCGGGCGACAAACACTTCGTACGCAGCCAAGGTGTCGACGGTTATCTGCCGTGCCAGTTGGGCACTCTGTTGTCCGTGCGCGAGGGCGGCCTCCAGGTCATTCCATTCGTAGCAGATACGGGCCAGGCCAAGATACGCTTCGCAAGCCATCCGCTGCGGCGGTTCACCGGCCAGTTGCAGGCTGCGGCGGTAGCTCTCGGCCGCCAGAGACAGCTGGTTGTCTGCTTCCTGTAATTGACCGAGATTGATGGTAGCCGCCAGGGTGTAGATGGAATCCCCAAACGACTTCCCGATAGAGATGACTTCGGTATAGGCCCCTCTCGCCGCAGCACGGTCTCCCTGAAGCTGATAAGCATACCCTAGCGTCCAGGTAGTGGCAGTGCGGACAGGCAGGTTACCCTTGTGCAGATACTCGAGAGCGCGACGCGACTGGCTAATGATGGTTTCTCCATCGTGCTCAATAACCGCCAGCGTAGCCCGCATGGAGGCAATACGCCCGATAAGGTCTCGGGTTCTGTCGTCTGGTTCGGTGCGAGGCATCGCTGCTTCAGCAGCCTGGAGTTTCTGTTCGACGGCGGTATGTTGCCCGCCAAACAATAAGGTTGAGGCATACGTCACCCACAACGAGGGTCTGGTATCCAATGCTGTCCTGGGCAGCGACTCTAGCCAGTTGAGTACAGGGGCACCCGCGCCACGAAAGTGCAGGGGCATCCCCTCGCCTTCAATCAGGCGCTCGGCGCGCGCAACATCATTGGCAGCAGCCGCATGGTGAAACGCTTCAATCTCCAGTCCATTGTCTTCATACCAGAGGCTGGCACGACTGTGCAATTCGGTCACATCCCCCAACTCATCTCCTGTAGACGAGGTACTTCTCTGATGTAGTCGCTGTCGTAGCAAATCTGCGAAGAGCTGGTGATAGCGATACCAGCACCGCTCATTGTCCAGGGGGACGAGGAACAGGTTGGCGTGTTCGATAGACTCCAGGGTTTCTTGCCCTGAACCAGAGGGGTTCAACAAAACGGCATCACACAGGGGGCCGCACAGACGGTCGAGGATAGAGGTGCGCAGCAAGAATGTCTGGATGCGTTCAGGCTGCTGCCCGAGGACTTCTTCCACCAGATAGTCCAGCACGAAATGGTGACTGCCGGTGAACGATCTGATGAAGCCGGCGGCGTCTTCATGTCCCTGCAAGGAAAGTGCAGCCAATTGCAGGCCGGCAATCCAGCCTTCGGTGCGGGTTTCCAGAGCGGTGATATCTTGGGCTGAAAGGGTGAGGCCCATTCCCTGGTTGAGAAAAGAGGCGGCTTCGCCAGGGGTAAAACGTAATACGGTGGCGCGCAGTTCGGTTAAGTGCCCCCGGGCGCGTAATCTGGCTAGAGGTAGCGGTGGATCCTCACGGGTGGCGATGACCAGGTGCATCTGCGGTGGTAGATGCTCGACGAGATAGGTAAGGGCAAGGTCAATCGGTTGGGCATCAAGCACGTGGTAGTCATCTAGGACGAGGATGAAATCTCCTTTGTCATGCCCATATCTTCCCACATCGTTGGTGAGCAGCGTGAGCACGGTCTCTGCGCGAGCCTGCTGTGGCATCTGCAGCAGGGTCAATGCCTCAGCCCCTAGCTGTGGCTCAAGCGTCTGTAGGGTGGCAACCAGATACGAGAGGAAGCGCACTGGCTCGTTGTCTTCCGGTTCGAGTGAGAGCCAGGCAACAGGCATGCCGCTTTCGGCGAGCCACTGCGCGAGCAAGGTCGTTTTTCCAAAGCCCGCGGGTGCCGAGACGAGCGTGAGCGCACCCATCACTCCCTGTCTAAGTCGTTCAGTCAGTTGGGGACGGCGCACGAGTTGCGCGCGGAGCAGGGGTCGTTGGAGCTTAGTCGCGAGCAGCGGGGGGAGTGCATTGATCCGCATCCCAGGTGCTGCGGCTTGCGCCGAGGGGACTGTAGCCTCGTCCGCATCTGTGTTAGACGCGGTCTCGACGAGAGCATCAGCCAGTGCCTGGGCCACCGTCTGTAGACGCGCCAACGTGACAGTCTCGGACTTGCCCAGGTAGTGAGAGGAGAGCTTGCCATGTTGTTTGCGGTAGGCTTTCCAGTACCAGCCTCCGCGCTTGTGACCTGCCTGCTCACTGCGCGCAGTGAAGCGGCCCTCCTCACAGACGAAGGAGAACGTAGAGGCGGTCTCCAACCAGGCAAACCAGGCCGCTGTGTCCACGGTCAGGACATGCTCCTGCCCATCCTGCCGATAGACCAGGGTCTCGCCCTGGACAGTGGGAGTCATGGCTGACTCCTCTCTGCTGTCGAACAGCTGCTCATCGATCCGGTTACCGGACATGCTAACGGTGACACCCCAGTATACCATAACCTGCGTGCTGTTCGGTAACTGTGCTCCTATGAGACTATGAGAGGAGAAGATCTGGGGCAGTCCGAGAGGGAAAAGAGAAGTGAATGTGCATAAATATGCCCTGGCCGATTATTCATCCACTTCCGAAAGGCTCAACATCCCCGGTTTAAGCACGTCTGGCGCGTACACCTCAACCTCTTTACCATCTTTTGAGATTTGCCCAACGGTGAACGTATCAGAAAGATAGCCCTCTTTGGCAAGAGCCGAAAGTGCTGGAAAGAGGATTTTTAGTGCCTGTTTAAACTGCTCAGTATTTGTGCTACTCCACTCCAGGCTCATATCTGTGCCTGATTTGCTACTGCCTTGGGTATAGATATCCACAAAACACATGTAGTGCTTGATACCACTCTCGTCAATCACAATTCTGGGGTTGAAGGTCATATTCCCACTTCTTGTGCCCTTTTGCACCATGCCTGGTCCTGCAGTGGCATTAAGTCGCTGCACAACAGCGAAGACTTCGTTGAGCATTATTTCACCTGCTTCGCGATCACTTGGAGATTTATTAGAGGTTGCCATTACCCTGATGTCCTTCCTAATATCATCAAATTCTGCCTTAGGACGTCAACAGAAGAAGTGGGCCAGGGAGACGCGCGCGTCTCCCTGGCCCACTTCTTCTGTATATTCCCTACTTCTCAGCTTCCTCTTTTTCCTTCTTGTGCTGTGTTACGATCTCTTGCTGCACATTGGGTGGAACCTCTTCATACTGGTAGAATTCCATCTTGAAGGATCCGCGCCCCTGTGTAATCGAACGTAGATCGGATGCATAGTGTAACATTTCGGCTTGCGGTACATTAGCAGTGATCTGTTGTATATTATCGCCAACAGGTGCCATACCAAGTACGCGCCCGCGTTTTGTATTGATATCACTCATGACATCACCCATGTTGCTTTCCGGAACGGTAATGGTAACGGTCATTATCGGCTCCAGGATAGTCGGGCTGGCTTGCGGCACTGCCTCTTGCATACCCAAAGAGGCTGCAATCTCAAACGACTGCGCGGATGAATCGACAGGGTGATATTTGCCGTCTACCAGGGCTACTTTGACATAAAGCAGCGGATTGCCGGAGATAAAGCCGCGCTTGAGTGATTCTCGTACACCTTTTTCGACACCGGGGATGAATTGTCCGGGTACGACCCCGCCTACAATTTTATTATCAAAGACAAAGGTTTCTTCGCCACCCATCGGTAATGGTTCGATCTCCAGCCATACATCACCGAATTGACCATGACCACCACTCTGTCGCTTATGGCGTCCGTTTGCTCGCGCCTTCTTACGAATCGTCTCGCGGTAGGAAATTCGTGGGTCCCGAACTTCGAGGTCGACACCATATTTACGCTTGATGCCTTCGACCACAATTTGAATATGTGATTCGCCCATGCCCGAGAGAAGCACTTCAGCGGTTTCTGGGTCACGTGATACGTGTAGGGTGCGATCTTCTTCAGCCATACGTGACAGCGCATTGCTCATTTTATCCAGATCAGCTTTGCTCTTAGGGAAAACTGCTACAGTAAAACAAGGCTCGGGAAAGTTAATTGGCTCCAATGAACTGGTTGTGTCTTTACTGCTGGTTAGCGTATCTCCGGTGTGGGTGTTGGCAAGTTTTGCTACTGCCCCAATATCGCCTGCTGCAATCTCAGTTGCATTTTCTTGCATTTTGCCGCGCTGGATCGTCAGTTGCCCAATACGCTCATCGGCTTTAGTATGCACATTAAAGACATGGCTATCTGGTTTGAGTGTGCCAGAATAGATTCGGAATGTGCTGATAGCACCTACCTGGGCAGCAGCAGTCTTGAAAACAAACATTGAAAGGTTGTTGCCAAACGCTTTTGCGTCTTCTGGTACAGTGTCTTCCGCGCTGGGCATATAATCTACAATTGCGTCAAGAAGCGTCTGCACACCTACATTTTTGCTTGCTGAGCCGCACAATACTGGAATGAGTTCACCACTACGGGTCCCTTTTTTAACAACGGTGAGAATTTCCTCGTCGCTTAACTCTTCACCTTCAAGGAACTTTTCCATAATATCATCGTCGCTTTCGACTGCTGACTCTATCAGTTGTTCGCGGTAACTGCTAATTTTATCTTGTAGCTCGGCAGGAATAGCGATTTCTTGTACTTTATTACCGCCTTCAAAGGTATAGGCCTTCTGCGAAACAAGGTCGATAACTCCCTTGAATGCTGTCTGCTCGCCTATGGGTAGTTGTAAAGGAACAACCTTTAAACCAAATTGTTTGCGAAGCGATTCAAGAGCCTGGTCAAACGAGGTATTTTCACGATCAAGCTTGTTGACCAGCACCATACGTGGTAGTTTACGCTGGTCGGCATATTTCCAGGCGAGCTCAGTGCCGACCTCTACTCCTTTTTCAGCAGTCACAACTACAAGCGCTGCATCAGCAACACGTAAAGCTGCTATTACTTCACCCACAAAGTCGGCGTAACCAGGGGTATCGATAAAGTTGATCTTTGTATTTTTCCATTCAACTGGTAACGCTTTTGCATGAAGAGTCATGCGCCGTTTTAATTCATCGGGATCATAATCGCCGATTGAACTGCCCTCATCCACCTTGCCCTGCCGTGTTACAGCGCCGCTATCATAGAGCGCCGCATCTACCAGAGACGTTTTACCTGATCCAACATGGGAAATCAATGCCACATTGCGAATATGTTCCGCTGTATAGACCTTCATGAAATCTAAAATCCTCCTGAGTATCTATGCACGAGGCAGCCTTTAATGACTGTATAGCTCATGATTTGCCTGTCCGAGGCCGCCGCAATCGCACGCCATTAGCAGAATGTACCGTCTAGATCGAAAAATATACACGTATCCGATATGGTTTGTCTGGTATGTTGTAGTATAACAGTAACAGGTTGTTTGTACAACTGAAATTTTAACAAAAGTCCTTTTTATTTACAGGAGTTCATCTCGTGTTAACACTACCAAAAGCTATCACTTTTGATTGTTATGGCACACTCATAGATTGGGAAAGCGCCATTCAGCAGTTCTTCGCGGAGAGTATTCATTCGAAAGGTATCCGAAATGTCGATCCGCTCACTCTACAAGCGGAGTGGGAAGAAATCCAGTTTCTCTACATTCAGGAGCAATACCGCCCCTATCGCCAGGTGCTCCGCGATACATTGAAAATGGCATTTGAAAATTACCAAATTCCCACTAATGATGAAGAGTGTGATGAGTTTGCTAGTTCCATGGGCTACTGGAAGCCGTTCCCAGATACGCGAGACGCAATTCTAGAGCTACAGAAGCTGGTCAAAGTAGTGCTTATTACAAACACAGATGATGCGATCATTGCCGAAACGGAACGCACGATCGGCGTCAAGTTTGACGAGATTATCACTGCTGAACAGGCAGGCGCTTATAAACCCAGTCACAAAGGTTTTCTCCTTGCTCGAGAACGTCTTGGGTTAGATGTATCTGAAATCTGGCATGCAGGTTTTGGATTCAAGTATGATATCGTGCCCGCTAAAGAATTAGGCTATACAACTGTATGGGTGAATCGCCAGGGTGAGGTGCGCCCTGTGGATGTGAAAGAGACGTTTCTGGTAGGGGATATGAGGACACTGGTATATCTGATCAAGGGGATTGCGGCATCACAGTGAGATTTTTCACCTTTCGCGCACCAATAGTATACTCACTGATGCTACAACAAGGATGAGTGTAGCAACTGAGAAAACGAGGCGGTAGCCCAACGCTGTCTGTCCATAGCTTGCGGCTATATAAATGATGAAGCTGCCTATTAAAGGAGCAAAGACGTCAGGAAGAATACCGGAGGCATTCCACAATCCGAGATCCTTACCCGCATCTTTTAGCGAGGGCAAAACATCAATAGACAAAGCCCAGTCTACACTCGTGTAAGCTCCATATCCTAGCCCAAAGAGTACCCCTAATGGCCAGAGCCAACTGGCAAGATAACTGGGAAAAAGTACGAACGCTAACGAAGTCAAACTCATGCAGAGTGTTGAAATACAGACAATTGGCACGCGTCTGCGCAGTCGATCTGAAAGCACTCCGAACACAAGACCGCTTATTACTCCTCCACCTAATGCCAGGATTGCAACGATAGCTGTCGCCTGCACAAAGTTCTGGACGTGTTGAACTCTGGCAAAGTAGTACTCAATAAAGGTCATAAATAGAGCCAGGCCAGTCATTATTAGCGTTCGTGTGAGGAAGACAAGGGTGAAGTTTCGAGATCGCCATGGTCTTATCCAGGTATGCGTGAACCAGCGAGAGAATCGATGTATGTTCTTCTCTTCGGATTCACGGGGTAGGCTCTTACCAGCAATAAAAGGTGTTTCCCGTACACCAATCACTGTAATCAGAACCCCGATGAGCATAATAATAGCTGTTACAATATAGTAAATACCAGCACCCTGGCGTATCATGCTTTTACTGTAAGAATCCTGGTTCACTTCACCAAGAAGCAGGGCGGCCAGTGCTAAGCTCACTACGCTACCAAGAATTGTCAATCCTCCTACAAATCCTGATGCTGCTCCTCGTTGCTCCTTAGATACATTATCCGGTATGAGACCCTGGTAAGCTGGTGTCAGGATATTCCTACCCACGAGTAAAAGACATAATCCTGCAAGAAAGATAAACACGTTCTCGGATATGGCAAGAAATGGCGTACTGAGGACAATAATCAATCCACCGCTGAGAATGTAGGGACGACGACGTCCAAGCGCCCCAGGTGTGTGATCAGATAATGACCCAATTAATGGTGGGAGTAATAGAGAGATGATAGATGCTCCCGTAATAATCCAACCTAGAAAAGTTGCTTGCTCTGCGTTCCCAACTGGTCCGCGAGCAACAAATAGTAAGATCTGTGTTGGGATGATAATAGCCAGCAGAGCAGCGGATTGGGCATTTAAAGAAAACCACAAGATGTTAAGAACCAGTTGTCCACGTATCGAGATTCGAGAGAGTTTCACGACTCAGACCGTTCTATTTTCCTACTTTTTATTACCTTAAAATCAGCGATTTACATATCCAGATACGCTATCAGCATAACACAAACCATGCTATACTTGATTACATATTTCAACAATAAACAATATGCGAAGGAGGATATATGACAGTCGAAATCAGCGACATCGAGCACATAATAGCAGAACAAAATTCCTGGAGGCAAACAAAGGCAATCAACCTGATTGCCAGTGAAAATACACCCAGTGAGGCTGTACGACGCGTACAGCTCTCCGACTTTATGGGTCGATATGCAGAAGGGCACCCTAACCAAGGAGATAAAACGAATCGTTATTACCAGGGAACCCGATATATTGACGAAATCGAGAGCATGGCTACTACAGAGATACTCGAGCTTTTCAATGCCCGTCAAGCTGATGTACGTCCTATCAGCGGCAATGCTGCCAATACTGCTATTGCCCTGGGCTGGCTGCGAGGTGGAGATACAATAGTAGCTAACTCTACGGACGCCGGTGGACATATTAGCCACGGCGCTGTTGGAGTCTTTGGCCGGCGTATTCAAATGCGAGGTCAATCGCTCAAGTTAGGTGGTCCCAACTCAATCAATCTCCATTATTTTCCACTTACCGAAGATCATTACCATATCGATGGTCAAAAAACCATTGAACTCATTGACCAGGTCTCCCCCCAGCTTGTCGTCATGGGCAAAAGTCTGTTCCTTTTTCCTGAACCCGTCTCCGATGTGGCAGCTTACTGTAAAACCAGAGATATCCCCTTGCTCTATGATGGAGCGCATGTGCTGGGTCTAATTGCAGGAGGAGAGTTTCAATCACCACTGCAAGAAGGAGCGACATGGATGACTGCCAGTGTTCACAAGACCTTCCCGGGTCCTCAGCGGGGAGTTATTCTAGCCAGCCTGAACCAGGAGGATGAGAAAAAATACTGGCCTGCTGCTGATCGTGGCGTGTTTCCTGGTTCTTCCAGCAACCATCACCTGTTCACATTACCAGCTTTGATTGTAGCTACGCGTGAGATGAAGCAGTTTGGCCGCGCATACGCATCACAAATTGTGCGTAATGCCCAGGCGCTGGGTCGCTGTCTGGATGAACTCGGCACACCGGTTGAAGCTCGCGAATTTGGCTATACAAAAAGTCATATGATCGCAGTGAACGTTTCACAGTGGGGAGGAGGCGTCGAGGTAGCCAAACGTTTGGAGGCGAACGATATCATTGTCAACTACAATATGGTACCCGGTGATGCCGATCCGCGTAACCCTTCTGGTTTGCGTATTGGTGTGCCAGAAATGACACGTTTCGGTATGGATGAACGAGCTATGGGTGAACTGGCCCAGTTGATGCATGATGCCATTCGAGAAAAGAACGTGAAAGAGCAGGTGAATGCATTGCGTGGGCGTTATCTCAAGATGAAGTACGTATAAGAGCAGTATTTTATCCAATCAAAACGGGTGTGAGAAAGCGAACAGAAGTCAAAGCTGCTCGAGCACTGCTGCTAGCTTTTTCACTCCGTAGAGGATAGTCTCACCTGATTCAAAATTCTTAAGAAAGAGCTTAATTCAATGGAAGAACGCCTGAAATATCCCAAAGCAGCTCCCCGCGGTTACAGGGCCATGGCAGCATTACAAGACTATGTCGATGATTGTGGTCTGGAACCTTTGTTGCTAGAACTGGTCAAGATGCGTGTCTCGCAGATCAATGGCTGTGCATACTGCATCGATATGCATAGCAAGGATGCCCGTGCTATGGGCGAAAGTGAGCAGCGTCTCTACGAACTTAACGCCTGGCGCGAGACGCCATTCTACACCGCACGCGAGCGCGCAGCCCTGCTTTGGACCGAGGAACTCACGTTGATCAGTCAGGGTCACGCTCCAGATGCTGTTTACGAAGAGGTACGCCAGTACTTTAGCGAGGAAGAATTAGTTAATTTGACGCTGGCTATCGTTGCCATTAATGGCTGGAACCGCCTTGCCATTGGCTTTCGTTCACAACCAGGGATCTACCAATCTACTAAAAAGCCACTTTCCTAGCGATGGTCGATTTGGGCAGACTTGAAGTATGTCAGGTAAATCATTTCTTCGTAGGAGAAAAAATCGTATGGCAAAACAATATCGAGTCAATGTCTTTGTGCGCATCAACAACTCGATAATCTCATCCTTATTGCGCTTGGGAATAAACATGGGGAGTTTTGCACTGCTCACGGTTCGCGGACGTAAAAGTGGCAAGCCGATTGAGACCACAATCGCGATTTTTGTCCAGGGAGGGAAAAACTACCTTATCGCCTCTTATGGGATAGTGAACTGGGTACGCAACCTCCGTGCGGCTGGAGGGGAGGCCACCATTACCCGTAGTAGGCGCACCGAAAAGATTCGCGCCGTCGAATTGTCACCTGAAGCAGCTGCACCCATCATTCGACAAGCTGTACTTTCTGGCCCTCCCGGCATTCCCGATCCGATCTTTCGCGGGTACCGCTCTCTCTTCGTCCTCCCATACCTGAACATCACCGTGGATTCTTCACTTGAAGAATTTGAGCGCGAGGTTCTAAGCCATCCAGTATTTCTCGTACAAACTGCGATTTAGAGGAGTATATCTATATGATGCCTGTATTTTTCAAGAAGCGAGGACGCCTTTCTTCTCTTGCTATGTTGCTGCTGGGGGGTATGGTTGTGTTATCTCTGTTACTTTCTGCGTGTGGCAGTAGCAGCACAACTACGTCTCCTAAAGGCAAATATTGTTACCACAAAGTTTGATACAATCATTGATGACTTGGCGGCAAGGCGTTTCGACGTCGCCATCTCGGCAATCAGCATTACGCCTGATCGGCAAAAGAAAGCCGATTTCGTGTCTTATCTCAATGCTGGTGAATCTCTACTGGTACAGAAAGGCAATCCTAAGAACATCCAAAGCACGGACGACTTGTGTGGCCTGGCCGTGGGAGTGCAGGACGGCACCATAGAGCAGGGTGTCTTACAGAGTTCCAGTGATAATTGCTTAGAGCAGGATAAGCCTGCTATCGATATAATTGCCTTGCAAAATCAAACGGCAGTGATTCAACTGCTTGCTAATAACCACGTTGTAGCAACCTACCAAGACTCGCCAGTTACAGACTACTACGAGGGCGTTTCATAACTGGGAATCCTGCTCCCAAAGATGAGCTAGAA
>Ga0208324_1000718_pt1 | contig 13904 bp, 12 predicted proteins | sample Sb_taG_2_FD_187707 | JGI IMG/M metagenome (GOLD analysis project Ga0208324, IMG submission 187707) | Peat soil microbial communities from Weissenstadt, Germany - Sb_50d_5_LS metaG (SPAdes) (version 2) | ecosystem: Environmental > Terrestrial > Soil > Wetlands > Peat | place: Germany... | reverse complement strand
CACGTCCGCGGGGGTGAGCGGCTGGCCGGTTTCGCTGCGGCCCAGCCACCGGGTGATGTTGTGGGCCTGGAGGGTGACGCCGTTGCGGGCGGCTTCCTCGCGGATCACGTTGCGGGCGTTGTTGGAGGTGGTCAGCGCGACCACCGGCCCCATCCCGGCGGCGGTCCAGGCGCGGGCCATCTCGGTGGCGGTCCAGGTCTTGCCAGTGCCGGGCGGGCCGACCAGCACCTCGGCGCGCCGCGGCGAGGTCAAGATGAAGTACGCGGCGGCGGCCTGGTCCATCCGCAGCCCCGAGCCGGTCACCTCGCCGAGCGCCGCTGTCGGGGCGTCCGGCGTGAGCCGGGCGTCGAGCCGGTCCCGCGCCGCGCCGAGCAGCCGCGCCGCCTCGTCGGGGCGCAGCCGTGGCGCGCCGTTGGCTTGCGCCCGGGCGAGGAGCTGTTCTTCGAGGCCGAGCTGCGCCTGGGAGGCGTACCGTTCGGCGCCGTGCGGCCGGAACACGCTCTCCCCGTCGGGTCGGCGCAGGCTCGGCGGGACCACCGGCCATTCCGGCGCGGACAGCAATGCCACCCGCTCCCCCGCGTCCCCGGCCAGCGCCCGCTCCGTCAGCGTCTCCAGCACGGCCCGGCTGGCGTGGGCGTGGCCGGGCAGGCGGCTGCCGATGACCCCGATCAGGTCGGCCCGGGTCCAGGTCGTCCGCTGCGTCTGGAGGACGGCAATGGCCTCGGCCATCGCCTGCTCGGCTTCGGCCGTGCTGAGCCCGTGCGCGCCCTGGACCGGGTAGGCGATAGCGTAGGCGTGCGCCGCGGCCCGCCCGGCGGCCTGCTGGCGCATCGTCTGGGCGTGCTGCGCCTGCGCCGCTGCGGTGTCGTGGCGGATGTCTCGCTCTGCTTGGGCGTCGGCGCGCTGCTGCGCCTGGGAAGACCTCGCCAGCGCCGCCACGTCGAACGGGCCGCTGATCTCGCCGCGCCGGGTGATCCACCGGGCGTATCCCTCGATCCGCGCCGTCTGCGCCGCATTCGGCGCCGCGCCGGTCTCGCGGGCCAGCTGCCAGGCGATGCCGCGGGCCAGCCCGGTCACCACCTGGTCCCGCCCAGTCTGGGCCCGGGCCTCGGCGGTGATTGAGTGGTAGATGTCGCGCAGCGAGGCCAGATCGGCCTCCTTGGCCTTGTCCTGCCACTCGTGCAGCGTCTGGGCCAGGTCGAGCGGCTTTTCCTCCTTGCCCTGGCGGGTGCGCTGGGTAATGTCCCGCATGATCCGGTCCATCTGCCGGGCATCCGGTTTGCGGCCCCATTCGGCCTCGCGCTGGGCGGCTACCTGGGCAGCCAGGTCGGTGATCGTCTGGCGGCGTGAGGAGAACGTCTCCACCGCCTTCTGCGGGACGCCGGCGATCTCCCGGCCGTGCCCGTCGGCCCGCGGCACCCATACCAGGCCCTCCTCCGCGGTCAGCATCCGCTCGATCTCCGCGGCGACGATCGCGGAGAACGCGGCCTTGTACCGGTAGAAGTGCCGGGAGTCGAACCGGCGCCACTTGCCGTCCGCCTCGGTGGGCGCCAGGTTGAGGACCAGGTTGTGCTCATGCAGCTGCGGGTCCCCGGCCCGGGAGGTGTGCTGGGCGAACGAGGCCCGCACCCAATCCGGCGCCTGCTGCCACTGTCCCAGCTCGGCCCTGGACTCGGTGCCCGAGCCGCGGTGGTACCCGGTGCGCACGTACCCGGCGTGTTCCTCCAGGAACGCCATACCGGTCTCCCGGGCCTCCGCCACGATCTCCCACACCCGTGCGGCCCGGGCCGCGAACCGGCGTGCCCCGGCCTCATCCCCCCGCTGCCGGGCGTCCTCGGCCATGGCCAGCAGCGACCCGTACCACAAGCTGATGGTCTTCGACAGCGAGATCGTCACATCCCAGTACGGCACCGCCCGGCGGGTCTGCGCCCGGGCCAGCGACCGCAGCTCGGCCAGCCGCCCCGGGCTGGCGTGCGGTTCCGCTGCCGCCATCCGGGCGAAGATGTCGTCACCGGAGGCGAACTGCTGGGCCTTCCGCCCGAGCCTGGTGTTGCCAGTAGGGTCTCTGGGGTCCAGGTGGCTGTCGCCAAACAGCTTCTCGAACACCTCCCGCTCGACCACCGTGCCCGCCTCTAGGCCCAGCACGGCTAGGCCCCGGCCGCCCCAGATGCCGGGCGGCTCCCCGCCCTTCTCCGCCGGGGCCAGGTAGTAATCCACCCCTGGCGGCTTGGCCTGGCCAGTGGCCGTGCCGATCTGCTTCCACGGGTATGACGGGTCATACCCCGGCTGGATCGACACGTGCACGGCCACGCGGGCACCTGCCCCCTTCCCCGCGGCGCCGCCAGGCGCCGCGGCCCGGACCAAGATCATTTGTTAATGCCGCGGTGTGGAGGGTTGGGCGCCGGCCGCGCCGTCCGCCTTCGCCACCTGGCCGATGATCTCGCTGCCTTGACTGCTATGCTGCCTAGAAGTGATCTAGACCAGGTTTCAGATGGTACATGCTCACTGAGGGCGGGTACCAATGGGCAGGTGCTGGAGCTGTCCGGTCCAGGCGAAGGTTGCGAAGTCCAGGATCAGGTTGCGAGTGACCTTGCGAGGTCCAGATTCAGGTTGCGAGTCGCTACCGCGATTTGGCTGTCCGGCGACGGCGAATGTCGTCTGTGCCCACGCTGCGCGGCGAGGCGTCCAAGTCCGCTGATGCCTGGGTGCAGGAGGCGGGCCGGATTGGTGAGCTCGCGCCCGATCGCCAGCTGTGGCCTAAAGCGCTTGGCAGGGACACCTCGGTAGTGCGGAAGCGAGCCTCGATGGTCGCGATGAGTTCCTGCGGAACGGGAGTCAGCGCCGGGGCCCCGGGGTGGTCGCCGCTGCCGCCGAAGGCCTTGGCCGTCACGAAGCCGCCCGGCTGGTATGGCGCGGTGTCGCCGCCGAGCAGGCCGACGTCGGCGATGTGCTCGACGTGCCGCACCGTGGCCCCCAGTGCAGCCGCGTAGTCCCGGGCCTTGCCGATGGCCGCGCCGATCGCGGCGGCGCGGACCTGCGGCCAGGCCGAGTTGTCCCAGTCAACATGCCACGTCACACCGTGCACGTGCAGGTCCGGCGCAGCCGCCAGCACGCCGCTAAGATCATCCAGCCTGTCCAGGTCCCGGACGGTAACCCGCAGCGCCACCGTGGCGATCACCTGGCCGGTCCGCTGCATCCGCCCGGTTTGCTGATCGTGGTAGAACTCTTCATGGGTGGCTGAGGAATACGCCGACCACGTCAGCGGGCGGCGTCCGGCGCCCTCATCGAACGGCATCACGCCCAGGGCGGCCAGGTCAGCGGTCAGCTGATCCAGGCTGGCGGTGACCGACCGCAGCGCCTCCGCCTTGGATCCCGCGGTGTGCTCGATCTGCCCGTCCACGACGGCATAGTCCGGGGCCACCAACTGCCGGGCCTCCGCACGAACCGACAGCAAAGGACTGCCCCCACTGTTCATCGTCCACCTCAACACATTGACGCCGTGCCTTGATCGCCGCGAGCACACCTGTCGCGGCGGCCGGGATGGGACCCGGGTAAGACCAGCCAACCCGAGCGCCGGCGAAGCTGCCACCAGTGATCGCCGAAAGCGCAGCCTGAATCTGGACACCAGGCCGCGCAGGCGTCCAGACCTAACCTGCGAACCCCAGCTCAGAGGGCAGTGCGCTCGCAACCTTCACCTGGACAGGACAGGAGCGTTGAATGCCACGAGGGCCAGGGCTGGTGATCGCCTTCGGGACTCGGTCGTCTCCTCGAGCGGGTAAACCTGCTCGGCGTCCCGGTGACGTCCCGCGCGCTGCTGAACTGTGCCGAACACGAGCGTCGCGGCCAGCCTCGGCCTGGGCGCGGTCACCGATCCCGCGCTACTGGACAGGCTCCTGGACTTGCCGGTCGGCTACCCCTGCTGTAACCCGGCATTGTGGGCGGAAACGTCAGCCGCAGCTCCCGGCATTGCGGACTACGGCGCCGGCGGCTGCACGGTCACCCGGCTGCTGGAACCGCCGCTGGTCGTGGACGACGTGATCGTCTCCGCGCCGTGCGGCCGGGAACTGCGCGCGGTCCAGGATGCGAGCCTGTTCGCCAGCTTCACCCGCCGATGGGCCCAGGCCCGGACAGCGGCCATCCCGGACACCGCGGTCTTGGAAGCCAAGCCCTGTGGAGTCGGCCTGCTGAACTCGCATGGTCACATCGTCCTGCCAGCCGAGCCGCCCACGTCGGCAGCAGCGGACGGGTGGACGTGGCTGGTGGCAGAGAAGGCATACCGCCGATGGCTCCGTCAGACAGCGGCGGAGCGCAGGCGCTGACTGACGGCACCGCGAGACCCCAGCAGGCTTCCCCGCTGCTGGGGTCTCGGTGCTATGCCTGGCCGCGCGGGCCGCGCGGGCCGCGCCGGTCCGCCATGGCGGTAGCGCCTTCGCGGACGGTCAGGTCCCGGATCTGCGCGAGCTCGGCGCGATAGGTGTCGGCCTGCTGCTCGGCGCGCTCGGCGCGGGCCCGCAGGTCGGCGCGGACGGCGGCCAGCTCGGCGGCCGCCTCGGCGCGGAAGCCGGCCAGCATCTTCTCCGCGTCAGCGCGGACCCTGCCAGTCTCCGCGCGTGCGGCGTCGGCGGCGGCCTGCGCGCGGGTAGCTTCCTGCTGCGCCAGCCAGGCGCTTTCCTCCACCTGGGCGGCGTCGGCGCGGGCCTGATCCCGGTCGGCCTCCGCGGCGCTCACCCGCTCGTCAGCCTCGGCCCGTGCCTGCTCGATCGCGGCGTCACGCTCGGTTTCCGCCGCGGCGATCCGCGCGGCGGCGTCCTGGCGGGCCTGCTCCACCGTGGCGTCCCGGTCGGCTTCGGCGGCCGCGCGGGTCGCGTCGGCCTCGGCCGCGCGTCGTTCGGCAGCGGCCAGCTGCGCGGCCATCTCCTCCGCTGCCGCGTCGGCTTCGGCGCGGAACTGGTCGGCCTCGGCGGCGCGCTGCTCGGCGGCGGCCCGGGCGGCTTCGGCGGCCGCGGCCCGCTGCTCGGCGGCGGCCCGGGCGGCTTCCACCTCGGCTTCGGCTGCGGTGGGGTCGGTTAGGGTCTCGATGGCGTCGCGCAGCTGGCCCACGATGCCCGCGAGCCGGTCGGCCTCGGCATGCCAGGACCGCAGCAGCTCGGCGCCGGTCAGCCGCGCGTGGGTGACCGGCTTGTCGGTGTCGGCCGCGGTGGTGGTCCCGGCCGGGGCGGCGGCCAGGCGGCGGCGTTCCCGCCACGCGGTGACCTTGGTGTGCCCGCGGCCCTCGCAGTACTCCGGCGGGCGGCCGGGGCCGGCGGCGGGTGCGGCGGGCTGGCCGCAGCCGGGGTATTTGCACCCCGGCCGGGCTGTCGTGGTCGCGGCTTCGCTGGTCATCGGGGCCTCCTGTCATCCTGCCTCGATTTCGAGTTTATCCTTTTAGGTTACGTATCTCAATACTTAACTGAACGAAACGATACTTTATTACGTAACCAATCTGGCCCGAATTGAGGGAATGAGGCAGTCGCGTGCAGGTGTCAGATCTCAGCTGATCTGGCCACTTCGCCGCCTGAACCGAAGCATGTTAGTCGTCACAGAGGCAGCGTTGTTGTCACCAAGATCGATGGCGCAGTACCGGGTGCTCCGATCGAAGGGGCTGACGTGCGGGCCCGGCTATCGTTTCGGCCAGCGCCAGGCCGACCCGCCGTGCGGCTCCCGTCCGGCCACGTGGGTTTCGCCGAAGTCCTTGATCAGCTCGATGGTGCTGGCGGGGATTCCGGCTTCCTCCGTCGCACGGTGCAGCGCGTTGATCAGGGTCTGGGAGTGCGAGACCGCGATGATCTGCGAGCGTGCCGCTGCGGCGGTGATCAGCTGAGCAAGCGGGGCCAGCAGCTGCGAGTGCAGGCTGGTCTCCGGCTCGTTGAGCACGAGGAGGCCTGCCGGGCGGGGCGCGAGCAGTGCCGCAGCCCACAGCAGGTAGCGTAGCGTGCCGTCCGACAGCTCCGCTGCGCTCAGCGGCCTGAGCAGGCCATGCTGGTGCAGCCGCAGCCCGAGCCGTCCTCCGCCCTGGCTTTCGACGGTGATGCGGCTGCCAGGGAAGGCCAGGTCGATGGCCTGGTCCAGGGCGGCGGCGTCGCCGGTCTCGCGGATCGTCTGCAGCGCGGCGGCGACGTCTGCCCCGTCGTGGCTCATCACCGGCGTCCGCGTGCCGATCTGGCTGGCACGGGCGGGTGCCGCAGCGTCGGTCCTGATGTGGTCGTAGAACCGCCAGGACCGGATCTGCTCGCGCACCCGGAGCACCTCGGGGGCCTGGCGGGGATCGGCGAACTCGCTCAGCATGCTGTCATACGGCCGGATCTGGTACGGCTCGGACCACGTGCTGCGATCGCCGCGGATGCGGACGATGCTGTTGTCCCGTTCGCACAGCACCGCCGCCGGCCGCAGCAGCGGGCCGTGCCAGATGCTTTCCCGCTTGATCTCCGGGTCCAGGGCGAAAGCGCTCTGGCCGCCGCCCACCGGGAGGCCGAAGTCGATAGCGTAGCTGAAATCATCCCCGCCGAAACCGAGCCGCAAGGAGGCTGATCTGGCACGCACGACGCCCTGCACCGGATACATGCCTTCCCGCACGGCCCGTCCGGTCGTCTCAGGACCCGCCCATAGCGTCGACGGCAGGCCGCCCTCCCGGGCCAGCGCGGCGACCGCTCCGTTGCGGGCCGCGTCGGCCAGCAGCCGCAGCGCCCGGTACAGGCTTGACTTGCCGGTGCCGTTGGCCCCGGTCACCACGGTGAGGGGAGCGAGCGGGACGATGAGGCGCCGCAGCGACCGGTAGTTCCCCACCGCCAGCGTGGCTATCACCAGCCCGACGCTATCAACGCGCCAGGCCGCGGGTGACAAGCATCGTGCCTCGCTGATGACAACTAGCGTGCCTTACGCGACGCAAATGGCCAGGTCACTCCCTTTGGCTGGTGGCAGCCGACGCGCTTTGGCTCACCGCCACAGGCCCGGCCCTACTGGACTGAAGTCCAACAACGTCGGTGCGGGCACCCAGGCACCGGATCGCCAACGGCGCCACGCCAGCCTCCACGCTCAAATGGACTCAGCCGCCAACCACCTTGCCCAGGACGTGCCAACCTTCGTGCCCAGGCTCGCTGAACCACCATGTCGCAGCCGTTCGAGATGCCAAACTCGGTGCTCAGTCACAACGGTGTGACTACTACCAGCGATAAGTCGCGTTCCGACGTTTACCTGGCGCGAGTCGAGATCGCTCAAGCCAGCCTGGCGCACCGATCACCGGCCACTTCGCGGGCTAAATAGTTGCCCAGCCGTGCCCGGAAACTCGACAGACTGGGCCATGCTGTACTGGCGCCGAAATTTATTGACGCGCCGAGATTTCCCGCGTCCCGTAAGCTGCGTCGGCAGAGCACGCTACGGAGGCACTGGGATGGACAGCGAGTGGCACGCCTCGGCCCTTACGCCCAGGTCGCTGACCTGGGATCGGTCGGCGTTCACCAAGGCGCCGACAAGACGCCCAAGGCGCAGGTTCGAGAACGAGGCGGTCGCCTGGCAGCTCGCCAGTCAGCGCGGCGGCTGGGCTGCCTTCCGCTCTTATCTCGACCAGTCTGCAGACCGGCGAGCCCGGCGGAAGGACCCGAACCGGATCGTCGAGCTTCATGCCATGATCGGGGCCATCGGCGAGCAGGCCGCGTTGTGCTGGGGGTTCGAGCAGGACGCGCAGCGCTTCCATGCCACGCGCAAAGAGATCGGCGAGGAGCATCACCGACCGGTGTTGCGTGCTCTCGCAGAGGCCGGCGGGCATTTCCTGCTCGGCGCCGCGCACAGTCTGGGCAACCTCGGCTTGCGGATTGCATTGCTCGATCCGCTGGCAGGCCCGGCGATTCAGGCGGCTAGGCCGAAGGCGGACTTCGGTCCTGGATCAGACGACAAGAGAGCATGGCTGTCGCTCAGCGAGTCGAGCAAGATTTTGGCCGACGCCGCGAGCGCGTCTTCCAACGTACCCCTCGTACGGATCTCGGCCGCGGTCTCGGGGCTGGCAGTCGATCCGCGCTACGTCGCCCTCGACTCCCGGCGGGGCATGGACTACCACCGGCTCCGCCCGCAGTCTGTCCCGCACGCCTCCCCAAAGCGCGGCATCTCACGCACAGGTGACGGCATTCTCACGATGGATCTCCCTGGTCCCGTACTCGATCCTGAAGCTGATGCAGATCGGGTCTACCAACTGCTCATCAATGCCATGGAGGCGGTCCGGCAGGCCATGGTGACCATCCGCAACGACCTGGCGAAGGCAGTGCGCGCCGCCGGTCTCTGGTACCACGAACCGACGCCCCGACCGACGGCTGCGCACACCAAGAAGGCAAGCTGACCGTGCCGACCGGCCACACTGGTTGAGACGGGGCAGTGGACGGCCTGTCTCAGAACAACTGGCCAACCGCAGGTCAGCATGAACACTGGCCAGATCGGATGAGAACTGACAGCAGGCTGGCGCCTTGTGCGCGGCCTTCGCGGAATAGGCGCAGATCGCCGCGGGGCTAGCGGCGGGATCGTGGCCGGGCCCTTCGGGTATGGCGGCTACAGGTACTGGCCTGGCCGTTCGTCGTCTGCGGACCGGTGGTGCAGATAGATGTGCGCGGGGATGTCTTCCGCCTGGATTATGCTCAGCGCGGCGAAGTCGCGGGGTGGGGACGCAATGGTCATGATCCGGCGGGCCTGGCGCGCGGTGGCCTGATCCATTAGCCGGACCGCGAGCCGGGCGTTGCCGGAGCCGTGGTCGCCGTCGGTTTGGGCAAGCACGGTGGCGGCCTTGGCCGCAGCCGCGGGGGCGAGCGTGAACCCTGCCTGGCGTGCCAGGGTGGCGAAGATCGTGCTCCACCTTGCCCGGCGATCATGCCAGCCGTCATCCCCCAGGTCACACTACCTGGGCGGATGCCAGGTGGCGTCAGGTGCCCATTCCGGCGGCGTGCCCGGGCGGATTGCCGGTCCACGGGCGGATGAGACCATCGCGGCCCAGGACGCGCCGCGGCACGTGCTTGTAGGCCGCCGGGGTCTCGATGGGCCGTAGTGTCCCGGCTCGCACACAGGCGATCGTATGCCGGTGACGCACGGGGTCCCCGGTCGACTGAACCCAGGAAACCCAGGCATGCCACGAGCCGTCCCGCTCGTGCAGCTCCCAGCACAGCAGGTGCCCCACTATGCCCCCGCCCAGCTCCACGATCGGCGGGCTGGGCGGCTTACGAGCATAGAGTCCTCCGTCCCGTTCGGCCACAGCACCAGGGTACGAACGCCAGTTCGAGGAAAGGTCAGCGGCAGACCCGCCTGGGGTCCGGGCTCTGAGCCAGGGTCCCGGCTTGGCATGTTCGCGCCTGACTGACCGCCGGGACGCGGTCAGCCGTCCGTGACGGCGGCCGCGAAGCCGGTACCACACACGCAGCAGGTGATCGGGCCCACCTCGGAACCAGGCAACTGGCCTGTTCCTGGCGGGTGGCCGGGGCCGACCTGCTCGGCGAACTGGCCGGGCACCCTCGACTCTCCCCCTGTGCCTTACTTTGGCTGTCCCGGGACGCCAGCGGGGTACGGACTCCGACCGAGCGGCGCGTTCATTTCGTCAGCCGCCGATCTCAGGTCCGTCTGCCTGCGGCGCTGGGGGCGGCGGGCAGTCCGCTGCGGATGGCCCGGTCAGGTGCTCGGGATACCGGTAGTCGTACGCATCTGGCGGGCCGGAGACCTGCATGTGGGTTTCGAGCTCGGCGCGGCACCGGGCCGCGTACAGGTCGTCCGGCTCGGCGTAGTCAATCTCGGCGCGCCGCGCTGATTCCCGCGCCAGCGGCTCCAGCGAGTCGGCCAGGTCCAGCAGCGTCTGCGGGGCGTCGGCCTGAGCGTTGATCTTGGCGACCCAGGTGAGGACGGCCGCGGCCTGGTCCCGCTGGTACAGATAGGAGGCGGCGCGCCGGTGGTCCCGTTCGGCCCGCGCGGCGGGATGATCGGACAGGAGCCACTCGTAGAACGCTGGGTCGCTCGTGCTGCGCTGGTGCAGCATGTCCTCGTCAGCCATGACCGTAGGTCCTCCGCGTGCCGGGCGGGTGAGCTGCCCGCCTGCATCTCGGCCTACCCGGCTTCTGGTGCCGCCGCCAGGTCGTCGGCACACCGGTCACCGCCATTGAGATGCGGCGGCGTCGCCGATGGGTCATCACGCCTCCAGCTCCAGGTCGTAGTCGGCGGTCGTGACGACGTGGCCGGTGCGCCCGGTCCATTCGATGAAGGTCGCGGCGTGCTCGTCGGCGAGCGCTTTCCGCCTGGGACCGGTCAGCGAGGACCCCGATCCAGTGCGCGGGCTGTCCCACGGTGTAGGTGGTGGCCCCGGAGTCGGCCAGTTGCGCCCATTCCGTCGCGGTCAGGCCCCCGGAGCCGCGATCCGGCCGGCGCTCGTGCTCGTAGCCCGGCTGTTCCGCGTGGATGGACGAGTCGCTCATCACGGTTCGGCTTCCAGCTCCGCCTGGGCGCCAGGCGCGCGCCAGTAGGCACTCAGGACCGCTGCCTCCAGGTCGGCGGCGCGGTAGATGCCGGCCGGGGCGGAGGCAGGGTCCGCGAGTGCGGCGGCCGTCATGGCGGTGGCCTGGTCGAGATCGGCCCGGGTCGGCAGCTGCGGGCCCTCGGCCACATGTTCGTATTCGGCCTGTTTCATCGGCGCGTACAGCCGCTGCACCCCGTCGTCACCGAAGTACGGCACGGATACCTCGGTCACGTACGACCGTGGCATGCCCAGGAAGTCGCGCGGGGCGCGGATGAAGCAGCCGTCCTCAGATCCCGGATCGCAATTATGGGCGAGGGTTCCGCTGTCTCCTTCTGCTACCGCCTGGTGCTCATAGATGCCCAGCTGGAGATCGCGGTCAGGGCCGTTCGGCGTGGTCATGAGGCGGGCCTGGCCTTCCGCCGCGGGCGGCGCTGGTCCTCGGTGGTACCGCCCCAGATGCCGGCCTGCGGCGGCATCCACAGCGCGTACGCCAGGCACGCCGCGCGGACCGGGCACGCCGCGCAGATGCGAAGTGCCTCCCGCTGCCGCTCCTGTTCACCGTGGTCGGCGAACCACAAGTCGGGGTCAGCGTGGCTGGCGCACGCGGCCCGCTCCATCCACGACGGCACCGTCTGCCGGTGTATCCGCGCCGTGTGCCGTAGGACGGCGGTACCGGTCCGCGCGGGCATCACGACCGCTCCAGTAGCTCGATCACGGGCGCGACCACGCCGTTCATCGCGCAGGTCAGGACATGGACCGCTTCGCGGGCCCTGTCCTCCATGTCATCGCGCGGCCCGGTCGGCGCGGCGGGCAGAGCCCTGGCCGACAGCGGGAAGATCAGGACCGCGCTGGCCATCAGGTACCGGCGCGCGGCGGCCTCCTCGTCGTCCGGCTCGCGGTAGTACACCGTGCCACCGCTGTAATGCTGGGTCGGCCAGTCCTCCCACCAGGAGTCAGCGGGATGCCAGGCGCGCGACTGGGCCAGCGGCTGCGGCCAGGGCGTGACCAGCCGGACCAGGCCGTTTAGCGTCCCATCCCAGGCGTTGCAGGCGACTTTTCCGGTCAGCACACGGGAGTGATAGCGGATATAGCCGGGTACCATCACCGGTCCTGTGGCGGTCGACCACGCCGCGGCGGGGCACCGGGCCTGCCGGGTGCCCGGGTCATCCCACGTCCCGTCCCAGCACTCCGCCACCCCGCTTGACTGCCGGACGTAGGCGCCGAACCGGCTAACACCGTCGCTGGCCAGGTCGCGGTTGTCCTCATCGTCGATCCAGAACGCGGCAGGTTCCTCTGGCTTGCTCACCGCGTACCCCCGAATACGGCCAGGATCTCCGCTCCGACCCACGCATCCGGCGAGTGGGAGGCGGCCAGCGCGGCCGCCTGGCACCGCAGCACCGTTAGATCGACGTCGCCAAGGAGCTGGCCGCAGTGCCCGCATCCCTCGGAGGCGGTCTCGCAGGGGCACCAGCCGCATGCGGGGCAGATCCATCCGCCGCACTCCTCGTGCCAGGCCCAGGCCACTGGCGCCTGCAGATAGCCCGCGTATCCTGGCAGCCGGAATTCTCCGGTGATCGCCCACCGCAGCAGGCCGACGGCCAGGTTCCTGGTGTCGCTGTGGGCCAGCACCTCCGTGCTGAACGTCTGGTCGCCGCGCATCACGCAGGTGACCAGCAGGTCGGATGCCGCTGCCGTCTCAAAAACCTCCCGCAGCAGCGGGTTCAGCATCGACACCGCGTCGGACAGAGCGGCGAATTCGGCGTACGGCAGGTCCCACGCCGGGCGTGTCCTGTCCTCTACCCCTTCCACGACTTCCGGGTCGACTCCGGCGCGCAGCGCGAACTGTGCCCGGCTCTCCCCCTGCCCGGCTCGTGCCGCCGCCAGCACCGCCGACGACAACACCGCCACAGGGCGCTCACCTGGTGCCGCCGTGGGCCGGCCAGCAGGCCCCGTAGTAGCTTGATCGTGCATCGAGACTCCCCAGAAGATCGGTGCTCGGGCTTCAGCGGGCTGCATCCCGTTGAAGCCCTTCTCTTGACCGCAACTGTACTTATACGTGCTAGCATAGTTGCTACTGTACTGGCACGCTATAGCCTGTGATGAAAGGTCTTCGGCTCGCGCCTAATCTTGTTGCGTGACCGTTGATCCGAATGACCCCCGGCCTTCGTACCAACAGGTGGCTGACGATTTGCGTCGGCAGGTGGCGGCGGGAGGCCGCTACCCGCCGGGCACACGCCTGCCGTCGGTGCGGCGTCTGGCACATGAGTACGGACTCGCACCGCAAACAGTGCAGAACGCGCTCCGGGTACTGCGTCAGGAGGGGCTGGTGGTCTCACAACAAGGCCGCGCGTACTTTGTCCGCGACCCCAACCGTCCTGTCGGCGATGGCACGGCCGCGAGCGCCGAACTGCGTGAGCGCCTGGAACTCGTCGAGACGGGACTACGCGAGCTGCAGCAAAGAGTGGCCGCGCTCGAAGGAGACCGGCCCTGAGATACGGACGATGGTTACTCACGCTTGTCAGGAGACAACCGCATGCCTGGTTTCCGGCAGACTGATCACGTGAGGGGTGCTATTCACTCAACTCAATCCGCCAGGATGGGGCTGACAGCGTGAGCGAGGCCCAGGCCGACGGCGCGGCACAGCAAGCACTCGAAGCGTTCATCGCTGAGCTGACGCACTGGCGCGAGGTCACTGGCGTATCGCAGAAGGCGCTGGCGAAGCTCGCGGGATACACGCCGTCCTACGTCAGCAAGGTCGAGCACGGCACGCTGATCGCAAGCCGCCCGTTCGCCGAGGCCGCCGACCGGGACCTTCGCGCCGGGGGAGCAATCCTCAGGAGCTGGAAACAGCTACACAGGCTCGCCGGCGCGTCCGTGCCCCGTCAGCGCAACCACGACCAAGCAGCGGACGAACCGCAATCAGCCGCAGGCACCGCCTTGGTAGTGGGACACGAGGACGCCAGACTGTCATACAACGATGGCATCTTCAGGACAGTCATACGCCGCCAGCTCACCAACGTCGGCACCGAACCTGTGACCCGTTACCTGATCCGGATAGCCGTGGACCGCCACCCAGGAGATCCTGAACGGTCCAACCAGCTCTACCGCGAACACCCGCTCACCTGGGAGGAGATCGGCTTGTCCGCGGCCTGCAACGACGAGCCCATGACATGGCTCGTCAAACATGACCGAGACGCCTTCAAGGAACTCTGGCTCCTGTTCGAGAACGGCGACGGCCGGTTTCCGCTGTATCCGGGCGAGACGACCTGGATCGAGTACTCCTACACCGTCGGCGAGGAGAAATGGGGGCCCTGGTGGCAACGTGCCATCCGCCTGCCGACACGCCGCCTCAGCCTCTGTCTTGACTTCCCCGCCGCATTGCAGCCTTCGGTAT
>Ga0208324_1000717_pt1 | contig 13911 bp, 13 predicted proteins | sample Sb_taG_2_FD_187707 | JGI IMG/M metagenome (GOLD analysis project Ga0208324, IMG submission 187707) | Peat soil microbial communities from Weissenstadt, Germany - Sb_50d_5_LS metaG (SPAdes) (version 2) | ecosystem: Environmental > Terrestrial > Soil > Wetlands > Peat | place: Germany... | reverse complement strand
CTTGTTGATCGGGTAGTTCCCGCCCGCGCTCACGTCACCGAACATGGCCTGCAGGAACAGCGCGGCGCAGATGGCCCCGCCGAACTGGACCACCCAGTACGGCACCACCCAGCCGGCCGGGAACACCCGGCGGCTGGCGAAGGCGAAGGTCACCGCCGGGTTGATGTGCAGCCCCGACAGCGGGCCCCACGCGTAGATCATCGCCATCACCACCGCGCCGGGCGCGATCACCGCAGCGGTCCGGCTGATCGGCCCGCCGCCGACGTAATGATTGATCACCCCGGATCCGGCTGCCACCGTCACCAGGATGAAGGTGCCCAGGAACTCGATGATCAGCCGGATCCACAGCGGCCGCGGCCGCAGGGTGTCTTCCTCGAACTTGATCAGGTACCGGCGCCCCAGCGACGCGGCATGTTCGGCGTCCATATCGGCGGTGGCATCTGCCATAGCCCTGCCTCCATATTCTCCCGTACTGGATAGGCGGACCTGGGTCCGGTGTCAGATTTCGGTGGTCGCCTCGGCTCTGCCGTCCTTCATGGCGGCCTGGAACGCGGCATAGTCGCCCTCGTTCTGGTCGGCGTAGGTTTCGGCGAAGTCGGCGATCGCCTGGTCGAATGCGCCGGAGCCGCCGAGGTAGCCGGCGAGCGCCACGCGGTCACCGTCATAGCTACTCCTCTCCGCGCCACGGCGGCGTAAGGCCCGCGCTACCGTCTTGACCTCGTCTACGCGGCGACGTATCGTCGCGTCACCTGCCCTCTCGTGCGTGGCGCTCACGCCCACTCTCGGCTGCGGGTGGCGCCCGGGCATCACCCCGGTATCACCCGCAGCAGGGTGAACCTAGTGGCGCCTGGCGTGGCAAATCTAGCGGGGCTGCGGAAATGTCATGCCGGCCGCCTTGCCAGCTCATTGCGCGACATCGTCGACCTGTTTTCAGGCCCGAGCAGTCCGTCCGTCCCGGACTGGATCCCCAGAACCTTGGCGGCCTCGTGTCCTGGTCACCTTAGCTGGCGTCCACGGCCGGACACGTCCGTCGCCGCCAAGCGTGCGGTGCGGCACGTTCCCGTACGCTCTCGGATTCTCCAGGCGCCGTACTCCATCGGCGCGAACGGATCTGAAGGTCGTGACAGCATCGTGCAGCCGTCTTCCCTGGCGTCTTGGTGTTCTGCCAGGCAAGTCATGTTGACCGGCGGTTACGGCTTGTCGTCCCCCAGCGACCGCCGCGGCGCGCTGCGGCCTGCAGGCCCTGCCGTACGCGCGGGGGGGCAAGCGCACACGCCACCCGGGCCACGAAGCTGCGGGTCGCCGCCGCGGCAAACCGGCGCACGATCGCCCGGTCTAGCGCGGCGCCAGCCGGGCCAGGCTGCGGCCGGTACGCTCCGGCCAGGGCGAGCGAGGTGGTGGTCTGGTCCCCGGCCGGGACCCACCATCAGGTCGGCATCCAGGGCCGCGAACAGCTTGCCGTCAGCTGCGATGGCTTCCCACTGGAGCGCGATATGGGCGCAGTGATCTGTTTCCGCAAGGTTTCCAGCCCGACTCCGGCCAGCCGGGTCAGGCCAGCCGCCGGGCCCGCCAGCTGCATCGGGCCGGTGATGCCCTCGCCGTAGACCTCCTCCGAGGCCCGCAGCAGCACTCCGTCCCTGGCTAGGATCCTCAGCCGGGCCTGGGCGGCCCGGAAGCTGATATCCAGCAGAACGCGGTCGCCGACGACAACGTGGTCCGTCACAGACCCAGTCCACGGATCTGGCACCGGCCGGGCAGCGGTCACAGGTCCTGTCGGTCCACGCCGAAGGTCAGACAGCCTTCTGGCCGAAGGACCTGGAGGCGGAGCGATGATCCGAAGCCGTTCGGAGCGGCCGCGGGGCCGCAGCGTAGCGCCGAGCCGCGGGCGAGGACCGCGGCGCTGCCGTTTGCCCCATGACGGGCCGGGCCGCTCGCGCGCGCGGATCAATCGCCCTCAGGGACGTTACGCACAGTAGCAGGACCATAGGACGCAGGGGTCTCGGGCGTGGACCGGTTCGTGGACCGGGTCGCCAGATAATCCCAGCGCGGCGGGTGCCATCAGTGCGATGTTCGGTGCCATCAGCGCAGCTAGCGCGTGCGCTGCGAGGGAGCATACTTCTCATAATCCGCCGGTCGTGGGTTCGAGCCCCACCCGCCCCACCAGCAGTTTCAATGTCAGATCGGCGATGGCCGTGGACCGATGTCGGTGGTGCGATTTATCCTGCCGTCATAGCCGTCCGGTCACATAGAGTAGCTGCCGGGCGGGTCTGGCGTGCCAAGGTGTACGGCGGGAAGGACTGGACGAGGCCCGCGCCCGGCGGCGCTCGGGCGCGGCGCTGCGGGCGCCGCTGTCGCTGGGCGCCAGGGACGTCGTGGTGCTGCGCGACGGCATCGAGGTACGGATCCCGGGGGAGCAGCTGGCAGTGAGCGAGGAGTTCGTGGTCCGGCCGGGGGAGAAGATCGCCACCGACGGGGTCATCACCTCCGGCAGCTCGGCCGTGGACACCTCGATGCTCACCGGCGAGCTGGTCCCGGCCGAGGTGGGCCAGGGTGATGCGGTGACCGGCGGGTGCGTCAACGCCGGCGGGCGTCTGGTGGTGCGCGCCACCCGGATCGGTGCCGATACCCAGCTTGCCCAGGTAGCCCGCCTGGTGAAGGAGGCGCAGGTCGGCAAGGCGCCGGTGCAGCGGCTGGCGGACCGGATCTCCGCGGTGTTCGTCCCGGTCGTCATCGGCGTCGCGGTGATGACCCTGGCCGGGGTGGCTGGCCGCCGGGCAGGCCGTCGGCGCGGCGTTCACCGCCGCGGTCGCCGTACTGATCATCGCCTGCCCGTGCGCGATGGGCCTGGCCACCCCCACCGCAATCCTGGTCGGCACCGGTCGGGGCGCCCAACTCGGCATCGTGATCAAGGGACCGGAAGCGCTCGAGTCGACCCGCGCCATCGACACGATCGTGCTGGACAAGACCGGGACCGTCACCACCGGCCGGATGAGCCTGGCCGGCGTGGCCGCTTTACCCGGCGAGGACATCGATGAGCTGTTGCGGCTGGCCGGGGCGGTCGAGGATGCCTCCGAGCACCCGGTCGCCGCCGCCATCGCGACCGGCGCGCGGGACCGGCTCGGCGGCGATCTGCCCGGCGTGGAAAGCTTTGCGAACACTCAGGGGCTCGGCGTCTCGGGCATCGCAGACGGGCACGCCGTGGCGGTCGGCCGGGCGGGGTGGCTGGAATCGAAGTGGCGGCAGATCCCGGCGGAGCTGGCCGCCCGCGCCGCAGCGGCGGAGGCGGCCGGGCACACCGCCGTGTTCGCCGGCTGGGACGGACAGGTGCGAGGGATCTTGGCAGCAGGTCACGCGCACGGGTGATTCCTGATCTCGAGTAGTTCGATCGCGGCTCTGGCATCGAGGGGCGTGAGGGCGCCGCACGACGGGCAGATGACGAGGTGGCCGGCCACGTCGTCGGGAGACACCGTCCAGGCCGTTCCGCACTGCGCGCACTCGCGGCGCTCGGCAAGCACCTCAACGAGCAGGCGTGATCCGCTGAGCGGCGTGTCTTCCGTCAGCATCTGATAGGCCTGCTGCAGCGCCTCCGGCGAGAACACCGGGCTTGCCCGCACGTGGACCTCGGCGATGCCTTCCGCAAGGCTGGGATCGTGGGCCAGGCGCGCTACGAGCGCGCTGGCCGCGTGGTAGTCGTGCACCGTGTTCCTCCCGGTCCCCTGGGCACGGCGTCCTCCGGGCCGTCCCCGGCGTCCTCTGGCCTGCACCTGGAATCCTCCGCCGCCCAGCGCTTGACCTGCTCCAGGACGCGTCGGCCGAGCGGCGCTACCGCCGCAGCCACAGGCTCGCTCAGCGGCGCGCCGAACATCAGCGGGCCTGCGACCTCGACGGCGAGCACTCGCGTCCGGTCAGGGAAGCCCATGCCGAGCCGCCTGGCGACCGCGGCGAGCTCGGGTATTCCGGCCTGGTGCAGGCTGGGTGCTATTGCCGGGCCCAGCTCGGCGAGCCCGGCTTCGACGATCGTGCCCGCCGGGCTGCGGCCGGTGCGGATCGAGTCGACGACCAGCGCGCGGTCATACCCGGCGAAGACCTCGAGCAGCGCCAGGCCCGAGGCGGCGCTCTCCACCACCTCGGCATCCCCGGCCAGCTCCGCGCTTAGCGCCCGGACTGCGAGCACGCCGACGGCGTCGTCTCCCGCGTATTCGTTGCCCAGGCCGAGCACGAGGGTTCGCACCGTCAGTCCCGGTGGATCTCTTGCACGAGCGCGCCGTCGGCGTCCCTGACCTCGACGATCAGCGCCATGTGGCCGGGCAGGCTGTGCGTGGAGCAACCGAAGCACGGGTCGTAGGCGCGGAACGACATCTCGACCTGGTTCAGCAGCCCCTCGTCGACCTGGCCGTTCCTGATCAGCGCGCGTGCTGCCTTGTCGACGGACAGCGCGATCCTGGCCGCGTTGTTCTGCGTGGCGACGACCAGGTTCGCGGCTGTGACGAGCCCGCGCTCGTCGGTCTGGTAGTGGTGGAAGAGGGTCCCCCGCGGGGCCTCGACGACGCCGATGCCCTCGCGCGGCACGGCGGTCGGCAGCGTGCGCACCTGCGGGTCGGTGATCTGCGGGTCGGCGGCGAGTTCGGCCATCCGCTCCGCCGCGTACACGAGCTCGATGATCCTGGCCCAGTGGCTGGCGAGTGTGTGGTGGACGGGCTTGGGGCCCAGGATGGTGACGAACTCCTCGTAGGCTTCCTGTGCGCGAGGGGTCGCCATGCCGTCGGCGACGTTCAGCCGGGCCAGCGGCGCGACGCTGTAGACGCCGCTGGCGGCGCCGTCGGCGAACCCGTGCCAGCCGATGTCCTTGAGGAAGCAGAACTTCATGTACGTCCACGGCTCGACGTGCTCGGCGACATGATCGAGGTAGTCCCTCCCCGCGAACGTGAGCAGTTCCTTCCCGTCCGGGCCGACAACCCTGAGCGTGCCGTCGTAGAAGGTGACCTTGTTCGCGTCGTCGACGAGGCCCATGTAGTACGTGCGGTGCGTGTAGGCCTCGGAGGTGATGAACTCGACGTAGCCGGGGTTGCCGAGCACGGTCTTGCGGAACGCGCCGAGGGCGAACTGGCTGAAGTCGATGGCGCGAGCCGCCGCGGCGGCCGCCTGCTGCTGGAGCTCGCTGTTCAGCGAACGCGACACCCCCCCGGGCAGCCCGAAGACCGGATGGATCGCCTTGCCCGCCACCGCGGCCACCAGGTCACGGAGCTGCTTGCGGACGCCGATCACCTCCTTGCCGACTTCGAGGCCCACGGTGTCGACGACGCCGAGGATGTTCCGCTTCTGCCGCGGCGCATCCGGACCGACGATGAAATCGGGCCCGCCCAGGAAGAAGAAATGCAGCGCGTGGTCTTCGACCATGAAGGCGCTGTAGAGGAGCTCGCGGATCTTCCGGCCGGCGGGCGGCGGGTCCACCTGGTAGAGGTCATCCAGGGCCTTCGTCGCGGCCATGTGGTGGGCCATGGGGCAGACGCCGCAGATGCGCGAGGTGATCTGCGGCATGTCCTCGGCGCGCCGCCCCTGGACGAACTTCTCGAAGCCGCGCAACTCCGGGATCTGAAGGTAGGCCCGGTCGACACCGCCGTCGGCATCCAGGAAGATGTGTATCCTCCCATGGCCCTCGAGCCGTGTCACGGGGTCGATGAGGATCTCACGGCTCATGGCGCCGCCTCTTCCTTTTCCTCGGTCGCCGGCCGCACGCGACGGTGCAGCAGCGAAGCCGGCAGGCTGTAGCGGTAGAAGGTACCGACCGGGTCGGCGATCTCGGCGACGCGAGCCGCGATCTCGTCCTCATCGTCTGCATCGAGGACCGACGCGATGGCGGACAGCGCCTTCGCCCCGTAGTCGATGACATTGCTCGTGGGTCCCATGCAGCCGGTGCAGGGCATGTTCCCGCCGGGGCAGGCGGCGGCGCAGCCCGCGCGGGTAGCGGGGCCGAGGCAGATCAGGCCTTGCGCGAGCAGGCAGAGGTCGGGATCGATGAGCGCTTGGTGCGGCCGCCGGAACGCCTGCACCAGGAGCTTGTCCGGCTTGGTCGTGGCACGCGGGCACTCGGAGCACAGCGCCACATCGGGCGCGAGCACGGCTCCCTTCGGGGGCAGCTTGCCGTCGACGAGCGCCGTCACGGCCGAGGCGATCAGGCCGGTGGGCGGCGGGCATCCAGGCAGGTAGTAGTCGACGTCGATGACCTGGTCCAGCGTGCACACGGAGGCGCCGAACGAAGGCAGCCTCAGCTCGCCCTCGGGGACGTGGCTTTCTTCCGCGGGCAGCGTCCCCTCGGCATTCTGGAGGCTCGGCGCCTCGCGGTAGACGAGGTCGAGGATGTCCCGGCTTTCGTACAGGTTGGCGAGGCCGGGGACGCCGCCGGACACGGCGCAGCTGCCGAACGCGACGACCGCGGCGGACTTGCGCCGCAGCAGCCGGGCCATCTCCTCCTGTTCCGAGGTGCGGACGGCGCCGTTGATGAACGCCGCCGCCAGCTCGCCGTCGTCCAGCGCCTCGACGTCCTGGCGCTTGAAGTCGAGCGCGACGGGCCAGAAGGCGACCTCGACGAGCTCGACGACGGCCAGCAGGCCTTCGCCGAGGTCGACGACCGCTTCCTCGCAGCCGCCGCAGGAGGCGCACCAGTAGAAAGCGATCTTCGGCTTGGTCATCGTGCCTCCCCGGCCCCGGCGGGCTCCACGGCTTGGCGCTGAGGGTGCTCCAGGCGCAGCGGCCCGAGTCCACGCAGCTCCTCGGTCATCTCGTTGCAGACCCGCTGCACCTTCTCGCCCTCGGACGCCGAGATCCACTCGATGCGCAGCCGCTGGTCCTCGACGCCCAGGTCGCGGAGTACGGCTCGCAGCAGCTCGACCCGGCGGCGGGCCTTGTAGTTGCCCTGCTGGTAGTGGCAGTCACCCGGGTGGCAGCCGCCGATCAGCACCCCGTCCGCGCCGTGGCGGAAGGCCGCGAGTACGAACTGCGGATCGAGCCGGCCCGAGCACATAAGGCGTATCGCCCGGACGTTCGGCGCATAGGTCAGCCGGGAGATGCCGGTCAGGTCAGCTGCCGTGTACGTGCACCAGGTGCAGAAGAAGGCGACGATCTTCGGCTGGAAGTGATTCTCAGACACTCTTGAGCACCCCCTCGAGCTCGGCGAGGACCTGCTCGTCGGTGAACAGGTGCTGCTGCAGCGCGGCGGACGGGCAGGCGGCGACGCACACGCCGCACCCCTTGCAGAGCACCTCGTTGGCCACCGCGACCCCCGCTTCGGCGTCGAAGGACAGCGCCCCGAACGGGCACAGGCCGATGCAGATGCGGCAGCCGGAGCACTTCGCCGCATCGACGAAGGCGGTGCTCGGCTCGAGTTCCATGGAGCCGCGGTCGATCATCACCAGGGCCTCAGCCGCGGCCGCGCCGGCCTGAGCCACGGTGTCCGGGATGTCCTTGGGCCCCTGGCAGGCGCCGGCCAGGAAGACGCCGTCGGTGAACGTGGACACAGGGGCGAGCTTCGGGTGCCGTTCGGTGAAGAAGCCCTCCGAGCCGCAGCTGATGTTCAGGGTCCTGCTGAGATGCTCGGCGTCGGCCTGCGGCTCCAGGGCCACCGCGAGCACGACCATGTCGACCGGGATCTGCCGCACGACGCCGGCCAGCGTATCCTCCGCGCGGAGGACGAGCTTCCCGTCCGCCAGGGGCGGGTCCGCCTCGTCGCTCACCTCGGCGACGCGGCCGCGGATGAGATGCACCCCTTCCTTCATCACCTTCTCGTAGAACTCCTCATAGCCCTTGCCCGGAGTCCGCATGTCGATGTAGAAGCTGTACACCTCCGCCCCGGTGTGCTCCTTGATCAGGTGGGCCAGCTTCAGCGAGTACATGCAGCACACGCGGGAGCAGTAAGAGTTGTACCTGGCGTCGCGCGAGCCGACGCAGTGGATGATGCCAACCGTCCGCGGGCGCTCTCCGGTGCGCAGCACGATCTCGCCCTGGGTCGGGCCTGAGGCGTTGAGGAGGCGCTCCACCTCCGGAGCCGTGTAGACGTTCGGGTACTTACCGTATCCGTACTGGGGGATCCGCCTGGCGTCGAAGGGCTTGTAGCCGGTGGCCGCGATGATCGCCCCGACGTCGAACTCGATCTCCGTGTCACGCATTGCCAGGTCGATCGCGTCGGCCTCGCAGACCGCGATGCACTGCCCGCATTCGGAGCAGAGGCCGCAGTCGAGGCACCGCGCGGCGCCGTACCGGGCCTCCGCTTCAGTCAGCGGCGGTTCGAGTTCCGCGAAATCGGCCGGGGCGGCGGCGAAGCGGGTGGCCGGCGTCTGCGGGTCCAGGTGGCCGCGCGCCGGATGCGGCTTGGCCAGCACGTCGGCCTGGTCGACGACCGGCAGCTTGGTGTCGAAGCTCGCCGGATCCAGCTCCGCACCTTGCAGCCAGCGGTCGATCATGAAGGCGGCCTGCTGCCCGCGACCGACCGCGTGCGCGATGTCCAGCGCGCCCGACACGACGTCGCCGGCGGCGAACACGCACGGGACGGAGGTCTGCAGCGTTCCCGGGTCGGCCTGGATCGTCCCGTTCGCGGCCGTCGCCAGCCGGGAGGCGAACGCTGCCTCCGGCTGCAGCCCGGCCGCGGCGATCACCACCTCGCAGTGGGTTACGAACTCGCTGCCGGGGACCGGCTCCGGCCGGCGGCGGCCGGACGCGTCGGGCGCGCCAAGCTCGGTCCGGACGCAGCGCAGCCCGCGCACCCGGCCCTGCTCATCGCCCAGGATCTCGACGGGCGCGACCTGGAAGCTGAACGCGGTCCCCTCCTGCTCGGCCGCGTCCGCCTCCTCCGGGTAGGCCGGCATCTCGCCGCGGCCGCGCCGGTAGGCCACGGTCACCTCCGGCGCGCCGAGCCGCCAGGCGGCCCGCGCGGCGTCCGTCACCACGATCTCCTCCGGCCCCTCTGGCCCCTCTGGCTCGCCGGCCAGGCGCCGGGCCGTCCGCGCGGCGTCCATCGCCACGTTCCCGCCGCCGACGATGACGGCCCGCTTCCCGCCTAGGCCGGCCGCGTCGCCGCGCTTGGCCGCCTCGAGGAACTCTAGCCCGGAGATGACGCCGTCCAGGTCCTCACCCGGCACGCCGAGCCGGGTGGAGACCGGCGCGCCGGTCGCGACCAGCACCGCGTCGTACCCGTCGCGCCGCAGGTCCTCGAGGTCGTTCACGCGCGTGCTGGTGGCGATCTCCACGCCGAGCGCGGTCACGTTGCCGATGTCCTGCCCGACCACCGCCGTCGGCAGCCGGTAATCCGGCATGGCCAGCGTGAGCATCCCGCCGGCCCTGTCCGCGGCCTCGAAGATCTTGACGCGGTAGCCCTTGCGCGCGAGGTGCCAGGCGGCGGTCAGCCCGGCCGGCCCGGAGCCAACCACGGCCACCCGCTTGCCGTTCGGCGGGGCCGGCTCGATCCCGGCGGGCGCGCCCCGGCCGTAGTGGTCGTCGGCGATGAAGCGCTTCAGCCGCCGGATCGGCAGCGGGCCCTCCAGGCCCGCCCTGGTGCACTCGGCCTCGCACTGCGCGTAGCAGGCCCGGCCCAGGCTCCCCACCAGCGGGGTCGCGTCCAACACGAGGCCGAACGCCTTCTCGTACTCGCCCTTCCTGACCAGCGACACGTAGCCGTGGGCTTTGACGCCGGCCGGGCAGCTGAAGGTGCACCGCGAGGTGCCGGCGCGGTCGATGACCGGAACGGCCGGCACGGCCTGCGGGAACGCCTTGTAGGCGACAGGGCGGGTGCCGAGGCCGTAGTCGAACTCGGACAGGATCCCGTCCCAGGTGCAGTTCTCGACGCAGAGATTGCAGCCGGTGCAGGCGTCCTCGTTGATGTAGCGGGTCTTCCTGCGCACCTTGACCCTGAAGTTGCCCACATAGCCGGAGACCTGCTCCACCTCGCTGAAGGACAGCAGGTCGATGTTCGGGTGCTGGCCGACCTGCACCATCTTCGGAGTGAGGATGCAGGCCGCGCAGTCGAGCGTCGGGAAGGTCTTGTCGAACTTGGCCATCTGGCCGCCGATGCACGGCTCCCGCTCCACCAGGTAGACATGCTTGCCGGCGTCGGCAAGGGTTAGCGCCGCGTGGATCCCCCCGATCCCGCCGCCGACGACAAGCACGTCCGGGTGCACTGGCGCGCGGCGCCGGTCCAGCCGCTCGTGCGCGGCAACGCGCCGCACCGCGCCGGCGATGAGCGCGTTCGCCTTCGCCGTAGCGTCCCCGCGATCGGCGGTTACCCAGCTCACGTGCTCGCGGATGCTCGCCATCTGGGAGTAAAAGGGGCTGATCCCGCCGGCCTCCGTCGCCCGCCGGAACGTCGCCCCGTGCATGAGCGGCGAGCACGAGGCGACGACGACCCGGTTCACCAGGCCGTCGCGGATGTCACGCTGGATCAGCTCCTGGCCCGGGTCCGAGCACATGAACTTGTAGTCACGCGCGACCGACACGCCAGGCAGCGAGGCGGCGAACGCGACGACGCGCTCGACATCCACCTTGCCGGCGATGTTATGGCCGCAATGGCAGACGTATACGCCGACCTTCGCGGGCTGCGCCGCCTGAGAGCGGTCTCCGTCAGGCCAGGACATGGGCACCTCCCTCCGCCCCGGCGGGCTCCGGCAGCTGCCACCGCAGCATCCGGTGGACGCCGAGAGCCCGCTCGTCGAGCCCGAGCGCGGTCCCCAGCAATTGCGTGAAGAAACCGACCGTAAGGTCGATAGGCTCGCCGAACTTGCGGGCCATCTGGCCCTGGAACGCCTCGAGGTTGAACTGGCACAGCGGGCAGACCGTGGCGATCGCGTCCGCGCCACGCCGCTTCGCGTCCGTCAGCAGCCGGTGGCTGAGCTTGAGGGTCGCCTCGGGGAGCGCGCCGATGAGCGGCCCGCCGCAGTAGCAGGAGCCGCCGCAGCAGCGCGTCCGCAGCGGCCAGTCGATGGGTTCGGCGCCGACCGACTCAAGCAGCCGCTCCATCGACGTCGGCGCGCGCCGGTCGTCGAATGTCGCATACGGGCGCACGAGCAGACAGCCGTAGTAGCAGGCGACCCGGAGTCCCCCGAGCGGCCGGACGGCGGCTTCAGCGATCCGGTCAAGCCCGATGTCGTTCACGAGCACGTCCAGCGGGTGACGGACCCGGGCGCGTCCCTCGTACCGCAGCCCGGCCGCGCCCAGCGCGCCCCCAACGCGCGCGGCGATCGCGCCGCCGTCGGCGAGCGTGCGCTCGGTCTTCAGCATCGCGCGGTAGCAGCCCGCGCACGCGGCAATGAGGTCGACCGGGCCCGGGCCGGGCCGCGCACCCTCGGCCAGCGCGAGATTGCGGGCGGATAGGGCGGCCGCCTTGGCCGCATCGACGGCGGGATACCCCGACGCGCCGCAGCAGTTCCAGTCCTCGAGTTCATCCAGGCCGACGCCGAGCGCCGCGAACACGGCATGCAGCGACTCCTCATACGCGCGGCCGGTCCCCTTCGCCGAGCATCCGGGGTAGTAGGCGTAACTCATATGTCCTCCCCAGTCGTCGCATCGAGAGCAGCAAGGATCCGCCGTAGCTGGGCCGGTTCGCGCACCGACTCGAACCGCAGCGGCAGCCTGCCCCGCCGCATCATGCGCAGCGCCACCGGCGCGTATCTCAGCAGCTGGAAGGGGCGGGTCCGCAGGTACAGGGACAGCGAGATCCACGCCTCGCTGCTGCGCCCGCGCTTGCTGACCAGGCGGACGAACTGGCGCGCCAGGACGGGGGTGACGAACCGCCGCGGATAGACGCCGGCGCGCATCGACGCCCGCTTCAGCGCGTAGATCGACTCGGTCACCGGGAGCTGCTTCGGGCATTCGACCGTGCATGCGTAGCAACCCGTGCAGGTCCAGATGGCGCGGCTGCGCAGCACATCGTCATAGCGTCCGGCAGTCAGCATTGCATTGAGGACCCGCGGAGAATACTCCATGTATTCGGCCATTGGGCAGACTACACTGCACGTGCCGCACTGGATACAAAATTGCGGCAACACCTCGTCAGCTGTACCCGGTGCCCGGCCTGGTGCGAACTCCAGCGGCGACGAATTCACGGAGCGCCTCCCTTCTCAGGAGCTCTCCTTCTCTGGCACATGACTAGTGCTCGCTATTAGAGATGTCGATCGCCGGCTCCGATAGTGACCAAAGGTTCATTGCCGATGAGCCCAAAGTCACTTTGCCCTGGGCTTGCGCCATACCGGGAGTTGTTTGGGCGACAGGAGGAGGGTTTTGGGCCAGGCTCCACCTTGAGTGGCCAGCGGGATTTCGGCAGGCGCGGCTGCTTGAGCTGAAACACAGGAACCGTGAACTGGAAATGGAGAATACGGCAGAACCCGCTGTGTCATCCTCTAACTAGAATTACACAACTATGATTCTAGAATTGGCGACGCACAGGATTATGGCAAACGACCATCCCTCCAGTAGAACGGTGAATGCCCGGTGGCTAGCGAGGACTGAGCCCTGACCGGGGGTTGGCGCTGGCGAACACTCTGAGCGTGTTTTGCCAGCGTAATCCGCCCGCGCTACTCGGGCTGCGCCTCGCCGATCATGATCGGCGCGAGCATCTCGGCCAGTGGGATCACCTTATAGCTGGACATGTTGTAGAGGGGAGCCTGCGCGAGGAGGTTGTCTAGTTCCTCGTTTGAGTCCACGTTGTAGATCCAGGCGCCACCATGCCCACCCACCAGGTGATACCGCGCCTCAAGCTTGCCCGCCTCCAGCAACCGGGCGCCGTAGTCCTGCTGCCGAAAGAGTGCCCGGGCCACATCCGGGGTCGCCCGGCGTAGCTCCAGCTTCCAGAGGACAAGGAACTTGCCAGCCATCATCTCCTCCTCGATGGGGCCGCCAGGCAATGTCAATCGGCACCGAAGCGTAGCGCTATCGCGCCTTTCGGCACCGCGGCTTCCCGGCTGGGGCCCAGCCCCGACGGCTCACTTGCCGTGCCTGAACCATCATGCCAGCACGATGCTCACGGTCGGCCAGACCGGCTCCCCTTGGGCGGCAAATGGCCGAGCTTGCCAGCATCGACCATCTATTCAACGCGCCGTCCTCCTCGGTCCACCGGATCCAGGGGGCGCAGATCACGATCTACAACCCACTGCCACCCCGAGCTGGCGGGATGACAGGCAATGACACGCCGCGTGGTGTCGACGGGCGGACGCGCCAGCTTTAAACTCTGCTCATCGACGGTGACTGATGAGCGCTGAAGGGGTCTTTCATGTGCCTCGGCATACCGGGCGAGGTGATCGAGCTACTCGCCGACCAGCCGGACCTGGCCAGGGTGGAGGTGAGCGGCGTCCGGCGGGTGATCAACGTCGGTCTGCTCGCCGACGACCTGCCCGCACCTGGTGAGTGGGTGCTGATCCACGTCGGCTTCGCCCTGTCGAAGATTGACGAGAACGACGCCGCGGAAGCCCTGAAGTTCCTTGAGGACATCGGTCAGGCCTATGCGGACGAGCCCGACGCGCTGGCGCAATTACGGGTCGAATGACGGGAGAGCACGGATATCCAGTTTTGTCGCCGAATTCCGCCTGGCCGGGCGATGATCCTCGGGTGCTGTCCGGTGTGCGGCCATGACGCGGCGTGGACGAGGAAGGGGTGGCAGAGGAAGACGTCCCCGGCTCGGCCGGTGGCCAGCGCCATTGGCCGGCCGAGATCGGCTCGTTCGTCGCGGACGGGTTCGTCGCCGTCCGCGGCGCTGTGCTCGCCGATGTGCTGCGCACGTGCCAGGAGGAGATCTGGTCTGCGCTCGCCGCCGCGGCGTGCTGCGCGACGACCCGTTCACGTTGCGGGATCCGGTGGCGCGTATCTCCTGCCCCGAGAGCGAGGCGTTCGCTGCCGCCGACACCCAGCCGGCCCTGTGGGAGCATTCGACCAGTT
>Ga0208324_1000716_pt1 | contig 13916 bp, 12 predicted proteins | sample Sb_taG_2_FD_187707 | JGI IMG/M metagenome (GOLD analysis project Ga0208324, IMG submission 187707) | Peat soil microbial communities from Weissenstadt, Germany - Sb_50d_5_LS metaG (SPAdes) (version 2) | ecosystem: Environmental > Terrestrial > Soil > Wetlands > Peat | place: Germany... | reverse complement strand
CAGCCAAACTCGCCGCCCAATCCGGAAGCACCTGGAGCCGCTACGCCCCCGGAGACCACTCCCGGTCATCATCAGACCAAGCCCAGCAGCGAATCCGCGACAGTTGAATAGGCGAGCTCACCAGTATCAAGCCCCGTGTAGCTTCGGAGGTGGCTGAGCGCCAGCCGATCCGAGCCCGCGCCGCCCACGCCGGCGCGTGGCGCTCGAGGAGAAGAAGTCTCCGACTCAGCGCCCTGGTCTTCCTCGCATCGGCATGCCCATCGTGCTGGCGGGGCCGGGCGTGGGCGCGTCCCGCCGGAAAGAGCAACCGGCGATGCCGAAAGAATCCCGCGCCCGGACCCGTGCCGTCCGCGCGCGCATGGCCGCCACGGGCGAAACGGGGTGCCGGTAACAATCGAGCCGTGAGCACCGCCACGGCGTCCAGTTTCCTGAACGTGGGCACGCGGGCGGTGGTCAGCGTGGCCGGAACGGGTTGTCGGTATAGCCCGGCCGCTGGCCGGTCTCGCCGCGCCGGTACCGTTCGGCCTGCCAGGCGTCCCAGGCCCGCTCCAGTTGCGGGGCGAGGAGGCGGGCAAATCCCGTGCGGGCGCAGAAGGCCCGGAACTCCAGGTCCGGCTCGGGCCAGCCGTCGGCGGCGTTCCGCGCGCCGGTCGGGCAGCACCGACGCAGGTCGAAAATTATCCGAGTTAGCCAGGCATGAGTTTCAAGCTTGATATTATTCAGCTTGGATATTCAAGGAATTAAATTATGAGCCTGTCCTTTGGTGGCCTAGGCATCACGGTCTGTCCCGGGTGGCACAATCCCGCCGTGTTCATCGCCTGGATCGAGGAGAACATCGGTCCCAGGCCAGAGCAGCAGCACCCCCGCCGGATGCCTTTTTCTACACGCTCGACCGGGTAGACAACGAAAAGAATTAAATAATTTCCGATTTGCGTTTCCGCAGGTCAGAACTCGATCTGAGCGGCCCCAGGAGACCCTGGGCGACCCCGGGGCGACCCCCGGCCTTGTCTTTTGCCGTCCTGTGCGTAAGGCTTGGAGCAGCGGGCCCTGGAAAAGGATGGAATTATCATCGCCCAGAGACTAGAAGGAATCCCGCATCAGCAGATAGGGCGCATATGCGATCAGCTAATTTCCGCAGCGGAAATTAGCGGCGCCGCCGGAAATTCCTCTCGGCACAGTCAGCCAGCTGCATTCACTTAGCAAACCGCGCAAAGGGTTGGCAAAGGGGGACGAACCAAGATTTCACAGCCTTACGTCGACGGCATCACGGACACGGTGCCTCACGACATCGCGAGCACGCTGACCGCCGGCCAGATCGCGGGCGACGAGAACACGCTCAGCGTCTGGGTGGTCTGTCCTGAACGCTGGTTCCCGGGCGGCGGAGTCGATGGCTGCTGCCGCGACGGCCGCGCGTTCGCCGGCGAGGTAAAGGGCATGGACGTCTGAACCGGCGAGGTCACCATCAAGCTGCCGGGCAGCTGACCGGCAGCTGACCGCGCGAGCTACCCCTTACGCGGTCTCTATGAGGCGCCACCCTGAATGCGCGTACTAATGCATGCACCAGACAATCAAGGGCCACAGAGTCGTTTCGAATCAAAGAAACAGGAGCACGATGCTAGACCTCGGAATTGCAGCGTTCGGGACTGATCTTGTCGCCGCCTGGAAGGGCTTCGGCGCCGACCAGTCACTGTGGTATTCGTCGTTCGACGGGTCGAACTGGTCGGCGCCGGCGAAGATTCCCAATGTGGGCAGCAGCTGGGGGCCGTCGCTGGCCGAGTTCAACGGCCGGCTCTACGCCGCCTGGAGGGGCACCGGCGCCGACCAGTCACTGTGGTATTCGTCGTTCGACGGGTCGAGCTGGGCGCCGCAGGCGCAAGTCCCTGTCGGCCTGGGCAGCAGCATCGGGCCGTCGCTGGCCGTGTTCAACGGTCGCCTCTACGCCGCCTACAAGGGCGCAGACAACGACACGAACATCGGCTACACGTCGTTCGACGGGTCCACCTGGGCGCCGGCGGTGCAAATCCCCGGGGTGGGCAGCAGCTGGGGGCCGTCGCTGGCCGGATGGAACGGTCGCCTCTACGCCGCCTGGAGGGGCACCGGCACCGACCAGTCACTGTGGTATTCGTCGTTCGACGGGTCGAACTGGGCCCCGCAGACGCAAGTCCCTGTCGGCCTGGGCAGCAGCATAGGGCCCACGCTGCGGGTAGGGTTCGGCGACCGGCTCTACGTCGCCTACAAGGGCGCAGACAACGACACGAACATCGGCTACACGTCGTTCGACGGGTCCACCTGGGCACCGGCGGCGCGATTGACCACCAACGGCGGCTACGCCGGGGCGTCGCTGGACGTGTTCCAGAACAAGCTCTACGCCGCCTGGAGGGGCGACCAGCGCTTCGTCACCACCGGGAACGACCCCAGCATCACCGCGGAGCTGTGGTATTCGTCGTTCGACGGGTCGAGCTGGGCGCCGCAGGCGCTGATCCCCGGTACGCTCACGGACGTACCGCCCACGGGTAAGTATGTGTATTCAATCCAGCTTACCGGCATCGGCCTTCTCGCGGGCGATCTCAATATCGACTTTTTTCCGTTCGGATCGCTCCTATCAGGCGCCCCCCTTGCCACGTTCTTCGGGGGTTTTGGTGGTCTAGTTGCGTTTGTAGGGGGTTCGTGGGGAACAGCCTGGCTCAATTACGATGTTGTCTGGCTCGCACAGCAAGGTTGGAACGCGAGATTCGAGGCTAACTTTGTACCGCCAGCAGCCAACGTAAATCTTTGGGAATTGTCGGGAGAAGTTATCGGAAACACGGCATCCGGTGGTACCTCCGTCCTCGTGGGAGTTGTGGGAGGCCAGGGATACTTCTACCTGCCCGGCCACGGGCCCGGGAGCGGTTGATCATTTCGTTGGGGCGTGTCTGTCAGGAATAGCGCTCCTTCATCACCGGGCTCGGGGGTCGACCTGCAACGGAACCAGACCCCACGTTAAGCCGGTTCGGGCGTTTCAGGATGGGGTCCCCCTAGTCGCCTCGATCCGGCGGACGACAGCCTCGCACTGTGGGCCGGCCGGTCATCGCGTCGAGGAAGATCGCCTTCGGCCCGTCCCCGGACGTCCACGCCCGGGCGGCCACCCACTCGGTCAGCTCCGCCTCGGCATCGGCGAAGTCCCGCAGCCCGTACTTCCGCCGGATCTCCTGCTGGTGGTCGGATTTCGTCTTCGCCCGCTCGGTGTACCGCTTCACCACCGCCGGGTCCGCGATGCCGAGCTGCCCCGCCACGAAGTCCAGCACCTCGCCCGGCACGTCGAGCGGGTCCTCCAGGAACGTCCCGAGCCAGCGCACGGTCACCACCTGGAGCGCGAAGCCAGCCTTCATGTGGTCCCCGCGCCGCAGGTCCACCAGCTTCCGGTCCTGGTCATCGCCGAGGAAGAACACCCGCTCTAGGTCCGCCTGCGACGGCGGCCCCGCGTACCGGCCGTGCGCCGCCGCCTCGTCATCCGTCAGGAACTCAACCGGCATAGACCGCACGCTAGGGGCGAGCCAGGCTGTACTCACATGCAGCGACCAAACCGTTACAAGATCATGCGTCGACTGGCCGACCCACATCGGAACCACGCCGGGCGGTAACGCGCCCGGATTCAGCTCGCTATCGCCCGTAGCCGTTCCATTGTGGCCTGGAACTCCTATAGCTACGGCCAAGGGCAAAGTAGCGCTGAGGCATCTATCGGATTCGGCACGTAGCGGTCACAAGTGAGGCATACCGACGGTGTAGATAGCCCCTGTTCCTGATCGTGGTGGCGATCGTCTTTCCGTGATCGCTAACGAGGGGGCAACGGGGTGCAAGCTGAGTGGGAGCCGGATGAGCTGATCGACGCATGGACGCTGACCGGGAACGACTGGGACCTGATCACGAACAAGGCGGGCGTGACCCGGCTCGGCTTCGCGGTGATGCTGAAGTTCTACGAGATCGAGGGCCGGTTCCCGGCCTATCCCCAAGAGGTCCCGCCCGCCGCGGTCAGCTATCTCGGGTCACTCGTGAAGGTCGATCCGGCGCTGTTCGCCAAGTACTCCTGGGCGGGCCGGTCGATCAAGTACCACCGGTCCCAGATCCGCGAGGTGTACGGGACGCGGCCGCCGACCGAGGATGACGAGGACCGCTGGGTGCGGTGGCTGGCTGCGGAGTTGTGCCCGGCCGAGACGAACCGGGACCGGCTGGCGGCCGCGCTGCGGCGGCGCTGCCGCAGCGAGAAGGTGGAGCCGCCGAGCATCGGCCAGGTGGAGCGCGTGGTCGCCTCGGCGTGCCGCCGGTTCGACGATGACTTCGCCGCGACGGCCGCCGGGCGTCTCGGGCCCGTGGTGTGCGGCCGACTGGAGGATCTGCTGTCGCGGCCGAACGTGCTGGCGGAGCTGAAGTCCGACCCGGGGCCGCTGGGGCTGGACACGCTGCTGGCGGAGATCGGCAAGCTGTCGATGGTGCGGGCGCTCGGGCTGACCGAGGCGGTGTTCGGCGACGCCTCGGACCGGATCGTGGCGGCGTGGCGGGCGCGGGCGGCCCGTATGTACCCCTCGGACTTTGCCGGCTGCCCGGAGCCGGTGCGGTACGCGCTGCTGGCGGCGCTGTGCTGGACCCGGCAGGCCGAGCTTGTCGACGGCCTGGCGGAGCTGCTGACCGGGCTGATCCACCGGATCAACGCCCGCGCCGAGCGGCGGGTGGAGAAGGAGCTGATCGGCGAGCTGGCGAATGTGCCGGGCAAGCGCGGCATCTTCACCAGGCTGGTCGACGCCGCCCTGGAGCGTCCCGACGACACGGTGCGGGAAGCCCTGTACCCGGTGGTGCCGGGCGGGGTGAAGACCCTGAGTGCGCTGGCCAGGGAGCTGAAGGCGACCGAGCGGGCGGTGGCCGAGCGGGTCCGCTACCAGCTGCGCGGCTCCTACTCGCACTACTACCGGCGGATGCTCGCCCCGCTGCTGGCCTCGCTGGAGTTCCGGTGCAACAACAGCGCCTACCGGCCTGTCATGGACGCCATCGACCTGCTCGCCCGTTACGCGGGTGCCGACAGCGACCAGAAGCTCTACGCGGCCGGGGAGAAGGTGCCGGTCGACGGGGTGGTGCCGAAGGCATGGCTGGACGGCGTCGTCGACGATGACGGCCGGGTGGAGCGGATCCCGTATGAGCTGTGCGTGCTGATTGCGCTGCGGGACGCGCTGCGCCGCCGCGAGGTCTACGTCCAGGGCGCCGGGCGCTGGAAGGACCCGGACGAGGACCTGCCGGGCGACTTCGAGGACAACCGCGACGTCCACTACGCCGCCCTGGCCACGCCGCTGGACGCCGCCGAGTTCATCGGCGGCCTGCGGAAGCGGCTGGGGGAAGGACTGACCCGGCTCGACACCGCCCTGGCCAGGGGCACCAGCGGCGGGGTGCGGATCATTACCCGGCAGGGCAGCCCCTGGGTGAGCGTCCCGAAGCTCGATAAGCTCCCCGAGCCCAGGAACCTGGGCGCGCTCAAGGCCGAGGTCGAGCGCCGGTGGGGCACCATCGACCTGCTCGACATCCTGAAGGACACCGCGTTCATCACCGGCTTCACCGACTCGTTCACCTCCGTCGCCAGCCGCGAGGTGCTCGACCGCGCCACCTTGAACCGGCGGCTGCTGCTGGTGCTGTTCGCGCTCGGCACCAACATGGGCATCCGGCAGATGGCCGTCACCGGCGAGCACGGCGTGGGCGAGGCCGAGCTCCGGCACGTCCGCGCCACCTACGTCACCCGCGAGAACCTACGGCGGGCAATCACCACCGTCGTCAACGCGACCCTCGAGGCGCGCGACCCGAAATGGTGGGGCGAGGCCACCAGCACCGCGTCGGACTCCAAGCGGTTCGCCTCCTGGGACTCCAACCTGATGACCGAGTTCCACGCCCGCTACGGAACTGGAGTACGCACGGGTTCCCGGAGCCTGATCCTGGTCGCTTAGCCGCATCTCAGCAGGCCAGCAGCCACTTTCTCTCTCGACAGCAACCCTACAGGATTCTGCCGCTGTTTCCAGGATTCCTGGAGAGACTCGTGTAATCTTCCGTTCCGTGAGCGAATCCAGGAGCCGCCTGCTGTCCGTCGTGCGGACGCTGCCGCCCGCCGGGCCTGCCGAGGAGGAGGCCGTGCCGGCGGACAGCATGCTGCTGGAGCCGGGCCTGGCCGACGTCGTCACGCTGCAGCGGCGGGCCGCCGAGGTCAGCGACGGCGACGAGGAGAGCTTCTTCGTGGACACGCTGGCTGAGTACCAGTGGGCGCGGGACGCGGCCGGGCTGGCGGCGACCACGCTGGACCGGCTGACCAAGCCGGTGCTGGAGGTCTGCGAGCACTACGGCCTGGTTGCGTGGCGGCTGACTCCCCGGCAGGTCGACCAGTACTTCGCCGGGGCGGGGAAGCGGGGCCGCTCGACGGTGCGGCAGAAGATGAACATCATCGACAGCTACTTCGCGTTCCTGGAGCAGCGGTATGCCGGGGAGATCGCCCGCCGATACGGGGTGGCCGTCGAGTCGCCGGTCGACGCGTTCAACCGTCCCCGCCACCGCGGCGACTTCGGGCTGCGGGTGCCGCCGTCGCAGCGGGCGGCCCGGGAGTTCTTCGGCCGCTGGCGGGACTCACTCGGCCAGGCCCGCAAGCCGCTGATCGCCCGCCGGGACTACGTGATGGGCAAGGTCACCTACATCTCGGGCGTCCGGGCCGCCGAGCTGTGCGGGGTCCGGATGGGCGACCTGCACTGGGAGTCAGGCCAGTGGGGCCGGTTCCTGGTCAACGGCAAGGGCGCCCGCGGGTCCGGGCCGCGGCCGCGGGAGGCCTACATGTTCGAGGAGGGCCGGGACCTTTTGTGGTGGTGGGTCGAGGAGGTCCGCGGCGACTTCACCGACGACCCCGAGCACCCGGACGCGCCGCTGTTCCCCTCCGAGCGCATCCCGGCCGCGGTCTCGGCGCTGAACGTCACCGGCCCGGGCGTCGCGGTGACGCCGTCGACGTTCCGGCGGGCGCTGAAGGTCGCCGGGGACCGGTTCCTGTCCGGCCCGGTCACCCACCTCCACCCCCACCTGCTGCGGCACGCCGCGGCGACGCACAACTACGAGCGCGGGATGTCGCTCTGGGAGGTCCAGAAGATGCTCGGCCATGACCGCCCGACCACTACTGTCTCGTACCTGGCAACCGCCCACGCCGACCCGGAGGCGGCCAGCCTGTCCGCGGCCGGCCGGGCGGTGCAGCGGCTGACGATGGACAAGGGGAACCTGCGGTGAAGTGGAACCTGCGCTGGGCAGCGGCCCGCCGTGACATCTGGCGGCCCAGCGACCTGCTGAAGGCCTTCGAGGAGGTCGGGTTCGCCCCGTCGCTCAGCAAGGTCGCCGCACTCTGGAGCGGCAAGCCGATCTCGGTCCGCCTCGACGACCTCGACAAGATGTGCGCCGCCCTGGGCTGCACGGTTGCCGACCTGCTGGAGGCAGAGCCGCTCGCCGCTGCCGACGGCGGGCAGGAGCAGGGCAGGCGGGCGGTCGGCGCTGGTGAAGAGCCAGCCGGGCCATCCCGGCCAGTGCCGAGACAGGGAGGCCCCCGCCGGTCGCTGCCGCCGAACTAGCATGGCGCGATCATGGCCAGTCGGGCAGTGCCGGGTCTGCCTGGGCTGGGGCGAGAAGACCCAGTTCGCCGACTGCACCGCCTGCTCGAGCTGGCGGCACCTGCACCCTGACGTCACGTCATGCCGGAGGTGCGAGCACGACAGCAACGTCAACACCGACGGGCTGTGCCGGCTCTGCCTGCTGAACATCCGGCTGCACGACCCGGAATGGGTCGCCCGCCAGTCCGGCGGCCAGCCGTCGCAGCTCATGCTGATCCTGCCCGGCGACCGCCTGCCCAACGCGCAGCCCCTGGACAGGCCGCAGCGTGGCCGGGCACCCGACCGCGCCCAGCCACGGAATCTGCTCGACCAGCTGCGCATCGCCTCGGCCGGGCCGGTGGACGACCAGCGGGTCTGCCCTCCCGCCATCCCCGGGCAGTTCCTGCTTTTCCGCGTGCGCCGCCAGCTCACCGCCGCCCACGCGCGCCGCATCAAGGACAGGGAGCTGGCCGGCTACGAGCGCCTGCAAGAGATCGCGATCGCCCTAGCCGCCGAGCGCGGCCTGACCACAGCGTGGTGGAGGGGAGCCTGCCTCATGGCCCGGCTGGCCCTGGCCGTCGGCGAGGCCGATGGCGGGCAGATCACGAGGGAAGCACTCGATGACCTGCCCCAGTTCCGCAACGCCGCCGCCGACGTGCTGCGCCTTGCGGGGCTGACCCGCACCGGGGCGCTGCCTCCCCGGCCACGGGGCGCCCGGGCCGCCGTCCCGGTCAGCCCGCAGCGGAGCTGCGAGCACTGCGACTCCTGGGGCACCAGGAGGTTCTGCGAGGGCTGCGACAACTGGAGGCACCCAGGCCATCCGGTGGGGGACTGCGCCCGGTGCGGGCGCAAGGGCATTCCCCTGCTGGACGGCCTCTGCCGGGCCTGCTGCCTGCACATCGACCAGCACGGCCCGGAGACGCGGGAGCAGTCATGGGTACAGCTGTGGCTCGGCGGTGAACTCGCTCCTCGCCTTGCACTGCGGTCCGGGACGCTTGGCTACGTCGTCCCGTATCAGAAGGGCCGGGTCAGAGCCGCTGCCCAGCGGCCGCCGGCGCCTCGGGTCTCGCCGCACCTGGCCGTCCCCGGGCAGGGGACGCTGTTCGATGCCCGCCGTGACTGGAGCTGCATCGCTGTCGGGTCCCTGGACCGCCTGCCATCGCTGACCCCGGCCGCGAAGGCGCTGCTGGCGAAGTTCCGGGAGCATGCCCGCGTCCGGGGATGGGAAGAAGAGGTCCGCCGCCTGGCCGCCCGGAGCCTGCGGATAGTGCTGGCCTGGGTCGGTGCCGATGCCCCGATCCGAGAGGCAGACATCAGCGGCATCGCCGCTGACCGCCCGGGCACCAGCGCACGGCGGATGATTCAGTTCCTGGCCAGCCGGGACCTGCTCGTCCCCGATCCAGAACGCCAGGCCGACCCTCACGAGCAGGCCGTCGGGCGCCGCCTCCGCGGGTTCCCCGCCGGCATCGCCGCGGAACTCCGTCGCTGGGTCCTGGTCCTGCGGGGCGAGGGCCGCCGCCCGCACCAGCCGATGGCCTTCGAGACGATCCGGAAGTACCTCGGCTATCTCTATCCCGTCCTGACGGATTGGTCAGGACGGGTCACGAGCCTGCGGGAGATCACCCCCGACGACATCCGGCGCGCGCTCAGGCAGCGGCCAGGCCAGCCGGCCCAGGACCTGGCGACCGTGCTGCGCAGCCTGTTCCGCGCGCTCAAGCAGGAACGGCTGGTCTTCCGCGACCCTGCTCGCGGGATCTCCGTGGCGTCAGTCGTCCGCCTGCCCGTCCCGATCGCGACCGACCTGCTACGCGGGCTGATCGACCGGGCTAGTGGCCCGATGGCCCGGCTCGCCGTCGCGCTGGTCGCCATCCACGGCCTTGGCAAGCTTGAGGTTCCCCGGCTCCTCCTGACCGACCTCGACCTGCCCGGCGGGCGCCTGCTCGTCCGCCGTCCCCTCGCCCTGCACACCGTCTACCTTGACGACCTCACCCGGACCCTGGCCACCGAGTGGCTCCGGGAACGGCACCGCCGCTGGCCCGTCACCGCCAACCCGCACCTGCTGGTCAGCCAGCAGACCGCCGCCATGGACGCCCTCCCGCCAGTCTCCCTCATGATCATGAACGAGATATTCGGGCCGCTCGGCCTCACCCCCTCCGGGCTCCGCCAGGACCGGATCCTGGACGAGGCCAGGCACACCGCAGACCCCGTCCACCTCATGCGCGTGTTCGGCATCTCCGACACGACCGCCATGAAGTACGTCTACGCCGCCCACCCCGAACGCCGCTCCACCCTGCCGCGATAGCCCCGAAGGAGACTTATGACCGCATCGTCGCTACAGGCCGCTCTCCGGGCCGGAGCGCAAGGCATCTACACTCTCGAAGCCGCCACCAGCCTCATCATCGCCCACGGCACCTGGCTCGCTCGCGAGGACTTCGGGGACCACATCTACTACGGCGACGGGACAGCGGCGATCGACTGGGAAGCCGTGACCCGGTCACTGAGCGCCGGCGCTCTCCCCAGCTCGGCCGGGGAGAGCCGCCTGCTGCACCTCGCCGCCAGCCTGGCCGGCCGGGCACCGGTCGTCCTTGGCGACGTCGTCACCGGGCTGGATGACCGTAACGTCCAGGTGCTCGTCAGGTCCGTCCTCCACGCTTCCGGCCGTCGGCAGTTCCCGTCCGCGTGAGAACCAGGGAAGGCCCGAACGCGGACGCCAGCCCACGCCCCTCGCAGGAGAGCCCGTGACCGGCAGCCCTGCCTACGGCCCCCGCCGCGACGACACCCACGACATCATCGATGACGCACTCGGCGAACTCGCCCGGCGTCGCGGCGCTTGGACCGGCGACGACATCACCGCCCATGAAACAGTCCCGCAGCCCGTGCCGCCGATCTTCGGGGCGGGCGGCGGCGGGGAGGTCAAGCTTGCTCCGCAGGGCGCAACTGGTCAATTGCCGCTATGGCCGAGTTAAGGGCATCGCGGGCTACGACGAGTTCGCGCTGGAGCTGGTCCAGCGCCGAGGGGACAGGGGTCTGGGCTGCAGGCGGAAGCTTTCGCACTATCCATCGCCTCGTCGGCGCGTAGCGGGTCTCGACGTAGCCGGCGTCCTTGAGCGGCTGGACGCCGTCACGGACTGTCTGGACGCCTCCTACACCGAACCGGCCGCAGAGCTCGGCGATCGTCGGCAGTTCGTCCCCGACGCTGCGCCCCGGTGTCGGGAACCACTTGGTGAGGAGGTACTCAGTGATGGCCTGGGAGGCGGGAACTCTCATACCCATAACGGTAACACTGTTTTGCAGATTAGTATGTCGGACGCGGCGCAGGGCACGACGAAGAGCAGGGGAAGCGGCTTCCCCCGAACCCGGCTGGCCGAGCCCTCCCTGAAAGGCGCTGACGCGCGGGTTCCCGCGTCAGCGCCTCCAGGATCTTCGGAACTTGCGCGCTTCCGGCTACGGCGTGATGATCTACTGGCACGTCGAGCGGGGCCGCCTGTGCGTCTACTCCCAGCTCAAGTCCTGCTCATCCTCCGAGGTCGCGGCCATGATCGAGGGCCTGCTGCGGCACGGCACCGACGCCGAGATCGAGGCCAACTACACCGATACTCACGGCGCCAGCCTCGTGGGGTTCGCCTTCACCGAGCTGCTCGGGTTCAAGCTCCTGCCCCGGCTGAAGAACATCGGCGCGATCCAGCTCTACACACCCGACGCCGCCCAGGCGGGGTGGCCCAGGCTGGAGAAGATCCTCAAGAAGCGGCCTATCGATTGGGACCTGATCGCCCGCAACTACGACCAGATGGTCAAGTACGCCACCGCGCTGCGCCTGCGGACCGCCGAGACCGACCAGGTGCTGCGCCGCTTCACCAAGGGCGGCGGCCCCAAGCACCCGGTCTACCTCGCCCTGGAGGAACTCGGCCGGGCAGTGCGGACCATCTTCGCCTGCGACTACCTCGCCGACCCGCAGCTGCGCCGCGAGATCCACACCGGCCTGCAGGTCGTGGAGAACTGGAACTCCGCCAACGACAAGATCTTCTACGGCCGCGAAGGCGTCCTCACCGGCGACGACCGCGAGCACGCCGAGGTGTCCATGCTGGCGCTCCACCTCCTGCAGTCATCCCTGGTGTTCATCAATACCCAGCTCCTGCAGGCGGTCCTGCGCGACCCGGCCTGGGCCGGCAGGCTCACCGAGGAAGACCGGCGGGGACTTTCCCCGCTGTTCTGGTCGCACGTCAACCCCTACGGGCGGTTCCGCCTCGACATGGACACCCGCCTCGACCTCACCGTCGCCTGACGCCGGCGCAGCCACGAGACAGGCGCCGGCGTGGCAGTTGCGAGAGAGACGGTAGCCCGGGGCCGTCCCCCCAAGAGGACCCGGAAGGCGAGGCCCGCCCGGCCAGTCGGCGGGCCTCGCGCCGTTCGCGGCCGCGATGATCACCGCGCCAACGAACGAGAAGGCCGCAACGGCGGATGCCTATCTCACCGTGTTATCTCGCGGTGAGATAGCACGCCCCAGCTTCCCTGGATTAGGCCCCGGCCGGCGGGGAGAGCTCGACGGTTCCCGTCGGCCCCGTACTTTGCCCTTGGCCGTAGCTATAGGAGTTCCAGGCCGTCACGAACACGCCGGCCGGAAATCACTGCAGTGCTGGATCCGAGCCCACTGGAGGACCAATGACCGGGTCGGAGCACTATCACGCGGCCGAGCTGCTCCTTGCCGAGGCCGAAGCACAACCCGGGGAGGCGTCGGCGCGCAGCATCGCCGCGGCCCAGGTGCACGCCGTCCTCGCGCTGGCCGCCGCGACCGCGATCGGCGCGGAAGGCCCTGACGCGGGGCCGTGGCACGCGGTCGCCGCTACCAGGCTCACCTAGCGGCGCCGTCACCGGCGACCCCGGCCTGCCGCACCCGGCCTGCTGCCAGGCCTGACGCACACGCTCCGGGCCGCCTGCGTGGTCCCGGGCCTTGCCGCGCCAGCGCGGCCGCGGAATGCCCGGATATGCGTCATGGCCGATCCGGTCTATGACGGTGATGACCGGCTGAGCTGCCCCGCCGGGCGCGAGGAGCAGCGGGCGGATGCTTATTCTGCTGCACGAACGCAGGGCCAGGGAAGAATTCACCGCACGGGCGGAGATCGACGTCGGCGAGGGTGCTGGCCAGGCCCTCGCTAGCCGCGTTCCGAACGCGGTACGGCTCAGGGTAGCTGAGCAGGCTCAACGCAATCGCCTGTACCTGGTGACACCAGTCTTACCGACACCCCAGAGCCTGGCGAGGGGCTTTACTCTGCCTGCCGTTCCGCCTGCTCACAGCCTCGCCTTCTCTGCCTGAAGCTCTTGTCGCCGCTCCCGCAGCCCACTCCTGAGCGGCACGATGCACCTGGCCGCGCTCATACCCCGAACGCCACTCGCTGTCCACCCTGTCTTCCTCAGGCATGAGCAGCCCCCGACACTGCAACGGATAAACAGCACCCGTGCAAAGCGCTCAACGCTTAAAGACACCCGATACTTTCGTAGCGAGATCGAGTCTCGCTAGCGCCTCGGGATCGATCAGTCCTATTACCTGAACGCCCGCAAATCCTATGCAAATGACGAGAACGGACTGAATATAAATAGACGGGATTTTACGGGCAAACATGCTAACAATTATTGCCGCAGCGATAGGTAGGGTGATTGACAACAAACGTCTGACAAATATCTTCCATCGCGTGGTCATGACAGCAGGCTCATACTCTTCTTCCCTTCCTATCAAATGCCAATTGCCGTCAGCTGCCTCAACCAAAGCCCTCACCATGGCCTCTCGAAGCTTGATATAGTTGGCACTGCCGAGCATACTCTTGAGGCGCTGATACTCAAGGAAGTAGGTAATCCTTCCCGCGTCATATGCCATCCGCTCGCCTGCAGGGGTGCCGGATGAGCGCATCGCTACTTTCCAATACCGATGAACGTGATGCGTCATGTTGGCAAGGGTGTAATTAGTCCCCATGCGTACCTGTTGAGGAGGAAGCTTGCCAGCAAGTATGTTTCGGTCTGTAGCCTTCCTTTCGGGGATACTCCGTTCCCATTCTGCCAACTCATAACTCACCCCGAGGAAATCAAGGATGAGGGCCGAGGATTGCTGGGCTGCTGCCTTGTACCCAGGGAACCGGCGCCGGTCTGAGAGCTGGCACCCTACAAAGCTTGCGATACGGACAAGAAGCCGGATAATACAGATAACGGGTGCATCTTTCTAGAAGGTGTGACATTTTCGGGTTTTCCGGTCATGCGGTGAGGCTGAGGTCCTCGATGCAGCCGGGGTCGTAGCGGGCCAGGTGG
>Ga0208324_1000707_pt1 | contig 14108 bp, 10 predicted proteins | sample Sb_taG_2_FD_187707 | JGI IMG/M metagenome (GOLD analysis project Ga0208324, IMG submission 187707) | Peat soil microbial communities from Weissenstadt, Germany - Sb_50d_5_LS metaG (SPAdes) (version 2) | ecosystem: Environmental > Terrestrial > Soil > Wetlands > Peat | place: Germany... | reverse complement strand
ACCGCAGGCTCCGGTATATCCGGTACGCAGATGACCATCTCCTCGGGTTCACCGGTCCCAAGGCCGAGGCCGAGGACATCAAGCAGCGCCTCGCCCGGTTCCTGCGCGACGAGCTCAAGCTGGAACTGTCGGCGGACAAGACGCTGATCACCCACGCCCGTACCCAGAAGGCGCGGTTCCTCGGTTACGACATCATCGCCCAGCACAGCGCGACCCGGCCCGCCGTCAACGGCGTGATCGGGCTGCGCGTGCCCCGGGAGGTGATCACGGCCAGGCAAGCCCCGTACCTGGTCCACGGCAAGCCGTGGTACCGGCCTGGCCTGCTGAACCTGGATGACCTCCAGATCGTCAGCACCTACGGCCAGGAATACCGGGGGCTTGTCCAGTACTACCTGCTCGCCGGGAACGTTCACGAACTGGACCGGCTGCACCGCACGGCCCAGGTGTCGATGCTGAAGACCCTGGCCTGCAAGCACCGCTCGACGGTGACGAAGATGGCCCGCAAGTACAAGGCCACCATCGCCACCGAGCACGGGCCGCGTGCCTGTTACGAGGCCCGCAAGGAGCGGCCGGGCAGGAAGCCGCTGGTCGCACGGTTCGGCGGTATCCCGCTCAAACGGCAGCGCAAGGCGGTCATCGATGACCGCCTGCCCGCCCCGCCCATCCGCCGCAGGGAGCTGGTCACCCGGCTCCTGCGCGGCGAATGCGAATGGTGCGGCCAGCGGGCCACGGTGGACACCCACCAGGTCCGCAAGCTGGCCGACCTCACCTCGCCGGGGCAGCAGCCACCTCCGTGGGCGGCCCTGATGGCGAAAATGCGGCGCAAGACGCTCATCGTCTGCGCACCCTGCCATCAGGTCATCCACGGCGGGAAGCCAGCCGCGGCCTGCACGTAAACATTGCTGGAGAGCCGGATGCATTGAAAGGTGCCCGTCCGGTTCGGACCGGGGGTCGCCGGAAAAGGGCCTGCACCACAGGTACCTCGCCGGCGGCCTACCGGTGTCATTACCTGGCGGAGGCGGCGGGCCTGGAGGTGTGGCTGGTCAATGCCCGCGACGTCAAGCACCTGCCCGGCCGGTCCAAGACCGACCGGCTGGACTGCGTGTGGCTGTGCAAGCTGAGTGAATGGGGCATGCTGCGCCGCGCCGCCAGAGCCCGTCCGCGACCTGCGGGCGCTGACCCGGCTGCGGGCGAACCTGACCCATGACCGGGTCCGTCACCAGAACCGGATCGAGAAGATCCTGGAGGACGCGCTGCTGAAGGTCTCCAGCGTGATCTCGGACCTGATGGGCGGCAGCGGCCGCCGGTTCCTGCAGGCCCTGGTGGATGGCGAGCGCAGCCCCGCCGCGCTGGCCGCGCTCGGCGATTACCGGCTGCACGCCAGCAAGGCCGAGCTGAAGGATGCCCTGACCGGCCGGTTCCGCGACATCCACGGCTTCGAGATCGGCATGCTGCTAGAGCTCATCGACGACCTGTCCGCCAAGATCACCGAGCTGGACGAGCGGATCGAGGCCCAGCTGGAGAACGTGCCCGGCCTGGGCGGCGTGTGCACGAGCTGCGGGCAGCCCGGGCCGGACGGGCCGTGCACCGGATGCGGCGAGCCGGTCCTGGGCGTCATCGCCAGGCTCGATGAGATCACCGGAATCGGCCGCGGCGCCGCCCAGGTCATCGTCGCCGAGCTGGGCACCGACATGACCCAGTTCCCCACCCCCGGGCACGCCGCCTCCTGGGCAAAGCTGACTCCCCGCGCCATCCAGTCCGGCGCCACCAGCAAGACCGGCCGCACCGGCAAAGGCGACCCCTACCTGCGCGGCGCGACCGGCGTCGCAGTTATGACCGCCGCCAGGACCGACACCTTCCTCGGCGCCCGGTACCGGCGCCACGCCCGCAGGCGCGGCAAGCAGAAGGCCATCGTCGCCGGATCCCGCACCATCATCGAGATCGCCTGGCGCGTCATCGCCGACCCCGGCTTCCGCTACATCGAGCTCGGACCGGACTACCACGACCAGCTCGACCCCGCGCGCAAGACCCGCGACAAGATCCGCCAGCTCGAAAAACTCAACCCCGGCATGACCGTCACCCTGACACCCCGCCCGGAACCCGGCGGGCAGCCACCCGCCGCCTGACCGCAGCACATATCCCACCGGCTACCCGTCACCAGCATGGATGGCGCAATCGCTTAACGTATTACTGCAGCTCACCCACCGCCCCCTGGCAGCATTGCGCCAGAGGATGGCTGGACCATGCTCGAAGATACTGCTCTGTTTCCGGTCAGGACCAGACGTCAGGCAAATTTGGCGAGGTGTCCTCCTAGCCCGCACTCATGCAGGCCACCATCGTAGCGTTGATCTCGTGAGTGACCCTGAGTCTCCATGTTTGACCACTCGATCGGCCACCCAAACAGGCGCACACGGCTCCGGAGGCCGTCGAACTGCCACGCTATGACCAGGCAAAACGCTCTTTGTGGATCTTCGTTGCGCGTCAGGGGAGCGGACGCGGCCGCGTAGGCCGTCTTCTTACCATCTATGTGCGCGCCGACGCTGTAGCCACCAGTAAGGACGCTGAACGCGGCCGACTGCTGTGGGCCCAACTTATCCGTTCATCGGGACGGTACGAGCGCACGCCATGGACGGCATCAGTTGGCACGGCCCGCCTGCTGGTAGGCGCTGGCGAGGTTGTCGCGCGAGGACAGCGTGTCGGGGTGGTCCGGGCCCAGCAGCCGCTCGCGGTCGGCCAGGGTCTGCTCGTGCAGCGTGATCGCCTCACCCGTCCGGCCCGCATCCCGGTAGGCGAGGGCGAGGTTGTTCCGCGAGTTCATGGTGTCGGGGTGGTCCGGGCCCAGGACCCGCTCGCGGGCGGCTAGGGTCTGCTCGTGCAGCGTGATCGCCTCACCCGTCCGGCCCGCCTGCTGGTAGGCGCTGGCGAGGTTGTCCCGCGAGCCCAGCGTGCGGTGGTGGTCTGGGCCCAGCAGCCGCTCGCGGGCGGCTAGGGTCTGCTCGTGCAGCGTGATCGCCTAACCCGTCCGGCCCGCATCCTGGTAGGCGAGGGCGAGGTTGTTCCGCGAGTTCATGGTGCTGGGGTGGTCTGGGCCCAGGACCCGCTCGTGGGCGGCTAGGGTCTGCTCGTGCAGCGTGATCGCCTCGCCCGTCCGGCCCGCCTCCTGGTAAGCGAGGGCGAGGTTGTTCCGCGAGGCCAGGGTGCTGGGGTGGTCTGGGCCCAGCAGCCGCTCGCGGGCGGCTAGGGTCTGCTCGTGCAGCGTGGTCGCCTCGCCCGTCCGGCCCGCATCCTGGTAAGCGAGGGCGAGGTTGTTCCGCGAGGCCAGGGTGCTGGGGTGGTCTGGGCCCAGCAGCCGCTCGCGGGCGGCCAGGGTCTGCTCGTGCAGCGTGATCGCCTCGCCCGTCCGGCCCGCATCCTGGTAGGCGAGGGCGAGGTGGTCCCGCGAGGCCATGCTGTCGGGGTGGTCTGGGCCCAGCAGCCGCTCGCGGGCGGCTAGGGTCTGCTCGTGCAGCGTGGTCGCCTCGCCCGTCCGGCCCGCATCCCGGTAGGCGCTGGCGAGGTGGTCCCGCGAGGCCATGCTGTCGGGGTGGTCCGGGCCTAGCAGCCGCTCCCGGTCACGGATTAGCGGCTCACCCATCAAGATCGCCTGCTGGGCGCTGTCGCCCAGTTCATTCAGGTGGTAAAGCGCCCAACCCCGCAGGCGCAGCAGCACCCTGGCCAGGTCAGCATCGGGCTCGCCTGGACATCCGGCCAGGGCGTCTTGCAGCGCCGTCACCTGCTCGGGAACATCCCGGACGGCCAGCCGGTCCGGCGAGCCCGCAAGCACCCCGGCCCGCGCGTCCAGCACGGACGCGGCGGCCCGGCACACCGCAGCCAGCCGCCCTTCCCCGGCCAGCCGGTCCCGGACCACTCGCAGCACCAGCCGGTGCGCGATGACGACCTGACCATCGAGGCTAAACCACAGCAGCGACCGCTCCGCCAGCAGCCCCAGCGCCGCATCCACCACATCCGGGGCTACCCCGGCCCTGGCTACATCCCTGCCGCCTAGGACGCCCGCCTGCCCGGCGGCATGCACCACGTCGCGGCGGACCCCGGCCGCCGACAGCACGCTCATCAGCTCCAGCACCCCGGCACACAGCCCGCCCCGGTCACTGGCCCGGACCGCCTCTAGCGACAGCAGCACCGCCTCCGCCACCCCATGCGGGTACGGCTGCCCCGGCACCCGGGTCAGGTACTCCCCCACCGGCAGGGCCTTCAACCGCTCCAGGTACGTCCGGTACGACAGGTGCTGCGCGGCGATCACCGCCGCTGCCTGCGCCAGCGCCAGCGGCAAGAACCCAAGCTCGGCGGCCACCGCGGCGGCCCCCTCTTCATCCGCCAGCCCGGTCCTGTCGGCCAGGAAGGCAAGCGCCTCGCCCGGGGCGAACACCTCCACGCCGATGCTGGGGCCCAGGCTGGCCACCGACTGCCGGTTACTGGTGATCAGCACTCGGGCCGCACCACCCGCAGGAACATAGGGGCGCAGCACATCGGTGTCCACGGCGTTATCGAACACGATCAGGCAGCGGTCCCCGCCCGCCTCGAGCCAGTGCCGCACCGCCCGGCCCGCATCGCCGGTGCCCTCACCGGCCAGCCCGGCAGCCTCGGCGACCGCGGCCAGGCCAGCCACCAGGCTGCCGGGGTCCTCGGCGTTGACCCAGGCCACCAGGTGCCAGCCCGCCGCCAGCCTGGACCGCGCGTACGCCGCCGCCAGCTGGGTCTTGCCCACCCCCCGCATCCCTGTCACCGCCCGCACCACCGACACCCCCGGCCCAGCCGCATCCAGCTCCGCCATCAGCTTCGCCCGCGGCTGGAACCCCGGCGGCTCCTGCGGGATGTCACCCGCCACCACCCGGTCCCGCGCCGATGGCCCCCAGGACAGCAGGGCATGCAGCAGCCCCACTTCCAGCTGCTCCGGGCTGGCCACCGTGGCCACCATGATCCCCGCGCCCAGCAGCCGGTCCCGGAACGCCCGCTGCCGGGCCTGCAGACCAGGGTCGCCATCCAGCAGCTGGCCCGTCGGGATCGGCAGTGCGGCGTCCTTGTCCAGCATGAATACCAGCCGAGGGAGCCCCGCCCCGGTCGCCGCCTCGAACTCCAGCTCGGTATAGGACACCTCGGGACGGTCCCGGACCGGCGAGCCATATCGCAACCCGATCAGCCCCACGTACACGTCACAGTCGCGCACCCGGGCCTGGCAGTAATCAGCGGGCTTGTCATCGCGGGTGGGGAAGTAGGCCATGTCGGTGATCGCATCGCCCGCCCGGGTGACTGCCGCCTCCGCCGCGGCCACGAAGGACCGGGCTGTCGGGAACCGGCGCAGCTCCGCGGTATGACTCAGGAACACCCGCCGCGGACCCGCCATGACCAAACGCTACCCCGCCACCGGCCGGGCGCGGACGGACGCCGTTAACCCCAGGTCACCAGTCCTGCCCACGTGTCCGCAAATTCATTGCCTACATGGCCTCTTGAATGCCATCAACCGGCAAAGGATAGCCGCCCTCCCGGCCCCGCACAGCGGATCAAGAGTCCGCTGCTCTGCCTTTCCGCACGTCCAGGGGTGTTCACTGGTGCAGGTCACCGTCGTGCGTGTATCTCCGTGGAGGGTGCTGGATCTAGGTGAACTGCAACACAAACTGCAACTGGAGAAGACGTGCTCACTTCAGTTACCGGGCCAAGAGCCATGTGATGATTGATCCAGCGACTGCTGCAAGTATTGCCACGGCCAACGCCTGTCGTGATTGTCGGCTGAGGATTCGCTGCTCTTTCCTCCAGGACGGCAATAGCGTTACGGTTCCGTATCGGTACGCGTAATACGTGTCATTGACGGTGCCCACGATTGCCGCACCGATGGCAAGGAGCGGAACGTAGATGTTGCTGTACCAGTGACCGTGGAAATGTACCACGTTTATTACGGCAAGTACAGGTATCCCAACTATTCCTAGCGTAACCAGCAACAAGCAAAGGCGGCACGTAGAGATCCATGTACGTCTGCCGCGTATAAAAGCGGCTATATCGTCTGCGATCGCCCGCGAGTCCGCGTCGTTTGGATAGACGAGAACTTCAGCGCTGTATTTCCACAGATCTACTTGGACTATAGGTTTTTCGCGGAGTATCGTCACCTGCTCAAGCTCATAATGAGTAGTCTCGCGAAGATCTTCTACGGAATCTGCTATTGCATTCACCGCGATGATTGCAACGCCATCGTTGAATAGATCCTCTTTGGCAAGACTCTCAACCTCTAGCCCCGGCTGTTCTACGTGGGATGTCGACTCGATCTTCTTCAGGTATCTAACGATATCCTGAACATCATCCAAGAACAGCCGGGCTGGTCCAAGCGGGACCCGATACGGACCCAGAGTTCTGATTTCTCGACGGATGGGGCTCACCTCGATCACCGCTCTCTACTGACTTCGCCGAGCAGTCCGAGCACCACGCTCTGGCGCCAACCCTCGTGTTTCCTCACCGTGCTTCTTCATACTCCTAATCCATACCTTCGCGGCCGACGTGACGCGCAGCCAAATACTAGCAGTTCCAACCGTTCAGGAAATGGCCTAAGGGGCGGGATTCTTACATCTTTGGTCACAAGGCTTTGACCGCAAACGGGCTCTAGCACTGCTCTCATCATTTCCCCCCGTGGCTCGCCAACTAGTTGCGCCAGCACCCCTAGCAGAGGGTGGCGTTTTCGGAGTGCTTCCCCGTCGCGTTGAGAGCGATCACGTAGCGCCAATGTCTCATGCCCATGTTTTTCTCCGTAGGCCTTGATAGTGGCGGCATCGTCGAGTTCGTGTACTGCGCGGCGTACATGCTCGTTGAGAACCTGAGCCTCCCATCGAACGGACAGTTCGCCGGGTTGTATAGTGACCGGACCACTCGGACGGAAGTTGATCACGCGGGTACGGACAGGTTGTGGTCCGCCGCACGCGTCGAATGCTGTCTCGTATAGTTCCGCCCAGCAGCCGCGCACCAGGACCGGCTTGCCGCCTGGCCTGCATTGGGCCGTGACGATGATCCAGGTCCGGGAACCTTGGGCATGGGCCTCAATGGTCAGCGTTACGCCGCGCGAGCAGAGGCTCGTCGCTCCCTTCGCGAGGTCCCTTGCCGGGGCATACAGTCCGGTCAGCCACGTCAGAGACAAGGCTTGTCCCCCTTCTGCACACGCTGCTGCGCAACGGTCACAAGTCTAAAGAGGCCTGCTGACAATCCGATGGATCTCGGTCACGGTTCAAGCGCCGCGCCGCGCGCTTGGGCACATGCTCGCTCCGAGACGAAGAGGCCCACAGCGTGGCAGTGCGCGTCTGCATCTGGATGCAAACTAAAAGACAGTGATGCAGATCATTGGGGTTTACCCAGGTGACGGTGCTGCTTATGTCCCAGGAGGTTCCTGCCTGTCCCTCGCTGTGCGGGCGGGTTGCTGTGCTTTCCTGCTGTACAGGTCTAGACCTCTGGCAGCCGGTCAGCTGCCTCGCCTCCAGCGGCGCCGCCGGGACCGGGCGTTCGCGGCCTGCTGCTCCAGGCGCGCCGCTGCCTCGTGGTCACCGGCATCGCGCATGGCCGCCGCCGCGTCCCGCCAGCATGCGGCTGCCCGGTCCGGCTGCCGCAACTCCTGGTAGGCGAGGCCGAGGTTGTTCAGGGTCTGGCCCTCGCCGTGCCGGTCGCCGGTCTCCCGGCAGATCGCGATGTCCTGCTGGTAGCAGCCGATGGCCTCCTCCAACCGCCGAAGCTCCGCGTAGACGAGGCCGAGGTTGTTCAGGGTCTGGCCCTCGCCGTGCCGGTTGCCGGTCTCCCGGCAGATCACCAGCGCATCCTGATAGCAGCCGGTGGCCTCCTCCAACCGCCGAAGCCTCTGGTAGGCGGCGCCGAGGTTGGCCAGGGTCGCGCCCTCGCCGTGCCGGTTGCCGGTCTCCCGGCAGATCACCAGCGCATCCTGATAGCAGCCGGTGGCCTCCTCCAACCGCCGAAGCTCCGCGTAGACGAGGCCGAGGTTGTTCAGGGTCTGGCCCTCGCCGTGCCGGTCGCCGGTCTCCCGGCAGATCACCAGCGCATCCTGGTAGCAGCCGATGGCCTCCTCCAACCGCCGAAGCTCCGCGTAGACGAGGCCGAGGTTGTTCAGGGTCTGGCCCTCGCCGTGCCGGTCGCCGGTCTCCCGGCAGATCACCAGCGCATCCTGGTAGCAGCCGATGGCCTCCTCCAACCGCCGAAGCTCCGCGTAGACGAGGCCGAGGTTGTTCAGGGTCTGGCCCTCGCCGTGCCGGTCGGCGGTCTCCCGGCAGATCACCAGCGCATCCTGGTAGCAGCCGATGGCCTCCTCAAACCGCCGCAACTCCCCGTAGACGAGGCCGAGGTTGTTCAGGGCTATCCCCTCGCCGTACCGGTCGCCAGTCTCCCGGCAGATCACCAGCGCATCCTGGTAGCAGCCGATGGCCTCCTCAAACCGCCGCAGCTGCCGATAGGCCTCGCCGAGGTTGTTCAGGGTCCCGCCTTCGCCGTGCCGGTCGGCGGTCTCCCGGCAGATCACCAGCGCATCCCGGTAGCAGCCGATGGCCTCCTCAAACCGCCACAGCTCTCCGTAGGCGCCGCCGAGGTTGTTCAGCGCCCTGCCCTCGGCGGCGGTGTCTCCGGCACGGCGTGCGGCGGCCAGGGCGGCTTCCTGGACCGTGAGTAGGTCATCGAGGTAGCGAAGCAGCGTCAGCGACTCCCTCATGCTCTCGCTGAGCTGCCATACCTGCTCGTCCCAGCCCCGCTGCGCGGCCAGGCCGACCGCGGCCAGCATGCTCAGCCGCCCGGTCTCGAACATCGCCAGCGCCTCCCGCGGCGAGGGAAGCGACCCCTCCGCCTGCTCCGCAGCCCGCGCCGCCGCCGAGCGCAGCCGCGGGTCAAGACAGGAATACAGGGACTCGGCCAGCTCCGCGTAGTAGCCGACCAGGCGGGCCTCCGCGGCGTCCCGGGTGGCCTGGTCGTCGGCCTCCTGGCAGGTGCCGCGGGCGAACAGGCGCAGCAGGTCATGCATCCCGAACCGGCCCGCGGCATCCTCGCTGACCAGGGACGCCAGCACCAGCCGGTCCAGCACCTCCCCTGCCGCCCCCGGCTCGATCCCGGCCAGGCTCGCCGCCGCCGCCACGTCGAAATCCGGGCCGGGGTGCAGGCCCAGCAGCCGGAACAGGCGCGCATCACCATCGGCCAGCTGCCGGTACGACACCGCGAACGCCGCCCGCACCTGCAGGTCGCCCGCCGACAGCTGCCCCATCCGGTCCCGCTCATCAGCCAGCAGCTGCGCCAGCCGGGCCACCGGCCAGGCCGGGTGCGCGGCCAGCAGTTGCCCGGCGATCCGCAGCGCCAGCGGCAGGCACCCGCACCAGTCCCGCACCTGGCTGACTGCCCCGGGCTCGGCCGCCGCCCGCTGCGCCCCGATCAGCCCGGCCAGCAGCGCCGTCGCCTCACCCTCGGTCAGGACGTCCAGGCCGATCCGCTCATCGACCTCCAGGCCCGGCAGCACCGACCGGCTGGTGATCAGCACCAGCGACCCCCCAGCCCCCGGCAGCAGCGGCCTCACCTGCGCCTCGCTCCCGGCGTTATCCAGCAGCAGCAGCACCCGCCGCGCGGCCAGCAGCTGCCGCAGCAGCCCCGACCGCTCCTCCACCCCGGCGGGAATGTCGTCACCGGGCACCCCCAGGCGCCGCAAGAACACCTCCAGCACCTCACCCGGTCCCGCCGGGGACTGGCCCGCGGTGTAGCCGCGCAGGTCCGCATACAAATGCCCGTCCGGGAACTCCGGCAGCAGCCGGTGCGCGGCATGGACTGCCAGCGCCGTCTTACCCACCCCGGCGGTCCCGCCGATCGCCGTCACCACCACCGACCCGCCCTCCGCCAGGCCAGCCAGCCGGTCCAGCTCCTCCTCACGGCCAGTGAACCCGGGCACATCCCGCGGCAACAGCCCCGGCACCGCAGGCTCGCCCGCACCCGCCGCGCCGATGTTGACGATGGCCTGGTCCCCGCCCGCCGTGTAGGCGTCCCGCCGAGCGGCACTGTCCTGCCGGACCCGGCCCGCGCGGCCGCTATCCACCGCCGGTCACTCCTCCGGGCGCCGTACGTTGATGACCGTCTGGTCGTTCCCGGCGGTATAGGCGTCCCGGCCCGCACGCGTGCTCTGCCGGACCCAGCGCTCCCCGCCGCCGACAGAACCACCGCCGGGGCGGTCCCGGCCAGCCCACCAACCCGTCACTGCCAGCACCACCGCCAGCACCGCGCCCGCCACGCCCAGCGCAGCACCCTCACCCAGCCCCGCGTGTTCCTGGCACACCCACCACGCCACGGCGAACGCACCCGTCGACACCGCAACGGCCAGACCCCACCGGGCCACCACACGCATCAGCCGACCCCCACCCGCCAGACCAGGACCAAGGCCCCGCACCACCACTGACCGGACTCTACGTCCTCCCCGGGCCGCCCGCACCCGCGACGTAACGGCCCGTGGCACGGCGACACAGTGGGCAAGCTCACCGACGAACGGGACAATGAACGATGCCTGGCGCTCCTGTCAGGCACCACCAGGCGTTGCCATTAGTTAGACCGGACCCTCGGACCCTCGGGCCTTCTGTCCCGCAGCAACATGTCACTGCCGAGTATCCCCCGGTCCGGCCAGGTCGCGGCCAGGACGCTTGTCCCTGGGCGTTCCCGGAGATCTCCGTTCGTACAACCTTGTCGCTGTACTTCCCGCTGTATAGGTTTAGAACTTTGCCCCAGCCGCATGGTGCAGCGGGTTCTCGCGGGGCGCGTTGCGCCGGGTCAACGCCGATGGTCGTGACGGCCCGAGCTTCTGACGGGTCTCTGGTTACTGAGGCAGATCGAACTCACTGTTCTTGGCGCCTTCGATGAAGCACCTCCACTCATGTTCGGTGAAGCCGAGCACGGGACCGCTGCCGTTGTCCTTGGAGTCGCGCACGCCAACCCGGCCGTGGTGGAACGCGACCTCGACACACCCGACGTCGTTGCTGCCGTCGGCCTTGAAGAACCGCGCGCCATCCCATTCGTCGTTCATGCCGCCTTCGTCCTTTCTGTGATCTTGTGTTCTGCCACGTATTGCGCGACTGGCACCGCGAGTCGCATCGCCTCATCACGCGCGGCGCGTAGGCTCGCCAGCACAGTCGCGTTGCTGTCTAGTTCCACGCGCTCTACGCGTCCTGCGTCGTCGTAGATCAGCAGCGCCGCCAGGTTGTCGTCGAAGAGCCAGTAGTCGGTACTGGGGCGCTTCGCGGCCGACGCCTGCATCCTGCCGAGGATGCGCACGTCCTCGCCGGCCTGGACCGAAGCGGGATAGCCGTGCAGCAAGGAGAACCGGACATAGTCGCTTGCTGGCTCGGTAATCACGTGGACCCTGGCCATCGTCCGCCCCGATTCCCTGACGCCCCTCACCAGCGTCTGCCACGGCCGTCTCCATGCCGGGTCGACCGGCTCCCCAGCAAGGAACCGCGCGTACGGTGCGTGTTCGTTCGGCGCGTCGTAGAAGTCCAGCGTCTCCAGCCGGAATACGCGCCGCCGGAAGAGGCTCGTGAAGTCCTGCGCCAGCTGCTCTAGCGTGATCACGCCGTCCACGTTGCCCATGAATCCAGGGTAGAAGCCGACGCGCATCGTGGCCAGACTTTATGCTGACTTAGACTTACGTCTGACTTAAACGCGTCGCACTGGAGCCGCCCGCCGTATGAGCCATCCGCCGAGTCCGTCGCAGCAGCGCCTCGCCGCCGTTCTCCGCGGCCTGCGGGAGGGGTCCGACCTGACCACCTACCGGCTCGCCGAGATGCTCGGGTGGAGCCAGTCCAAGGTCACCAGGATAGAGAACGGCCGCACCCTGCCCACCTCCGATGACGTCGAGGCGTGGGCACAGGTTACCGGCGCTCGCGGATCGGTCCGCGATGACCTGTCGAACCTGGCCTACGCTGCGTGGACGGAAAGCAGGTCGTGGCGCGCCTCGCACCGTGGCGGCCTGGCCGCGCGGCAGCACGAGATGGCTGACATGGATCGCGCAGCCACGGAGATACTCCACTTCCAGCCGTCCGTCATCCCGGGCCTGCTGCAAAGCGAGGGCTATGCGCGGCGTGTCCTGACATTCGGGGACGTCAGCGGCCGGGGCGGCATCGACGCGGCGGTGAAGGCGCGCCTGGCCCGGCAGTCGGTCCTCCGCGAGCCCGCCCGGCGGTTTGACTACGTGCTCACCGAGGGAACGCTGCGATGGCGGCCGGGATCCAAGGCGCTGATGGAAGAGCAGCTCGGCCGGCTGCTGGCAGCAGCCGCCCTCCCCAATGTCACGCTCAGCGTTATCCCGTTCGGGCGCGAGGCGCGTGCCGTCTACTCTCACGGCTTCGCCATCTTCCGCATGCCTGAGGGCCCGGTCGTGCTGACCGAGAGCTACACCAAGGAGGACTTCCTCGCCGACCCGCGCGACGTGGACGCTTATGAGCGGATCTTCACACTGCTGCGCGAGTCGGCCCTCAGCGGGGACGAAGCGGCGGACTTCGTCCGCGCCGTCATCCTCGGCTGATTCACCTTGACTCTGCATCTAAGTTGACTTAGCTTGCCCTTAGAAGGCATCAAGGTCGCCCTAGAGGCCATCTGTAACGCCATGGCGAGCGAGCTTCACTCAGCTGGTTTAGGCGCAACAGGTTTCCTTGCGGGAGACAGGACCGCAGAGGGCCCCGGCAGGTGGCATCCTCCCGGGGCCCGGAGCATCGATCGTTGGGAGTCTCGATGCAAGATCAAGTTATCGCCCCGGTACCGAGGGCCGTCAACAGGCTGGCAGGGCACGGGCGCGAGGACGGGCAGCTGGCGGCGCGGCCGGACGTCGGGGCCGTCATCTCCGGGGCCGTGCTCCGCAGGGTCCGCGGCGGGTACGGCGAGTCGCGGGAGGCGTTCGCGGCCCGAGCTGGTGTCCCGGTGGCGGTGGTGGCCGGGGCCGAGGACGGCACGTGCCCGGCGTGGATGGCGCCGTATGACCAGTATCAGGCGGTCGAGGCCGCGGTGACCGGGACCGGCCCGGGGCTGGCGGAGGTGTTCTACACCGCCGCGGCGTGCGACCTGTTCCTGACGGCCCTGCTCAAGGGGGACGCCGAGACCGAGGACGCGGCGCTGGCCGCGCTGCGCGGTGAGCACGCCAGCATGGCCTGGTCCCTGCTGATCTGGGCCGTGACCGGCGTCCTGGACGGCATGCCCGCCGAGTACCTGACCGCGCCGTCCAGCGCGCCGCTGCTGCCGGTCGAGGTGCTGTCGGAGCTGGCCGGGCTGTACGTGACCGTGCTCGTTGACGGATGCAGCTGCTCAGGCAGCGAGCTGTGACCACCGCCACGGTGCTGCACCTGGCAGGTGCCAGGCGCGGGGAGAGCCGGGAACGGCCAGGACGGCGGAGCGCGCCCAACCGGCGGCTGGCGGCGGTGCTGGCCGAGTCGGGCCTGTCGCGCGGGAGGTTCGCCCGCGCGGTCTGCGCCGCCGCGGCCGAGCTGGGCTACGGCCCGGTCCGCTACGACCACGCCTCGGTGGCCCGGTGGCTGGGCGGCAGAGTGCCGCGGCGGGACACCGCGCACGCCATCACGGTCGTGCTGGGCCGCGTCCTGGGCCGCACGGTGACGCTGGCCGAGATCGGCCTGGCCCCCGCCCGCCCCGGCCCGGCCGGGGAGCCCACGGCGGGCATCCCGCCGTCGTGGCCTGCGGAGGTCTGCCAGGTGCGGCGGCGGCTGGACTGGCTGGCCGAGGAGATCGCCAGCCTCAGCCGCCACCTGGCCGTCATCGGCCCGCAACCAGCCGGGCCAGGGCCGACCACCAGGACAGCCGCGCACAACGCCGTCAGCGGCGCAGGCACACCGCCCTGACGGCCCCCGCGAGCGACCCGGTACCGCAAGGCCTCGGCTGCCCGGAAGGGCACCGGGGCCTTCGCATTCCCGCTCGCGGGAATGCCTGGTGTCCTGTGACAGATGATCTTCCTCGCTGTGTGGGTGATGACCTGGTGTGAGGAATCTTCGGTGGCAGAGGTTGCCGCCGGGCGCCGTGGCGGATGGCCGATTACCGGGTGCTTGGCGCGTGGGTTC
>Ga0208324_1000705_pt1 | contig 14118 bp, 15 predicted proteins | sample Sb_taG_2_FD_187707 | JGI IMG/M metagenome (GOLD analysis project Ga0208324, IMG submission 187707) | Peat soil microbial communities from Weissenstadt, Germany - Sb_50d_5_LS metaG (SPAdes) (version 2) | ecosystem: Environmental > Terrestrial > Soil > Wetlands > Peat | place: Germany... | reverse complement strand
AGGGTTGGGTCGACATGTCCGGTATCCTGAAACACGACGAGTTCGAGTTCTTTCGCCTGGCTCTCTTGAGTCTCAAGGCCAGGCTCCGGGGTGACCTGGACCAGATGACCGATGAAGCACTCCGGCTGAATCTGGTCAACGGCTCGGGCAACCTGTCGAACGTCCCACTTCACATGGCGGATGTGGGCACAGAAAATTATGATCAGGAATTCACCCTGGAACTGATCGAGAACGAGCAAGGCACGCTCGAGCTGGTCAACGAGGCTCTGCATCGCCTTGAAATAGGGAAGTTCGGGTTATGCGTGGAGTGCGAGGAACCGATCTCCAAGCCCCGGCTGCAGGCGATTCCGTACACGCGGCACTGTATCGCTTGCGCCCGGCTCGTGGAGAACGGGGGATGACGCCACGAGTCGGGCTGGGCCGATGGTTACTGTTCTGGGCCATCGCTCTGGGTGGCGCGGCCTTCGACCTGACCACCAAGTCGCTGATCTTCGCCAGGATCGGCGAGCCCCCGGCTCCCTCGGCCTCGATCATCCGCGGGATCCTTGAGCTCCAGACCAGTCTCAACCCCGGCGCCTTGTGGGGTTTTGGCCGCACGCTCCCCTACAGCAGTCAGATCTTCGCGGGTCTCTCGATCGTGGCCGGGATCGCGATCTGCTACTGGCTTTTCGTCCGCGGTGCCGCGGCCAGCCTGGCACTGACGATCGCCCTGGCTCTGATCATGGCGGGCGCCCTGGGCAATTGTTACGATCGCCTGGTCTACGGGCACGTCCGCGACTTCGTGCATTTCCATGTCGACTCCATCGGCTTCGACTGTGCGATCTTCAACTTCGCTGACAACATGCTGGTCCTCGGTGCAGTGATCCTGGTCCTCTTCGCCTTGCGTCCCGAGGCACCGGCTGTTGCCGATCCCACCGAAATCCCACCGGATCAAGCTTCCTCAGCACTGACGCCTGAATCCGTCGAGTCCATTCGACCCGCCTGAGCCGGCCGCTGCGCCCGCGCCTGGACGTGCGCATCGCCGGATGCGTCAGGAAACGGAGCCATTGCGCTCACACGTCGTAGTAAAGCGAGAATTCATAGGGGTGGGGGCGAACGCGGAGGGCTTCGATCTCGTAGGTTTGCTTGTACCAGATCCAGGTGTCGATCACGTCGGAGGTGAAGACGTCGCCGCGCAGGAGGAAGTCATGGTCAGCGCGGAGGGCGTCAAGCGAGGCGTCGAGTGAGTGTGGGGTGGTTGGCACCTTCTCCAGCTCCTCGGGCTGAAGGTCGTAGATATCCTTGTCGAGCGGGTCGCCGGGGCGAATCTTGTTCTGGATGCCGTCGAGCACGGCCATCAGCATGGCGGAGAACAGAAGATACGGATTGGCCGCGCTGTCAGGACAGCGATACTCGATTCTCCGGCTTCTGGGGCTGGCACCGCTGACGGGAATCCGGATGATGGCGGCGCGGTTGCGGCGGCTGTATGAGAACTTGGTGGGGGCCTCGAAGCCCTCGATCAGGCGCTTGTAGCTGTTGGTCGTGGGGTTGGCGAAGGCGCAGAGTGCCGGAGCATGCTTGAGCAGACCGCCGATGGCGTGCAGGCCGAGGTCGCTCATGCCGCCATAGCTGTGGCCGGCCAGCAGCGGTTCGTCGCCTTTCCAGATCGTCAGGTGGGTGTGCATGCCCGAGCCGTTGTCACCGAAGAGAGGCTTGGGCATGAATGTGGCCGTCTTGCCGCTGTTGCGAGCCACGTTGCGGATGATGTATCGCGCCAGCATGACCTGGTCTGCACTTTCCACCAGATCCTGGGGATTGAGGTCGATCTCGCACTGGCCGCCGGTGGCGACCTCGTGGAAGTGGGCGGCCGTCTTGATGCCGCATTCGGCCATTCGCTGGGCCATCTCGGACCGGAGGTTCACCAGGCTGTCGGTGGGCGGGCAGGGGAAGTAGCCCAGTCCGGAGCCCGCCTTGTAACCCAGGTTGGGACTCTCGGACCGGCCGCGGTTCCAGGCCCCTTCGGTGGAATCGACATGGTAGAATGCCTCGTGTTCCCGCTGCTCGAACCGCACGTCGTCGAAGATGAAAAACTCGAGCTCCGGGGCCAGCAGGCACCTTTCGGCCAGCCCGGTGCTGCGCATGTAGCTGACGGCCTTGCGGGCGATGTTTCTGGGGTCTCGAGTATAATCCTGGTGGGTGATCGGATCGTGGATATTGCAGATCATCGTCAACGTCGGCTGGGCCATGAACGGGTCAACGAGTGCGGTCTCGGGCTGGGGAACGACCAGCAGATCGGCCTCGTTGATGGCACGCCAGCCCACCACGCTGGAGCCGTCGAACGCGATGCCCTCCTCGAAGGTCTCCTCGGTCAGGGCGTCGGCAGGTATCGAAAAATGTTGCCAGACCCCGGGAAAATCCATGAACCTCAGATCGACCGTGGTGACCTCTCGCTGCCTGATCTGAGCCAGTACTTCTTTGGGAGTCACGCGGGATCACTCCTTGGTCTTTAGTACCTGCAAAACGCGTCCTGAGTTACCCTGGTCTTTCACATAAGTTTACGATGAATGCGGGATTGGGTCGAGGCATAGGGCCATGGCGAGGCCGGGGAGAGGTCGATTCGTCGTGCTCGAGCACGACTGGAATGGGGTCCACTGGGACTTCATGCTCGAGGCCGGCGCTGGCCTGAAAACGTGGGCCGTCGATGCACCCATCGTGCCGGGTGTCGAGCTGGCGGCCCGTTTGTTACCCGACCACCGCCGGATCTATCTCACCTTTGAGGGTCCGATCTCGGGTGACCGGGGGAACGTGCGTCGAGTCGCCGAGGGAGTGTTCCAGACCATCGAATGGCGTGTCGACCATGTTCGCGTGCAGCTTTCGGGCGCTCAGCTCGTGGGCGAAGTTGACCTGAACCGATCGCCTTCGGGCACGGATTCGAAGGGTGGCTCGACCACCTGGACGTTCCTCCTCGGGAAGGTGGACTGAAGGACTTTGCGGGAAGGTAACCTGGGGGGCTCGAACGCCCCCTTGGTCCGATCGGAATGGCCCGCCAGACGGATCTGACCGTTGCGAATATCCAGTTCTTCCAGTTGCACATCCTCGCGACTGAGGTTCGGCGTGTAGCGCAGGACCACGACGGGATACCCATCACGCCTCCGCCACTGGACATCAACCCCATGACGTCGTGCATGGTCGATGATTCGATCGAGGACATTGTCGGCCGGCACGGGAAGGATTCCTGCCCGGATCTTCTCGAGGGTCAGTTCGACGGTGTTTCCCTCCGGGACCCGGGGGCGGGCCACCACGGAGATCACGGACTGGATTCCGCCTTTGTCGAGTTGAAAGGCCAGGATGACCCGGTTCATCTCGAAGAGGACGCGGGGATCATGGATCTCGGGCGGCAACTGATCGGCAAAATGGGTGACCAGATCCTCGGCCAGCCAGGCGTTGACCTCTTGATCGGAGAAGACCGCCTCCCACGAGGGCTCGTTGCGGATATCGTTGCGCAGTTGCAAGCTCTGGGCGAGAAAATGCTTGGCCTTGATCTCGCGCTGCTCGTGGGGAAGGCTGACCATCGCGCGATAATAGGAGGGCTGGTACGTCAACGAGAACCAGATCGCCGACGGGACCGAAACGCAGACTCCGAGGAAGGTTCCCGTCCGGATGAGCCGCTTGGTCAACATCTTGAGCATCGAAGAACCCATCTAGTCTGGAAGGGACAGAGTGATGGGAAACGACCCGCTCACGGTGAAGAGGAATCAGGGTGCCGATTGAGAGGATCTGACGTGCACGCGTGGTCGAACCGTTTTGCAGCATACGGACCGGCGAAAAAACGGTCAACCCGGACTTCTTGCCGGCGCAGCTCTGGCTTTGGTCTGATGCAGAAGCTTCTGACCGGGGAAGCACGCGTAAAGCTCCTCAAGGAGCGTGCTTGATGGCAAGGCAGAAGAAGAAGGATGTCGCGCTGACGCCTTTCGGGCTGCCCGCCGACTACGCGGAATTCTTGGAGTCGCTCAAGAGCCGCGTTCAGCAAGCTCAGACGAAAGCGATGCTGTCGGTGAACCGCGAGTTGATCCGACTTTACTGGGACATCGGTCGCTTGATCTTCGAACGGCAAGAAGAGGCTGGGGGCAGAGGGTACTGGAACGTCTGGCGGATGACTTGCAAAGGGCCCTGCCTGGTGTTGGGGGCTTCTCCCGAAGCAACGTCTTCCGAATGAACCTGAATTTTGCGGGCGAGTGCGGGCGAGAGTATAATGGTTTCGAAGGGCCAACCGGATGGCGTGGGAACACGATAGGGTCTCCTTAACAGGCGGAGGGTGTCGCACTCGGTCCCTGTGACGCCCTGGACCGACGCGTCCTCGGCCATCCTGGTCGATGTGTCCTCAGGAGGTAAACCGCCGTGACCCCGGTCCGACACCGCGAAGTCAGTCCCGAGGTTGCCTCGGGCTCGTACGCCTCGCCTCTGACCGCTGATGAGTTGGCCCAGCGCAATAGGGAGCTGATCGAGTTGCTCAACTCGTGGGAGTCCGAGGGCGACGAACAAGAGCAGCGTGAGACGCTGACGGTTCTCCGTGAGGCCCTGGGCAGGCGGCGAGTGGCGTCCTCGCGGGCGCAGTTCCCGTGAGCCTGGTCGTTCTGCTCGATGCCGGCCCACTGAGCCTTGCGACCAATCCCAAGGGCTCGGACGAGTCGCGACGTTGCAAGGCGTGGCTGGCCGAACTGGTTGCTGCCGGCGTACAGATCATGGTGCCCGAGGGGGCCGATTACGAAGTGCGCCGAGAGCTGATCCGGGCGGGACGACGTGGCGGACTCGATCGGCTGGACAACCTTGCCCGCAAGGCCGGTTTTCTTCCGGTTACGACGGCGGTTTGGCGCCGCGCCGCCGAATTGTGGGCGCAGGCCCGGAATGAGGGCTATGCGACGGCCGATGACTCGGCGCTGGACTGCGACGTGATCCTCGCGGCGCAGGCGTTGCTTGTCGCCGAGGACGGCTTCGAGGTGATCGTCGCAACGAGGAACGTTGGCCACCTGGGTCGGTTCGTCGACGCCCGCGAGTGGGAGACGATCACCACCGATCGGCCGGGTGGGATGCCGTTGCCATGAATCGAATGCGAGTCGGTTGTGGCGACAAACCGATGTCAATCAAGTCGTTCCGACCCCTTTTGCCTTCTCGTCGGGTGGCTGTGGTGGAGCGCAGCGACACCACGGGAGAGTCTCCGACCCGTCCAAGGCCCGCGTCCCTGGAGCATTCTGCCCCAGCCACCGGCTTCCCCCGAAAACGTCTCCCGTCCCCTTATCCTCCTCCGTCTGCCAATCGACGATTTCAGTTCGATTTGAGGAAGGATTCGATAGCGGTGCGCTCCCATGACCGGTAGGTCGGCGAAGCCGTCTCGAATTTCTGCCACGCCAGGTTGCACAATTGAACTGGCGTGAAGGTCGCCGACTCTACAACCGTGACATCCTCCGGCCGATGCACGTAAGGTTGTGACTCCTCGATCATATCGTCGAGCATTTGCCGGAGAGGCAGAAAAAAATCCTCTGCCCATGTCCCCTCGTAATCCTCTTGGACCCCGAGCACCTGGGCGGTTTTTGCCCAAGCTTCCTGCACTCCGTCGGCCAGGGTATGCATACCATGCTTGCGGGCGCGATCGGCCAGCATCCTGATCCGCAGCCAAGTCACCGGGTGGCGACCTTGTAGCTGCTGATCCCTCGGAACGTAATACTGGTCATTTGAGCGGGTGCGGAAGAAGTGGGAGAACGCCTTGAGGAAACATGGTCCGCCAATCGTCATCCCCACCGAGTCGCAGTAGAACTCTTGCGCCCAGCCGTACCACGCGGTCACCACCTGCCGGCGGAACGACGACGACCGGCTTGCCCCGGCCCGGCTGCGTACCGACTTTGGCGCCAGCGTCGCCGCCACCACCGTCTGGAAGTCTTTGACGAGTTCGTCTAACTCGGTCCTGTGACGGGCGTAAAGCAGGTGGCCGAACTCGTGGAATAGCAGCGGCAGGTAAAGGAGCGTCGTCTGCCGCGACGTTGGCACCAAGTAGATCGGCGGGATCTTATCGGTCGGATAGATCGCAAAACTCCCGTCGGACAACCCGAACGGCAGACTGGCCGTTTTGGGATGGGAGTCGTGAAGGAACCGAAGGACGAGTAGCCCGAGCCGGTCTTCTGGCCTCGCGCGAACCACCGGCGCCGCGAGCCGCGTGATCACCACCTCGAAGAAGTTGGTGACCGACTGGGTCGCGGCCAGGATGTCGTTCAGCGTGTCATCGAGCCCGTAACCGAGGTCCGTGAGGTTACGCTGAGCTTGACGGCGCAACTCCTCACAAATCTGGATTATCTGGCCGACATAGGGCGTCAGCTCGCCGCAGACACTTGTCTTGCCTAGCAGTTCCTGGACTACCGCGATCTGGTAGAGCAGGTCCTGGTTAGATTCTTCAAGGTATGCCCGCATTAACGATCCTCGAAGATCACGGCCGCGTCGGTCTGCTGGTGCTGTTCGATCACCCGGCGAAGCTCCGCCAGACTCTCCAATAGCTGTGCACGCGACTCCGTGGACTTCGCGTCCAGCAGGGGCAAGGCGTCCACGGCGCCCCCCTTCATTAGAACGGACTGATAGCGATTGCCGTCCTGCCGGGCCGAGGCGATCGCGTCCGTCAAGCTCTGGAACCTGGCGTCCACGCCGAGCAGAAGTTCCTTGCTGTCGGCGGACTCGACTTCACCGAGGCGGCCGAGGAATCGCTTCAGAAGCTTCCGCGCATCTTTGGCCCGGCGCTCCCGTTCAGCATCATGGACGCCAGCCGCCTCCTGCTTGATCGCGATGGAGAGGTCGTTGATCGCCCCCAACAGTCCGTGGTCTGTGAAAAAACTCTGGATGTTCAGCCACTCTTGACTCATGATCGCCTCCGGGGAATGGGTCTCACTTGACTCCTCTCATGTCCTCCGCCATCCTCTGTTGCAGCCGGGAGTCCGTCTCCCGGATGGGATGCGCGTATCGTTGAGCCTTGCTCGGGCTCGAATAGTTCAGTTGAGACAGGGCGAAGAAGGCCCGCGCCGCACGGCGAACGTCCTGGCCTTGCCGGAGCACCAACAGGCACGGGTCAGCCGTGGCTAACTTGGACAAGGTCGCGGACCCAGTACAGCTCAGCAACGCGGCCTCCCCATCCAAGTAGATGGCCTGGCCCTCCAGTACGTTCACGTGGCTCCGCCCCTGTGGCAGCCACATCCGCAGGTTCTTCATCGTCTTTTTGTGGACTTCCACGAGATCTGCTGTCCCGTCCTGGGCCAGCCGGTCTTTCTGCTTAAGCCGGTCGATCGCTTCTTGGATCGCCCCCTCCTCTTCGCCGCACAGCATCCCGTCGCGCAAGATCAGGAGTGAACGCAGTGGCGTGAAACCTGGGTCCCCGTAGGCGTCGAAAAGTTGCACGATTTTGTCGCGCAGAATCACCGGGTTGATCGTTTCGCGCTGATGATCGCCCTTCGGCCAGGATTCCGATATCCGGGCGAACGATGGCTTCCGGTCATCCCCCCGGCAGATGAGCAACGACATCGCGAAATGTCGGCGCCCTTCGCCGACATCGATCGCCAGGCACGCCTCGTACGGCCAATCGGCGATTCGCCAAGGGATCGCCTCCATCTGGTCGAGCGTGTCTAGCACGGACAAGGTTACCAGGTCCAACCAGCGTCGGTCAGCTTTCTTCCGATCCTCGGCGCTGCGACCGGACTGGCGAGCGTCCCATTTGCGGACCACTTGCCCCCGCGTGAGCCGCTTGAGATGCCATCCCTTCAAACCGTGCGACAGCAAGTAGTAAGAAGCTCCATTGGCCAAGCGGTCGTCGAAAACGATCACGGTCGTTCCTGCTGCCCCCTGTCCGTCGGCAATCTTGTCGAGCGCCTCCACCACCTTCTCGGGATCGTCTTCCCTCACCTGCATCAGGGAGAACCGCGAGCCGGTGATGTCCTGGATGACCTTGCCGAAATCGGCGACAAAAGCAGCCTGCAATTTGTCAGTCCAGCCGTTGCCTGATTTCGGAGTGACCACGAAGAGTTTGCGTTCGACCGCTGCCGCGTAGTGATATAGGCCACAACCTTCAGTTTCTCAAGCCGCTCGCGGTAGTACCGGCCGTACTCCCCAGTTGTTGCTTCTCTAGGCGCGGCAACAACGCGGCCTCCACCGAACTGCAAATCCGGGCACGGCAGCAGCTCGCAGCGTTCCTCGGGTGGAGTCCACAGATCCGCCTCCGCCTCACAACCCATCAGCCGTTCGACGACGGCCCGACATCGCTCCCACCCGCGGACGGCTGCCTCCCGGCGCTGCTCGGGAGGAAGAGTCTTGTATTGGCCAAGGCCACGGTACGACTGTTCCTCATCGGCCATCACCCTCAGCCGGAGCCACTTCGCGGGGACCGGGACAGGGTGCGGCAACCCAGGGAATGAGACGTAAGCCACCAGGTCGTGCGGGTCAAGAGGGAGCTTCGGATACCGCTCCTGGCAGTAGTCATAGAGCGAATCTTGCTGGACAACCGGGCCGGTTGTGCCGCAGGTGACACCATCTGCGAAACGCTCGAAGTAACAGACCGGAACGACCTGCTCCCCAGTCGTGTAAAGCAGCGTGCCTTTCCGACGCTCGGCTCGATTGCGGAAGCGGTCAAATTCGCGCCTGCGCCTTTTGCGTTCGCCCGGACTGAGGGTAGGGTCGAAGAACTCCGCGACGGTCCACTCGGTGCGATTGAGGTAACCGGTATCGAAGGCGATGCCGATCCCAGGATCGCCGAGCCGGACCGTGGAAAACGATACGCGAGGGATTACCTCGACCCCATCGACCCTGGCGATGGGCTGATCGGTGTACCAGTTCCGGAGGGGACGCGACAACCGCCAGTAGCCGGAGGATTGCTCGAATGCAACCACAAGGCATCGTTCCAGCAGATCGGCAAATACCTGCTGGTCATCATCCGATTCCGTCCGTAACCTCAAGTTCTTGCCGACATCGTGAAGGTCAGCCCTCCATGATTTGTCGCGAACCTGATCGACGGGGAGTTTCTTCTCTCCAAGCACCAGAATCTCGGACGACGCGAAGGGTGATGGCACCGCGACGACACCGTACCGATGCCGCAGCTTACTGCACACCGACGCGCGCAGCTCGGCGGGGCGAACCGCGCACTGGATGTCCACACGCCGGCACGTCACACCGGCGATGGCAGAACCGTCAATGACGCGAATGTTTGTCTCGGGACCAGCCCTGAGCGGCTGTCCGGGCAGATGCCCTGATACTTGCACTGACGGCAGACGTTCTCGCGATGACATGAAGAAAAAGCCTCCTCGATCCCAGTCCGGCCGTAGGGGTCCAATTCCTTCATCAACTCGATGTCCTGGAGCATCCGGGCCTTGCCGACCACCATCATTCCGCGGTCGAGTGGACGCTCGGGCTCCACGGTGCCATCACCCAGGAATACTCGGCGGGCGCTCACCTGCGTCGGGTCAACCTGGAATTTCTTCTCGGCCCACAGTCCGTAGATAAGCATCTGAAGGCTGTCGTGGCTTCCGCCGTTGATGCCCAGCTTCCAATCAACAACCCGGACGCCATCGGTGTCGCGACCCACGAGGTCGATCTGGCCTTCGATCCCGAACTCATCGAACTTGGGAAGACCGCCGACGCGCTGCTCGACGTAATGCTCGCCAGCCGTGATTTCGCTCCACAGCTTTTTCACCGGCTCATGCTCTAAGAACCGCCGGACTCCGCGGCACAGCGCTTCGCGTGCCTTCGCTGCCAACTCCTCAGCCGTGGGGTCGCCGTAGTAAAACTCCAACAGCATCGGCGGCGGGTAAGCGGCTTTCCGCAGGCCCGCGTTGGCTTCGGGGTCGCGGGAGTAGCGAACCGCGAGGTCGAACCCGGCCACGCAGGTGCGCTCAGCCCAAGCCCGGCTGGTCTCCCCCTTCTTGAGGACTTGCTCGATGAACCAGTGCAGTTTCTCACCGGCGAGCAAATAGACCCCGGTGAACTCCTTCATCTCCTGCACCAGGGGCTTGCGCACCGGGTCGAAGGGGAGCTTCTTGGAGGCGGCGTAATACTCATAGAAGAACTGCCGGAGGCACGTGTCCAACAGTTCACGCTTCGAGTACGAGTGAGACCTTCGCATCAGTTCTCCCTCCGCTCGTCACCCCCGCGCAGGCCGTGGAGCTCGCCGAGCATCTGCTCCCACTCCTTCTGTGACAGCTGCAACCGGGACGCCTCCTGCAGGAAGCGAATCGCCGCGGGCTCTCCCACCAGCGATTCGCCGAGTTCGGTCGGGAGCTTTTTCGCAGCCGTGAAAAACTCCTCGGCCGGGCATTCGAGGATCGTGCAGATCCGAACCACGGTATCGTCTGCCGCAGCCGGAAGACGGCCGTTTTCGAGCTTGCTGATGTAAGAGAAATCGACGCCAGCTCGGTCGGCGAGTTGCCGCTGGCTGAGGCCGGCCGCACGACGCTTTTCACGCAACAGTTCGCCGAATGTGGTAGCCATGTTGACAATCTACTCAACGTTGAGCACCTTGTCAACACCCTTTGGCGAAAAGTGCCTCGGCTCTTCACGCGGGGGCCAGGGGGTTAGACTTTGTTCTTGGTTTCTCGACGGGGATGAAAAACCAAAAACAAAGTCTGACCCCGTCGCCCCGTTGTGGCGGACTCGGGAAGTCTCGGGATATCGGCTCGGGCGCTCATTCGGCTCGGATGCAATCCTCGGTCACCAGGCGGGCCGGGTCGGGATAGCCGGGCGGAATGCCGGGGGCGTTGACGGATTCGCCGGCCGCTTCCCGCCGGGCTTCAGATGATCGAAAGTATCTACATACTGCTGTGACTCAAGTACATTCATATGTTGAACATCAATTATCCATCTGCTTGGGCGGCCTGATGTTAGCAAGTCATTGCCTATTATGCAGGGAAAGAGCACATCGAGATTCTTTTTCCTCTTTGCTAACATCCCAGCGGCCTGTTCCTTCGTCAGCCAGAATCCTCCATGTCGAGGATACTGGCCCGTGTAGGATAGTCCGCCATTGGTAGCGAGCGCAACGGCGCCAGAGACGCTGATTTCATCCGACAATGCTAAGTTGATATGAGCGCACTCTCGAACGTCGAACTCATACTCTTTTAGAGCCAATCCTTGCCCCTTCTTCCGATTCGCCTTTGCCTTGGATTCCAACTTGAACCAGAGTCGCCGCTTGCTGGGAACCAGGGCGGGATCTTGGGTCTTAATCCAGTTCGCGATGGACACGTGGACATTCGCCTCCCCAGACCAGGGCTGATTCTCGACGGCCTCTACGATCGTGCCGGATTGGACAACGTAGTCGAGTCCCCCAACCCGCGATTGATTGTTGCGGATGTTCTGGGTCCCGACCAAACCCGCCCGTCCAGCCACTGGGTCCTCGGTCGTGCAAGACCGCAGATGGTCATGGGCCTTGCGAAACCAGTAGACGCAATAGTCGGCCATTCCCGGAACTTCGGGGTAAGCCCGACGAACCGCGTTGACATAGTCGGGTCCACGCTCGGGCTTGAGGAGCTTCGCTCCAGCGAACGGAGGATTTCCGATGATGACATCGGCGGCGGGCCACTGAGCAGGATTTCCGAGTTCGTCGATGAGGGCATCCGCTGCCGTGAAGTTTTCGTCCAGATTGTCAAGCGGGAGGGCTTTCTCCGTGATGTGCAACTCATCGATCGCCAGCTTTCGCGCAATCATCATCGTGACCTTGGCCAGCTCCACGGCGAACGGGTTGATGTCGATGCCGAAAAACTGGCGAGCGGTCACGAACCCGAACATCATTTGGGCGGGGTCCAGGCGTCCCGATTTCTCAGCCATCCGCTCAAAGAGTCGGGCCTCGAGACGTTTCAACTCGCGATAGGCGATGTAGAGGAAATTCCCCGAGCCGCAAGCCGGGTCGAGCACAATGAAGTCGTGCATGCGCTGCCATAGCTGGTTCAATCGCTTCAGCGTGTCAGCTTCCTCGATAAGCTTTCGCCACGGCTCAACGATCGTCGGTCCCACGATCTTCATGATGTCGGTCGGATGCGTGAAATGTTGGCCAAAGGCGCGACGTTGAACTTTCCCGAGGGAGTGCTGGAATAAAGTGCCGAAGATCTCGGGCTGGACCTTGGACCAGTCTTCATGAGAGGCGGCCTTGAGAAGACCCACTTCATCCAATCGCAGTTCCACGCGGGCTGGTTCGGCGAACAGACCGCCGTTGAAGTAATCCACTCCCTGATAGCGATCATCGGCGGTCTTCTCCCGGGTGTTCATCGCCTCGAACAGACCACCGATCAGGTCGCGACTGTCTTGCTTGGTCTTGCAGCCCTCCAGCAAGTGGTCCACGAGGTAGCGGGGCAACATGCCGATGTCTTCGGCGAACAGGGCAACCAGCATCTGGAGAATGAAGCGCTGAGCCAAGGGCTGATCGACGGCGCCTCCCGGCCGGTTCGGATGCACCATCAGGTTGAAACAATCCGCCAGTTGATCCGCAGCCTTTCTCGTGACCGCAACATGATCGTTGCCAAAGATCGGCACCAGCGGTTTCGGGAAGAGAAACCCCAGCGCTCCCCATCGAGTCTCCAACTCGGCAACCTTGACCCGATCGACGGGGGCATCCATCTGGGTATCGAAGTCGTAAACCCAGAACTCATCGAAGTTGCAGAGCATGACGTATCGCGGGCGGCCGGGAACCAGCCGGGTCCAGTAATCGAAAGCCTGCCGATAGTGCCTGGTCAGGTCTTCCCCTCGCTTCTTCATCTCGATGAGAACGACCGGCTTCCAGACGAGATCCGCAAACGAGGTCCCCTTCCTATCCGCCTTCTTGATCCGCTCTTCCAGCGTCGCGCCAGCCTCTTTCAACCCGGCATGCCCGAAAGCCTGGAAGAACCGGTCCAGGAAGACTTGGGCCTCCCCCTTCTCGTCCCCCTTGATGTTCGCCCCAACCCAGGAGACGAAATTCGCAAGCCGCTTCGCTCGCTCGGTTTCCATCGCCGGCTCCGTTTGCCAGAACGTCCGGATTTCATTGCAGCCTGCATCAACCTTACGGCCACCGGAGAGTGGATGCAACTGGTCAGAAAGACCTGAAGCAAAACGCTTTGGTTCGCACGCAAAAGTGAGGATCTTTCCGAGCCGTCGGCCTCTTCTATTCGGGTGCACCCACTTGACACGGGACTTTTTTCAAGTTCAAGATGACCTAAGATTGAGTAGACGGCTTAGCATGCTGTATTATTATTGTAGGGGGAGTATCGACCCCGCTAGTCACTCGAAAGTGTTGTGAAGGTCTAATGTCGCACCGCAACTTCTTAGACCTTCATTCTGCGTGAATTCAGCCTCTTGGTCCAGATGATTGGCCTGGAAGGTCAAGGCATCGGCGATCGGGGTTCGACTTTACATCGTGGATGTTGGTCGTCATGAAAGGACTGACCACATGGCGTACAAGGCATTGAGAGATGCACAGCGGATGGCGGCATACTACGGGGAAGAGTTTACGAGCAACCTCGAGTCGTGGAAATCCGATCACTACGTGGCAATGAGATGTCGCGACTTCGCGGAGAGGCTAGCTGTCTTCAACGGCCTCTTACTGCTTCCCCTCAAGTTCAAGGAAAGCTACGACTCAATTACCGTGGAAGATCCGTTCGATTTCGAGGCGGAGACGGAGGACATCGACCGACGAATTGAGGAAGCATTCCTACGGTTGTCGGGTCTGTCCAGACGTATAGAACATGGCATCAAGCAGCTTGAGAGTCAGGGCTACGAAGTCGAAAATTCGATTGAATTCCGAAGGCTTTGCCATCAGATCGATGAAATCTTAAGAGAGGCAAGAAGGATCGAGAAGATAGAGGGCCCAATGGGATTTCGAGGCGTAGAGGTTTCTCCCTCCGCTTCGGCGACATTTCGAGCCCTACTTGGTGGGAGTGCCGCTCCCCCTTCGACCTTGCAGCCAAAATAAAGGAAGGCGTTCACGACGTCTATTGACTTCGACACAGTCCCCCATCCAAATAGATGGGGGATTTTTATTTATAGGAGCCATAAGATGTCCGGAAAAATCTCACCTAAAATATTCGATAAGACCTGCTCGAACGAGGTAAACGAATTCAATTGCGGGAGTTCTCCTTGGGCGGCCACGATAAACGACTG
>Ga0208324_1000699_pt1 | contig 14249 bp, 11 predicted proteins | sample Sb_taG_2_FD_187707 | JGI IMG/M metagenome (GOLD analysis project Ga0208324, IMG submission 187707) | Peat soil microbial communities from Weissenstadt, Germany - Sb_50d_5_LS metaG (SPAdes) (version 2) | ecosystem: Environmental > Terrestrial > Soil > Wetlands > Peat | place: Germany... | reverse complement strand
CGCGGCGGCGACCGCGAGCACTAGGGCGATGATCGACGCCCACGGTCGCGTCTTGCGCTTGACGCGCGCCACCTGCGCCGACAGATCACTCTGCCTCTCCTGCACCCGCAGCTCCTCCCGCCGGGACCGTCCGCCTAAACGCTATCCGGCAGGAAGTGAGTGCCGCGGACTACCCAGTACAACCGGAGGACTCGCCGGGCAGGAAAAATAAGCGCCGGGGACCCGGGCCGTACCGGCCCGGGTCCCCAGCGTCTACGCGATCAAGGTGTTCACCTGATCAGCGCCGGGCCCACGGGGAGCCTGAGCTTGCCGCCGATGCCGGCCGACATGCCCGCCGCGGAGGTGTACCAGGCGGCGGCCGCGGTGACAATCCCCACATATCCGCCGATCTTGATCGTTGTTGTGGGGAGCAGTGCTGAGCCAGCGTTGAAGTTCCCGATGCACAGGATGACGAGGGTGACGAACAGGAGGAAGAAGGTCGTGAACAAGGCCGCGTTCGTCTGACTGATCAGGATCGTCGCGTACAGGGTGAAGATGGCGAACCCGAGCAGGATCCAGCCGAGGTCGTGGTTGATGGTCGTGACCGTCGCCGGCAGTGTCAGGGGGGCCTTCAGCGCGGCCGTGACCGCCGGGTTCACGACGAGCAGAATCCAGAGGCCAAGGCCGATCCAGAAGGCGGCGAAGGTGCCGAAGCCGGTCGCGCCGACGACGTTCTTGTTGCGGAACTCCCACATGGCGGCGCACAGCTGGGCGAGTCCGCCGTATGCGAAGGCAAAGCCGAGCCAGGCGCTACCGGTGGCATGGGTCATCCACCCGGCGTTCTTGGCGGACAGCAGGAACGTGGTGAGGGCAAAGGCGGCGAGCCCGAGCGGGCCAGGGTCGGCGATGCCCGGGACGGAGACGAGGCTGACGGAAGTGGACTGGGCGGTGCGGTCTTCGCTGACGCTCAAAAGAATCCCTCCTAAGAAAGGAAAACCCGCCCGCGTCCGGCGTGCCCCGGCGGCAACCGGAAGGGCGGGTGCCCGGCGTTACCTGCGTGCCTGGCGTGAAAAGCTGGTCTCTCGCGCCAGATCTTCCTCTGGTCACACCTGACCCAGATTGAAAGATTCGCCAACAGCGTAACGCCCCTGTGCGTTGCGGTGCGAGACCCCAAGCCCCTCACTTTTTGTAACCGTTCCGATGCGGCGTTTGTGATTTGTGCCGCACCACATACTTTCCCTCGCCGGCGCCCCGCAACCCCGGCCGGCGCAACCGTAAGGGTTCGGACCTGCGCTGGGTAAGATCAGAGGAAACACACGGAAGGTTCGCCAATGACCGACCGGCCGATCCGCGCATCTGACCAAGAGCGGGAGAGCGTGGTGAGTGTCCTGCGCGACGCGTTCACGGACGGACGGTTGACGTACGACGAATTCGACGAGCGGACGGCGGCCGCGTACGCCGCGAAGACTTGGACCGACCTGCGGGAGCTGACCTCCGATCTTCCCGCTCAGCCACTGTTGGGCGCCGGCCTCGACCGCCGGCCGCCGGAACACGGGCCCGTTCCGGCACAGGCGGTGCCACCCGCGGTCCGGCCGCGCCGGACCAGGCGCGACCGTCCGTTCGACCGGCTGCTGCCCGTCTTGTTCGTCTGGATCCTGATTTCGGCCGCCGCCGGATCGCCGGACATGGCCGCCGCGCTCTCGTTCGTGTTCATCTGCTTGCTGGCCACCCGGATCGCCAACGGCGGGCGCTGGTAGCTGCGGGTGACGGCTGACACGCGCGCGCATGGCGTTCAGCGGTAATACTCATATCGGTACGACCCGACGGCTACTATAGGTCAGCCGATGCGCAAGGAAGTTGCGTCGGCTTGCTGGACCACCCGGGCCTGCGGGATCAGCGAAGGGCCGGAGCACGGTCCGGCAGGCTCTAAGAGTCGGGAGGCGGTCGTTGACCAACGCGACCACCGGTAGCGAGCGGGTCGTTCCCGGCCAGCAGCCGCCAGCGGGGGAGCGGGCATCGCTGCTGGCGCGGCTCGTCCGCCCGGCCGTGACGCACTGGCAATTCAGCCTGGTCGTCGTGGCCGCCATCGTCATGCGCATCGTGGTGGTCCTCGGCTATCCGCCGATCTTCTGGTTCAGCGACTCCTATAACTACCTTCAGGACGCGGTGACGCACGTCCCGGACCAGGTCCGGGCGAACGGTTACCCGTTCCTTCTGGATCTGCTGCTCCCGCTGCACAGCGACTACGCGATCGGGCTGGTCCAGGCGGCGATGGGGGTCGCCGTCGGCGTAGCCATCTACGCGCTGCTGCGCCATCGCGGGCTGCCGTGGTGGGGCGCGGCGCTGCCCGCGCTGCCGGTGCTGTTCGACGCCTACGAACTGCACCTGGAGCACATGATCACCGCCGACCCGCTGTTCATCTTCCTGGTCACCATCGCGGTGGTCATCCTGTGCTGGAGTGACCGTCCCTCGATCCCGACCATGGCCGTGGCCGGTCTGCTCATCGGGTACGCGACCCTGGTACGGTCGGTCGGCGAGCCATTGCTGGCCGTGGCCCTGGTGGGCATGCTGTTCCGGCGAGTCGGCTGGCTCCGCCTCTTGGCTGTGGTCGTGGCAGGCATCGTGCCGATCGGCCTCTACATGGTGTGGTTCAACGGCACGTGGGGTCAGTACGCGCTGAGCGAATCGGGGGCCTTCCTGTACAGCCGGGTCAGCACCTTCGCTCAGTGCTCGAAGATGAACGTGCCCGCCACCCTGGCCTACCTGTGTGACCCGACCAAGCTGAAGTACCGCCCGGTGGCCGGGGAGTACGTCTGGGCGGACAACGAGCTGAAGCCCTATCGGGATGTAAATACGCCGCTGTACCTCGCCTACGGCTCCGATACCTCGGCGCGGTTCACGTCCGTCGCCAGCGCCCAGACCGGGCAGTTCGCCAAGATCGCCATCGAAGACCAGCCGATGGCCTACCTGCGCGTGGTGATCGACGACACGCTGCACACCTTCGGCTGGAACCGGCAGCCGGACCCGTCCGACTACTACGGGAACGGCCCGAACTTCCAGTTCGTCAGCGGCTACGAGATGAACCAGCAGATACCCTGGTACGCCACCCCGTATCACATACCTGGCAACCCTTATACCCAGCCGGCCACCATCATCCAGCAGGCTAGCAACACCCCGACCTGGTGCAACGCGAACTGCCAGAAGGGCGACCCGCAGGCGGCCCAGATCATGGCGGCCGAACGGGACTTCGCCGGGCAGGGTCAGGGGCTCGGGTTCACCACGGAGGTCCAGCCCTGGGCTCAGCTGCTGGAGAGCTACCAGCGGTACATCTACCTGCGCGGCACCCTGCTCGGCCTTATCCTGCTCATCGGCGCGGCGGGCATCCTCGCCCGCTGGCGCCGCTGGGGCGGCGTCGGCCTGCTGCCCTGGCTGGTCGGGGCGCTGCTGATCGTGCTGCCGCCGATGACCGCAGGGTTCAGCTACCGGTACGTGCTCGCCGCGGCGCCGGTGGCTTGCCTGGCCGCCGGCCTGGCCTTCACCCGTCAGCCGGGCAAACCCGCTCGCTCAGTGTTGGCCCGGGGGGACGAACCCCAAAGCCCCCCCAAACCCCCCCGCTCAGTGCGCGCCCTGGCGGCCGATCTGCGGCGGAACTTTGGCCGCGGCGGCACTGTCGATCAGGAATAGCGTCCGCTGCCTGCCGCGCGCGCCCGCGGCCGGAACCTGCACCGGCCCAGCGTCGGACAGGGCCATCGCCACCGCGTCGGCTTTCTCCGGGCCCTCGGCCAGGATCCAGACCTCCCGAGCCGCCTGGATGGACGCCAGGGTGAGGGACAGCCGGGTCGGCGGCGGCTTGGGCGAGCGCCGGACCGCGACCACCGGCCGTTCGTCGTAGAGCGCGGGCATGCCGGGGAACAGCGACGCGACGTGGGCCTCGGGCCCGATGCCGAGCATAAGGATGTCGAACTCGGGGACCTGACCGTGATCCTCGGGCTTGGTCGCGGCCGCCAGCCAGCACGCGTACCGGGCCGCCGCTGCCTCCGGGTCGTCGCCGTCCGGCCCGTCCGGCCCTGGCATCGGGTGTACCCGGGCGGGGTCGACATCCACGTAATCGAGCAGCACCGCGCGCGCTCCGGTCTCGTTCCGGTCCGGGTCGCCGGCCGGTACGAACCGTTCGTCTCCCCACCAGATGTCCAGGCGCCTCCAGTCGATCGCGTCCCGGGCCGGTGCGGCGGCCAGCTCGGCCAGCACCTTGGTGCCGATGCCGCCCCCGGTCAGCACCACCGAGGCGGTCCCCCGCGCGGCCACCGAATCGACCAGCCTGGTCACCAGGCGCGCGGCTACCGCCTGGGCCAGGATCTGAGCATCCCGGTGCACGATCACCTCGGGCACGCTCATTGTGTTCCCCCGCTCGCCTCCGGCTCGCTCATTGGGCAGAGCTTCCGGCCAGGGCGCGCAGGGTCTCGGCGTATACATCGTCGGGCTCGAGCCTGCGCAGTTCCTCGGCGATCAGGTCATCGGTGTCCCGGCGGTGGAGCGCCACCCGCCGGTCCGGCCGACCGGGCCAGACCAGGGTGGCATTCCTGCCGTCCGGCCGGGAGATCGCCACTCGCCCTTCCGGTGTGTCGAAGCTGACCTCGGTGATCCCGGGGCCGCCGGATTCGCCGCGCTGCACCTCGATGCCCAGCCGCAGCCCGAGCCAGGCCGCGATCAGGTCCGCAGTCGGGTTGGCCGGTTCGGCCAGCACCTCGCCGCTGAGCAGCTCGGGGTAGGGCTGGTCCAGGGTGGCCGCGAGCAACGTGCGCCACGGGGTCGACCGGGTCCAGCTCAGGTCGGTGTCGCCCGGATGGTAGGCCTTGGCCAGGGTCAGCAGCATGTCCCTGGGCGCGTCATTCGCGGCCGCGTCCGTGACCCGCCGCTGGGCTACGGTCCCGAGGGGATCCGCGCCCGGCGAGGGCGGCGCGTCGTCCGGCCACCAGGTGACCACGGGAACATCCGATGCGAGCAAGGGCGCGACCACCGAGTCGGCGTGCTGGCCGAGCGGGCCGTACATGCGGAGCAGGATCGTTTCCCCGGGGCCGGTCTCGCCCACCCGGATCTCGGCGTCCAGCCGGGACTCGGACTTCGGCCTGCGGGTGATGACGGCGAGGATGCGGCTGGGATGCTCGCGGCCCGCACGGCTGGCCGCGCGGACGGCGTCGTACTGCTCGGCCTCGTCGGTGACGATGATCAGCGTCAGCACCATGCCGGAAGCGGGGCCGCCCATACTGCGGCGGGCCTGGGTGAGCGCCTCCAGGATCGCGCTGGTGGTGGTGTCGGTCAGATCGATGGTCATCGCGGCCTCCTCGCTTCAGCGCTTCCCCTGGCGCTCACAGACGCCGCCAGACGCGCCCGTCCCGTTCCATCAGCGCGTCGGCTGACGGCGGGCCGGCCGTACCCGCCGGATACTGCTCCGGCTTGGTGTACGAGGCCCAGAAGTCTTCCACCGGGTCGAGGATCCGCCAGCCGAGCTCGACTTCGGCCTGCCGAGGGAACAGCGGCGGGTCGCCGATGAGGACGTCGAGCAGCAGCCGCTCGTAGGCCTCGGGGCTGGATTCGGTGAAGGACTCGCCGTAGGCGAAGTCCATGTTCACGTCCCGGACCTCCATAGCCGTGCCCGGTACCTTCGAGCCGAACCTGACCGTGATCCCCTCGTCCGGCTGGATCCTGATGACCAGCGCGTTCTGGCCGAGTTCCTCGGTGTCGGTGGCGGAGAACGGCAGGTGCGGCGCGCGCTGGAAGATCAGCGCGATCTCCGTCATCCGGCGCGGCAGCCGCTTGCCGGCCCGCAGGTAGAACGGAACCCCGGCCCACCGCCTGGTGTCGACGCCGAGCCGCAGCGCGGCGTAGGTCTCGGTGCGGGAGTCCGCGGGGATGCCGTCCTCTTCCAGGAAGCCGCGCACCTGGCGCCCGCCCTGCCAGCCCGCCGAGTACTGCCCGCGCGCGGTGCCGGTAGCCAGGTCTGGAGGCAGCCGAACCGCGGACAGCACCTTCTCCTTCTCCATCCGCAGTGAGTCCGCGTCGAACGCGACCGGCTCCTCCATGGCCATCAGCGCCAGGAGCTGCAGCAGGTGGTTCTGCATCACGTCCCGGGCGGCCCCGATGCCGTCGTAGTACCCGGCCCGGCCGCCGATCCCGATGTCCTCGGCCATGGTGATCTGGACGTGGTCCACGTTCCCGCGGTTCCAGATCGGCTCGTACATCTCGTTGGCGAAGCGCAGCGCGAGGATGTTCTGCACCGTCTCCTTGCCGAGGTAGTGGTCGATGCGGAATACCGCGTCCGGCGGGAAGACCGACTCCAGGATGTCGTTCAGCTCCCGCGCGCTGGCCAGGTCATGGCCGAACGGCTTCTCGATCACCACCCGCCGCCAGCCGCGGCCGTGGGAGTCAGACAGCCCGCTGCGCTTCAGCTGCTGGACCACCGTGGGGAACTGGCCCGGCGGGACCGACAGGTAGAACGCGTAGTTCCCCCCGGTGCCCCGCTCGGCGTCGAGCTTCTGCACCGTTTCGGCCAGCTCGTCGAACGCCGCGTCGTCGCTGAACGACCCGGACACGAACCTGACGCCCTCGCTGAGCTGCTCCCACACCGCGTCGCGGAACGGCGTGCGGGCGTACTCCTTCACCGCCTGGTAGGTGACCTGAGCGAAATCCTCATCCTCCCAGTCCCGCCGGGCGAAGCCCACGAACGAGAAGCCCGGCGGCAGCAGCCCGCGGTTGGCCAGGTCGTAGATGGCCGGCATCAGCTTCTTGCGAGCCAGGTCGCCGGTGACGCCGAACATCACCAGCACGCACGGCCCGGCGACCCGCGGGATACGCCGGTCCCGCGGATCGCGCAGCGGATTGACCGGTCCTGGCTTCTCATCGAGATCCGCGATGACGCCGGGATTGGCTGGGGTCGGGCCCTCAGGGTTTACTGGTTCGGCCGTCATGCGCGATCTCCGGTCATGCTAGAACCACCGCCGGCCCCTGTGGTCATCTGAGTTCAAAGCCTCATGCTCGTCTTGATCGTGTCCAGCAATTCGTTCCACGACGCTTCGAACTTCTGCACGCCCTCGACCTCGAGGACGTACACCACGTCGTCGTATTCGATGCCCAGCTTGGCCAGGTCGGCGAAGACCTGGCGCGATGCGTCGTAGGTTCCGTGCACCGTGTCGCCGAGCAGCTTGCCGTGATCCGCCGTGGCCCGGATCGTTCCTTCCGGCATGGTGTTAACCGTATCGGCCACCACCAGCTCGATCACGTACTTGGTGTCGCCGAACGACGGGTCCTTGACCGAGGTGGAAGCCCACAGCGGCCGCTGGACATTCGCTCCCTGGGCGCTCAGCGCCCTCCAGCGATCCGTGGCGCTCCGCTGCTCGAACAGCTCGTAGGCCAGCCGCGCGTTCGCGACGGCCGCCTTACCGCGCAGCGCCTCGGCTTCGGGGGTACCGATCTTGTCCAGCCTCTGGTCGACCTCGGTGTCTACCCGGCTGACGAAGAACGAGGCCACCGAGCGGATCTGGGACAGGTCGCGGCCGGCCGCGGCCTGCTCCAGGCCCGCCATGTACGCGTCGATGACCTGCCCGTACCGCTCCAGCCCGAAGATCAGCGTCACGTTGATGCTGATCCCCTCGGAGATGCACTGCGTGATCGCGGGCAGCCCCTCGAGCGTCGCGGGGATCTTGATCAGCAGGTTCGGCCGGTCCACCATCCACCACAGCGCCCGCGCCTCGGCGATGGTCTTCTCGGTGTCCTTGGCCAGCCGGGGATCCACCTCGAGTGACACCCGGCCGTCGAGCCCGTCGGTCTGGTCGTAGACCGGGCGGAAAACGTCGCATGCCCACCGGATGTCATACGTGGTGATCATCCGGGATGCTTCGCCCACGCCCACGCCGCGGGTCTTCAGGTCGGCGATCTGCTGGTCGTAGGCGTCCCCGGAGGACAGCGACTTAGCGAAGATCGTCGGGTTGGAGGTTACGCCGACCACGTGGAAGTCGTCGATCAGCATCTGCAGGTTGCCGGTGCGCAGCCGGTCGCGGCTGATGTCATCCAGCCACACCGACACCCCGGCCTCGGATAGCTGCCCGAGAACGTCAACTGACACCGTTGTTTTCCCTTCCCTGCGTGCCGCGGGCGGGGCTAGGCCCTGACCCGGGCCAGACTGTCGCGTGCGGCAGCGGCTACCCGCTCCGCGGTGATGCCAAACTCCTGGTAGATCTTCTGGTAAGCGGCCGAGGCGCCGAAGTGGTCTACTCCAATTGAAGCGCCCGCATCCCCTACGAACAACCGCCAGGGTTCGGTAATGCCCGCTTCCACCGAGACCCGCGCGCGGATGGCCGACGGCAGTACCTCGCGCCGGTAGGACTCGTCCTGGGCGTTGAACCATTCCACGCACGGCATGGACACCACCCGGGCCGATACGCCCTCGGCGGCCAGCTGCTCGTGGGCCTCGAGCGCGATCGAGACCTCGCTGCCGGTGCCGATCAGGATGACGTCGCTGCCGTCCGCGAGCACGTAAGCGCCGCGCGCCGCGCCCTCGGCACTGGCCAGGTCCCCCGAGCGATCCAGCACCGGCAGCGTCTGCCTGGTCAGGCAGAGCGCCGCCGGCCGGGCCCGTTCCAGGACCGTCCGCCAGGCCACGACGGTCTCGTTCGCGTCCCCGGGCCGGGCCACCTCCAGATTCGGGATGGCCCGCAGCGCCCACAGGTGCTCGATCGGCTGGTGGGTCGGCCCGTCCTCCCCGAGGCCGATCGAGTCATGCGTCCACACGTAGGTGACCGGCAGCCCCATCAGCGCCGTGAGCCGGACCGAGCCCCGCATGTAGTCGCTGAACACCAGGAACGTCCCCCCGTAGGGGCGGGTACCGCCGTGTAGCGCGATGCCGTTCAGGATCGCGCCCATCCCGTGCTCGCGGATGCCGAAGTGCATCGTCCGCCCGTACGGGTGGCCGGCCCACATCTCGGTCTGGTGGTCCACCGGGATGAACGACGGCTCGCCCTCCATCGTGGTGAGGTTGCTCTCGGCCAGGTCGGCCGAGCCGCCCCACAACTCGGGCAGCACCGGGGCGAGGGCGGTGAGGATCGTGCCGGACGCCTTGCGGGTGGCCATGGGCTTGCCGTCGGCCGGGAACGAGGGGAGCGCCCGGGTCCATCCGTCCGGCAGCCCGCGGGTGGCCAGCCGGTCGAACAGCGCCCGGCGCTCCGGGCTGGTATCGCTCCACGCGGTGAACGACTGTTCCCACTCGGCGTGCAGGCTCTTGCCGCGCTCCGCGACCTGGCGCGCCCGGCCGAGCGCCTCGTCCTCGACCGGGAAGTTAACCCCGGGATCGAAGCCGAGGACTTGCTTGGTCGCGGCCACCTCGTCCACGCCGAGCGCGGAGCCGTGCGCGGCGCCGGTGTTCTGCTTGTGCGGCGCCGGCCAGCCGATGATCGTGGTGAGCGCGATGAACGACGGCGCCTCGGTCTGTTCCCGGGCCGCCTGCAGCGCCTGGTACAGCGCCTGGACGTCCTCATGATAGCCGTTCGGGGTACGCCAGCTCAGCCGCTGTACGTGCCACCCGTAAGCCTCGTAGCGGGCGGCGACGTCCTCGGACTTGGCGATGTGCGTGTCGTCCTCGATCGAGATGTAGTTGTCGTCGTAGAGGACGATGAGGTTGCCCAGCCGGTGGTGCCCAGCCAGCGAGGACACCTCGTGGCTGATGCCTTCCTCGATGTCGCCGTCGGAGACGAACGCGTAGACGTGATGGTCGAACGGGCTGCGGCCGGGCTCGGCGTCCGGGTCGTACAGGCCGCGCTCGCGGCGCGCGGCCATGGCCATGCCGACCGCGTTGCCGAGGCCCTGCCCCAGCGGGCCGGTGGTGGTCTCGACGCCCGGCGTCAGGCCGTGCTCCGGGTGCCCGGGAGTGATGCTGCCCCAGGTGCGGTAGGCCTTCAGGTCATCCAGGGTCACTCCGTACCCGGACAGGTACAGCTGGATGTACAGGGTAAGGCTGGAGTGCCCGCACGACAGCACGAAGCGGTCGCGGCCCGGCCAGTGCGGATCCGCCGGGTCGTGCCTGAGCACGCGCTGGAAAAGCAGGTAGGCCGCCGGGGCCAGGCTCATCGCCGTGCCCGGGTGGCCGGAGCCTGCTTTTTGCACCGAATCGGCCGCCAGAACCCTGATGAGATCGACGGCGCGCTCGTCGGTCGCCGTCCAGTCGAGCTGGGACTGAATGCTCACGACAGGAGCCTATCGGTCCAGCGGTTCCGGCTGTCGGTAGGGTGCGGCCGCCGCCGGCTCCGGTGACGGCCCCATCAGCGGGCCCCGGTCGCGCATGAACAAGAACAGCCGCAGCACGGCGATCCAGACCAGAACCGACCCGGTCACGTGGACCCAGACCAGTCCGGCCGGCAGGTGGGTGAAGTACTGGATGTAGCCGATGACGCCCTGGAGGCCCAGCGCCGCGATCATGACCCAGCTGGCCCGCTGCGCCCGGGGCGGAGCGCCGGACATCCGCAGCCCGAGCACGAGCGCGACGGCGAGGCCGGCCAACAGCCAGCCGATGTCGGCGTGCAGCTGGGTGACCCCTTCGAGGGGCAGTTTGTACCGCGGCGTGTCCGCGTGGCCGGCCAGCGGGCCGGTGCCGGTCACCACCGTGCCCGCGGCGAGCATCAGGCTGGTGACGGCCACCAGGGCCGCGGACAGCACCCACAGGTCGCCCCGGACCACCGTCTTCGGCGGGCCGGTGCCTTCGGTACACCTCACGTGCAGCACGACCGCGGCGGCCACGATCGACGCGGATACCAGGAAGTGCACCGAGACCGTGGCCGGGTTTAGGTGGGTCAGCACCACGATCCCGCCGATCGCTGCCTGCGCGATCACCCCGGCCGGCTGGATCGCCGCCAGCCAGACCAGGTCACGCCGCCTGGTCCCCTGGGGCCGGAAGCGCCAGGCCGCGATGAAGACGATGACGGTGATGATGACCAGCGGGAAGTTGAGCAGCCGGTTGCCGAACTCGATCCACGTGTTGAACAGCGTCTGCCCGGCGTTCTTGCTGGCCACGATGTCCGCCGCGCTGCACCGGGGCCAGTCGGGACAGCCGAGGCCGGACGAGCTGAGCCTGACCGCCGCGCCGGTGGACATGATCGCGGTATCGGCGACGACCCCGGCCAGCGCGATCCGCCGCATCGACTGCGCCGTCGGCGCCAGCACGGGGCGGGCCAACCTGGCGACCCAGGTGGGGAGGAGATCGGCGGGCACGCCCTTATGGTAGAGCGCCGCCTGCGGCCCCCGCGCAGGCGATCATCACACAGCCGATCGCGAGCCACTCCACGACGCTCAGATGCTGACCGAGCAGGGCCAGCCCGATCAGAGCCGCGACCGCGGGTTCCAGGCTCATCCAGACGCCGAACAGGCGCATCGGCATCCGCCGCAGGGCCTCGAGCTCCAGCCGATAGGGGATCACCGACGAGAGGATGCCGATCGCCGCCCCGGTGGCCAGCACGGCGGGCCGGAACATCGCGCCGCCCCCGGCGATAACGGCGGGCGGCGTGACCAGAATCCCCGCGACCACCATCGCGATGGCCAGGCCCGCCGAGCCGGGGAAGCGCCGCCCGGTCGCCGAGCTGAGCACGATGTACGCCGCCCAGCAGGTCCCGGCCACCGCCGCGAACAGCACGCCGGTCAGGTCCAGGTGCCCGTGCCCGCCCTGGGTCAGCAGCACCACCCCGGCCGCCGCCAGCACCACCCAGCCGACGTCCCTGACGTGCCGTGACCCGGCCACCGCGACGGCCAGCGGGCCGAGGAACTCGATGGTGACCGCCACACCCAGAGGAATCCTGGAAAATGCCTGGTAAATCGAGAAGTTCATGATCAACAGCGCGATACCGAACGACACGGCGATCCAGCCGTCGGACCAGGCTCTTCGCTTCACCAGGTCACCGGACGCCCGGGCGAGCCCCCGCCCGGCAATGGCGGCCATCGCCACCGCCGACGTCCACAGCCGCAGCCCGGTCACCGCCGCGGGAGGAATCTCGGAGAACAGCCGGGCGGCGATGCCCGCCCCGGCCTGCACCGAGACGATCCCGGACAGCACCATCGCCGCGGGTAGCGCCATCCGGGACCGGCCCCGCCCGGTCCCAGCGCGCGGCCCGCTCGTCAGGCGGTCCCGTCCCACCACTCGAGCACCCGCAGCGCACGGAGAGTGTTCCACCGGCTCGGCGTGCCCACACCGCCCTCGAGATCGAAGTAGACGCGGCCCGGATGGATGCACTCGAGCAGCCACCGGCCGTCTGGCTGCTGCTTGGATTGCACGACCGCGACCGCCTCCGCCATCCGGGGATCTGGGTCCGCCCCCGACCGCCGGAAGTAGTCGAGCGCACGCAGCACGTCATAGTGCCAGTAATAAGGGAACGCGAAGTCGAGATACCCAGGCTGGGCGACGGCTCCCGTGCTCTTGCGGCGGAACAGGCCGCGCTCGAGCAGGTACTCCTCACCGTTGCGGCGGGCCGTCCGTACCTCCGCCGACCCGCCGGTTGCGCTCTCGAACTCGAGCAGGCCGTCCAGCACGTTGATCGTGGTGTCGAAGGAGGACCGCACCGATCCGTTCTCCGCCTCGCAGTTCCAGCCGCCGTCAGCGAGCCGCTCGAGGAGGATCCGCTCGACGATCGCCCCGACCTCCGCCCCGAAGTACGCCCCGGTATCGATGGTCCGGCCGTTGATGCAGGGCTCGACCTCCCCATCGAAGTACCGCTGCCCGGCGTGCTCCCAGCGCCCGTTCTCCGCGACCAGCCCGATCGCCCGGCGGGCGGACTGCGACGCCGGGTCGAGCCCGAGGAGCTGCAGAGTCTGCAGCGTGTGCATCGTGGCCGTCCAGGGCTGCCCCGGTCCACCCCCGGTGTAGGACGCCGGGAAGCACGCGCCGCCGTCCCAGAGCCCGCCGGGATCCTCGAGCGCTAGGAGGCGCGCGCCCCAGCCGTCGTGCTCCACCCGGGCTCGCTCGGCCGCCACGTCCCCGGCCGGCGCGTTCACCAGATCCCGCAGCACCTGCCAGCGAAGGCCGGGGTCACCTTCGAGCAGCCAGCCGATCACGTTCACGACCGCAGGCTACCGTCGCTGGCGGCCGGTCCGGCCCGGCGGATGCGCCATAACGTGAGCGCCGGCGCCGGCACCTGGCACCGACGGGTTGCCACCCGCCTCCCGCGCCAGCGAGATGCGCGCCATGGCATCCCCGATCCGATTCGAACGGATGACCTGCTGCTCCGGAAGCAGCCGCGCTGTCCAACTGCGCCACGGGGACGTGAGTGGGCAGGGAGAGAATCGAACTCCCAATGTCCGAGGACGAGTGCTTTACGGGCACCGGGGCACACCACCTGCCCGACCTGCCCTTGGGGTGGCCTGACGTGCTCCCAGGAGGACTCGAACCTCCACCGCCAACTTCGTAGGCTGGCATGATCTCCGTTTCACCATAGGAGCCTGAGTACCCGCACCTGGAGCTGAACCAGGGGCCTTGGCTCTCGCGGAAGGATTCGAACCTTCACACTTCGGATTAACAGTCCGCTGCCCTGCCATTAGGCCACGCGAGATTGGCAGAGAGGGCGCAGGCGGGATTCGAACACGCGGGCAGGGTTTGAACCTGCGCGTCTTCTGCTTATAAGGCAGCTGCCGTAACCTGCTTGGCCACCGCCCCGCAGTAGCGAGAGTCAGCATCGAACTGACGACCTCCCGATCATGAGTCAGGCGCTCTGAGCCAACTGAGCTATCTCGTCATGGTTGGCCACCTGGGAGTCGAACCCAGCGGCTACTTGCTTATCAGGCAAGCCTCTTCACCGGTTGAGTAGCGGCCAGTGGAAGCGGAGAGGGCGAGAATTGAACTCGCAAGGCCGAAGCTCAGCTGTTTTCGAAACAGGTCCCGTCACCAATCGGGTTGCCTCTCCAGACGCGGATGGTGGACGGATCGAACGCCCGCGGGCCGTGACGACCCGACCTCCGGTTTCCAACCGGGCACCTTGCCACTCGGTCAACCATCCATATGAGGAAGGCGGGCGACTTGAACGTCATGGATTAACCGCGCATCGCTTAGCGGCGAGCCCGGCGCGCCTGTCCGGTTCACCTTCCGTAGCGCCCCCCGGACTCGAACCGGGATCCACGCGGTCTGAACGCGCTGGCTCTGCCAATTGGCCTAGAGCGCCTCAAGAGTGACCGACCGGATTCGAACCGGCGCTGGCACCTTGGCGGGGTGCCGTGCTAACCGCTGACACTACGGTCACATGGAGCGG
>Ga0208324_1000695_pt1 | contig 14306 bp, 13 predicted proteins | sample Sb_taG_2_FD_187707 | JGI IMG/M metagenome (GOLD analysis project Ga0208324, IMG submission 187707) | Peat soil microbial communities from Weissenstadt, Germany - Sb_50d_5_LS metaG (SPAdes) (version 2) | ecosystem: Environmental > Terrestrial > Soil > Wetlands > Peat | place: Germany... | reverse complement strand
ATCCGGCTGCAGAACGCGTTCGTATCGGAGAAGGAGATCCGCGACATCGTCGCGCACTGCAAGAAGCAGGCCGAGCCGACCTACCGGGAGGACGTCGCGGCCGCGCCGGAACGCTCCCGGGAGGTCGACTCCGACATCGGCGACGACCTGGACCTGCTCGTCCAGGCGGCGGAGCTGGTGATCTCCACGCAGTTCGGGTCGACGTCCATGCTGCAGCGCAAGCTGCGGGTCGGCTTCGCCAAGGCCGGCCGGCTGATGGATCTGCTCGAGAGCCGGAACATCGTCGGCCCGAGCGAGGGCTCCAAGGCGCGCGACGTGCTGGTCCGGCCGGACGACCTGGAAGAGACGATCACGTCGCTGCGCGGCGGATAAAGCCCGGCCACCTTGGTGGTACCGGACCCGCGCCCGGCGCTGTCTACACTTGGTGATGACCCCCGCACTCGGGGAGTACTCTAAACGCGACTCACACTCGGTGGAGGCGTCGTGAGCATCGGCGAAACCTTGGCGGACGCGCGCCGTCAGGCCGGTCTCACCATCACCCAGGTCAGCCGGGAAACCCGGATCAGGGAATCGATCATCCGGGACATCGAGCAGGGCGACTTCTCCGCGTGCGGTGGCGACTTCTACGCGCGCGGGCACATCCGCAGCATCGCGGGCGTCGTCGGCACCGACCCGGTCCCGCTGATCAGCGAGTACGACCGCGAGCACGGGCCGCTCGGGGCGATCAGGGCCGCCGACGTCTTCGAGCCGTCCACCCCGATCAAGATCCGCGAGCGGCGCTCGCCCAGCCTCAGCATGATCGTGGGTGTGGTGCTGCTCGCCATCATCGGGTTCGGCGCGTACCGGCTGGTGTCACATCACGGCAGGACCAACGCGGCCGCCACCGCCCCGACTCACCGGCCCACGGCCCGCGCGACACCCACTGTGCACCCCACGCCCTCGCCTAAGCGGACGGCCTCCGACGTGGTGATCCAGCTCACCGCCAACGAGGACTGCTGGGTGCTGCTGACCAGCGGCAGCAGCGGGTCGCAGATCTACATGGGCGTGGTCCCGGCGGGTTCCTCGATGACGTGGACCGAGAAGCAGGCGGTGAACGTCCGCTTGGGCAACCCGGGCGGAGTCGTCCTCACCGTGAACGGCAAGCGCCAGAATCCCAACAGCACCAACCCGGTGACGCTGACCTTCAGTCCGGGAACTACCACACAATCCCCTGGGTAGGCTCTCGGTGTGCCTTCACGTTCCTCCTCCGTCCCTGCTAAGCCAGTACCTCGCACGGTCAGCCTGGTCACGCTCGGCTGCGCGCGCAACGAGGTTGATTCAGAAGAGCTCGCGGCGCGGCTGACCGCGGCGGGCTGGGAGCTGACCTCAGACGGCGACGCCAGCGTCGTCCTGGTGAACACCTGCGGCTTCATCCAGGCGGCCAAGCAGGAGTCTATCGGCGAACTGCTCTCGGCCGCCGAGTCGGGCGCCAAGGTCGCCGCCGTCGGCTGCCTGGCCGAGCGCTACGGCGCCGAACTGGCCGACGAACTGCCCGAGGCGCAGGTGCTCGGCTTCGACGACTACGCTGAGATCGGCGCCCGGCTGGACGACGTGCTGGCCGGCCGCAAGCGCCCCGCGCACACGGCCAGGGACCGCCGCACGCTGCTCCCCATCACCCCCGCCGACCGCCAGTCCGCGCCCGCAGAGACCTCACAGCCTGCAGTATCATCGTCGACCGTAGTCGACCTATCAAACCCGGCCGCGCCCTGGACTGGTCCCGGCGGGGGCGTGTTCCGGCGCCGGCTGTCCGGTGGCGTAGTCGCCCCGCTGAAGATCGCGTCTGGCTGCGACCGGCGGTGCTCGTTCTGCGCGATCCCGTCCTTCCGTGGCGCGTTCGTCTCGCGCCGGCCGCCCGAGATCCTGGCCGAGGCTCGCTGGCTGGCCGGCCAGGGTGTCCGCGAGCTGGTGCTGGTCAGTGAGAACTCCACCTCCTACGGCAAGGACCTGGGCAACCTGCGGCTGCTCGAGGAGGTGCTGCCCGACCTGGCCGCCACCGAGGGGATCGAGCGGGTCAGGATCAGCTACCTGCAGCCCGCCGAGCTGCGGCCGGGGCTTATCGAAGTGATCGCGTCCACGCCGGGTATGGCTCCCTATTTCGACCTGTCGTTCCAGCACGCCAGCGGCCGGGTGCTGCGGGCCATGCGGCGGTTCGGCGACCGGGAGCGGTTCGGTGCCCTGGTTGACCAGATCAGGGAGCAGAGCCCGCAGGCTGGGATCCGGTCCAACTTCATCGTGGGCTTCCCCGGTGAGACCCCCGACGACCTGCGAGAACTTGAGCTCTTCCTAAGCCACGTCGGCCTCGACGCGATCGGTATCTTCGGCTACTCCGACGAGGACGGCACCGAGGCGGCGTCGCTGCCCGGTCACCTGGACGAGGCGGAGATCGCCCGCCGGGTCGAGGAGTTCGCCAGCCTGGCCGACGAGCTGATGACCCAGCGGGCCGAGAGCAGGCTCGGCGAAACCCTGGACGTGCTGATCGAGGAAGAGGCCGACGACGGCCCGCCCGGGGCTTTCCTGGGCCGGGCCGCCCATCAGGCTCCCGAGGTCGACGGGGTGACGACGGTCAGGACTCCGGTCCCGGCCCGTCAGCTCGCGCCCGGAGACATGGTCCGCGCCGTGGTGACCGGCTGTGAGGGAGTCGACCTGATCGCGGACGTGCAGCCGCAGTGACCGGCGAGGCCGGGCTGGTGAATGTGGCGAACGTCCTCACGATGGTTCGCATCATCCTCATCCCGGTGTTCGTCGGCTGCCTGCTCGCGGGCGGAACGGCCTGGCGGCTCGCTGCGCTCGCCACGTTCTGCGTCGCGTCGCTGACCGACCTGCTGGACGGGCGGCTGGCTCGCAGCCGCGGTCTGGTGACCGATTTCGGCAAGATCGCCGACCCGGTGGCCGACAAGGCGCTGACCGGGGCGGCGCTGATCTGCCTGTCCGCGCTCGGTGAACTGCCCTGGTGGGTCACTGGCGTGATCATGTTCCGGGAGATCGGGGTGACCGTGCTGCGGTTCTGGGTGATCCGCCGGGGCGTGATCGCGGCCAGCCGCGGCGGTAAGGCGAAGACCCTCCTGCAGGTCGTCGCGATCTGCCTGTACGTGCTGCCGGCCACGCTGAGTCCGCCGGGGATCGTGCGTGCCCTCTTCATGGCGGCGGCGGTTGTGGTTACGTTGGTGACCGGCATCGACTATGTGCTTCAGGCGATGCGGCTCCATCGTTCAGAACCGGCGGCCGGCCGATAAGGGGTAGGGGAGGCATGAAGGTGGTCTTGGGGTCGGAGTCACCGGAGTCACCGGGGTCATCGGCGGGCGAGGCGGCGCGCGATCTGGCGAGCCAGGTCCTGGACCGGCTGCGGGCCGGCGGCCAGACCGTCGCCGTGGCGGAGTCGCTGACCGGCGGGCTCGTCGCCGCTGCGCTCACCGACGTGCCCGGGTCGTCCGCGGCCTTTCGCGGCGGGATAATCGCCTACGCCACCGAACTGAAGGCCCAACTGCTCGGCGTCGACGAGCTGATGCTCCGCCGGCACGGCGCGGTCTACCCGCCGGTCGCCGCGGCGATGGCGCGGGGCGTCCGGGCCCGGCTGGGCGCGACCTACGGGGTGGCGACGACGGGCGTCGCCGGGCCTGAGCCCTCTGACGGTCAGCCGGTGGGCACCGCGCACATTGCGGTGAGCGTCGCCGACGACACCGTGGTCCGCACGATCGCGCTGACCGGGGACAGGCACGAGATACGTAGACTGACCGTGGAGCACGCCCTCGGACTCCTGCTCGGCAGGCTGCGGGAAGAGAGTTAGTGATTACAGCGTTACGTTAGGAGCGAACACGCACAGGCATGATCTCGCGGACTTACGGTGAGTGCAGGTACGGTGGAGGTGTGGCGGTTACGACTTCGGGAAGCTCGGGAAGGGAGTGCGGCTATGGTTCTGCTTCGTCAGCTGCTAGGTGACGTCCTACGTCGGCTGCGCCTGCGTCAGGGTCGCACCCTGCGCGAGGTCTCGGCCTCGGCGCGCGTTTCCCTCGGTTACCTGTCAGAGGTCGAGCGCGGGCAAAAGGAAGCCTCGTCCGAACTGCTCGCCGCCATCTGCGGCGCGCTCAACACGCCGCTTTCCCAGGTGTTCCGCGAGGTATCCGACAACTTCGCCTTGGCTGAGCTGCAGAACGAGCCGATCCTCGGCATTCCCAGGGAGCCCGGCCTGCGGGTCCCCGCGGAGGCCAGCGCCGGCCGGAACGGCACCGCCCTGACCGGCGAGCATGGCTTCGTCCCGATCAGCACCCTGGCTCCGGATGAAGAAACCTCGCTGGAGTTCGCGGACGACCAGCCTGGCTTCGGTCCGCCTTCCGGGCACGTGCACGACGTCACCGACATGGTGTCGGTCTGAGGGAGCCCGTCCGCGCTGCTACGCTCGCGCGCTAGACCCAGGCGCTCGGGTTCTCCGTCAGATGCCGGACCATGTCGGGCAGGTTCCTTGACACGATGTCGGCCAGCGTGACCTGCTCGAGCACGGCCCGCTCGTTGGCCCGCAGCGCGATCCACACCTGCTGCAGGGGTTCGGCCACGCCCGGGTAGGTGACGTTCTCCGGGCGCTCGCCCCGGACGCCGAGCAACTGGCCGTCGATGGCCCTGATGATGTCGGCCAGCGAGATCTCCGCCGCCGGCCGCGCCAGCCAGAAGCCGCCGTCGGGTCCGCGCTGGCTGCGGACGAGCCCGGCCCGCCTGAGCTGGGTCAGGATCGTCTCGAGGAATTTGCCCGGTATCTGCTGCGCACGGGCAAGCTGATCGGCCGTGACGTGTCCACTGCTGGCCGCGGCGAGCTCGATCGCGGCGCGCAGCGCGTAGTCGGCCCGGGCTGACAGTCGCATCACGCCATTATGCACGTTCCCTACCGCCTTTCTAGCATTGGCGGGCGGCCCGCCCGCGGTGGCCAGGCTCTGTTAGCCTCGCTAGCGACGTTAATGAGCGGGCCTGGGGGAGCATGTCCACGCCAGAAAAAGAAAAGACGAGTCAGCCGCCTCGGCCGTCGCCGTGGCCGACACCGAGACCGACACCGGGACCGGCGCTGATGTCGCCGCCGGGACCGGCGCCGTGCTCGCAGGCCGGATGCTGGGCGCCAGGTTCCATGCCAGCAAGCCGTCAGGCGAGGCCGAGGAGCTCGGCGGCGGCCTGGGCGCTGGCCCGGGACGCGCCGTAGGTGGCCAGGTAGGAGGTCCCTGCCGGCGGACGCCAGAGGGGCAGGCCCATCTCCACCAGGACCAGATCGGGGCGCGCCACCAGCAGGGCCTTGACCAGGGACCGCGTGTTCTGGTCCCGGTGCGCGTCGCGCACCACCGCCACCAGCGAGCGCCCGGCCGCGGCCGCCAGGATCGCCGGGGCGTCCTTGGGCACCTCCCCGTTACCTAGGACGTGGACCCGGCGGACGCTTCCGGGCGGTGCCCACGGGCCCAGCCCCCACCCGAACCGTCCCGCGGCGATGTTCTCCCGCGGCTCGACCTCGATGATCACCGGGTGGCGGAGCGTCCGCTGCGGCCCCGAGACGCGCGCCGCGCGCCGGGCCGCGGCCAGCCCGATCCTGGCCCGGTCCGCGGGCCCGCGGACCGCGCCGTCATCCGGGACGCCGTCGCCGTCCGGGTCCCGCCGGGTGCGCGCCAGGCCCCCGCGCAAGCGCGCGACCCGGTCGGCGGCCTCTTCCAGCCGTGCCCCGTCGAGCGCACCGTCGCGCACCGCGGCGACCAGCGCCTGCCGGACCGCGAGGTATTCGTCCTCGGTGCCGTCCCGGCCCAGGCACAGCAGGTCGGTGCCTGCCGCCACGGCCAGCACCGCCGCCCGGGGAATGCCGAACATGTCCCTGGTCGCCCGCATTTCCAGCGCGTCGGAGACGATCACCCCGGTGAAGCCGAGTTCGCCGCGCAGCAGCCCGGTGAGCGCGGCGCCGGACACGGTGGCGGGCAGGTCGCCGGTGAGTTCGGGCACCCGCAGGTGGCTGGGCATGATGGCGAGGGTGCCGGCCCTGATCGCGGCCTCGAACGGAGGCAGGTCGCGCAGCCGCAGGTCGTCCAGGCCACCTTCGATGGTGGCGATGGCCTCGTGGGTGTCGGTGCCGGTGCGGCCGTGCCCGGGGAAGTGCTTGGTGCACGCGGCCACGCCCGCGCCCTGCAGGCCGGCCACCGCGGCGGCGGTGTGCCGGGATACCAGGCCGGTGTCCGCGCCGAAGGACCGGGTGCCGACGGCGGGGCTGTCCGCCGAGCCGAGCACGTCGGCGCAGGGCGCGAGGTCGAAGTTGATCCCCAGGGCGGCCAGGTCGGCGCCGATCGCCTGGTACACCGACCTGGTCAGGCCGGTGTCGTCGACCGCGCCGAGCGCGGCGTTGCCCGGGTAGGGGCTGCCGTCGGAGTACGCGACCCGGGTGACGTCGCCGCCCTCCTCGTCGATCGCGATCACCGGGTCGGCGCCGGCCGACGCCGCGCGCAGCCCCGCGGTCAGCGCATGCACCTGGTCCGGAGCCGAGATGTTCTGGCCGAAGAGCGTGACGCCGGCCATGCCACGGCCGAGCGCGTCGAGGATCCAGCGCGGGGCCGAGGCGCCGGGGAACGGCGGGATGAGGATGGCGTCGGCCAGCCGGGTCAGCGCGGGGTCGGCGGCCCTGACCGTCGTGTCCTGGCTCACCCCTTCACCGCCCCGGCGACCAGGCCGTTGACCATCCGGCGCTGGACGATGAGGAAGAAGACCATCACCGGGATGGTGAACAGGGTGGAGGCGGCCATGATGCCGCCCCAGTCCACCGATCCCCGGCCGTAGAAGTACTGGACGTAAATGGGCAGCGTGTACTTGGCCGTGTCGGTGCCCAGGAAGGTCAGCGCGAAGACGAACTCGTTCCAGGCGAAGATGAACGCGAACACGCTGGTCGCCACCAGTCCCGGCGCGGTCAGCGGCAGCAGGATCCGCCAGAAGACCCGCAGCGGCCCGGCGCCGTCGATGGCGGCGGCCTCTTCCATCTCGCGCGGCACCGTCGCCACGAAGTTGCGCAGCATCCAGATCGTGACCGGCAGCGCGAACGCGGTGTACACCAGTATCAGCCCGACCAGGCTGTCCAGCAGGTTGAGCCGGCGGAAGTCGAGGAACAGCGCGATCACCAGCGCCTGCTGCGGCAGCATCTGCACGATCAGCAGCATGATCAGGTACGAGGTGCGGAACCTGAACCGGAACCTGGCCAGCGCGATCGCGGCCAGCATGGCGATCACCGACGCGACCGCGACCGCGACCACGGTGACGAACAGGCTGTTCCTCAGGAAGTTCCAGTACGGGATGCCGATGACGCTGCCGTCGATGACCGTGCGGAAGTTTGCCAGGGTGGGATGGGCGGGCAGCGGGTGCGGGGTCAGCGAGTAGATCTCGGTGGCCGGCTTGAACGCCGTGGACACCATCCAGAAGATCGGGAACAGGGTCACCAGCGCGACCAGCAGCCCGAGGCCGTTCAGCCCGGCGCGGCGCATCCGCCGGGACCTGATCCCCCTAGCCCTGGCCCATGGCATGCTGGTCAATTGATCGCCCCCTGTTTGACGGATGCCCGGACGTAGCCGACGGTGATGATGAGCAGGACCACCGTGAGAATGAACGCGAGCGCGGACGCCGCGCCGTAGCTGGGCGGCAGCGAGAAAGCCCGGTCGTAGGCGTAGATGCCCAGGTTGTACTCGTCCCGGTTGCCGAGCTCGCCGATGACGATGTACACCTGCGTGAACACGCCGAAGTCCCAGATGACCGAGAGCAGCAGCAGCACCAGGAAGATCGGCTTGAGCAGCGGGTAGGTGACCCGCCAGAAGATCCGCCACGGGCCGGCGCCGTCGACGAGGGCGGACTCGTGCAGCTCGGCGGGCACGGTCTTGAGCCCGGCCAGCACGGTGACGGCGATGAACGGGAAACCCTGCCACAGCAGGAGCACGGTGAGCAGCGTGTAAGCGGGCAGCGCGGAGTTGGTCCAGCTGAAGCTGGCCCAGTGCGCGCCGCCGCCCAGCCAGTGCGGCAGCCTGCTCAGCGTCCAGTCCACCACCCCGCCGTCGGGGTCGGCCAGCCAGACGAAGATGACGCTGGCCGACACCGCGGGCGTGGCCCAGGCCAGCAGCGCGGCACCGGATACGAAGGTCGCCATCCGGCGGCCGAGCCGGTTGAGCAGCAACCCGACCAGCGTCCCGGTCAGAAGCGTCAGCGGGACCACCACCGCGGCGAAGATCAGGCTGATCCGCAGCGATAGCCAGAACTCGGGGTCGGACAAGATCGCCGTGTAGTTGCCCGCGCCGATCCAGTCGGTACCCGCGGCGCCCGTCACCTGGGGCAGTCCGTAGTTCTGAAACGAGAAGAGCCCGATCTGGATGGCGGGCCAGAGCACCAGTGCGCCGATCGCGACCACCGATGGCAGCACCAGGACGTAGGGCGCCAGGTGGCGGCGGCGGATCAGCGCGGCGGCGCGCTCCCGCGCGGTGTACTGCCTGCCGGGCCCCGGCCTGCCGGGTAGATGACGGCCCGCGAGACGACGGCCTGCCCGGAGGCCAGCCGGGGATCCCCCCGGCTGGCCGGGAACGGTTTTCACCATCGGGAGATTAGCCCGCTAGCTCTCGCTGCCGGTGTTGAGGACGTTCTGCAGCTGGGTGTTGGCCTTGCTGACCGTTGCGGCAAACGGGGCACCGTTCATCAAGGACTTGATCATGGTCGGGATAACGTAGTCGGTCGAGTCCGCGGTGGCCCAGTTCTTGGCGTTCAGCGGTGAGATCTGGGTGTCCGAGGCCGCCTTCGCGAAGCCGGACATGAGCTGGCTGCTGGAGTAGGCGCCGCCGGTCAGCGCGGAGGTGTAGGGCGGGAAGAAGCCCTGCAGGTTGGCGAACGACGTGGCGTTAGAGGTGCTGTCCATGACCTGGATCAGGTCCCAGGCCGCCGTCTTGTACTTGCTGGTCGCCCAGATGCCCAGGTCGGAGCCGCCGGCGAAGGCCGGAGCCGGGTTCGGGCCGTTCTCGCTCGGGATGGGGAACGAGGCCCATTGCGACTTGCCCACCGCGTTGGCGGGGAAGTTGGCCGAGGCCCACGGGCCGTCGATGTACATGTCGAGCTTGCCGAGCGCGAAGTCCTCGTTGGCGCCGCCCGAGGTCGCCCCGATGTTGCCGAGCTCGGTCTGGCCGACGTACTTGGCGGGGGAGAGGTGATAGGTGTTGTAGAGGTCGACGTAGAACTTGATGCCGGCCTCGGCCGCGGGCGAGGTCAGCGTGGCGGTCCACTTCCCGTTGCTTTCGGTGGCGATCTGGCCTCCGGCGCCCCAGATGAAGCTGGCGATGGCGTCCGTGTCGTTGCTCGGCGCGCCGATGCCGTAGGTGCCCGGGTTCTTGGCCATCAGCTTCTGCGCGTCGGTGACGAGCTGGGGCCAGGTGGCCGGCGGGCTGGTGATGCCTGCCGCCTTGAACTGGTCGGTGCGATACCAGATGCCGCGCACCCCGCCGAACCACGGGACCCCGTAGACGCTTCCGTTCTGGGTGTCGTTGGCGAGCATGCCGGATACCACGTCAGACTTGGCCGACCAGGCGTTCACGAAGCTGGAGATGTTGGCGAGCGCGCCGAGCGAAGCCTCGGTGGGCGTCTCGGTGTTGCCGAGTTCGGTGATGTCGGGCGCGTTCTTGCCGCTGGCCAGGGCATTGGTCCAGTCGGCGGTCGCGTTGGTCCACGGGATCCACTTGACGGTGACCTGGGTCTTGGCGTAGGCCGGGTAGTCCTTGTGGAACTGCGCGACCACGCCGTTCATCCAGGTCACCTCCGACGGCACGGACGCTCCCATCCGCCATACTGTGAGCTGCGCGGGCGCCGAAGAAGAGGAGGTTGTCCCGGTCGTTGACGAGCCGCTCGAGCTGCAGCCCGCGATCGCGAGTGCCGCCGCCGCGCCGAGCGCGGCGAGCGCCGCTGGTGTTTTCCTGAGTCCCACTGCTGGCACTCCTTTCCGGGTGGTGAACTCGGTGCTGAAAAACTTACGAAGTACCGTACAGAGAAACTAACCGGAAACTTTCCTATAAGATAGCCCCTGTTGCCGGATCGAGACCTTACAGGGCCGTTGACTTGAAGGGACCGCGATGCAGCCTCACCGGGAGGGGACACGGGTTCACCCGGATGCGCAGGCTCACCTGGAGCCCCGGGCGCAAAGCGCAAGCCGGGGAATACGGGTCCGCCCGGGCACGCCCAGCCTGTTGCGTGAGCTGAACGACCGGGCCGCGCTCGATCTCCTGCTCGGCGGCGAGATGCTCACCAGGTCCCAGATCAGCGAGTACACCGGGGTGTCCAAGGTCACGGTGTCGCAGATGCTGACCAGGCTGGAGGAGCGCGGCCTGGTGGCGATCGCGGGTGAGCAGGCCGGGGGCCGCGGCCCGAACGCCGCGTTGTACTCGGTCGTGCCGTCCAGCGCCTACGTGGCCGGCCTTTACGTTGAGTCCGACCTGGTCAGCGCCGCGGTGGCCGACGTCACCGGCCGCCGGGTGGCCGAGGTGAGCGGTAACCCGAACGGGGCCGACGACCCGGTGGAGCTGGTCCGCGGCACCGTCGAGCGAGCCTGCGCGAGCGCCGGGATCGAGGTCAGGCGGCTGAGCGCGCTGGTGATCGGCAGCCCTGGCGTGGTCGACCCCCGGACCGGTGACCCGAGGCTGGCGGTGAACCTGCCCGCGTGGCACGAGGGCGCGCTTGACGCGCTCAAGAGCGCCTGGCACAAGCCGGTCGTGATCGAGAACGACGTGAACCTGGCCGCGATGGCCGAACGTGCCGACGGCGCGGCCGCCGGCGCCGACGATTTCGTCCTCGTCTGGCTGGGCGTGGGTCTCGGCCTGGCCACCATCCTGGGCGGCCAGCTGCACCGGGGCACGGCCGGGGCGGCGGGCGAGATCGGCTACCTGCCCGTGCACGGTGCCCCGCTGCACACCGACATCCGGCATCCGGCCAGTGGCGGCTTCCAGTCGCTGGCCGGCGGCAGCGCGGTGCGCGAGCTCGCGGCCAGGTACGGATTCGCCGCGCAGACGCCGGCCGAGGCGGTCCAGGCCGCCCTGGCCGGCGCCAACCGGGCCGGCGCCAACCGGGCCGGCGGCGTCGGCGGGGCCGAAGAGACCGGCGGGGCCGAAGAGACCGGCGGGGCCGAAGAGACCGGCGGGGCCGAAGCGTTCCTCAACGAACTCGCGCACCGGGTGGCGGTCGGGGTCGCGTCCGTCTGCGTCGTGCTCGACCCGGGGCTGGTGGTGCTGGGCGGAGAGGTGGGCCGGGCCGGCGGCACCGCCCTGGCGGACCGGGTCGCCGCCGCGGTGGCCAGCATCTGGCCGTCCCGCCCGCGTGTGGTGCCGACCGGAGTGCCGGGCGAGCCGGTGCTGCGCGGCGCGATGCTGGCGGCCCTGGCCCAGGCCAGGGCGGGCTTGCTGGCCTCGGTGGCCGACCCTCAGTAATCTCAATTCCCAATGAGGTTTTCTCAGCGACTTTTCAGCCGATTATCTTGTGCTCGAATTGCACGAGCACGAGCACTGATTTTGCGATGTCGCCGATCGTGGTCGGGCTGACCATGACTCGCTGCAGGACGCGCCACCGCTGGGACATCAGGGCGAAGCCGCGTTCTCCCTGGTAGCGCAGGGACCGCAGGAGCGCGTTGCGGGTCTTCGTATCGATATCGAGTTCGCCGCGGCGCGGTTTCTTCACCGGGACGTGCACGCCCGCGCCGGCCCCTTCAAAACCGGAATCAGCCAGGATAGGCAGGTCCTTGAGGTAGGGCCGGGCCTCCGGCAGTACGAGCTCGCGGGCGGCGGTCAGGTCGTGGGTGCTGCCAGGCCGCACGTCGCTGACCCACAGCGGCACGCCGCCGGGGGCGGCCAGGGCCTGCACGTTCCCGGCGGGCTCGTGCGCCTTGCCGGAGTACCACTTGTCGATCTCCCTGCCCTTCCTGCTGGTCTTCTTGTCCGCGCAGCGGTCGGAGGAGATCAGCGTGCCGTCCAGGATCAGGTAGGGAAGCCCCTGCTCAACGGCCTTGTCCAGGGCCTCGCGCAGCGTGGGCGCCTTCGCGGCGAGCACCTCGACGGCCTCGTCCTTGTACCGGTACGCGGTGGCCTGGGAGATCTCGAAACCCTGGCCCAGCCGGCGGATGTCCGGGCGGTCCCGGAACCACGCCAGGGTGAACACCGCCTGCTTCCAGCAGGTCAGGGCACGCGTCCCGTCCCGGGTGCCGATCTCGCGGCGGTGAGCGGCCAGCAGGCCCGACACGAACGCCACCAGTGGCAGCGGGACGTCAAGGATGACACGATAGGACAGCACGCGGAGCCTCCGGAACCGGAAGGGATCTTGGTCGAGACCTCTTGTACCGGGGGCTCCGCGTTTCCCCGGGGATCTCGATACATGTCCGCGTGTCTGCCTGTATGACCCGTTACGCCAGGAACGCCGGGTTCACCCTTGCTGAGAAAACCTCAATACGAAGACCCATTGAGGGTCTTCCTTCTGAAAGAAAGCGTCATGCAAGCAACACAACCCAGGAGGCAGCCATGAGCGCCACTGAAGTACACAGCGCCGGCCGCGACGCGGCCGTCGGGAAGGTCGACATGCACCTCGAGGTCGAGATCATCCCCGTGTCCGACGTCGACCGATCCAAGGAGTTCTACCAGCGCCTGGGTTGGAGGCTCGACGACGACGTCGCCCCGCTTGACGGCCTTCGCATCGTCCAGTTCACCCCCCCGGGCTCCGGTGCCTCGGTCACGTTCGGCACGGCACTCACGACGGCGGCGCCCGGCTCGACCCAGGGGGGGCTGATCGTCTCCGACATCGAAGCGGCCCATGACGAACTCGCCGGCCGTGGCATCGACGCGAGCGAGATCTGGCACGGCCCGCCGTTTCCCCCCGAGGCTCGGCAGCCCGGTCCCGACCCCGAGCGCACCAGCTACGGGTCGTTCTTCTCCTTCAATGATCCCGACGGCAATACGTGGCTGGTCCAGGAGGTCACGACGCGGCTCCCCGGCCGGATCGCCGCTGACACGGCATACGCATCCACGGCGGACCTGGTAAGCGCGCTTCAGCGTGCCGAGGCCGCCCACGTCGAGCACCAGAAGCACACGGGGCGGTCGCACCTTTTTCACCGGTCAGACCAGGACGAGAACTGGCCCGCCTGGTACGCCGCCTACATGGTGGCGGAGCAGGCCGGGACGGACATGCCCACGTGACCGATTTCGGGTTCGCCCGAGGGTGTCTCGGGTGCAGCGACCGGGGCAACGAGGCCACAGGAACGGGTCCTCGGTAAGCAGCGGCTGACCCTAATGTCAGCGCGGGACCCGCGGCTGCGGGTCCCGCGCTGCGGATCGGCAGCTGCGGCCAATTCACGACAACTGGCCGCTCGCCCACGCACGGCAGGGCTCGAAGCCGCGGGTGATGCGCCGATCCTCCTCGCCGCAACGCGAACAGAGCGTGTCGCGCGCCCTCCCATTGTCACGGACGGTGACCTCCGACGGGGCCGGGCCGCACGACGACTACCTAACGCGAACGCCCAAGCGTCAGGCGAGGACATGACCGGAGGAACACCGCACTCACTGCACCATGCATGACTGATCGAGGCAACCGAAGGCAGTCACGGTCGCCGGAACCGCAATGTAACAGACCGATCACTGAATGGAGAGCTTCAATGTCATTTGTCAAAGTCGGAACTGAGAACAGCGCCGACATCGAGATCTACTACGAGGATCATGGCGCCGGCCAGCCCGTCGTGCTGATCCACGGCTACCCGCTCAGCGGCCGCGCCTGGGACAAGCAGGTCCCGGTCTTGCTGGAGGCCGGGCACCGGGTCATCACCTACGACCGGCGCGGGTTCGGCCAGTCCAGCCAGCCGGCATCCGGGTATGACTACGACACCTTCGCCGCCGACCTCAATACCCTGCTGGAACACCTGGACCTGCGCGACGCCGTGCTGGCCGGGCACTCGATGGGCACCGGAGAGGTCACCCGCTACCTAGGCCGCTACGGGTCGGCACGGGTGGCCAAGGGCGTGCTGGTCTCCCCGATCCCGCCGTACCTGCTGCAGGCCGGCGACAACCCCGACGGGGTGCCGCAAGGCCTGTTCGACGGGTTCGCCCAGGCCGCCCGCGCCGATACCCCGGCCTGGATGAAGGGATTCCTGGACACCTTCTACAACATCGACACCCTGCGCGGCACCCTGGTCAGCGACCAGGCCTGGCAGGCCAGCTGGAACCTGGCCGTCACCGCATCGGCCACCGCTGCGGTGGCCTGCATCGGCACCTGGACCACCGACT
>Ga0208324_1000687_pt1 | contig 14394 bp, 11 predicted proteins | sample Sb_taG_2_FD_187707 | JGI IMG/M metagenome (GOLD analysis project Ga0208324, IMG submission 187707) | Peat soil microbial communities from Weissenstadt, Germany - Sb_50d_5_LS metaG (SPAdes) (version 2) | ecosystem: Environmental > Terrestrial > Soil > Wetlands > Peat | place: Germany... | reverse complement strand
GCCCGCCGGTACGGGCGGGAGTTCCACCGGATCGGCCGGTTCGAGCCCACCAGCCAGGTGTGCTCCGCCTGCGGGGCCAAGGACGGCCCCAAGCCGCTGCACGTCCGCGTCTGGCAGTGCCAGGCGTGCGGGGTGTGGCTGGACCGGGATATCAACGCGGCGGTCAACGTCGCCAAGGCCGCCGGACTGGCGGTGACAGCCTGCCGAGCGCAGGTAAGACCAGGACCCACGGTCCCGGCGCAGCGCAGCGAAACAGGAACCCACCCGAAGCCACGCCGGGAAGCAGCGTGACAGGCGGGAATCTCCGCCCCTTCAGGGCGGAGTGGAAGTCAAGCTGGCAGCATGCCCGATAACTACCGTTCGCCCGGCTGGTTCACGCGCAACGTGTTCAACCAGCTGGTGGCCTTCCTCACCCGGCAAGGCATCAGCGTTCTCGGCTCGCGGGTCCTGGCCGTGAAGGGCCGGACCAGCGGACAGTGGCGGACCACGCCGGTGAACCTGCTCACCCACGATGGCCGCCGTTACCTCGTCGCACCCCGCGGCGAAACCCAGTGGGTGCGTAACCTGCGCGCCGTCGGCACCGGGGAGCTGCGGGTGGGCAGGCGCGCGGAGAGCTTCCGCGGCCGGGAGCTCGGCGACGAGGAGAAGGTACCGGTGCTCCGCGCCTACCTCAGGAGGTGGAAGGCGGAGGTCGGGATCTTCTTCGAGGGCACCGGGCCCGATTCAAGCGACGACCAGCTCCGGGCCATTGCCCCCAAACACCCGGCTTTCGAGGTGCTCCTGGTCAATTAGCTCCCGGGTGCAGGCGGTGGGCCAGGGCGGTATGGCGGCGGCCGGCGCCCCTGGTGCGGACGGCGGCGGCCAGGGCGCGGCGGGAGCCGGCCAGGACGACCAGCTTCTTGGCTCGGGTCACCCCGGTGTAGAGCAGGTTGCGCTGCAGCATCATCCACGAGCTGGTGGTGAGCGGGATGACCACCGCCGGGTACTCGCTGCCCTGGGAGCGGTGGATGGTGACCGCGTAGGCGTGCGCCAGCTCATCCAGCTCGTCGAAGCCGTAGTCCACCGATTCGTCCTCGTCGGTGCGTACGGTCAGCGTGTGCTCCTCCAGGGACATGCCGGTGACCACCCCCACCGTGCCGTTGAAGACGCCCGCCGCGCCCTTGTCGTAGTTGTTGCGCAGCTGGGTGACCTTGTCGCCGACCCGGAACACCCGGCCGCCGTACCGCCGCTCCGCCACGCCGTCGCGGAACGGGGTCAGGGCCTCCTGGAGCAGCAGGTTCAGGTTCCCCGCCCCGGCCGGGCCGCGGTGCATCGGGCACAGCACCTGCACGTCTCGGCGCGGGTCCAGCCCGAAGCGCGCCGGGATCCGCCGCGTCACGATGTCGGTCACCAGCCCGGCGGTCTGCTCGGTGTCCTCGCAGCCGAACCAGTAGAAGTCGCCGAACCCGTCCAGGACGGGCATGGAGCCCACGTTGATCCGGTGCGCGTTCACCACGATCCCGGACCGCTGCGCCTGCCGGAAGATCTTCGTCAGCCGCACCACCGGCAGCGACCCGGCGGCCAGCAGGTCCCGCAGCACCTCCCCGGCGCCCACCGAAGGCAGCTGGTCCACGTCCCCCACCAGCAGCAGGTGCGCCCCCGGTGCGACCGCCTTGACCAGCTTGTTGGCCAGGATCACGTCCACCATCGAGGTCTCGTCCACCACCACCAGGTCCGCGTCCAGGGGTTTGTCCGCGTCGAACGACGGCTCGCCGCCCGGGCGCAGCGCCAGCAGCCGGTGGATGGTGGCCGCCTCGTGCCCGGTCAGCTCGGCGAGCCGCTTGGCCGCCCGGCCGGTCGGCGCGGCCAGCACGATCCTGGCCCCCTTGGCCCGGGCCAGCGCCACCACCGAGCGCACCGTGAACGACTTCCCGCAGCCGGGCCCGCCGGTCAGCACCGCGACCCTGGCCGTCAGCGCGAGCCGGACCGCGTCGGCCTGCTCGGGCGCGAGCAGGGCGCCGGTCCGCCCGCGCAGCCACCCCAGCGCCTTGTCCCAGTCCACGGCCGCGAACGCGCTCAGCCGGTCGGCCCGCGCGGCCAGCAGGCGGAGCAGGGCTTGAGCCACGCTCCGTTCGGCCTGATAGAAGGGCGGCAGGTAGACGGCGGGGACCCGCGGTGGGGGCTGGGCCAAGGCAGACAGCGCCGCGGCCGGGACCGCCTCGCGCACCACCCCGTCGGCCGCGGCCAGCTCGTCCAGGCCCGGGGCGATCAGCTCGGACGGCACCTCCAGGATCTTCGCGGCGTCGGCGATCAGGTTGGGCGCGGGCAGGTAGCAGTGGCCGTCGTCGGCCGCCTCGGACAGCGTGTAGGCCAGGCCGGCCTTGATCCGCTCCGGGCTGTCCCGGGCGATGCCCACGGCGGCGGCGATCGTGTCCGCGGTCTTGAACCCGATGCCCCACACGTCGGCGGCCAGCCGGTACGGCTCGTGGCGGACGACGGAGACCGACGCGTCGCCGTATTTCTTGTAGATGCGCACCGCCAGCGACGTCGACACCCCGACGCCCTGCAGGAAGATCATCACCTCCTTGATCGCCTTCTGCTCGGCCCAGGCGGCGGCGATCATCGCGGTGCGCTTGGGCCCCAGCCCGTCGACCTCGATCAGCCGGCCGGGCTCGTGGTCGATGACGTGCATGATGTCCACGCCGAAATGCGCCACCATGCGCTCGGCCATCACCGGGCCGATGCCCTTGATCAGCCCCGAGCCCAGGTATTTCTGGATGCCCGCGGCCGTGGCGGGCAGCACGGTGGCATAGGAGTGCACCTCGAACTGCCGGCCGTACTTCGGGTGGCTGGACCAGCGGCCGCGCAGCCGCAGGAACTCCCCCACCTGCGCGCCGAGCAGCGGCCCAACCGCCGTGACCAGCTCCGCCCCGCGCTCGGGCGCGATCCGGGCGATCGTGTAGCCGGTCTCCGGGTTGGCGAACGTCACCCGCTCCAGGACCCCGTCCAATACCGCCCCGGCTCCCGGGCCCGCCACCGTCGCTGGCATAAAAGACAATCTTTCATCCGAACGCACGGTGGTGCGTGTCCTGGCACCGTGTCATCGGCAGCGATGAGGACAACCGCGCCCCGGAAGAACGATGGGCGCGGGCTCACGATCCTCATCGCTAAGCCGCTATCGCAATTTGCCCGATGGTCGCGCTCCGGTTCGCCAAACGGCGCCAGGAAGACAGAGGTCACCCTGTACAGGTGAGACGCTCCCGTCCCAAGAGCGCGAGGATGGGCCGATGGCCATGCGACATGACCCGCCGGATGCCACGCCGCCGGCAGGTGCGCCAGCCCCGGGGGGCGCGTCAGCCTCGCAGAGCTCGCCCGGTCCGCCGGGCCCCCCGGACCCCATGGCGATGCTGCGCAGCCGCGCCTACGTCATGTTGCTGGTGGTAGCGGCGATCCTCGGCGTGCCGATCTCCGCGGCCGCCTGGGGCTTCCTGGCTCTGGTCAGCTACCTGCAGAAGGAGCTGTTCACCCACCTGCCGCACGGGCTCGGCTACAGTACCGCGCCGGCCTGGTGGCCCCTGCCGATGCTGGTGATCGGCGGGGTGCTGGCCGCTCTGGCGATCCGGTACCTGCCGGGTAACGGCGGGGCGTCGCCGGCGCCGGGCTTCGGCGTGCATCCCCCGCCGACCCCGGTCCAGCTCCCCGGCGTCATCCTGGCGGCGCTGGCGTCGCTGGCCTTCGGCACCGTGATCGGCCCCGAGATGCCGCTCATCGCGCTCGGCAGCGGCCTGGCGGTGCTGGCCACCAAGGCGGCCCGGCGGCGCCCGGTGCCCCCTCAGGGGGTGACGGTGCTGGGCAGCGCCGGCGCCTTCGCAGCCATCAGCACCCTGCTGGGCTCGCCCCTCACCGGAGCGTTCCTGCTGATGGAGGCGTCCGGGCTGGGCGGGGCGACGATGGGCCTGGTGCTGGTGCCCGGGCTGCTGGCCTCCGGCGTCGGCGCGCTCATCTTCGTCGGCCTGGACAGCCTGACCGGGCTGGGCACGTTCTCGCTGGCCATCCCCAGCTTGCCGCCCTTCGGCCGACCCGACGTGGCCGAGTTCGGCTGGGCCATCGTGATCGGGCTGGCCGCCGCGCTGCTCGGCCCGGTCATCGAGTGGTTGTCGCTGTCGGTGCAGCGCTACGCCGAGAAGTGGGTCATGATCGTGCTCCCGCTGGCCGGCGTGGCCGTCGCGGTGCTCACGATCATCTACACGCAGGCGACCGGCAAGCCGTCATCGGACGTGCTGTTCTCCGGGCAGTCCGATATCGGGCCGCTTATCCAGCACGCCTCCAGCTATTCAGTGGGTACGCTGCTGCTGCTGCTGGTCTGCAAGACGCTCGCCTACGGCGTGTCGCGGGGCAGCTTCCGGGGCGGGCCCATCTTCCCGGCCCTGTTCATCGGCGCGGCCGGGGGAGTCGCGATGTCTCACCTGCCCGGGCTGCCGCTGGTGGCCGCCGTGGGCATGGGCATCGGCGCGATGACCGCGGCCGTGATGAAGCTGCCCCTGACCTCCGTCCTGCTCGCCAGCCTGCTCCTGCTTTCGGACGCGGTGAAGGTCATGCCGCTGGTGATCGTGGCGGTCGTCGTCGCCTACGTCGCGGTCGCCCACGTCGGGCCGCGCCTGACCGCGCGTCGGCCAGGAGGCGAGCGGGCGGACAGCGGCGCTCACGCGGATGCTGCACAGGCATAAAACAGTCTTGGCAAATGGCTGCCCGGTGCTAATAGGGTGCGTGAGCACTATAGTGACCTGCTAAACCGCGCGGTCACCTTTCACCAGGGAGCACCGTGTCATCCGCGGCGGATGAGGACAACCGCGGCCCGGCGGCGGCACACTGGTTCCGATGGACGGCATGGTACGGATTCCCGGCGCCACGTTCCTGATGGGCTCGGACCGGCACTATCCGGAGGAAGCCCCGGCACACAAGGTCACGGTCGGCGGGTTCTGGATCGATGTCGGCCCGGTGACGAACCGGGAGTTCGGCCGGTTCGTGCGCAAGACCGGTTATGTCACCGTGGCCGAGCGGGCGCCGGATCCCGGGGACTACCCGGGCGCCCGGGCCGAGCTGCTTGTGCCGTTCTCGAGTGTGTTCGTCGCGCCGCGGCACCGGGTCAGCCTGACCGATCCGTACAACTGGTGGAAGCCGGTACAGGGCGCGGACTGGCGCCATCCGGTGGGCCCCGGCAGCTCCGTCCGCAGCCTGCCCGACCATCCGGTGGTGCACGTGGCCTGGGCCGACGTCCTGGCCTACGCCAGGTGGGCAGGCAAGGAGATCCCGACCGAGGCCGAATGGGAACTGGCCGCGCGCGGCGGGCTCGACGGCGCCGAGTTCGCCTGGGGAGACGAGCTCAGCCCGGACGGGCACTGGATGGCCAACACCTGGCAAGGCGAGTTCCCGGTGCGCAACACGCGGGACGACGGGTACGAGAGGACCTCGCCGGTCGGCGCGTTCCCAGCCAACGGCTACGGCCTGTACGACATGATCGGCAACGTCTGGGAGTGGACGTCGGACTGGTACACGGCGAGCCATCCCGCGGACGTTCCGGCGTGCTGCGCCGGCGGTCACCCGGTCGATGCCCGCGAGCGGAGCATCGACCGCCAGGATCCCGCGCGCATCCCCCGCAAGGTCATGAAGGGCGGGTCCCACCTGTGCGCACCGAACTACTGCCGCCGCTACCGGCCCGCCGCCCGGATGGCTCAGCCGGTCGACACCTCCACCTCGCACCTGGGCTTCCGCTGCGTGGTGCGGGAGTAATCACTCGCCGCGGATGACACGCTTGGCGGTTATCGGATGATTGACTCGCCAGCATGATCGTTCGGCTGGCGGTCCGGCTGGTCGTGCTCGCCGTCATCATCGGCGTCGTGGCGCGGATCGTGCCCGGCATTCACGTGCACGGCAGCTTCGTCTGGCTGCTCTGGATAGCGCTGATCTTCTCGGTGGTCAACCTGATCCTCGGCCCGATCTTCCGGCTGATCAGTTTGCCGCTCCTGTTCCTGACCCTGGGCCTGATCCTGCTGGTGGTGAACGCGGCGCTGCTGGGCATCACGGCCGCGCTCACCGCCCATCTCACCATCGCCAGCTTCGGCGCGGCGGTGCTCGGCGGCCTGCTCATCGCGGTATTCAGCTGGCTGGCCGAGGTGCTGCTTCCGGTGCGCCGCCGGGGCAGGCACTCGCATTCCGCCCGGCCTGCTCACGACCCAGCCTGAGGCGCGCCGTCACGGCGATTCCCCGGCGCGGAACCGGCGTACCTCCAGGAGCTGGACGCCGGATGCCTCCAGCCTGGCCAGGAGGCCCTGCAGGGCCGCCTGATCCCGCAGCGGGCCGTGCACAACCGTCTCGACCGGTTCCACCGAGGCGGCGAGCGGCTCGAAGTCGAGCAAGGCCTCGGAGGGGAGGACACCGGCTATCCGGATCTCGTAGTAGGACACCGCAGCTCCTGCCAGGTCGGGGTCGGAAAGAGCCAGATCTCGATCGTCCTTCATCACCACTTCATCCGCCCCACTCCTGACGGATGAATTCCTGTCACCATGACGTGGCGGAGGACGGCGGTGCGCTCGCGGTCACGGCCCGGCCGCCGCGCCGATGAACATGGCGGGGAAGATGGGCCCGCCGCGGAAGCTGCTCAGCGACGCGCCGTAGGCCAGTCCCTTACAGACGACTCAGCGGGGCCAGCGCCAGATCACGCGCTGGGCATTAGCCCGGCCGCACCCACGACGATGGGCAGGACGACGTTGAGCAGCAGTTGGAGCGCGGACCCGCCTGCTTCGCGCCAGCCCGGCGCCGGCCCAACGGCGATCTTGTTCGCTTGCGCACGTGAAGTCACAATGAGCGGGTGATCCACCTGCGTGTGGTCAGCCCGCCTGATGTCACCGATACCCTCATGCCCGTGCTCCGCACCGAGCCTGCGGTGATGAACCTGACCGTGCATCTCGGGGCGGTCTGTAACCCCGATGGCGATGCGGTGCAGTTCGATGTGCTGCACGGAGCGGCCAACCAGGTGATCGGACGGCTGCGCGACCTCGGAGTGGACCAGCGGGGCTCGATCGTGCTGGAGAACGTCGACACCTCGATCTCGGCGCTCGCCGACCGCGCCGCGGTCCGGCAGGGGCGGTTCCAGCAGTTCACCCCCGTCTGGGCCGAGATCGAGGCCAGGATCGGGCTCGAGGGAACCTTTCCGCCGAGCTGGTTCGCACTGCTGGTCATCGCCGGGCTGATCGGAGCCGTCGGGATCCTGACCAACTCCCAGATCCTCATCGTCGGCGCGATGGTGGTCGGCCCGGAATACGGCGCCATCCTCAGCCTGGCGTTCGGCGCAAACCGCCGTGACTTCTCACGGATGCGGCAGAGCGCGGCCGCTCTGGTGATCGGCTTTACCCTGGCCGTGATCGGCGCGCTGCTGCTGGCACTGATGATCCGGGGGGCGGGGCTCGAACCCAAGGCCTATGCCCTGGGAATCCGCCCGGTTTCTGACCTGATCAATACCCCGAACTGGTTCTCCTTCATCGTCGCCGCCCTGGCTGGGGTGGTAGGCGTGGTCTCATTGACCGAGGCCCGGTCGAGCACTCTGATCGGCGTGTTCATCTCGGTCACGACCATCCCGGCGGCATCGGACATCGGCGTGTCACTGGCCTTTGGAAGCGAACACGAGGCCTGGGGCTCCGCTCTCCAGCTTCTGCTCAACGTCACGGTCCTGGTCGTCGTGGCAATTGCCGGGCTCCCAGCGCAGCGGGCCATCTGGCTGCGGTTGGCCCGCCGGGCCCCGGCAGCGCCACCCGGTTAGCAGCCCGCCGCACGCGGCTACCAGAGCCACGGTCTAAGCTCCGGACGCTCGAGGCGTCGTGCCCATGCCGATCCACATAGCACGGTCGCCCTGATGCGCTCGTCTTCGGGCGGAAGGAACCCGTGCAGATCGCTGAACGCTTACGGCCTGGACCTGCGGGATCCTGTGCCTGATCGCGACCGTCGCGATCAGGGCCCAAAGTGCCACGCCATTACCGTGAGCACAGCCGGAGAGCTGACGGCTGGTCAACCCTGACCATTCTGCGCTCAGCCGAGTCGTTGGAGCAGGTGGTCGCCGACCCGGACGGCGTTGGCCATCGCGGTGAGGGCCGGGTTGACCGCGCTGATGCTCGGGAAGAAGCTGGTGTCGACGACGTAGAGGTTGTCGAGTTCGTGGGCCCGGCAATCGGGGTTGAGCACCGACGTGGCCGGGTCCGAGCCGAACCGCACGGTCCCGGCCTGGTGCGCGCAGCCGGCGATCGGGATGTCGGTCTTCATGTACGCGAACCGGTGCGCCAGGTGGCCGGGGTGCATGCCGAGCGAGCCCAGCATCGAGTGGAGCTGGTGGTACAGCCGTTTGGCGGCGGTGGGGTTGCTCGGCGTGTACGCCAGGTGGACGGCGCCGTCCGGGCCGAGGGTGACCCGGTTATCGGGCTGGGGCAGGTCCTCGGTAGACAGCCAGAAGTCCACGGCGTGCTCGGCGACGTCGCGCAGCGCCCAGGTCGGCGCGAACTTGGTCTCCAGCGGCTTCTCGCCGCGGAACATCGCCGCCTGGGATTTGCCGATCATCTGGATGTTGCCCATCGGGTAGTCGAAGTCCGGGCCGCGGAAGTAGAAGTCGTTGACGCCGAGGGTCTTCTGGAACACCGTCGGGTTCGGGTCCTTGGACAGGGCCAGGACGGCCTGGCTGTCGTGGTACATGAAGTTGCGGCCGACCTGATCCGAGCCGTTGGCCAGCCCGCCCGGGTGCTTGTCGGTGGCCGAAGCCAGCAGCAGCTTGGCGGAGTTGGCCGCGCCGCAGGAAACCACCACGATGTCGCCCGCATACCGCTCGGTTTCGCCGTCGCGCTCGGCCACCACTGCGGTGACCGCGGTGCCGGCCGGGTTGGTCTCCAGCTTGGTCACCCGGGCGTTGCGGACCAAGGTGACGTTAGCGTGCTCCAGGGCGGGGCGGACGCCGAGCACCTCGGCGTCGGACTTGGCGTGCAGCGGGCACGGGAAGCCGTCGCAGTCCGCGCACCGCACGCAGATGCTGTACGGCAGGTCCGCCTCGTTGACCAAGATGCCGCACGGCGCGTGGAACGGGTGATAGCCGCCCTTGGCCAGGTCATCGGAAAGCTGCTGGATCCGGGGCTCGTGGGAGACCGCGGGGTACGGGTAGGGGGCGCTGGCCGGCGGGTCGGTCGGGTCCTCGCCCCGCGCGCCGTGCACCTGGTACATCGTCTCGGCGGCGGTGTAGTACGGCTCCATGTCCTGGTAGGAGATGGGCCAGGCCGGCGAGATGCCGTCATGGTGGCGCAGTTCGCCGAAGTCCTCGGCGCGCATCCGGTACAGCGCGGCGCCGTACAGCTTGGTCGCGCCGCCGACGAAGTAATGCACCTGCGGCTGGAAGAACGACTTACCCTTCGGGTCATACCAGCTGTCCGGCGAGACGTAACGGCCGTCGACGAACACATCCACGGTCGACCAGTTCGCCGGCTCGCGGGGCAACCAGTCGCCGCGCTCCAGCAGCAGGATCCGCTTGCCCGAGGGAGCCAGATGGCGGGCCAGCGTGCCGCCGCCCGCCCCGGTCCCGATCACGATCACGTCATAATGCCCGTCCATGCGGTGCTCCTTCCGACTGCCACCGGGATGTTCAACCGTCATCCGCACCCCTCCGGCAGCTGCCGAAAGGGCCGGCGTCGTTACCTGCCACTATGCCACCGCCCCAGGCACCGGGCATCGCCCGTAACGAGTGATCGGCCCGCCCGCCGGGTCAGAAGATAGCGATCGGGGTTGACCGGCGAGCCGGTCGCGGCCCGAAGCCGCAGAGGGGCGACAACACCGAGGAACGACCAGCAGTTCAGCTCCTCGCACACCGCGACGAGGTCATCGAGCTCCCGGAGGCCGAGGAACAGCACCGGGGCCACGCGATCGTCGCGACGTTGACCCCGCCCGGCGACATCCACAACCACGGTCATGTCCTCGGCTCGGGTCCCAGTCCCTACTCGCTCATCCTGCTGGGCGACAACATGTACCTCTTCGAACGGGAAGAGTACGACCCCGAGCAGGGCACGTGGCGGAGGCTTGCGCCCGGTGATGAAGGCAGGTCGCACCGCTGACCTCTCGGCAGCAGCCCGAGGTATACCGGAATCGGTTCAGTCCGGCGCGACCGGCACCACCCGGAACGGGTGAGGCGCGGCCGGGCGCGGGCACACATCATGGGCCAGTCAGCACATCGCCGGGTGACGCGGATGAATGAAACCGGAGACAGCCGATGACGAACGTCGACTTGGCGCGGGTGGAGTTCGCGTTTGTGTCGATCAATCATTTCTTCTTCGTCCCGATCACGATCGGCCTGGCCTTCCTGACCGCGTTGCTGCAGACGGCGTGGTACCGAACCAAACGCGATGACTACCTGCGGCTGACCCGGTTCTTCGGCACGCTGCTGGTCATCAACGTCGCGATCGGCGTGGTGACCGGCATCGTGCAGGAGTTCCAGTTCGGGATGAACTGGGGGGCGTACTCGCGGCTGGTCGGCAACATCTTCGGCGCCCCGCTGGCCATGGAGGGGCTGGCCGCGTTCTTCCTGGAATCGACGTTCCTCGGACTGTGGCTGTTCGGCTGGGATAAGCTGCCCCGCCGGATCCACCTGGCGACGATCTGGGCGGTCTCGCTCGGCTCCGCGCTGTCGGCGGCGTTCATCCTGGCGGCTAACTCCTGGATGCAGCACCCGGTCGGCTATCAGATGGTCAACGGCAAGCCGCAGCTGAACGATATCTGGGCGCTGTTCACCAACCCGGTGTTCGTATGGGGGTACGCCAAGGTGCTGTTCGCGTCGCTGGTCACCGGCGCCGTGGTCATGCTGGCGGTCTCGGCGTGGCAGCTGCGGCACGGCGGGGAGCGGGAGGTGTTCACCCGGTCGGCGCGGCTGGCGCTGATCGTGCTGGTCCCGGCGATCTTGTTCACCATGCTGGTCGGCGATGAGCTGGGCGTGATCGAGGCCCGGTACCAGCCGATGAAGATCGCGGCGGCCGAGGCGCAGTGGACCACCTGCCAGCCGTGCTCGTTCTCGCTGTTCCAGATCGGCGGCGGCAACAACGACCAGACCCCGACCGAGATCATCGCCATCCCGCACCTGCTGTCCCTGCTGGCCACCAACCACTGGAACGGCCAGGTCGTCGGGCTGAACCCGCTGCAGCAGCAGTACACCAAGCAGTACGGGCCCGGCAACTACGTGCCGAACGTGTTCATCCAGTACTGGGGGATGCGGGTGATGGCCTACGGCGGCGTGCTAGTCCTGCTCATCTCGGTGTGGGGGCTGTGGCTGATCCGGCGCAAGAAACCGAAACTCGCGACATCCCGGGTGTTCTTGTGGGTGGCGGTGTGGGGGACGGTGCTGCCGTTCCTGATGAACACCGCGGGCTGGTTCCTGACCGAGAGCGGCCGGCAGCCGTGGATCGTGCAGGGCATCATGCTGACCAAGAACGGGATCTCCCCGACGGTCAGCACGACCTGGCTGTGGATCAGCCTGATCGCGTTCGTCCTGCTGTACGGCACGCTGGCCACCGTCGACCTGCTGCTGATGCTGAAGTACTCCCGCGAACAGCTGCCGCCCCCGCAGGCCGAGGCAGACGCGGACGCGCCGGTACCGGCCGTCTTGTACTAAAGGGGTCACGATGAGCAGTCTCATCCCGTTCTGGTACATCGTCATCGCGATCTTGTGGACCGGGTTCTTCGTCCTGGAGGGGTTCGACTTCGGCGTCGGCATGCTGCACAGCGTGATCGGCACCGACGAAGCCGGCCGCCGGGCTGCGATCAACACGATCGGGCCGCTGTGGGACGGCAACGAGGTCTGGCTGATCGTGGCCGGGGCCGCCATGTTCGCCGCCTTCCCCGGCTGGTACGCGACGATGTTCTCGGCCTACAACCTCGCGCTGGTGCTGCTGCTGGCCTCGCTGATCGTCCGCGGTGTGGCCTTTGAGTACCGGGGCAAGCGGGACGCGGCCCGCTGGCGCCGCACCTGGGATGTGCTGCTGACCACGGGCAGCGTGCTGGCCCCGCTGCTGATCGGCGTGGCCCTGGCCGGGCTGCTGCACGGGCTGCCGATCAACTCCGCCCAGAACTTCACCGGCTCGTTCTGGGACCTGCTCCAGCCCTACGCCCTGTTCACCGGCGTCACCTTGGTGCTGATCTGCCTGCTGCACGGTGCGACGTTCCTGTGCCTGAAGACCACCGGCGACATGCGTGAGCGGTCCTGGCACGTGGCCCGCCGGGTGGCCCCGTTCACCGCCGCCTTCGTCATCGGCTTCATCATCTGGACCCACGTCACCGCCAGCACCGCCTTCTTCCTCAACGTGATCGAGCTGCTCGCGGTGCTCGCCGTCATCGCCGCCGTCTGGCTGGTCTACGAGCACCGCGAGGGCTTCGCCTTCGCCGCGACCACGGTCACCATCGCGTCCTGCATCATTTCGATCTTCGTGGACCTGTACCCCAACGTGATGGTCTCCTCCACCAGCAAGGCCTACAACCTCACCGTGCACAACACGGCGTCCGGAGGGTACTCCCTCAAGGTGATGACCGTGGTCGTGATCATCCTCCTGCCGGTGGTACTCGCCTACCAGACCTGGACCTACTACGTGTTCCGGCGGCGCGTCAGCCGGCAGGAATTCCAGCCACCCGCGCCATCCCAGGGAGCCGCACCGGAGCCGGCACCCCAGCCCGCTGCTCCCCCGGCGGTACCAGGGAGCTGAGTCAAAGGGTCCGGATCGCCCGCAGCGGAGGATGCTCCCCGGCCTGCGGTGTGATCCCATGAGGAACGACATCTCAGAAGGGATCGACCGACATGTCTGACAAAGTTGACGCGCTGGTGATCTTCGGCGCCACCGGGGACCTGGCCAAGATAGAAACCTTCCCGGCGCTGGTCGGGCTGGTCAAGCGCGGCGTGCTCGACGTCCCGGTGGTCGGGGTGGCCAAGAGCGGCTGGGGCCTGGCGCAGTTCCGCGATTACGCCACCGCGTCGCTGAAGCTCAACGGGATGGACCCAGCCGACCCCGCGGCGGTCAAGATGCTCAGCCTGCTCCGCTACGTGGACGGCGACCTGGGCGACGAGGCCACCTACAGGGCCATGTCCGATCAGGTCGGCGCCGGCCAGCGGATCCTGTACTACATGGAGGTGCCGGCGCAGCTGTTCGGCCGGATCGCCGAGGGGATCGCCGGCGTGGGCCGGGCCCGCGGCGCCCGGGTCATGGTGGAAAAGCCGTTCGGTACCGACCTGGCCAGCTCGCGGCAGCTGAACGACACCATGCACCAGTATTTCCCGGAGGAGGCCATCTTCCGGGTCGATGACTGGCTGGCCTTCGACCCGGTAGAGAACGTGCTGTTCGTCCGGTTCGCCAACTCGGTGATCGAGCCGCTGCTCAATCGGAACTACGTGCAGGACATCCAGATCACCATGTCCGAGGCGTTCGACGTCTCCGACCGCGGCCGCTTCTACGACCGGACCGGCGCCATCCGTGACGTGCTGCAGAACCACATGCTGCAGGTACTGGCCACCGTGCTGGCCGAACCGCCGACCGGGACCGGCCTGACCGACTGGCAGGACGCCAAGCAGCAGGTGGTGCGCGCGCTGAGCCCGCTGACCCCCGAGCGCACGGTACGCGGCCAGTACGAGGGCTATCTCGACGTGGAAGGCGTCGACCCCAAGTCGACAGTGGAGACCTACGTCGCGGTCCGGCTGTCCGCCGACACCTGGCGCTGGGCCGGCGTGCCGATCCTGATCCGCGCGGGCAAGTGCATGCCGGTCACCGCCACCGAGATCACGATCAGGTTCAAGGCGCCGCCGCAGGACGTGTTCGGGATCGAGCCGGTCACGCCCGAGGACATGCTGAGGTTCCGGATCTGGCCGGAGACCGCGGTCAGCCTCACCCTGCACGGGAAGAAGCCGGGGGCCGGCTTCGAGCCGCAGGCCGAGGTGCTTTCGTTTGCGCAGCAGCCCGGGACGGACATCCGCCCCTACGACCGGCTCATCGGCGCGGCCCTTGACGGTGAACGCTGGCTGTTCGCCCGGCAGGACACCGTGGAGGCCGCGTGGGAGATCGTCGACCCGGTGCTCGGCGACGTGGTCCCCGTGCACCCCTACGCCAGGGGCAGCTGGGGCCCCGACGAGGCGGCGCGGCTGCTGCCCGACCGGGACACGTGGTACGACCCGGCAGGCTGAGCCATACGCAGAAGTAAGGGACGACCGGGATCGGGGACGCGCCATGAACGAGCAGGATAGCCAGCGCCGCGTGGTGATCATCGGCGGCGGGTTCGCCGGGCTGTTCGCCGCCCGCGTGCTGCGCCGCGCCCCGGTCCGGGTGACCCTCATCGACAGGCGCCCGCACCACCTGTTCCAACCGC
>Ga0208324_1000684_pt1 | contig 14407 bp, 13 predicted proteins | sample Sb_taG_2_FD_187707 | JGI IMG/M metagenome (GOLD analysis project Ga0208324, IMG submission 187707) | Peat soil microbial communities from Weissenstadt, Germany - Sb_50d_5_LS metaG (SPAdes) (version 2) | ecosystem: Environmental > Terrestrial > Soil > Wetlands > Peat | place: Germany... | reverse complement strand
TCAAATTCCGGTCCTAAATACACTTTCTTAGAAAGAATGTGTTCTTTGTACACGTTGCTTAACAACTGCAGAGCGTCTTCAAAGGCTTGCTCAGCTTTCGTAGTGGCTTCTGGTTCTGCTTGCTGGTGCAGCAGCCATTGCCCTTTCGCCAACCAGATAATGGCCAGCGCGTATTTACCGGCCACAATCCCAAATGGTTTGCGGTCTCGCTCAGGCTCGAAAGCCCCGCGTGCATCGGATTCTGTTTCCTCCCACCTTTCCCGCGACAAGCGCTCTGGGAAAATTATGCTCTCGGCAACCGTGATAAAGCCCTGTGTCCCTTTCAAACGCCCCTCGTAGTGAGTGGACATATTCGATTGTGTCCAGAACTCGATATAGTATCTTCTTGCCTGTTCCACGCATTTTTGAGCAAGCTCAAGGCATGACTCTCGCGCAACTGCTTCTTTGGCGAGGCAGACCGTTTGATCGAGGTAGGCCTGCGTCTGGAGTACATAGGCATCAGCTAGGCTCAGCGACAGCTTGGCGCTGGGTTGAGAAACCGCCGCTTTTTCCAACAAACTAATAGCCCTGTCGAAGCAGACCAGTGCACTGGTGATATCGAGCTGTTGCCGATATCGCATTCCCTCGATCTGAAGCCATTCGGCATCAAGTTCGTTTTGCAAGAGCTGTGAGAAACGGCGATATGGGCCTGCAATAAGTTCTCCCAGGGAATAGTACCAGTTCAGCTTGAGTAAGTTTTTAGAGAAGAAATACAGGAACTGGGTGATCTCGGCGTTTGTGAATGTATGCCCATGCTGAACAGAGGGGAGAAGCCTCGCGAAGTACTCGATGGCTTGATGATAATCACCTGAGTCGTATGAGGCACACGCAATGCGAAGTAGTGGATCGCTGAAACTGATTCTGTCCATTGGTACAGTAGGTGTGATCGTGCCTGTGGTAGAAACGAGCATTTCTATGCGCGCAGAATTATCAAAGTCAGGCTCATCAACAGGGCTGGGGTGTATTCTAACCTGGTAATTAGACAGATAATTGCTAGGCAGGTTGAGCAAAAGGGCATTGATGCGGTTGCGAGTACCATCCAATCTGTCATCCAATATCTCAATGGAGTACTGTCTCGGATATGCACCAAACAGCCTGACATAGATCTCAGCCCTGGTGATGCCAGTATCACCTGATTTCACCAGTAAGCGCAAATAATCAAGAACCTCTTCCGCTCCCCTCGTATAGTTTCCCGTCTCGCAATCTTTTAAAATCTGAGGCAGCACCTCTTTATCTTGACCACGACGCGGTGTCCAGTACTCGCAGAAATCATGAATTTGCTGCTGAATTTCATTTTTATCCATACTCTTCTCCTTTGGCTACTGCTCGCAAACACAACGAAAACCCAGGCTAGGGATTTTTTGTTGAGGAGGAAAACGCGACCGCGAGGCACAACGTACATCGCCAATAGAGCTACTAAATGAACCGCCACGAGTCACACGCAATTCGTTCCCCTCTATTAGCTCTCGCCCATCCAGGGCACTATATGGATATCTATATGTAGGAGACATCCACTGACTGCCCCATTTTGTACTGCACCACTCCGCCACGTTACCCAGACAATCCATGATACCATACGGGCTGGCACTCTCCTGGTTAAAGTGATTCACAGGGAGCGTATGCCCGGCTGCGTAGTTCTTTGAATTGCAGCGCTTCGAGTTCCATTCATTACCCCACGACCAATGGTATCCGTCCCTGCCGCGCGCGGCTTTTTCCCATTCTGCCTCCGTTGGTAAACGATAGCGCTTGCCCGTCACTCTCGATAACCAGGCACAATACTCCTGGGCGTCGAACCAACTGGCGTTGACAACGGGGTGATTGTCGGTGTCAGGTTCATACATATTATCAATCCAATGATAAGGTGCGGGATGATTGGTGTTGCGGATAAATTCAAGATACTGCCAATTGGTCACTGGAAAGCGAGATAGCGAGAAGGCTGGTAGCTCAACTTTGTGGACAGGTTGCTCCCACTTGTAATGCTCTTTTAGATAATGTTTTACCCATTCCCAGCCCTGTTCCTTAAAATATTCTGTATCAAGTAGTGTCGATCCCATCATAAAAGACCCCGCTGGTATAGGAACCATCTCCGGCAGTAAGCCGGGTTGCCCATTAGGGTTGGGAAGTGGAACAGTTACAAGCGGAGCAATCGACGCATCCTTGATGATCTTCGCTACCTTCATCCACAGGCTTTCCCTCTGGTGGGTCGTCATATTACTCAAAGGATCAGATGGTTTGTTGACTGCCTGAAATACTTTGAGTTCTGTTTCTTCGAAGGCGCATGGGCCGAGTATGACAGGTAGAATAAGAGTGCCTTCAGCTTTTCTGGCTGCCAGCAATTGAGGGAGTTCTTTGTATGCAATGAAGTCTGAAGCTAAAAAATCTGCGCTAATCAACAGTACCGCTACTTTGGCGGATTGAATCGCTTTCTTGATCTCCTGTTGCCAATCCTCTCCTCCGATAAGCCTTGTGTCATCCCAGATTTCGACCAGGCCACTTCGCTCATATTCTGTCAGGTGGATACGAAGCCGCTCCAAGTATTCTGCATCCTTATGGCTATAGCTGATGAAGACTTTCGAGTGATCAGACATTACCCCGGCTTCAAATCCAATTTTCTCATCCATTGATTGACTCTTCCTGAGGTCAAAAACACCCCACCAGCACCTGTAAAAACGGATTCGATAGACGATAGTTGATTTAGAGATCAAAACTGTGCTGGCGCTCGATAGAATTAAGCAATACTAACAATTTAGCTTAATTCTATCATTAAGGTGTTGCTAAGTAAAGCGAGGATTCATGTGGGTGTTAATGTTCTATGATCTTGTCATAGGTTAAGTGTTCAGTGAAAATGTCCTCTATGAAGGAAGAGACAATCACCTTGAACACGGAAGAACAGAAACGAGCGATGGTGTTGAATCGGATTCAAACTGGGCAACTCAGTGTCGCCGAAGCGGCAGAGGTCTTAGACCTGTCAGCCCGACATATGCGACGTATCTTGGCGGCCTATGAAAAGGAGGGGCCAGCCGCACTCGCCCATGGCAAGCGAGGTCGTAAGCCCGCTCATAGTATCAGTGCAGCCGTGCGAGCCCAAGTGGTGGACTTGGCCCGCACCACGTATCAAGGCTGTAACCAGCAACATCTGCGCGATCTGCTGGCCGAACGGGAGGGCATCACGCTCTCGCGGTCATCGGTGCGACGGATCACGGAGCAAGCGGGACTGGCTGCGCCCCGGCCACACAAGCAGCGGATGCATCGACGCCGACGCGCCCGCTACGCACAAGAGGGCATGCTGGTGCAAATCGATGGCAGTCGGCATGCCTGGCTTGGGGATCGAGGCCCGTGGCTGTGTCTGATTGCAGGCATCGATGATGCCACCGGCAAGCTGGCAGCTGCGGTGTTTCGCGCGGAAGAAGACGCAGCAGGCTACTTTCTGTTGGTGCAGCAGATGCTAGAGCAGCACGGACGGCCATTGGCGCTCTATCATGATCGTCAAGGCATCTTTAAGCAGAACAGCCGCGCCACAGAAACCGATACGTTGGAGGAACAATTGGCAGGCAAGCAGGACCCAACCCAGTTTGGACGGCTGTTGGAAGAGCTAGAGATCACTTCGATTGCGGCCCGGTCGCCACAAGCCAAAGGACGGGTGGAACGACTCTTTGGCACCTTACAAGATCGCTTGGTGGTCGAACTGCGCCTGGCAGACGCGCGGACGTTAGAGCAGGCACAACAGGTGGTGACGGAGTATCTGCCGCGCTTTAACGCGCAGTTTGCAGTGGTTGCGACCCAGCCAGGCAGTGCGTATCGTTCGCTGTCAGAGCACAGTCAGGCGGAGATGCTCTTCTGCTTCAAGTACTGGCGCACTGTCGGAGGGGACGATGTGGTGAGCTTTGCCAGGCAGCGCTTGCAAATTGGGGCAGACACACAACGCCGCAGATATGCACACGCCCGGGTCCAAGTGCATGAGCGCTTGGATGGCTCCCTGGCTGTCTATCACGCGGGTCGCTGTCTAAGCACCACTCCTGCTCCTGCCGAGGCTCCGCTTGTGCGCGCCCGCACTGGGCCACGCGTCACGAGCGCGCCAGCCGCTGGGGAGGAGTCAGCCGAGGCGGTGCGCACCGCCTCGGCTGACTCCTCCCCAGCGGCCCCCACCACCCCCAAACCGCGTGCTGATCATCCCTGGCGCAAACCAGTCATTGCGTCCAAACGGACATAATCACTGAACACTTAAGAGGACATAATCACTGGACAACAACATTGGTCCCAAAAAGGCTTGACATAGAGAGTCTTTCCAGTTTTGACCCTTGACATAGAGAGTCTTTCCTTGGGGAGTGGAGAATGTATGCCGCCCTCAAGCAACTTGGTATTTCCGTGTCTCCACGAACGTGTGGCCGCATTATGGCTGAGAATCGTCGGCTCTATGCCATCAAGCCGAAACCGGGGGAACCTCACAAGTCGAAGCCTCACCCGTTCAAAGCGGCTTCTCGCCATGAGCGGTGGTGCGTCGATATTCGCTACATCGAGAAGCACCGCATTCCTGAAATCAAGGGTTCTTTTTATGTCATCACGGTCATGGACGCTTTCTCACGAGCCATTCTCTCCAGCGATATTTTTCAAAGCCAGGATCTGGCCTGTGTCTTGATTGTCCTGTATGCGGCAGTAGAACAATTTGGAGCACCCCAGCGCCTCATCACGGACAATGGTGGCGTTTTTCGCGCGAAGCAATTGCTTGCCATTTGTGAGGCCCTCGACATTGAGAAGGAGTATATCCATGCACGTCAAAGCTGGGAGAATCTTGTTGAGACGCACTTCAACGTGATGAGGCGCATGAGTCAAGTGCATTTTGAGCAGGTCACGAGTTGGCAAGGAGCAAAGCTAACCCATGAGCGGTTTGTTACCGATTACAATGCCCAACCACATTGGGCTCACCGTAAGCGCGATGACAACCGCCTCAGTCCTGCAGAAGTGCTCGGTCAGGAAACCAGCAAACTACGTACCCCGGAACAATTACACCGAATTTTCTATGTCACCCGGCATCTCAGGCGATTAGATCGACTCGGATATGTGCATTTTCGACGATGGAAATTGTATGGGGAAGAAGCGCTGGCCCGTCATCCAGCCGTGATCTGGCTGCATGGTGACGCGCTCACTGTCGAATACCAGGAAACACCCCTCGCTCAGTATACTGTCCGCTATCAACCGGATAAAAAGCACTTCAAAGCGGTGCCAGAGGCCAGACGATTTGAAACCTCCTACCGCTCATTGCAAGAGCGGCTGTGGGACTTGGATGAGACCTTGTGGCATCTGGCTTCGCGGCTCCCCGACTACACTCGTCGGAAGAAACGCAGAAAAAAGCCCACGCCGACGCACTTATCACTCTTGGAAGGCCCACCAGCGGATCAGGAGTAATTTGTAAATCTTGACATAAAGTTGTTGGTTTTTTGGCAATTAGTCTGTTGATCAGAGGGTGCTCTTCCTTGACCAGTTCCCCAGAAATTGGCTTGAGAAGCCAGAGGAGGAAAAACGCTCTGAGCCTGGGATAATTGGTGAAACTCTAACAACGCGCATTCCAACATTTACAGGCTATCTCACAAAAGCCCTGCGGTGGCAATTCGAGCTATACCTTGCCTGTGAGGACGATCCCAACTGGAACGGACGAGAGGTGCGGTCGCAGCCCGTCCTCTCGCGCGAAATGATCTGCACTCCCACAGATGCACAAATCGAGAGCGATGCCGCTACCTACCCGTGGCGTGCCGTACGAAAAGTCCGAGGTGATTCCCGGTCGGGTCGGTGAAAATAGCCCACCAACCAACATGCGGGATCTCTGTTTTGGGGAGCACCGTTTTCCCTCCGTGTGCCTCTATTGTGGACAGAGTGGCGTCGATGTCGTCAGTCGCGAGATAGACCAACAGCCTGTCCGGCTTATATCCGATGGGGGAAGGCTCCGAAGGCCCCACAAAACCGCCACGGGGGCCGCCCTCGGACTCGAACGTCACATAGTTGTACGTCGGATTTGTTTCAATCTTCCAGCCAAAAACATCGCGGTAAAACGTGCCTGCCGCGCCGATATTCGCCGCGGGAATCTCAAGGTGCGAAATGGGATGGTCTGCCATGAACATGTTTCCTTTCCTGGGACTATTTGATCCACATCAGAGACGAAAGCCCATTGCCTTCATCCTTTTCCTTTTTTCTTCATCAGCGAATTCATCTCTTGGGGCAGCGCGCTGAAAAAATGGGGAAACCGTTTTCCAGCACGCTGTTCCATCTCGTGATGCTACGGCTTATAATTTCCCGGCACATCGCGGAAACTAATTCCAAAGCGGTTCCACGCGTTGATCGTCGCGATGAGCAACGTGAGATTGGCCAGTTCCTCTTCGCTAAAATGCTGGCGCACTTGCTCAAAAACCTCGTCGGGAACGTGATCAACTGAAATCAGCGTGAGCTTCTCCGTCCAGAGCAAGGCGGCGCGCTCGCGTTCGCTAAAGAAGGGGGTCTCCCGCCAGACAGGCAGTGCATAGAGCCGCTGCTCTGTCTCTCCCCCAGCGCGTGCATCCAGGCTATGCATATCTACACAATACGCGCATCCATTGATTTGTGAAGCACGTACCCGCACAAGCTCTTTTAACGCGGGTTCAAGACCACAGTTGGCGATATAGGTCTCCAGCCCATTCATGGCCCGCATCGCTCCAGGCGCAGCTTTCCCATAATTCATTCTAGCGACCATGTGTACAAGTCCTTTCCCTGCTTCTTCAAGAAGCTTGCTTTTCCTGACACCAGAAGTATACCATGATAATGGACTTGTTAAAAGAGCCATTTTTAGCTAGATTAAAGGAGCCATTTAAGAAAGATTTCGTTTCATGCACAGGCTGTAAGGAAAGCAGGTACCGTATGTCTAAAAGAGCACGACCTGGCAAAAGGCCGGTAATCACTCTTGACCAGAGCGCGTCAATTCCGCTGTACAAACAGCTGTACGAGCGAGTGCGCTCGGAGATTCTGACGGGACAATTAGAGGCGGGGACGCGCCTGCCTTCGACGCGCGTTCTTTCTAGCGAACTGGGGGTATCACGCAACACCACCGCTCTCGCCTACGAGAGGTTGCTGCTAGAAGGATATATCGAGAGCAGGGTGGGAGACGGCACGCGGGTTGCCCATCTGCAACCAGAGCAGTTGTTTCAGCATGCCAGACAAGTGGGGGATCAGCACACAACGGAGAGCTCAGAGATACTTCCAGCAGTGCTTTCCCAGCGTGGTCAATTGCTCATCAAGGAGTCTTCTTCAGAAGTATTCTCCACCAACCAGGCCAACACAGGAACACGCGTGTTCCGCTCCGGCCAGCCAGATGTAGCATCCTTTCCGTACGAGGTCTGGGCCAGATTAGTAGCAAAACATGCGCGCCACTCACTGCAAGCCGTCTCATTCTACCAGGACGCGCAAGGCTACGCCCCGCTACGCGAGGCTATTGCCGCGCACATTGGCATGACGCGCGGCGTCCACTGCTCGCCTGAACAGATCATCCTCACCGCTGGAGCGCAGGGAGCACTCGACCTGGTCGCGCGCGTCTTGCTTGATCCTGGTGATCTGGCCTGGGTCGAAGATCCTGGGTATGAAGGAGCACGTGGAGCACTGCTGGCCGCCGGGGCAAAACTGGTTCCAGTGCCGGTGGACCAGGAAGGTATCGATGTTGAAAGCGGACGACAGCTTTGCCCAAAGGCACGGCTGGCCATAGTCACCCCTTCGCATCAGTTCCCTACAGGAGTCATCATGAGTATACGCCAACGGCTCGCACTGCTGGAATGGGCGAGAGAGGCGCACGCCTGGATCATAGAGGATGATTATGATAGTGAGTATCGCTTTAGTGGACGACCTCTGGAGGCGCTGCAAGGGCTGGATAACGGCAGGCGCGTAATTTATATAGGAACCTTTAGCAAAGTGCTCTTTCCCGCGTTACGCCTGGGCTATCTGGTTGCCCCCACCGAGGTGCTCAAAGGCTTGATCGCCATGCGCCGCGTTATCGATACGCACCTCCCGCTCCTAGAGCAAATGGCCCTGGCCGACTTTATGGCTGAGGGCCATTTTGCGCGACACGTGCGGAAAATGCGTGGGCTCTACAGAGAACGCCGGAATGCTCTCATCGAGGCACTGACACTGGAATTCGGCGATAGGTTAGATGTCACCGTGCCAGAAGCAGGCATGCACCTGGTCGCCTGGCTCCCGGAAGGGATGAGTGCCCTGGGAGTCGCCCAGCAAGCCTCAGCGCATGGCCTGCACATTCTGCCTCTTTCACAATCCAGCCTGCGCCCCCTTCAATATGACGGTCTTCTCTTCGGTTTTGCGAGCGCTTCCCCAGAAGAACTGCGCGCGGGGGTAAAAACGCTGGCGCTGGCTGTCATTTCTTAAATAATCTGGTTCATACACAGCTTTGGTGAAACAGTACTTGTTTAGTATACTCTCTCCTTAGTTTAATGCGATAATGTTGGCCTGGATGTACCTGAACAAGAAGGAGAGAGCCCTGATGATCAGCAAAAATACCACCATCCTCATTTCAGGAGCCAGTATTGCTGGGCCGGCCCTGGTGTATTGGCTCAAGCGCTATGGTTTCAACCCGACTGTGATCGAGCGGGCGCCACAGCTGCGAGAAGGTGGCTACCCGATTGACGTTCGCTCTGAGGCCGTGCAGATTGCCCAACTCATGGGGATCTGGGAGCAAATGCAACAAGAGAAGACGACCTTCGACGAGGTCTCGTTTGTCAACGAGCGCCATCAGCGCATCGGCAGAGTCAACATACAAACCGTGCGCAAGGCCTTCGACCTGGATGTGATGGAGATCATGCGGGGCGATCTCGCCAAGGTACTCTACGAGCGAACGTCGGACGAGGTGGAATACTGCTTCGGGGACTCCATCCAGGAGCTTAAGCAGGACGAGGAAGGAGTCGACGTGACCTTTGAGCGGGGCGGCTCCCGCCGCTTCGACCTGGTGGTGGGGGCTGACGGGTTGCATTCCATTGTGCGCACCCTGGTGTTTGGAGACGAAGCGCAGTTTGAGCGCTATTGCGGCTATCATTTCGGGGTCTTCACCACCGACAACTATCTGGGACTCGACGAGACCTGCATGCAGATGTATAGTGTCCCTGGAAAACGGATCGGGCTCCGCAGTACACGAGGCAACCAGGTCCTGGTCGCGTTTTTCGTGTTCAAGCAACCCACGCCGTTACGCAATGATTACCATGATCTGGCGCAGCACAAGCAGTTGCTGGCTGAGGTGTTTGCGAGCGAAGGCTGGGAAGTCCCCAGGCTCCTGGAGAAAATGCACACGGCCCCTGACCTGTACTTTGATGCGGTGAGCCAGATTCGCATGGAGAGGTGGTCGCGCGGACGAGCGGTGCTGCTGGGAGATGCCGGTTATTAGGCGGGAGAGGTTCTCGTGCTTTTCCAGCAGCTGTGGGAGGTGGTCTTTGATCCCCTGCCGACTACCGGGGTTCCCCTGGCGACCCGTCCCGATTGGCGTGAGATCCTGGCTCCCTTGCGCTCGTATTGCATGCCGATGCTCTGGTTCGCCTTCCATGGCACAAGCGAGGTCCACGACCGCATGGTGCAGCGTCAAGGCGCCTACCAGGAGAGTCTGCGCGCCGTCGCACTGGCGCGGGAAGCGCAGGTGCATACCGGCTGCACCCTGTTTCTCACCAGCGAGAATGTGTCCCACTTCGATCAACTCGTGTCGGACCTGTTGCAGGCAGGCATGGAGAGCATTGATCCCTGTGTCTACGACTTTACCCCCAACGCGCGTGGCCGCCTGACCGAACGGGTGCGACCAACGTGGCAGGAGGTGCAACCGATCCACGCCCAGCTTGATGCGCTGTCGGTTGACGACCTCGTTCGTCGGTGGTGGCGGGAAGATCTGCACCCCGAATGCTGGTGGAGAGAGCAGGCTCTCTCAGGAAGCTGGCCCGCCGAGCCAGAACAGCGGTTGATCTGGTTGGTTTGCCGTCCCAACCTGGATGTCTATCGCGGTGATGCCGGCTGCTACAACAAGCGCTACGGCAATCTGCGACGCGATGGGGTAGACAACGTCCTCAACCGCGCCCTGGCAGACGGCGCCTGTTCCCACGAGGAACTCTGGTTTACCCGGGAGCAACTGCTGCCAGTCCAGGAAGTGGCAGCACGCTTCGGAGACCCGCAGAGCCAGCGGATCCATGGCGACGACTCCGTGCGCCATTGGTCACTGAGACGAACTAAATTGGGAATCGAGTTGCCAAGCAGAGAAAAAAAGAGGAAGATCTTTTCATCAGAAACGTGAGAAGAAAGGATCATCCTCCAATGTCATCACATGATACACTTCGGGTGGAGTCCCATACAACATCTGCGGCTCCCCACGCTTTCATCATCGCTCAGACCAGTGATCTAGTGCTGCAGGCCTGTGGGCTGGGCTCAGCGCAAAGCCCCGATCAGTTCAGCCAGATCCAGTCGGGCGGGCCGATTCCAAGGGGACGGGGACGCCCGCAGCAGGTGGGCTGGACGCAGTTGTGGAGCAGCTTGCTGCTGTGTGCACTGCAGGGTATGCACTCCTTTGCAGACTGGCGTCGCCTGCTCGGTTTGCAGTCAGTAGGCCCGTTTGCCCCTGTCTGGCTCACACGCAATGGCCTGGTCAAAAGGCTCCTCTGTGCTGGGCTGCTTCCCTTGCAAGAACTGTGGGAGAGTGTCAATGCGCAACTGGCCCACATCGGTTCCCAGACGGTCTCCGCAACACTCGCCACCTTTGCCACTGATATCTTCTGTCTGGATGAAACCCGACTCGACGCTGTGGGCCGGTATCTGAAGCCTCTGCGTGGTTTGAGTGCGCACGACTCGGCCTGCTTTGCTGGCAAACTGGTGGGTCTCTTGGATGTGCGGGCCCAGCGATGGCTGCGACTGGAATGGCGTGAGGCAGTGCATGAAAACTGCAGAGTGGATATGCTCGACTTCCTGCAAGGACTCTCAGTGGGGAGTTTGCTCCTCTTCGATCTGGGCTATTTCAGCTTCAACTTCTTTGATACCTTGACACAGTGGGGGGTGTGGTGGGTGAGCCGCTATCGGGAGAATACGTCTTATCAGATCGCACATGTGTTCTATCGGCAGCGTGAGGTGCTCGATGCCCTGGTCTGGTTAGGGACCGGCCAGAAGCAAGCGCGCCACCTGGTACGGCTGGTGCGTCTGAGCGATGGGATCGGAGTGCGTATGTATCTGACCAATGTGTGTGATCCGCAGTTGCTCTCGGATGGCGGGAGGTGGCCCAACTGTACGCACGGAGCTTCGACATTGAACTGGCGTTTCGACTACTTAAAGAGTATCTAGGAATGTCGCACTGGTGGAGTAGTAAGCAGGAACTGATCCTGGTGCAGATTTGGGTGGTGCTCATCCTCTCACACTTCGTGTATGCCTTGCGTGAGCGTATTGCTATGGCAGCCAACTGTGAACCCTGTGAGGTGTCAGTGCCCCTGCTGGTAGAGCTGCTACCCAAATTGTGCAGCAACTCCGATCTCCAGCTCGAGCGGCTTGTCCAAGAGGGTCGTCAACTTGGCCTAGTGCGTGCAAGTCCACGTCTCGCCTTCATCATCCCTCAGGTAGAGCTTTCGTGCTACCAGTCAGCTGCGCCCGATCTGCCCAGACAACGACCAGGGCGAGCAGAAGCCTCTCCGCGTAGGCGAGCACCTAAGCCGGCATCACGCAAATCGGGTAATCCGGTGCAGCGGCAGAGGCGTCAAGCGTCCAAACAGACCAGGGCGATCAGAGCGGCCCAAGCCAAAGCTGTTCAGCCGCCAACGGGAGTCACCTAATCTACTTTTAATTTAGTTCGTCTCAGTGCCCATTGGTGGTTGGACTGCGCTCGCCGGGCTAGCCCGATGAAGCAGTAGCCTGGGCGCACTTCACGGGGTGGTTCGCCCTTTGTGCCCTGCGCGTACCGGCACACGACATCCCACAACGGGCGAACCGCTTTGTCATCGAGAGCGTGTTTGCGGCCATCATGAGGCTGCCGCTCCCCATGCGCCTCTCTCGCAGGCACGGGATCGGTGTAGGCCAGCCTGAGGGCGAAGAGGCGAGATGCTGTTGGAGCTACTCCCACGGGAGCGAAAGACGAGGTTGCTCGGAGATGGAGAGCTTATTTGAGTCTATCGGTCATCCTCACTGCCGGGATTTGTAAACCATCCGGGCGAGGTTTCGTACAGTATTTCTGCCATGTTCGCGAGTTGCTCATTACTCCTTTTCAGGCAAACGAGCGAGCAGGCGTCAATTACTCAGTCCAGTTCGCTTCTATTCCATTTATAATAAAAATACAATTTTTTATGCATTTGACAAATATTACATAATTGTGTTATAATGTGAAGAGAAGCAAGAGCAATTACAACGCTCTTGCTTCCACCAGGAACAGCTTCGGTACTTCCCTGCTTCTGTCGTAGCGTGTAAGGCCACCCAACATCCCCTCTGTCGATTGACGAGGCGTAAGAGATGCGACAACGGTGATCTGATCTGTCAGCAGCCGCACACACCCCTTACTTACATCTTAAAGGAGGCCGTATGAAACCAATGAAGAAACCAATACGCCTTTTAGGGATGGTCTTTCAGATTGATTAAGTGTGCCCGTACATGCGGGCCTGCCGACCCTCTGAGCGTCTGACCATATTCGATAGTAGGCTGCATCTCAAAGAGAAACATCCGTTCACGGATACTGCAACATCTGAAGGCGACAATTCGCCACGAATTGGCAGAGGTACACAGAGGATACACCCAGCACTCTACGTAATGTCTGATCTCTGTGGATGAGGACGTGAGGAGTGTCAATAGGAGATGGGTTACATGAAAACATTGAGGCCCAGGTATTCACCTGGGCCTCAATTTCAACACGGATGAAGACTCTGATCACTGAAAACAAAAACCGCGATTGCTCGCGGTCTCTGCCTGGGTAGGTTCGTATTGCGCCCGATCTCAATGGACACAATAAGATGTGCTTAGTGTAGCAAACAAGCGAGCAGGCGTCAATTACTCTCATTCATGTGCTGGACTGTCCATACTGCATTCAATGCCTGATACCAGGCCGCGCAATTTGCGCCCATATCGTCATGGTCATTCGGGCAATCTGGACGCGAGAAGGAACCAACTTCTAGCCTGTGGCAATGACCGCATTCACCACACAGAACGCTTTTGCATACCGGGCAATAGGCCATATCAGCCGGATTCAATGAAATTGTTGGCACGAACGATGATGCCTGCTCAAAGAATGCTGGTTCATCCTGCATTCTCTTCTGGCCGCGCAGCCACTCGATAGCTTGCTCCTGCACTGTTGCCATGTTCGTTACTCCTTCTCGGGGTCACCATATTTTTTCGGGGAAAACATACGCTAACGAGAGTCCAGAGAAATGAACGTATTGCGCCCGGTCTCAATGGACACAATTCGATGAGGCTTATTCTATACGTTTCGGGTTGAGAAGACACAATTCGAGGTGCTCAACTGGCTGAAGTTCATGGCAATAGGGGCACTGGCGAAGTTCCGGGCCGTCTTCCTCATCGGCAGCTTCCAGTGGTACTTGCTCCAGTGTGTACGTGTCGCCCTCCTCCTGGTAGACGAAAGCCAGTCCTTCGCGAGCGGCAGCGTTGATGATGCTATCAATAGACTCGTCAATGCCGTAAGCGCCGTATGAGCTATCAGGCTCGCGTTCGGCGTATGCATTGGTGCCACTTCGTCGGCTTAATTCGGTGAACTGTTTGATTGCCTGTTCACGGTTAAAGACTGCCATGATCGTTAGTCCTTTCATCCAACTTTTCCAGTATTTGATGGAGCATCGCAGTATGATTGTTGATCTCGTCGTACATCTGATTCAAGCGTGCATCTACGAGGTCAAAGCGTTGCTCCATCTCTGTATCAATCGTGTCTAGCCGCTCGAAAATGAGGTGTATATCGTGGTTGTGTGCCCTCGTCAAGCCAACGAGAATAGTAACAGCATCATTGATATCACGTATCTGCCTGATAGCTTCATTCTGAAACTTCTGCGTGTTCGTGGCGGCTTGCTCTAACGTGGTCAGTCTCTCTTCCTGTGTCGCCATGTGATGAATCCCCTTTCAATTATTCAAGTATAACACCTTCGTTTGCAAACGAGCGAGCAGGCGTCAATTACTCGCTTGCTAGTCTTGCCGATTGATCTCATCAGTGATATCATCAAGGCGCTCCTCGACTGACTCCATCTCATCGCCTAGTCGCTCTTGCTCCTTACCCAAATTTTGCAATATCTGATTCAGTAGCCGTGTGTGATTGTTCTGCTCGCGGCGCATCTCTTCCAGGCTTTCAACAATGCGAGCCAGGGATAGCGTGTGCTCGGCTTGCGTGGCTGTAATGTCCTCCAGACTG
>Ga0208324_1000683_pt1 | contig 14422 bp, 12 predicted proteins | sample Sb_taG_2_FD_187707 | JGI IMG/M metagenome (GOLD analysis project Ga0208324, IMG submission 187707) | Peat soil microbial communities from Weissenstadt, Germany - Sb_50d_5_LS metaG (SPAdes) (version 2) | ecosystem: Environmental > Terrestrial > Soil > Wetlands > Peat | place: Germany... | reverse complement strand
TGTGGTCAGGCTGGCTATTGGTCAGGGTTGGTGATTACGGGATCGGGCTAGGTCTGCGGCGTAGCGGTTCCAGTTGGCTCCGGCTTGGTGCATCCATCGGACGGCGGTGCCGGGGCTGAGGTTCAGGCAGTCAGCGAGGACTGCGGCGGGTAGCTGGGCGGCGAGGTCGATGAGAGCGGCCCGGCGTCCGGGCATTGCCCGGACGCCGAGGGCGCGGAGGCGTTCGCCGAGCTGGGAAGGGGTGATGGGACGTCCGGGCATGCCGCAGACCTCCGAGGCGCGGGCGCCGCAGACGTAGGCCTTCTCGAACAGCACCCGGTCCCGCAGCACGCCGACCGGCACGTCCTTGCGCGGCCGCCGGGAGCAGATCGCATCCAGCCGGCGACACCATCGTCGTGCACACCCTGGTCCGCATCGGCCGCAAACTGCGCGAGGTCCTCCATCACCCGGCTGCCCGGCGTCAACCGCGCCACCATCTGCAAATACGTCCTCGAAGTCACCATAGGGCGCGCAGCAGCCGCCCCGCCTCCCGGACAGGAGCAGCGGCCCTGGCCGCCCGGGTGCCGCGGCTCCCTGGCGGGCCGGAGGGCGGGGCGGCTGGAAGCCGTTCTTGCACCACCTCAGCAAGGGCAGGCCACATCGCGGCCGGGCCATCACGCTCAAGGCGCCGGGGGAAGCTGCCGCGGATCTTGACCGTGGGCCGAGATGCAGGCGGTCCTGGACGCGCCGAAAAGGACCCGCCAGCGCGGGCACCTCGCGGCGCGGTCTGCCCAGCCGCTGGGCCGTATGTCCGGCATCCACCCGAACCTCTCAGACGGCTTACTAGCGGGTAACTTAGGTCGTTTGACCCTACCTGATGGGACCTTAGCCTAGCTGACCTTGTCTTATCTCGGCTTATCCTAGTGGTGACCAGATAGAACCGCGGCTATCAAGCCAACGACTACCACTTCGAATACAGGCTCGACGGCGATCCCTGCACCCAAGACAGCCACCGACTGCATGAGCCGGCGGCCCGCCGGGCCCTGAGACGCGGCGGGCCGCCACCAGACCGGACGGCAAGCATCCCGCACCCCGCTTCGGGTGACGGGCCCGCGTCCCGCACAGAACCCGTCAGGGCGCTGCGCGGGGCGCGGGCCCGGGGCAACCCGCCCCGGACCTGACTGAACGAGGAGAACATCATGTCCGCTAGCACGATCCGCAGGATCACCACAGGCGCGGCAGCGCTCGGCCTAGCGGCCGGCCTGGCCGCGATCACCGCGGGCGCCGCCAGCGCGTCCACCGCCCAGGCCCGGTATCAGCCGCCCCGCGTGGCGACCGGCTCCGTCGCGGTATCGGGCGAAGGCTACCCGGTCCAGTACGAGCAGTTCCTGGCCCTCCAGGGCTTCGGCCGCAACCACGGCGTCGTCAAGTACACCAACTGGACCTACGCGGAGCAGGGCTCCGGGGTCTACGCGCCCACAGCAGGCCCGGACGCGCTGATCGTCAACGGGTCGTACAACCACACGCTGAACGGCGCCAGCCTCCACCTGATCGCGCTGTCCAACGACCGGCTCGCCTTCTCCGGCACCGGCTACTACAACCCCGGCCCCTACACCTGGACGATCAGGGGCCAGATCATCGGCGGTAACAAGGTCAAGGCCACCATCGTCTACAACACCGGCTACAAGATGGTCATGACCGGCGCGATCGCCAGCGACGGGTCGGCAGCCGGCACCGCCGTGTCCAACACGAGCCCGCCCCAGGCGCTTACCTGGACCATGCCCGCCGGGTCGTTCTTCTCGGTGCTGAGCTACAGCGCCCGGGTCCAGTCGGACCAGATCGCTGGGCGCAACGCGACCTTCACGTTCACCATCCCGAACTCGGTGCCCGGCCTGGCCGGCATCAAGGTGACCGACAAGGTGCATGACGGCGGCTTCGGCCCGCGGCATGACCGCTTCGCCCAGGATTCCGTCCTGGAACAGATCGTCGGCGGCCCCGGCATCACCGTGCGGTAACCGCACACCCCTGACCGCCTGAGCGGCCGGCATCCCGCACGGTACCGGCCGCCCGGGCGGGGCGCCGGCCGGGACAGCCCCGGCGCCGCCTGAGCGGCCGACATCCCGCCCGCACCTGCCGGGCCTGTGCGGGGTTCCTGCCCGGCCCAGCCGGGCAGGACCATGCCTGAAGGAGGCATCTGAGATGAGCAGGTTCATAGCCCTTGGCGGAACCACGGGACTTCCAGCTCAGACGTGGCAAGCTCAGCCAACATGAGCCAGGAGCTGACGGGACCGCACGCACCATACATGCTGATCGTCTACGTGCTGATAGAGAAGATCAAGTCAGGCGAGCTAAAGCCTGGTGATCGGGTGCCGAGCGTCACAGAGCTGGTTGAGACCTACAACGTGAGCCACAGCACGGCCAGGCGAGCACTGGCCAAGCTGAAAGAGATGGGCCTGACTGACACCGTGCCCGGCTACGCGACGTTCGTGCGATTTTCCGATCAGGGTGAGCCTAGCTGAGCCAGGACAACCCCTGGATGGCTTGGCGGGGGAGCCCCGCGTGACTTTCCGCGCGGTCGCCATCAGGAGGAGGCATGGTCTGGCTGAGGGATCCCGGCCAGGCCTGACCCCACATCACCAGCGGCCCCCTCATCGGGGCGCTAGCGAGCGCTCTCTCAACCCCATCCGGGGCCAATACAGCGTTACCAAGCCAGCTGCCTAAAGACACCCGGCCGCTCCCCGACGTCTCCGTCTGCAACGAGCTGCTGCCCTCACACCGGTCAGCCGCAGGTTAGCCCGGCGGGCCAGGCGACGGCCGCCGTGAGTCCCCTCGTCATCGGCGACGGGTCGCCTCGACGCCCGGCCCCGGGGAAGGACGCGGGCTCGAAGATCTCGTTCAGGATGTAGGCCGTCCTGCCGTCCGGGGCGATCCCGATGCCATCGAGCGTGACACCCGGGGAGGACTTCACCAGGGCCGGCCGGCCGGGGATGTTGGTGGCGGTGCTGATCGGGGTCACCGTGCCCGCGATGAGGTTGACGACGTAGACGGTCTTACCGTTAGGGGTGACCGCGATCGCGTTGACGCCAAGCCCCACCATGATCGGCTTGAGCGCGGTGTTCGTGGCGGTGTTGATCACGCTCACCGTTTTGCCCATGCACGGCGGCGTCTCCAGCACGTAGGCGATCACCGGGCGGTCCGCCGGCCGGGCTGCCGGAGCAGTTACAGCCGCCGAGGCTGGCGCGGCCTGGCCCAGTGCGGCCACGGCCCCGGCCGCGATTACGACTGCGAGCGGGTACTTGATGCGGGTACGCATCACATATCCTTTCCTTCTGCCCGGGGCCGCGCGGAACGCGCCTGACGCTGTGATCACGCGGGCTGGCCCCGGTAGCGCTAGTCACTTGACATGGCTGCCCGGCTCATCCTCCCTTAGCCGGGAATAGCCGTGAGCTTCCAGCCAGCGGTTAAGCTCCGCCCCCTGCAGCGACGCCAGGCGGGCCGCCTCTTCGGTGTCGCCGCGCTCGGCGGCAGCATCTATTGCCCGGGCCAAGGCGACAACTGCGTCACCGCTGATCGTGGACCCGCCGTCCACAGCATCGTCCCAGCCTTGTCCGGCCCGGCATCCCGGCGGGTGAACGATCCCCACGGGGCAGGGCGAATAGTGCAGCACCGCATGGGCGACCGAGCCCAGGTTCATGCCCTCGAAGCCGCCGCGGCCGCGGCAGCCCGCAATGAGCATCTGGGACCCGCCCGCGGCGGTCAGCAGCGCTGACCGCGGCGTGCCGACCACAACGTTCCGCACCACCGCGATATCCGGGTGCTCCTTCTCCTCGCAGGCCATCAGCTGATTGAAGTCATCTTCGATCAGACGCATCGCGCCGAGCCTGCCCGGCGCATCGGCCAGGGCGCACAGCGCCTCCAGGGGCACGTCGCGTAGCGCCGCCTCTTCGAAGGCGAACGTGAGCGCGGCCCGCGACGCCGCGGATCCGTCCACGCCGACCACGATCGGGCCCGGGGCTTCATTGACCGGTCGCCACCGGCCCCCGACGATCACGACCCGGCCGCTGGCATGCCCGGCTACCTGCCAGGAAACCGATCCCAGCCGCAAGCCGGGCAGCTTGCCGTGCCCGCGGGAGCCGACCACGACCATCTCGGCGGTACGGCTGCGCTCGCACAGCACCTGAGCGGCTGGCCCGCCCACGAGCTCGGCGTGTACCCGGCTGGGCCCCAGTACGAACTGGGCATACGGCAGCCCGTCGGCGAGGATCTTCTTGCCGTCCTGCCCGGCTGGCTCCCAGCTAGCCGGCTGCGAAGCGAGCTCCGTGTGATCTGGCCTCCACGCCAGGCACACCGTCAGTGTCGTGCCACGTGCCAGGGCTTCCCTGGCAGCCCAGCGCACCGCCTGAGCGCTGCCGGGTGACCCGTCATAGCCAGCCACGATGTCGTAAATCATTCCCTTCATGTCGGGCCTCCTTACCTCCTGACCCCTTCGCGATCCGTCACGTCCGCTCCTCGCACCACCACCCAATCTCGTCGCCGTGCTGGCGGTCGGTTGGTCCTGATCACCCGCTGGGATATCACCCAGATATCGGCGGATGGGTCTTTGCGGCACGCGGCGACTGGCGTCTCGATCCCCTGGTCCATCCAGAGTGAACCATTCCCGGTCGTAATCTGGCATGTCGTCTCACGTCCCTAGTGACAAGCGGAGATTCCGAGCGCTTGCATCGCGAGCACAAAGAGCACTCGCTCGGCCGGCTCGATTCGCCCGTTCAGATACGCATACTGCCGTCGGCGGGCATCCGCCAATGCGCTCCGGGCATCGGCGTAGTGAGCTGCGCTAAGGTGGCCATCGATCTCGTAGTAGCAGCACGGGCCGATAGGGTTGGCCTTAATCCGGATCTGTGTCCCGGTTGCTGGATCACATTGCTCATGCATGGCATCTCACCCCTTGCCTGCGCGATGCGGTGGGCCGCGAGCTGGAAAAGGTAAGTTGCCTAGCGTTATAGCTGGCCAAATACCCCGTAATCTCCCAAGCCAGACACATTTATCCGGCTGCCAGTCGCTACCTACCGCGAGGCCAGGTTCGTGACCTGCTGCCTGTGCTGTTGTTTACACTCCTAGTCTGTCCTGCCCTGTACCTCGGGCGGCGCAGTCCGAAGGCCCTAGCGGGTAGGGCCGGACGTCACTACTTGCGTAAGCCCGGAGACCAGCTAGATTTCTGGCTGGTCAAAGAGCCGAGTCCTCCGGGGTCAGCATCGGGCACGTAAGACCCGGCTCTGGAAGCCCGGACGGCACAGATTCCCGAGCTGAAAGTACAGCTCGATGAGATTGGGCAGGGGAAGGGTCACAACCGACGGAAAGTACAAAGGTCCTAGCGGGCCTCGGATCCAGGATGGCCCGCTGAGTGTACGTGCCCGCCCCTCCAGCCTCGGCGAGCGCTACGGACGGATCGCCCGCCGCCGCGGCAAAGCCAAAGCCCAGGTCGCCATCGCCCGCTCCATCCTGATCATCATCCGGCACCTGCTCAGTAACCCCGAGGCCCAGTTCGCCGACTTCGGCTACGGCTACTGCCAGGCCCGTACTGACACCGACCGGAAGATTCGTAACCACATCCGCCAGATCCAGGCCCTCGGCTTCGAGGTGCGGGGCTGGTGGTTACCGGGACGCGCGGATCGTCGACAGGGCCATGCGCCGCGAGCGCCGGACAGTGAGCTGACGATGAGCGTCCCGGGTCCGTGAACAAGGGTGCCTCGCGCAGCGTGCTCTGGGCAATCTGGTTGATCGCCGGGCGGACGTTCTCGATCGCCAGCACGGCCGAAGGTCTTTCGCCCCTGGCCGCAGGACCAGCGGCCCTACCGGCAGTACCGCGGCGGCGTGACCCTGATCCAGTGAAAGGCTGGTTTGCGCACCGCGACTTTGCGGATCGCGACGCCGCGGATCTCGGCAAGCTCGACGACCTGCTGCCGAGCCCGCCGCATGTCGTGGCCGACCGGGCCTGCTGCTGCCCGGCCAGGCCCGTGGTCACTGTCATCATGCCGGCCGCGCCCGGCCGGCCGCATCCGGTCGACCTGCTGCTGTGCGGTCACCACTTCCGGGTCAGCCAAGCCGCCCTGACAGCCGCAGGCGCCGCGGTCTACGACGACACGGGGGCGCTGATAGCAGGCGGCGTCAGCGAGAACGAGCACGACCTGCACGAGCAGGTTGCCGCCGCATAGCGGCGCCGGCATGGCCGGTTCACCACGTGGCCGCCGAACTCCGGCATCGTCACTGCGTGCGGTGCCGACGCCACGGGCCAGCCAGCCATGAGGGCCGGACCGGGGGATCGGGTCGAATCCCCGTCCGATGTGCGCGAGGGCTCGGCGCGTGCATCCTCTATGTACCTCCGCACGGCTGATCATGATGCCCTCCACAAGTCGGATCACTGCGGTTTCCGGTAAGGACCGAGCGCTATGTGGCACACGAGGCGGCGCCGCCGCCGGCTAGGAACCGGTCCCCGACCGCCAGCACCCGCCGGGGTCCCACCAGCACGCCGGTGCCGAACGGGGCGTACATCTTGTGGCCGCTCCAGGCCAGGAAGTCCGCCTCGCCGGGCAGCGGCCGGTGCGGCGCGAGCTGGGCCGCGTCGACGAGTACGGGGATGCCCCTGTGGTGTGCGGCAGCGATGATGTCCGGCAGGGGCGGCAGCCAGCCGGTCACATGGGAGGCACCGGTGATCGCCAGCAGCCGCGGCGCGGGCCGCCGGGTCGGTAGGCCGGACTGGCCAGGACCTCTGGCCCAGTGCAAAGCGGCCACGATTGCGGCGGGATCTCGAATCCCGGGCCCGACGATCGTCCTTGACATTGGCGGCGCCCGAGGGCTCGATGCTGACGCGCCTGTGCAGGGACGCATGCCTGCGGCTGATTGCATCCGTGCCCGCTACCGGGCATGGATCACGCCAAGGGCGCTGCCGGACGCGTCTTGGATGCAGTCGAGGGTAGTCACGGCGCCGGCTCTCCGGGGTGTCCGAGAACACATCCCTGGCGCCTCCGCCGCCTCCATGACTTCCATCCGGCGGGGACGGACCTTCGGCCCTTTCCTTCCGGGCCGGCGCCGCGGCAAGGCTGGTAGTTGCTGAACGAGTTCGTCGTCGATCGGATGCACTCAAGGTGATGGAGTGGTGACGCTGGCAGGCACACCGGGGGACGACGTTCTGGGTCACGACGTCGTGCGCCGACCTGGGCACGTTCGGAGCGGTGTGGCCGTGCAGGACCGGCTGGGCTACCCGGTCAAGGAAGTGCGCTGGAGGGCTGGGGGGCAATGACATGAGTACGGTGCAGCAAGCCGGGCCGGTGTACGCGCTGCTGGCGGATGGGAGCACGGTGGAGATCCGCCCGGCAGAGCCCGGCGACTTCGACGCGGTCAAGGCCATGCATGAGGCGATGTCGCTGGACAACGCCTACTTTCGCTTCTTCGGCTTCAGCCGGACGGCGGCCGAGGCCGAGGCGCGGCGGATCTGCCGGGAGCCGGGACCCGGCCGGGTGGCGCTGCTTGCGCTGGCGGGCGGTGAGGTGGTCGGCTGCGTCAGCTATGAGACGCTGCGGGAGCAGCCGGATCACAGGGCCGAGGTGGCGTTCGCGGTCGCCGACTACATGCACCACAAGGGTGTCGCGACCCTGCTGCTTGAGCACCTGGTCTTCTACGCCAGGAGCCACCAGATCACCGCGTTCACCGGGCAGACGCTGGCCGAGAACACGGCAATGCTCAAGGTCTTTGCCGACGCCGGCCTGCCGGTGCACCGTCACACCGACGACGGGGTGGTCGATATGATCATCCCGCTGCCCCAAGACGGCGCGGGCACCGGCCTGAACGGCTACCTGGACGCGGTGGCCGAGCGGGAGCGTCACGCAGACGTTGCCAGCCTGCGGCACGTGTTCGCGCCTGAGTCGGTCGCGGTGATCGGCGCTAGCCGGCGGCCGGGGACGGTCGGGCGGGTGATCTGGGACAATATCTGCACGGGCGGGTATGCCGGCCGTCTGTACGCGGTCAATCCGCACGCCGGGCAGATCGGCGCCGAGCCTTGCCTGGCGTCCGCCGCGGACCTGCCCGAGCACGTCGACCTGGCGGTGATCGCGGTGCCCCCGGCCGCGGTGCTCGACGCCGCGGAGCAGTGCGGGCGGCGCGGCGTGCACGCCCTGGTGGTGATCACCTCCGGGCTGGACGCCGCCACCCGCGCCGGCCTGCTCGCGACATGCCGCCGGTACGGCATGCGGCTGATCGGCCCGAACTGCTTCGGCGTCGCGGTACCGAGCATCGGCCTGGACGCCACGTTCGCGGCCTCCCATCCGCGGGCGGGCGTGGCCGGCCTGGTCATGCAGTCCGGCGGCCTGGGCATCGCCGCCGCCAATCAGCTGTCCCGGCTCGGCATCGGCATCTCCTCGTTCACCTCGGTGGGCGACAAGCTCGACGTGTCCAGCAACGACATGCTGATGTGGTGGGAACACGACGGCGTCACCAGGATTGCCGTGCTGTACATCGAGTCGTTCGGCAACCCGCGCAAGTTCGCCCGGACGGCCCGCAGGGTGGCCGCGAGCATGCCGGTGCTCGCAGTGGAGGCCGGGCGCTCCGAGGCCGGGCAGCGGGCGGCCGCCTCGCACACCGCGGCGGTCGCGACGCCGCTGGTCACCACGGAGGCCCTGTTCGCCCAGGCCGGCGTCATCGTGGTGCCCGGCTTCGGCGACCTGATCGAGACCGCCGCGCTGCTGGCCACCCAGCCCGTCCCGGCGGGCAGCACCGTCGCGATCGTGTCCAACGTCGGCGGTGCGGGGGTGCTCGCGGCCGACGCCTGCACCGACCTCGGCCTGACCGTACACCAGCCGCACGAGCAGATCCGCCGTCGGCTGCGCGCGCTCATCCCCAAGGGCGGAGCGGCCGACGGCCCGATCGACACCACCGCCGCGGTCTCCGCCGGCCAGTTCCGGGAGTGCCTTGAGCTCGCGGCGGCCGATGAGGAAGTCAGTGCCATGATCGTGCTCGTGCTGCCCACCGGCGCGACCGGCGACCTGGTCGCGGCCATCCAGCAGGCCGACATCCGGGTCCCGCTGGCCATCGTGCTGCTCGACCAGGCCGAAACAGTGCGGCTGCTGCCCGGGCCGGCGAAGGGAGACGGGGAGGCGGGCGGGATCCCGATACCCGTCTATAGCTACCCAGAGGCGGCCGCGGCCGCCGTCGCCCGCGCGGCCAGGTACGGGGCATGGCGGGCCGCGCCGGCCGGCGTGGTGCCCGAGTTCGCCGACATCAGGACCCAGGACGCGCACGCGCTGGTGCGCGAGTTCCTCGGACCGGACGGCCACCGGGGCTGGCTTCCGCCGGAGGTGACCGCAGCGCTGCTGCGCTGCTACGGAATACCACTGGCCACACTGGTTCCGGTCCACAGCCAAGACGACGCCGCCGGCGCCTTCGCCGCGGGCGGCGGGGTCCCGGTGGTGCTCAAAGCCGACGTGCCCGGGCTTGTCCACAAGACCGAAGCGGGCGGGGTCGAGCTCGACCTGCGCACCGAAACCGACGTGCGCGCCGCCTGCCAGCGGCTGACGGAACGCTTCGGCGGCAAGCTGCACGCGGTCCTTGTGCAGCCGATGATCGGCGACGGCACCGAGGTGATCGTCGGCGTGGCCGACGACCACCTGTTCGGCCCGCTGGTGGTGTTCGGACTCGGCGGGGTGGCCACCGAGGTGCTCGCCGACCACACGGCGCGGCTGACGCCGCTGACCGACACCGACGCGGACACGCTGATCCGGTCGATCAAGGCCGCGCCGCTGCTGCTCGGGTACCGCGGCAGCCCGCCAGCCGACCTGGAGGCGCTGCGCGGCCTGCTGTTGCGCGTCTCCCGGCTCGCCGACGACCTGCCCGAGATCACCGACCTTGACCTCAACCCGGTCATCGCCCGGCCAGACGGGGCATTCGCCGTAGACGCGAGGGTCAAGGTGGCGCCGTACGCGCCGCAAGACCCGTTCCTCAGGAGGCTACGCTAGCCAAGAGCGCTGCCATCGGCGTCAAGCGCGATCACCTGGCCCCGCCGAGGATCTTGCCGGATACCAGCGCGGTGCGGCTGACCGGGGCCACCAGCATCTCGCGCAGGAACCCGAACTCGCGATCCCACACGATCGAGATCGCCGCGGAGATGGCGGTCGACATGACCGTCATGGCCACGATCCCGGGGAACAGGAACTTCTTGAAGTCGAACCCGGCGGTCGAGCCGACCAGCGTGCTCATCCCGTAGCCGAGGACGAACAGGAACAGGACCGGCTGGACGAAGCTGGACAGGATCCGGGCCCGGGTACGGAGAACCGTTGCCGACGGTGACCAGCCCGACAGTGTCCGCGCCAACTTGGCGTTTCAGCTCATCCGGGGTGCCGGTGGCCACGATCAGGCCGTGGTCGTCTTTCCCGCCCCGTTCGGTCCCAGGAACGCGAAAACGTCAGTGCCAGCATTTTCACGCCAGCGAAGTCTTTCAGTCCGCCTGGCTTAGCCGGCGGACCCGGCAGCAAAGACGATGGTGGCGGTGTGCGCCTGGCCGCCCTGGTCTACCCAGTACAGGCCGGCCGTGTCGCCGGGGTGGTAGGCGTCCACTACCGACCGCAGCGACATGGCTGAGGTGACCGCGTGCCCGCCGATCGACACGATCACGTCGCCCGGCACCAGTCCGGCTCTGGCCGCTGGCGTGCCCGGGGTGATCCCGGCGACACCGGCCCCGGCGCTGGCCGGGTTGCCGGGCACCTCGACGCCGTACGGCACGACCTGGACGCCGAGGAAGGCGGTGGCGCCGATGTGGACCGCGGCCGAGGCCCTGCCCGCCGCGATCGCGGCGGCGATCGGGGCGGCCTGGCTGGCCGGGATCGCGAACGCCTGGGCCGCGCCGGAGCTGATCTGGAACTGTGATGACGCCGCGGTGTTCATGCCGATCACCTGCCCGGCCGGGCTGACCAGCGGCCCGCCCGAATCACCGGGCTGAAGCGGCACGTCGGTCTGGATCAGCCCGGTCAGCTGCTCGGAGATGCCCGCGAACTGATCGGTCGCGGTGATCGACTGGCCCACGGCGGTGACCACCCCGGTCGCGGCCGCCGGGGTTCCGCCCTGGCCCTGCGCGTTGCCCAGGGCGAGCACCTTCTCGCCGACGGTCACAGCCGATGCCGTGCCCAGCGGGACCGTCTTGAGCCCGGATGCCGCCGCCAGCTGCAGCACGGCGATGTCCTGGCCCTGGTCGTAGCCGGCCACCGCCGCGGTGTAGGTCCGGTGGTTGCCGACGTCGGTGACCGTGACCGAGGTGGCGCCCTCGATCACGTGGTTGTTGGTGATCACCCGCCCTGACGGGGTCAGCACCATCCCGGTCCCGGCCGAGATGGCCTGCCGGTAGCCCAGCGTCGCGGTCACGTCGACCAGGCCGGGGTCGACCCTGGCGGCCAGCGCGGAGGATGCCGGGTAGGCCGACGGGGAGGACGGCGCGGCCACTGGCGCGGCCGGGCCACGTACCGCGCTGTACACCACGGCCGAGACCAGAACCGCGGCAGCCACGACGGCCAGCATGACGGCGACGGCCAGGACATGGTGACGCGGCCGCCGCTGCGCGGGCGGCGGCCCAGCCTGGTCGGTGCCGGCCGTCAGCACTCCGTCATGCATCATGGACTCCCCGGACAACCGCTACCTTCAGGGCAGCAGCCGTGGCACCCGCACGGTAGGGCCGCAGTTCCCCTGCCGGGCGGACCTCGGTCCCTGGAACCGGGGTTCCCTGGCGGGGATCTTAGTGGTAGGTCTGCGGAATCCGTTTCGCAGGTCCATCGGGCAGGGAGCTGTTCGCGACATGGCACGGAATCGCTACGCGGACCTGCTGTGGGTCCTAGCCGCCGGCGGTGTAGCTACAGCAGCGCCGATGATGCGGACGTCAGGTCAACGGCCGCACTGCTGATCGCTCTGGCACCCGCGATCCCGCAAGCATCGCCACCTGGACATTAACGCGCGCCACGGCGACGGGTGCAGGCCGCGTTCTACCAGGATCCGCGAGTTGTCACGATCAGCCTGCACCGGCACCCCGGCGACGCTGTTTCCCTACCCGGCCTGCCCGCCGCGCGGACATGAACTGCCGCTCTCGCGAAAGCGCCGGTACCGGACGCTCGGGACCTTTGGGCCTTGCCGGGAGGGCAGCGGATCGGTTGACTGGCGGGATGTTCATAGCCGGGGAGCTGCCGGGGGGTGGTGGACGGCTTCGCGGTCGTCGTCACCCGGCTGCGCCAGATCGTCCGCAGGGAAGCACTCCGCACCCAGCCGGCCCAGTAACTCGCCCCGCAGCAGAACCTACCCGGTCACGGCGGGGCTGTGCGGCAGGTGGCTGAGGAACCAGTCCCGGGCCAGCCCGGCGGCGACATCGAGGGTTCCCGGCTCTTCGAACAGGTGGGTGGCGCCGGGTACGACGGCTAGGTCATTCTCGCAGCGCAGCTCGGCGCGGACCCGGCGGTTGAGGTCCAGCACCACCTCATCTTGCCCGCCGACGATCAGCAGCGTCGGTACGGTCACCGCGGCCAGCCGGGGACGGGCCAGGTCCGGGCGGCCGCCGCGGGACACCACGGCCGCGATGCCGGCACCGGGTTCGGCAGCCGCCCACAGCGCCGCTGCGGCGCCGGTGCTGGCGCCGAAGTAGCCGATGGCGGCCTGCGCCGCGGCCGGCTGGGCGCGCAGCCACCTGGTGACCCGGACCAGCCGCCCGGCGAGCAGGCCGATGTCGAACACGTTGGCCCGGTCGCGTTCTTCCTCGGGGGTGAGCAGGTCAAACAGCAGCGTGCCCAGCCCGGCGTCGTTCAGCACGCCGGCGACATGCCGGTTGCGGGGGCTGTGCCTGCTGCTGCCGCTGCCATGGACGAACACCACGACCTGCGGGGCACCCTCCGGCACGGTCAGGTATCCGGCCAGCCGGACGACGCCGGCCCGGGGCTCCACTTCCTCACTGCCTGGCGGGTCAGCGGCACCGGCAGCGCGCGCCGTGCTGGCTTGCGCCGGGGACTGCAGGGTGGCGGCGCGCTCCAGGCAGGCGAGGACCTCCGCATCGGAGACCTGGGGGAACCTGGCGTAGAACTGCCCGATGGCGGAAAAGCCTCGCGGCGTGCTGACGCAGACCATCTCGTCGGCATCGGCGCCGATCCATGCCTGCCACCCGGGCGGTGCGACGGGCACGGCCAGCACGACCCGCGCCGCCCCCAGCGCCCGGGCGATCTGGCAGGCGGCCCGGGCCGTGGACCCGGTGGCGATGCCGTCATCGACCACCACGGCCACCCGCCCGTCCAGCCGCTGGCGCGGCCGCCGGGCCCGGTAGCGCGCGGCGCGGGCTTCCACTGCCGCCTGCTCCCGCGCCTGGACCGCCGCCAGCTCGTCCTGCGACACCCCGCAGGCCTGCATGACCTCGGGGTTGATGACCCGCACCCCGTCCTCCCCGACCGCGCCCATGCCCAGCTCGGGCTGGAACGGCACCCCAAGCTTGCGCACGATGATCACATCCAGCGGCGCGCCCAGCGCCCGGGCCACCTGGAACGCGACCGGGACCCCGCCCCGCGGCAGGCCCAGCACCACGACCGGCTCGCCGCGCAGGTGCCCCAGCCGGGCGGCCAGCCGCCGCCCGGCATCATCACGATCAGCGAACACCATCACAACTCCTCCCGGAAAGCTTTCCCGCGCCCGGGCAGTACCGCCAGGGACCATAGTCCGGAGCCAGGACCGAAGGCCCTGGCAATTCACCGGATCGTGGCATGTGCCTGGCGGCCGGAGATGAGGACCATGGCCAGGCGCCGGTCCTGCCGGGTCACCATCGACGGCACCCGCCGGATCTAGCCGCCGGGCCGGACCGCCCGAGAGTGTGGCCAGCCGCACTCGGAAAGGACTCATGGCCATACCGCGCGGGTCCAACGACCCTGGCGCCGCCTCCAGGCCAGTTTGATAGTCACTAACGTGAAGAAGTGGTGGCCCCACCGGACGGCCGTCGCGTGCGAGGAGGTCGTCGCCGACCTGGAGCGAGCCGTGCCGCTGGACATTGCCGCGCGGGCGTGCTGCTGTCCGGCGAAGCCGGTAGTCACCGTGGTGATGCCACCGACCGCCAGCTGCCCGCACCCTGTTGACCTGCTCCTGTGCGGTCATCACTTCAGAGTCAGCCAGGACGCCCTGCGGGCCGCAGGTCCTGCCGTCTACGACGACACCGGATTGCTGATCATGGCGGGCACCACGGACGCCGGTGCGCTGGGACCGAAAGCCGGCCGCCTGGTAGGGGCGACTCCTGGTTACCAAGATCGGTGGTGACCCGATGGAGCCCAGGAGCGTGCTGGTCCATGGCCGGGCGGTGAACTGCGTCGAGGCGGGCAGCGGCCCCGTGCTGCTGCTGATCCATGGGATGGCGGGCAACATCGGGAACTGGCAGGAGGTGATCGGGCCGCTG
>Ga0208324_1000675_pt1 | contig 14599 bp, 10 predicted proteins | sample Sb_taG_2_FD_187707 | JGI IMG/M metagenome (GOLD analysis project Ga0208324, IMG submission 187707) | Peat soil microbial communities from Weissenstadt, Germany - Sb_50d_5_LS metaG (SPAdes) (version 2) | ecosystem: Environmental > Terrestrial > Soil > Wetlands > Peat | place: Germany... | reverse complement strand
CCAGCCGGTCCCGAAGGGAACCACGGTGGCGATCGTGTCCAACGTCGGCGGCGCGGGAGTGCTGGCCGCCGACGCCTGCACCGACCTCGGCCTGACCGTGCACCGGCCGCACCGGCTGACCCGGCGCCGGCTCCGCGCGCTGATCCCGCCCGGCGGCGCGGCCGACGGCCCGATCGACACCACCGCAGCGGTCTCCGCCGCCCAATTCCGGGAGTGCCTGGAGCTCGCGGCGGCCGACGAAGCTGTCAGTGCCATGATCGCACTCGTGCTGTCCACCGGCGCGACCGGCGACATGGTCGCGGCCATCCAGCAGGCCGACGTCCGCGTGCCGCTGGCCGCCGTGCTGCTCGACCAGACCGAGACGGTGCGGCTGCTGCCCAAGACCGATGACGGCAGGCAGGTACCCGCCTACGCGTACCCGGAGGCGGCCGCGGCCGCCGTGGCCTGCGCCGCCCGGTACGGGGCGTGGCGAGCCGCCCCGCGCGGCGTGGTGCCAAAGCTCGCCGACATCAGCGACGACGACGCCCGCGTGCTGGTGCACGACTCCCTCGGGACCGGCGACGGCAGCTGGCTTCCGCCCGAGGTGACGGCGGCGCTGCTGCGCTGCTACGGGATACCGCTGGCCGAACTGGTCCCGGCCCGCAGCCAGGACGAGGCCGTCGCCGCCTTCGCTGCCGGCGGCGGGGTCCCGGTGGTGCTCAAAGCCGACGTGCCCGGGCTTGTCCACAAGACCGACGCGGGCGGGGTCGAGCTCGACCTGCGCACCGAAGCCGACGTGCGGGCCGCCTACCGGAGGCTGGAAGAACGGTTCGGCCCGAAGCTCCGCACGATCCTTGTCCAGCCGATGATCGGCGACGGCACCGAGGTGATCGTGGGCGTGGCCGACGATCACCTGTTCGGCCCGCTGGTGGTGTTCGGGCTCGGCGGGGTGGCCACCGAGGTGCTGGCCGACCACGCCGCGCGGCTGACGCCGCTGACCGATGTCGACGCGGACACGCTGATCCGCTCTATCCGGTCGGCGCCGCTGCTGCTCGGGCACAGGGGCAGCCCCGCGGCCGATCTCGGCGCGCTGCGCGACCTGCTGCTGCGGGTCTCCCGGCTCGCCGACGACCTGCCGGAGGTCACCGAACTCGACCTCAACCCGGTCATCGCCCGGCCGGACGGGGTATTCGTCGTGGACGCACGGATCAAGGTCGCGCGGTACGCGCCGCAGGACCCGTTCCTCAGGAGGCTCCGCTAGCCACGGCGGCCGACCGTCGGCGGCGAGTGGCTGGCTCCGATCGAGGGCAAGTTCCGGGTGAACCTCAGCCCTGCCACCTCCCGGCCGATTTGCGAGGTAGCGGACTCGACACCAGCGGACATCGAGCTCGCCCTGGATGCGGTGCATGCGGCCAAGGACGCGTGCCCGCCGAGCGCGCCAAGGTGCTCAACGCCATCGCCGACGCCATCGATGCGCACGCCAGCTCTACCTCGACGGCGGACCCGGCGCTGAGCCGGCCGGGCCGCTGGCTGCCTGGCTAATCTGTGACCAGCACAGCGAACTGCGCCGCCAGCTGCGCACGCTAGGCCCTGCTCGTCGATCTCCATCAACCCGGGCCATACCACCAGATTGCCAGCCCCGGAACAAATAGGGAGGTTAAGTAGCGTAAATAGGGTAGGAAGGTTAGTTAGCGCAACTAGGAAGGTTGCCAGCCCCAGAAAATAAATAGGAAGGTTAGTTAGCTAAGCTACAAGGGACTAACGTCCTCGGACCGTCGCCGCGGTGGTGGTCCTTACCCCGTCGGCATCAGTTAGAGACCGGCAGGCATGACTATGCCGACGAGGCATCACCGCCCGTCCCGAGTAGCGCAATTCCGCCTTTTTCACCGTCCGGGCCGGGGACAGCATCAGTCCCAGGACGGAGCAGCGGTATCTCGCGGACGCCTTGCCTGCACGCCCGGACCGGTAAATAACGATAAGAATCAAAAAATATTTTCGGGTCGCTGTTCGCGCAGGTCAGAGAGATACAAAAGCTTGACAGGCCGTTTCATATGACAGGGTCCTGAGCACCCGCGCCGGCACATCTTGTTGTATCCGGCACGGACACCCGAATCCTTACCAGGAGCCCCGCCATGATCAAATTACGCAGCGGCCCCATCAACTCCCGCAAAGCCCCAGGCCGGGGCTCCAAGAATCCTCATATCCCTGGTGCCGGGGTTTCGCCGGGCTGACGAATGTCCCGCGAGACAGGAGCGAACGGCACCCGCGAATGGGACATTGGCCACTTGCAAATCCCAGGCGGCAAGGCGATGCCGTGATATCAAGCGTCAGAATATCGAGGTGTGCCATGAGTAGCGCAAGACGGCTGACCGGGGCCGCTGGCCGGTGGAGCGCGACTCACCCGTGGACGGCGATTATCGCGTGGCTCGGGTGTGTCGTGGTGCTGCTGGTGGCCGGCCACCTAATCGGAACATTCCAGTTGCCCCAGTCCGAGACGGGATCGGGCCAGGACCTGCAGGCCTCGGAGATGATGGCCCGGGACTTCCCCCAGCACGCCGGCGAGTACGTGCTGTTCGACAGCCGCGGCTTGCGGGTCGGCGCGCCGGCCTATCAGGCGGCGATCCGGGACGTGCTGAGCCGGATCCAGGCCACCGGGCGGGTGACCCAGGTCCATTCCCCGCTCGACCCCGCGTACGCCAACCAGGTCTCTGCGGACCGGCACGCGGCTCTGCTGCAATTCCAGGTCACCGGCAACATCAATGACGACGCGACCCAGGTCGTGCCGGTGCTGGCCGCGGTGCAGGCGGCGGCGGCCGCCCATCCGCAGATCCAGATCGCCGAGACGGGCCAGGCCAGCATCGACAAGGCGGTCAACGACACCCTGGTTCGCGACCTGCACCGGGCGGAGGCGCTGGCCTTCCCGATCACGCTGGTGGTCCTGCTGATCGCCTTCGGCGCGGTCGTCGCCGCGCTGCTGCCGCTCGGGCTGGCCGTGATGGCGATCCTGGCCGCCAGCGGCCTGATGGTGTTCGTCAGTCACCTGTCCGGGGCTACCGAGGAGTCCAGCGCGCTGATGCTGCTGATCGGCCTGGCCGTGGGCGTGGACTACTCGATGTTCTACGTCAAGCGGCAGCGTGAGGAACGCGCCGCCGGGCGCCCGGTCCTGGACGCGATCGAGGTGGCGGCCGCCACCTCGGGCCGCTCGGTGCTGATCTCCGGCCTGACCGTGCTGGTGGCCGTGTCCGGCCTGTTCCTGACCGGCAACAAGGTCTTCTACGGGATGGCCGAGGCCACGATGCTGGTGGTGGCCTGCGCGGTCATCGGGTCGCTGACCCTCCTGCCGGCCCTGCTCGCCGTGCTGGGCGACCGGGTGGACCGGGGCCAGCTGCCGTTCGTCAGCCGGCTGCGCCGGCCCGCCGGGCAGAGCCGGGTCTGGGCCGCGATCCTGGACCGGACCCTGGCCCGCCCGGCGCTGACCGCCGTGGTGTCCGGCTGCGTCCTGGTCGCGCTCGCGGTGCCCCTGCTGCGCCTGCACACCGCGGAACCGGGCGCCACCGACCTGCCGCAGAACACCGCCGCGCTGCAGACCTACGACCGCATCCAGCAGGTGTTCCCCGGCGGTCCCGCGCCCGCCGTCGTGGTCGCCGAGGCCCCCGACGTCACCTCACCGGCCATGGTCGCCGCCGGGCGGGCCTTCGAGCGGGCCGCGCTGGCCACCGGCCAGATGAACCAGCCGATCACGGTCATCGTCAACTCCGCGCACACCGCCGCGATCATCCAGGTGCCGCTGGCCGGCACCGGGGAGGACACCGCGTCCGTCCACGCCCTCGCCACCCTGCGCGGCCAGGTCATCCCGGCCACGCTGGGCAAGGTGCCCGGCGTCCGGGTCGCGGTGGCCGGGGACACGGCCGGTACCGTGGACTTCAACACCGTCTTTAAGCAGCGCTCCGTCTGGGTCATCGCCTTCGTCCTGCTACTGGCTTTCGTCCTGCTGCTGGTCTCCTTCCGCTCCCTGGTCATCCCGATCACCGCGGTGATCTTCAACCTGCTGTCCATTGGCGCGGCCTACGGCGTCGTCGTCGCGCTGTTCCAGTGGGGCTGGGGGCAGTCGCTGCTCGGCTTCACCAGCGTGCATGCCGTCACCAGCTGGCTGCCGCTGGTCATGTTCGTCGTGCTGTTCGGGCTGTCCATGGACTACCACGTGTTCATCCTGAGCCGGATCCGGGAGAGCTACGACCGCACCCGTCAGACTGACCAGGCGGTGGCGCACGGCATCAAGATCAGCGCCGGGGTGGTCACCGCCGCCGCGGTCGTCATGGTCTTCGTCTTCCTGACCTTCGCCACCTTGTCGATGGTGTCGTTGAAGGAGATGGGCGTGGGCCTGGCCGTGGCCGTGCTGCTCGACGCGACGATCGTGCGGGCGGGCCTGCTGCCGGCCACGATGAAGCTGCTCGGCCGCTGGAACTGGTACCTGCCCCGCTGGCTGGAGTGGCTTCCGCAGATCTCCACGTACACGCCGCCCCCGCCGACCAGGCAACCGCCGAAGCAGCCGGTTCCGGCGGGCAGGCCGTAAGACCCTTCCGGCGCCCAGGCCAGGCACCAAGACCGCCAGGGCAGGACTGGCCTGGCCCGGGTGCTGACCAGCGAAGAGGTGCTTGTCATGCTCACTGTGGCCGCCCATCCGCCGCGACTGCCCATCGTCGCGGAGCTCGCGGGGCGGACCGGTGCACGGGCCATGGTTGCCGCCAGGGGTCACCGCTAGGTAGTGACCGCCCGGGCCGTCGGGGTCATCGCGGTCATAGCCGGTGCGGCCTGGGCCATCTCCGCCGAGTGGGCGGCCATTCGCGGTGGTTACCGCGTCTTCGGGCATGCACGGCTGCAGTGGACCGGCGCTGCCAGCGTCGCCCAGGACCTGTCGATGATGGCATTCGTGCGCTTGAATCGCGACTAAGCACCGTCCGCCAGACCTTCATCCCCTCCTGCTCGACGCGGCCAGCCGGATCAGCGAACAGCCGGCGCCGCGTTGAGCCCCGACGGGCGCCGCCGCACACCCGAACCCCGCCGTACAGGTGTAACTTCCGGCAACGGACGCACCATGCTGCCGCGCCAGCCGACCTCGTGTCGTCGGCACAGAGCTGGCCTATATGTACGCCGCAAGCTTGTCAGACCCACGCACGGCAAGGCAGAAAGAATCGGCGATCTAGTGCATGAGCCTCTCGCGCCATCTCACCTTAAGTGGTCGGCTTCGCCTGCCCTGGGATCTCGCCCAGGCCCACGTGCCGGTTTCCGCCGCTGCCCCAGTCGGCCGCCAGCAGGCCAAGGATCACCTCGTCGGCGAATTCCCCGCTAACCCACGCCGCCTGGCGGAGCCTGCCCTCGGGCACGAACCCGGCCCGCTCGGCGGCCCGGATCATCGCCGTGTTGCCGGCCAGGGTATCGACCTGCAACCGGTGCAGGCCGCGGACGGCGAAGCCGTACTCACACAGCGCCACGACTACGTCCGTGCCCAGGCCGCGGCCCCGGAACGCGGGCCGCAACGACAGTCCCAGATGAGCCGTCCGGTTATGCAGGTCGATGGCCCACAACAGGGCCTCGCCGGCCAGCTCGCCGCCGGCCAGTTCCACCACGGAAAACACGGCCACGTCATCGCGGGGCTCGCTGAGCGCATACGGCGACGCGGCCGAGCCGACCGGGATTGGCCGCCACGGGCGCGAATCGGCCCGCATCCGGGTCGCGATGTCCTCATACAGCTCGGCATGCAAGACCGCGACGTCGGCCTCATCCCGGGCCCGCAGCCCGACCTTGCCAGCACGCAGCATAGGACGCTCCTCCCAGCCGGTCCCTGATGACCATCCGCCGACGCCGCGCACTGCCTGCCCGCCGCGTCGCGCACGGGCAACCACGCCGTCAGGCCGGCCAGCACGCCGTCGTGGCCATCCCCTATTGTCCCGCCGGACCCAGCACTCGGCCGCAACTGCATCGCGACGACCACGATGCCACGGAAGGTAACCAGCCACAGCGGGCACGCGCGCCGGATCCGCCGTTCGGTATGCCGGGAATCACGATGGTCCGGCTGATCGAGACGATCCATAATGGGACGTTCTGTGGCATTGCGTCGGCGCTGCTCGGGTGCGGCGCCGGCGCTTGACGCGGCGGCGGCACTCTGCGCGGCAGCGGCACTCTGCGCGGCAGCGGGCCCATCTGAGTCGTGATCACTTTGTCCCATGCTGCCGCGATGCATTTGGGGGTGGTCGCCATCGTGGTCAGGGAGTATGACCCCAGTGATCGGCTGCGTCGCCGGCGCGCTGGGCTTGGAGCTCGTCGAGGACTGCCCGTCGCTGACCGGCCAGGCCCGTCCCAGGTGGTGGGTGGTGGTCCGGCTGCTAGGTGCCGCGACGGGCCTTCTGTTGGCACGAGCTGGCCCGGCCTGCTGGTCTCGGCCCGACCCGGAGGTATCTGGTGACTGCCGCGGTCCCGTCCGCTGCCCTGGTCCCGGGTGGCGCCAGTCTTAACGAGGCCCGGGTGGCTGGCGTTAGCGGGACTCCCGGCCAGGCACTATGGCCTGACCGACACGGCGCGCGAGCTGGACCTGCGCCAGTTGACTGCTGGCGTCGTATCTAGCCCGCTGGTAATCCGCACGCACTACGGGTACATAGGTGCTGTTGTGGTATCGCCGTCAATCGCCTGCACGGGAGGGACCATGAGCTATTCCAGGCAGATGCTGGATACCTACCCACGGGCCTGGACCATCGACGCCGGCGTGCTGGCCGCCGCCATTGACGCGCTGAGCGACTGCGCCCAGGCCTGCAATGCCGACAACGCCGCTGACCTGAGCGAGCAGACCGTGAGCGAGATGGTCAGGTGCATCCGGCTGTGCCTGGACTGCGTCGATGTCTGCACCGCCACCGTGGGGGTCATCAGCCGCCAGGTGGAGTACGACGCCAGCCTCACCCGGCCGCTGCTTGAGGCCTGCGTGGCCATCTGCAGGAGCTGCGGCGATGAGTGCGAGCGGCATGCCCATATGCTGCACTGCCGGGTCTGCGCCCAGGCCTGCCGACGCTGCGAGCAGGCCTGCCGGGAGCTCCTGGACGCCCTGAAATAGCAGGCCAGCCGTTCCGGCGCGCCGGTATTCGGTGCGCGCTCGCCGAGCCTCTCAGCTACCAGCCGCCGGCTGATGCTGGCGTCCAGACCCGGACTCGCGCCGGGACCGGGGCGCAGCCAGACCCGGTTACGCCCGGCCGGAGAAGGTCTCCACCTGGTCGCCGCTCTTACGTCGCCGGCATTCCGGGCATCGCGGAGGCGTGCAGGCCAGGAAGCAGCCACGGGAACCAGACGGCCAGCACGCCGACCGCGACCAGCAGCACTCCGACGGCCTGGCCGAACGGCTTGCCGTAGCGCCAGAGCTTCTCGGCGAAGACGACCGCCGCCAGCCCCGCCATGGCCGCCACGTTCATCACCCCGACCGCGACCAGCACGATCATCAGACCCCAGCAGCACCCGGCGCATGTCGCTCCGTGATGCAGGCCGACCCGGATATCGCGGCCGCGGCCCTTGAACCCGGCGTAGTACATCAGCGCGCCGATCGGCGACCGGCAACGCCGCAGGCACCAGTCCTTCCAGGGGGTGAGCTGGTAGATGCCCGCGGCTATGAAGATCGCCACGCCGAGCCACTTCGCCGCGGCCGGAGACGCCGTGAGCAGCCACCCGGTTCCGGCCAGAGCCGCGAAGGCAACCGCCCCGACCGCCGCCCAGGTCAGCAGGTACCCGCTGAGGAACAGGCCCAGCCGCGCGACACGGCCGAAGCCGGCCGACGCGCCGCTGATCAACCGGGTCCACAGCACTGCGACCGGCGTGACCGAGGGCAGCATCATCGCGGCCATCATCACTACCCACAGCCCGAGAAAGGGCGCCAGGGCCAGACCCATCGTTCCCGGCCCGTTGCCCATGTCCCGGGCCAGCATGACGGTGACCGCCCACGCCGCAGCCGCCAGGGCGGCGACCGCGATCCACGGCACGGCGAGCTCGCGCGGCAGCAGGGCCTGCACCGGCCGGGCGGCCGAGGCCGGACCCGCCTGGTCAGCCATGGCCGAGCCCCCGGTCAGCCTTCGTACCGGAAATCGGTGACGAAGCTGTTGGTCCCGGAGAAATCAGCGCTCCAGTAGCCGTGATAGCTCACGTCCTTCGCCCTGGCCTGCCGCACGGGCTGGGTGACCGCGCCGAACGGCGCATTCGTGATCACGCCCGGGTCCTGGCCATCCATCCCGACGAGCTGGTCGCTGCTCATCGACAGAGCACCCGCAACCTCAGCGTGCAGCGAGCCGTCTGACTTCTCGAACGTGATCGACGCCGGCTGCACCCCGGCGACCTCGCCGATCAGCGGGCCCAGTCCCGCGAGGTAGCCGCCCGCGCCCCCGGAGAAGACGGCACCCAGCGCCTCGGACTGCTCGGCGGAGGCGCGGTCATCCAGATACAGCGCCACCTTCCAGCCGCCATCGGTCATCCGCTTCGGCGAATGCACCGCCATCACGGCGTTCAGACCGGACAGGTCCACACCGTCCTTGGTGCCGCTGGTGACGTGCCACGCTAGCAAGACGTCGCAGTTGTCGTTGGTGGCGGCCCCCAGCCATATGCAGTTGCAGCTGACGTCGCAGTTGCACACCTCGAAATAGTCGCCTTCAACAAAGAAGCTCACATCGCCCTCCCCGCCGCTGGTTCCGGCCCGCTACGCGGAACATCACCTACTGTCTGCCTTTTAGCACCGCCACCGTAGACACGCAAGCCCCATCTGCGAAACGATGCACCGGGCATTGTTTCAGGTAACCGGTCGTCGATTAGCTGACACCCCCCGCGCAGTCATGCAGTCGGCGGCAGATGCGGACGGTCGACCCGCGCGGGGCGATGGACAAAAATACGGCCTGGCCGAGTGCCCGCCGGGTCGCAACCGGGGCCGCTTTGAACGGCGCGACGAGCTCTTGATGACCGCGCACAGTCCCGCCGTTCGGGGCGACACCGAGGCCTGACGGCCTGACCGCTGATGGTGCACAGAATCGGATGCTCCGCGCGTCCGAGATGGCGTGCGGCAACGCTCGCAGATGCCGCTGATGGCGCGGCAATCTCCTTGTGCCCGGGATTAGCGTGCCCGGGATTGGCCGCTCTGCCTTCCTGGGGAAGTGATTTCAGAGGACGGGTGCGGAGCGTGCTCGGGCTCAGCGCTGCAGTCCATCCCATGACCATCGCGCTATGGCACGGCGGCCGCCTTGGGAAACGGTGACCGAAGTCCCGCGGGCGCAGGGCCGAACTGCCCTGCCCTTGGCCGTCCGGCCGGAGAAACAGTGGTCCATGCTCAGGCGTCATGCCGGAGTAGGTGGCCTGGCCTGCCGCATCGGGGACCCGCGATGCGATTGGCCTGCGGAACGCTGTCAATGAGGAGGTCGGCTGGCTGCCGGGCAACAACGCTGATGAGGAGGCTGAGTGGATGAGACCGCGGTCACGGGTCCCCCGTGGCGTGCTGGTCGCCACTGGGGCGGTTGTGCTGGTCGCCGTCGGGATCGCGGGCTACCTGAGCTTTGGCTATCCGCCGTGGGAGGCGGCGGCCATGACCCTGCTTACGCTGACCACAGTCGGGTTTGCGTCCAGCAGTCATCTCTCAACTGGTGTGCTGGTCTTCACCGCCGGGCTGGCCTTCCTCGGCGTCGGCCTGTTCTTCGTCATCCTGGGCCTGGCCGCGACCGCGATCGTGGAAGGCCGGGTGAGCCTGTTTTCGCGGAGCCGCCGGATGCGCCAGCGCCTTGATGAACTACGCGGACACTTCATCGTCTGCGCCTACGGCCGGGTCGGCCGGTCCATCGCCCGGGAGCTGGGGGTCGGCGGCGTGCCGTTCGTCGTCGTGGACAGCAAGGCCGAACTGGAACCGGACCTGGAACGCGACGGGCGGTGCTACCTGATCGGCGATGCGTCGGACGAGGCGGTGCTGCGCGAGGCAGGGATCGAACGAGCCCAGGGGCTGATTTGCGCCGTGGACTCGGACGCCGAGAACGTCTTCATCACCATCGTCGCCCGCTCGCTCAGCCCCGATCTGCTCATCGTGGCCCGGGCCGCCCGGGAGCAGTCAGCCGACCGGTTGTACCGAGCGGGCGCTACCCATGTGGTCTCACCGTATGTGACCAGTGGAAGGCGCATGGCGAATCTGGCCGTCAGGCCTCACGTGGTGGAGTTCTTCGATCTCGCACGCGCCGGCCAGCCCGACCTGCGGCTGGAGGAGCTGGCGATCACCGAAGGGTCCCCGCTGGCAGGCCGGAGCCTGCGGGAGCTGCGCGGGCCGGCGGTGCCATTGCTGGTCCGCCACCCCGACGGGCAGCTGATCGCCAACCCCGCCCGCGAGCTCCAGCTACAGCCCGGCGACGTGCTAGTCGTCTTTGGTGAGGTCAGCGACCTGAACCCGCTCGACCGCGACTAGGACACGGGCACTTCATCAGGACTCGTCACGTATGCCTGAGCGCCGCTCACCTCATCGTGCCCGGCATGCCAGCCCGCCGGGCCAGGTGACCCGAAGCCCGGCAACGGCGGTCGGCCGGGGTCGACGAGGCAGCCAAGATGCACCGGCTGGGCACGCAGCATTGTGTAGCAATGGGCTCCCCGCCCATACCTGGGCGATCTGTGCGCTCAGCGCCGGATCCGCATCCATGACAGAGCCGCTCGTAATCGGCGATCTGTAATTGTTCGAGGTAATAACAATGTAACGCTTGTCGCGCTACGCGACCGCGAAGAACGCTAACCGAGCCCGTTGTGACCCCACCTGGATCGCCGTCGATGATATGACGTACCGTCTGCAAGACGGTCCATCATGCACTGGGACTACCATCGTCAGTCAGATGACCCAGCCCAGCTCACCACCATTATGGTTGATCACTGCGTTGCATAGTCATCGTTGCAGTCGTGCCGTCACGTGCCGAGAAATGTCGTTTCGTCCGTGTTATTCGCGTGTTGATCTTCTCCAACGCCCCGAATTCTGGGTGCCACCGCGGTCGCGGACGATGATCAGTTTTCGTTCATTTGAGGTCTCGGATCGCCTCGTGAATGCGCCGTACGCCGGGATCGGGTGATACAGCGGGTCATTACCCTCCTCGAGCGCCTGGGTCTGGCCTTCCGGGGCCTAGCGCGGGGCACCGAAGCAGGTGCGCGGCCCGCTCGGTGGCTGGTCAGACGGTGGTGGTGATCGCGATCAGCCCGTCAGCGTCCCGGCGCAGGGTCGCGGCCAGCTGATTGCGTGCCGTCTCGGGAATCCCGTCCGGGAGTTTGCCGCCGTTCGCGGCCAGGTCGGCGGCACCGCTGATGTACCTCGCCGCACGGCGCAGCAACGCCGGCGGGAACAGGATCTCTGCCGGGTTGCCGGCCTGCTCCGGCGCGGCGCCGGCGGTGATCTGCCCGAACCCGGACAGCGTCTGCGCGTAGGTGGTGATGACGTCCCCGAGGTGATCGGGCGGCTCGTTCGCCGCTCGCACCTGCATTGCCTCTGCCAGGGCCGCGACGGTGATCCCCACCAGGGCCAACGGCAGCGGAACGGTCCGTGGCGCCTCCATCAGGCCGGCTCCGGGCCGTTCGCCGGCGACCTCGAACAGCATCCGCCGTGCCATGTCCTTGATGATCTCGTCACCGAGATAGGTGCGGGCCGTTGCCTCGGTGACTCTCATGAGGGTCGCTACGGCACGGACCTGCCCGGTGATCAGCTCACCGGCACGCTGCCGATCAAGCTGCATGCCGGACGCAGCGAGCTCCTCCAGGAACACGTCGATCTTGCTGTCGAGCCACGTACGTCTAGGCACGTGGCAAGTCTTCCACCCTCCCGTTCTGGAGCTCGTTTCAGTCCGGACAACGGAACAGTTCGCCCTCGGGTACGGGCGGAAGGCATGGCGGCGGCTGTATAAGAAGCGGTCTGCCGGTACTTGCTGGGCACCCAGACTTCGCAACACGTTTTCCAGCACCCTCCGGGCCAAGATCGGGCGCCCGGCGGACAGAAGTCGATCATGTCGAGAATCGTTCGTTATCTCGACAGGCCACCACGGCCGGTCGGCGTGAGCACGTCCTCGTCTGCCATGGCTGGGACGGTCACGGCGGGTACCGGCACCGGCCAGTTGATACCCCGGATTAACACCCAGCTGATGAGCCGCGCAATCGCGGCTCAACCGGCAGGCAATGATGCGCTGGCACGATCGGTCTCAGTCCCAGACTCAAGGGGCGGCCCGCCCGGCCAGCCCGATACGAGAAAGGCCCAGACAATGGCCACCACACTCCAGCAGCCCCCCGCCACGGCAGCCAGCGACCAGGTTTCCCAGCTCACCCCGTCGGCAGCCCCCTCCCCCCGGACCCCCGTCTCGGTGATGGGCCCGTGCCGCCCCGCGGCCGTCTCGGTGATGGGCCGCGACCGCGGCACCGCCGCCCCGGTGACCGCCCGCCGTCGGTAACAATCCGCACACCGGCACACGCCCAGCCCGGCCCGGCAGGAAACCGCCCAGACCGATCACCGCCCGGCTTGCCGGCAGGCCAGCCGGTGGTCCCGGTAGTCCTGAAGAAATTCAGGTCGGATATCCCTGACCTGCGGTAACACGGGTCTCGGTGATGCTGGCCTGCGGGAGTTCGCAACGAGCGCATCGGCGCTGCCCTTCCTACGATCATCCGCCTGCCGGTGTGGCGCCAGAAGAAGCCCGCAGGACAGAATCAGCAGCGTTCAAACCCCGCAGGCGCGCGGCGGTACATGTCATCACGCTGAGTCATGGAGAAACACGCCGAGCCGACTGTAGGTTCGGCTGACCCTAACAGGACAATCTGCATGCAGCCGCCTTCGCGTCCGGCACCGCCACCACCCCGCGCCGATTCGGCATCGATATGCGCGAATTGCAATCAACTGATCACAGATTGCTCACTACATTCTGTTATCGTCACCTGCCGCCGGATCGCAAAGGAATCACCAGTCGGGTTACGGAGCCGGAACCCGCGCCAGGGCCCGGAAACCGGGCCAGAGCCGGTTTCCCGTGGCCGCTGTCTCGGCGCAGGCTCGCCCGGCTGTCAGGACAAGCCGGTCAGCCAGGGCGGGTGATCCGGTGATGGGCCTGCGCGACGTGCGACACTAGCCGCGTGAGCGTCACCATACTCGAACGCGAGATGCATACCGAGGCGGCTGCGGCGCGCTTGTTGCGGGTGGCACCGTCGACGCTGCACTGGTGGCTCGAAGGTCGGCCACCGCGCAACCGGCCTGTCATCCGCCCGGAGCCGATGGGCTCACGCCACGTTACGTGGGCAGAATTCGTCGAGGCCGGCCTCCTGCGGTCTTACCGGCCCCCATGAGGACCCTGACTCGCCGGTCCGGATCAACCCCCTGGTGCGTTTCGGGATGCCCGCGGTCCGCGGCATCTCCACTGAGGCCATCGCGGGCGAGCTTGATGGCGGAGCATCCCTTGAGGAAGTTGCCGGCGACTTCGGTCTGGATCTTGACGCGGTGCGGTGGGCTCAGAGCTATGAGCTGTCACAGCGCGCCGCCGCGTGAGCCTGCGGGCGGCACAGGTCCGCATATACGTCGATGCTGACATGCTCGGGCTCGGCAAGATCCTGGCCAGCCTCCGCAACGACGTGAGGTATCCCGGCGGCCCAGGAGCCGTCATCCACAGGCGGCAAAGGCCGCCTTGCCCCGTCACGAGCCCTGACGTGCTCGATACGGACTGGATACCGGAGGTGGCCGGCAGGGGATGGCTGATCGTCACGTGCGACAGCATGATCACCCAGAACCGGAACGAGATCACCGCTGTCCGGGAGAACAAGGCGAAGATGGTGGCCCTCAACCAGCGGGACGCGCAGACGAAGTGGGGGCAGCTTGAGGTTTTCATGACGCAGTGGCGCCGCATTGAGGCGCTGATCTCAGAACCCGGCCCTTTCATCTGGCGCGCGTCATCTGGCGCGCGTCGCGCACCGCGATGACATCGATCCCGCTGAGCTAGCCGCCGTTCTACCGTTGCCCGATCACTGGCTGGGGGTGTCCGTATGTCGGCCTGGCTTCCGGGGGCTCGCCGAGGGCTCCGTGACGGGCTTGACGTGGGCCGAGCGCGCACTCTCGCCGATACGAGCGCCTCGTATCGGGGTAACTGAACATTTACGCCGATACGGAATCGGCAGGGCAGCCGAACCGTCGGGAGCGCTGACAGGCTGGCAGTCACTCTTCATGACGGTCATGTACTCTGAGTAACGACAGTGCACCGAACACCCGTGCGACCAGCCACCGGGTGTCCGGGTGTCCGGGTGTCCGGGTGTCCGGGTGTTGGAGTGCATGGAACGGGACCACGCTGCACCAGTCTCCGCAGATTCCAGGCAGCGGCGATTTTCTACCCAATTTTCTACCCAAACAGGCAGCGAGGTGGAGCTGGAGAGGTTGTATCTCCTGGTCACAGCCAATAACCGGAGTGCCCGGCCAGGGTGCGTCACCAGCTTCCCAAGCTGATAGTGCGGGTTCGATTCCCGTCACCCGCTCTGTGGGTTACCGACAGAACTGCCGGTGTCGTACCGACAGAACTGTGGCGGTGACCTGTTTTTGAGTATGGCGCCGGGGTCTGACACTGGCGCTGGTCGCCGTGTG
>Ga0208324_1000664_pt1 | contig 14837 bp, 12 predicted proteins | sample Sb_taG_2_FD_187707 | JGI IMG/M metagenome (GOLD analysis project Ga0208324, IMG submission 187707) | Peat soil microbial communities from Weissenstadt, Germany - Sb_50d_5_LS metaG (SPAdes) (version 2) | ecosystem: Environmental > Terrestrial > Soil > Wetlands > Peat | place: Germany... | reverse complement strand
GAAGCCGGACAGCCTCTCCGCCGCGGGGTTGAACTCGATGACGCGGCCGCGGGAGTCCATGGCGAGGATCGCGATCGGTGACCCGGCGATCAGCGCCCGGGTCAGCGCCTGCCGCTCGGCCAGCTGGGCCAGGTCGTTGGCGTGGCGGATCTGGGTGGCGACCATGGCGGCCACCGCGCGCGCGGTGACGCGGGCCTCCTCGTTCCAGCTCGCCGGGTCACCGATCAGGGCCAGCGCGCACAGGCACTGGCCGTCGACGGGCACCGAGTGGGCCAGCAGCGCGCTGGCCGGGCCCATAGCGCTGGGGCCCATAGCGCTGGGGCCCATAGCGCTGGGGCCCATAGCGCTGGGGCCGGCGGCGTCGGGGCCCGCGCCCTCGCCGGATTCGAGGGTCAGCGGTACCGGACTGCCCCGCTGGGCCAGGGACATCGCCCCGAGCTTGGCCAGCAGCGCGGGACCGGCGGCACCCGGGGGATGCGCCGCGAGCACCGTGGCGGGCTGTCCCGGGGACGCCTGGAAGGCCAGCGCGGCGCGGATGCCGAACGCGGCCACCAGCCGTTCCAGCACGGCGGGCAGCGCGCCCAGCGCGGTATCGTCCCGCAGGATCTGCGCGGCGGCGAAGTCGAGGACCGCGGCCGCCGGCCCGGCGGGGTGCACCTGATCCGGGACCAGGGCCGGCCCGGTCCTGGCTCCCCGAGAAGCGCCCATAATCCCCCACAGCTCTGGAGTAACATCCGCCCCAGTCTACGACACGGATAGTGATAAGTAGGTTGCGCAATGTAGCGTACAGCGACGCCCGCCCGCCCGGTCGCGGGGGAGTATCATCGACAGCGGTGGTTCCGGCCGCCTCTGGGTCCGCGGGCAGAGCTGCAAGCTCACCGGGTGCATGACGGCGATCGACGGCGAGTCTTTCCCGCCCGAAGCGAGCGGACCCCGGGCGTGAGGGAAGGACCGCCATGCCCGGTGGGTCGCGCTCGCTGCCCGGCCGGCCGCACCTTCGCCATCTCAAGCTCGAGGCCAAGCGCCGCGTGGCCGCGGGCGAGTTCCCCAGCCTGCACGAGGCCCAGGCGGCCATCGCCTGGGAGCACGGCCTGCCCAGCTGGGCCGCGCTCAAGCGGCAGATCAGCGAAAACCAGGACAGCCACGCCCTGGACCAGCTGCGCTGGGTCATCTCGCGGTTCGCCGGAGCCGGGCAGCCGGGCTGGACGGCCCCGGCCGAGGACGAACTGCGTGAGCATTTCGGTGACCGGTTCCTGAGCGCGCTCCCGCCGCCCGCCCTGGTCCAGACCATCAGCACGGTCGCCGCGGACCTGCGCGACGGCGAACTGGTCGTTCTCGGCCAGACCCCGCTGCAGGCCTACGTCGAGCTGAACGGCATGCGGTACATCGCGGTGGCCGAGGCCGAGCCGCCGCACTGCCTGGAGGGCCTGCGCGGGCTGCCCATCGGCAGCCGCGTCGGCGATCCGCGGGTCGCCGGCCCCGCCCCGGTCCGCACCCAGGGCGAGGGGCCCGCCCAGGCCGCGGACATCGCCGAGCAGGCCTTCGCCGAGCTGGGGCTGACCGCCCTGGTCCTGGCCGGAGGGGACAGCCGGCATACGTGGGTGCTCACCAGGGGCTGGGCCGACCTGGACCGCGGCGAGGCCCTGGACCCCGGCCACCGCTTCCCGGTCCCCGGCGTCACCGCGCTCGTCACCGCCACCGCCGTCCTCGCGCTCGTGGCCGACGGCACCATCGGCCTGGACCGCCCGGCCAACGATCACCTGCGCACGATCAGGCTGGCGGACGACACCATCACGGTCCGGGAACTGCTCAGCCACGCCGCCGGGGTGGACAGCCCCACCGAGATGTACGCCGACGCCGTCCCGGACCTGGCCGAGTTCCTGGGCCCGGTCATCGCCTGCTCCGGCCCGCGCGGCGCCGTGCATCCCAGCAACGGCGGCGTCGCGGTCCTCGGCCAGCTGGTCGCCGACGTCACCGGGCTGCCCTACGCCAGAGCGGCCGCCCGGCTCGTGCTCGACCCGCTGAAGCTCACCGACTCCTCGTTCCCCGCCCGCGCGCCCGGCATCAGCCCGGAAAACGGCCCGCGGGCGGTCACCGGCTACCACCTGACCCTCGACGGCAGGTTCGAGCCGGTGCCGGCCCGGATCCCCACGCTCCAGGCGGTGGGCGGGCTGTGGTCCACGGGGGCCGATCTCGTGCGCCTGGGCCTCGGGTGGTCATCGCTGCTGCCCGGGGCCCTCGCGCACGAGGCGCTCACTCCGCAGACCGGCCCCGGCCCGGGCGGCGCCCGGGTGGGCCTGGGCTGGCTCATCACCCCGCGCGGTGACATCGCCACCCACGCGGGCGCGAACGTCGACGGCACCGCGGCCCTGACCACCCGCATCCGCGACCAGCGGACGCACGTCGTGCTGACCAGCCGCATGATCCCGGTCAACTCCATCGAGACCCGCCTGCTGCGGGCCTGGACCAATCCCAGCTGAAAGGAACCTCATGTACCCGGCCTACCCGTCTGGCACCCAGATGCCAGAGGCTCAGCGACCGCCCGTCCCGCCCCAGGTGAAGAACGCCGTCTGGGCCATGTACGCCGGCGCGGTCGTCACCGTCGTCGGCGTCGTCGTCGAGATCCTGACCGTCGGCGCCACCAAGAGCGCGATCGAGAAGCGGTCCCCCCACCTCACCGCGAGCCAGGTCAACGCGAGCGGGCACGCCCTGGTCATCGGGTTCGCCGTCAGCGGCCTGATCGCCGTCGCCGCCTGGATTGTCCTCGCCCGGGCGTGCCAGGACGGCAAGCCCTGGGCCCGGATCACCGGGACGGTGCTGTTCGGCCTGGCCACGGTGGACACGATCGTCAGCGCCACCGCCCCGGTAGCCGCCACGGTCAAGGCCTGGTGGCCGGTCATCTGGCTGGCCGGGCTGGTCGCGGTGATCTTCCTCTGGCAGCGCGCGTCCACCGCCTTCTTCAAGGGAACCAGACCGCAGTGATCCTGAAGGAAGACAACCAGTGATCGAGGTCGACCAGGTGGTCAAGCGCTTCGGCGCGGTGACCGCGGTGGACGGGCTGAGCTTCACCGTGCGTCCCGGCCACGTGACCGGCTTCCTCGGCCCGAACGGCGCGGGCAAGACCACCACGATGCGGCTCATCCTCGGCCTGGACGCTCCCACCAGCGGCGCCGCCCGGGTCAACGACCAGAACTACCAGGACCTGATCCGCCCGCTGCACCAGGTCGGCGCGCTGCTGGACGCCACCGCCCTGCACCCCGGGCGGACCGCCGAGGCGCACCTGGCCTCGATCGCGCGGAGCAACGGCATCGGCCGCCGCCGGGTCAGCGAGATGCTCGAGCTGACCGGCCTGGAGGCGGTCGCCAGCCGGAGGGTCAAGGGCTTCTCGCTCGGCATGAAGCAGCGGCTCGGCATCGCCGCCGCCCTGCTCGGCGACCCCCCGATCCTGATGTTGGACGAGCCGGTCAACGGCCTGGACACCGAGGGCATCGCGTGGATCCGCCAGTTCTTGCGGGCGCTGGCCGCCGACGGGCGCACCGTCCTGGTCTCCAGCCACCTGATGAGCGAGATGGCCCAGACCGCCGACCGGCTGATCGTCATCGGCCGCGGCCGCCTGCTCGCGGACACCACCACCGCCGAGCTGATCTCCTCCAGCACCCGCCAGGACGTACTGCTCCGCTCCCCGCAGGCCGCCGAACTGGCCGAGCTGATGACCGCCCGCGGCGCGACCGTGCACCGGGAGGACGACGGGGCGCTGGCCGTGACCGGCCTGGACGCGCCGGCCATCGGCGACCTGGCCGCCTCCCGCGGCATCGCCGTGCACGCCCTGATCCCGCGCACCGCCTCGCTCGAGGACGCCTACCTGGACCTCACCGGCGAAAGCGTCGACTTCCGCGCCGTAAACCCCAATACCCCCGAAGGCGCCAGCCCGGAACCAGCCCGCCCCAGCCCGGAAGGAGCACCCGCCCGATGACCGCCCAGGTTCCCGTCGCCGTCCGGGCCCGCGACGTGCTCTTCAGCGAGTGGATCAAGCTCCGCTCGCTCCGCTCGACCTACTGGACGCTGCTGGTCGCGGTGGCCACCCCCATCGGCCTGTCCGCCCTGGTCGCGGTCACGCTGGCCAACGCGCCCGGCCACGGCCCGCCCGTCGACCCGCTGCTGCCCGGCGTGCTCAGCCTGGAATACGCCGTGCTGGCCGTCGGCGTGCTCGGCGTGCTGACGTTCAGCGCCGAGTTCAGCACCGGCCTGATCCGCACCACGTTCACTGCGGTGCCGTGCCGCCGGGCGGTGCTCGCGGCCAAGGCGGCCGTCCTCGGCGCGGTCACCCTGGCCGCCGGCGAGGTGGTCGCGTTCGTCTCCTTCGCCCTGGTCCAGGCCGTGCTGTCGGGCCAGCACCTCGGCGTGCCGCTGTCCCACCCCGGCGTCCCGGGCGCGGTGCTGGCCGACGGCCTGCTGCTGTTCGTGGTGGCCGTCATGGGCCTGGGCCTGGGCGCGATCGTCCGGCACACCGCGGGCGGCATCGCCGCCCTGGTCGGCCTGATCCTCCTGCCCGCGATCCTCGCCCTGCTCCGCCCGCCCTGGGGCGCCCGTTTCGGCCGGTTCACCCTGGTCGAGGCCGCGCGGCAGGTCACGGCGCTGCACCCGGCCACGAACCTGTTCGCGCCGGCCTGGTCCCTGCTGATCCTGCTGGCCTGGCCCGCCCTGACCCTGCTGACCGCCGCACTGCTGATCACCCGCCGCGACATCTGAACCCGCAAGACCCGGCTGCTCGCGCCACGGCCCGTTCGGTATAAAAATTCAATTTGATCGAACGGCCGGTGATCCTCGCCCCCCGGCCACCTCCAGAGCGGCTGCTGCCAACTGGTAACCGGGCGGCGAGCACCGCTGCTACCGGTGGCGCCGAGGTTGGAGGCATGGACCACCGGAACAAGATCGTCGCGCTGCTCGCGGGCGCCCTCATCGCGGCCGGCCTGGTCGTGGCCGGGATCACCGCGTACAAGGTCATCGACCCGGAGGCGCCCGCGCGCGAGCGGGCCCTGCAGCAGCAGCTGGCCACCCAGTGGCAGGCCCCGGCGCCGGAACCCAAGGCGGCCCTCGTGCCCGCGGTCACGGTCCGGGCCGGCCAGCCGTTCGCCCTGCTGCGGATCCCGGCGCTGGGTCGCGACTGGAAGTTCGCGGTGGTGGAGGGGGCCACGCTGGCCCAGCTGTCCACCGGTCCGGGCCACGTCACCGGGACGCAGCTGCCCGGCCAGGTCGGCAACTTCGCGGTCGCGGCGCACGACATTACCGCCGGGAACCCGTTCCTGCACCTCAAGTCGCTCCGCGCGGGAGGGAAGATCTACGTCACCACCCGGTACGCCACGTACACCTACGTGGTCACCGGCGAGAAGGTGGTCCGGTACACCGACGTCGCGGTGCTGGCCCCGGTCCCGGGCTCGCCCGGTACCAAAGCTGTTAGCGCTCACATCACGCTGATCACCTGCACGCCGGTGACGCTGCTGTTCACCCCGTGGCGGGTGATCGTGACCGGAGTCCTGACCGCCACCCAGCCCCGTTAAGGCCCGCTAGGCGCGGCCGATGATCTCCCCGTGCGGGATGAAGAACCAGCCGTCCTCGCTGTCCGCCCAGCGCCGCCAGGCCCGGGCCAGCCGCTCCAGGCCGGCCCGCGTGGCCAGGCCGTGCTCCACGGCCCGGTCCCCGAACGGCGACTCGGTCAGCCGCCGGGCCCAGGACTCGCCCCACCAGGCCCGGTCGGCCGGGCCGGTGTAGCACCACGAACTGGCCGACGCTTGCACCTCGGCGAACCCGGCCGCGCGGGCCCAGGCCAGCATCCGCCGCCCGGCGTCGGGATCGCCGCCCAGCGCCCGGGCCACGTCCCGGTACAGCTCCCGCCACTCGGCCAGTTCCGGGTCTTCGGGGTACCAGAACATGCCGCCGTAGTCACCGTCGCGCGCGGCGACCACGCCGCCGGGTCGGCACACCCGGCGCATCTCGGCCAGCGCGGCCACCGGGTCGGACAGGTGCTGCAGCACCTGGTGCGCGTGGACCACGTCGAACGTGCCGTTCCCGAAGGCCAGCCGGTACACGTCACCGGTCTCGAACCGGACGTTGGCCTGCCCGCGCCGGGCGGCTTCCTGCCGCGCTTCGGCCAGCACGTCCGCGGCGGCGTCGATCCCGGTGACCTGGCCGCCGGGCACCCGCGCGGCCAGGTCCGCGGTGATCGTGCCCGGGCCGCAGCCGACGTCGAGCACGTTCGCGCCGGGCGTGAGCCGGGCCAGCAGGTAGCCCGCCGAGTTCTCCGCGGTCCGCCACCGGTGCGAGCGCAGCACGCTGTCGTGGTGGCCGTGCAGGTAAGTCTCGGATCGCGGTGGCATGCGCGGCGATCTCCTCCCCGTCGCCGAACGTGGCGGGGATCTCCGCCGAGTCGGCCAGCCGCAGCTTGCGCCGGGCCCGCTGGTAGAACGTGGTTCGGCCGAGCCGGACGACGCGGGCCGCGGCCGGCCGCGAGATGATCTCGATGCGGTCGCCCGGCCCGACGTCGGCGGACGCGATGCCGTCGGCCTCGACGGCCAGGGCGCCGCTGCCCGGCAGGACGTCCAGCCCCAGCTGATCCTCGCACGAGATCACCAGCCCGCGGTTGTAGGCCGAGTGCGGCGCGACCGGCGTGACGACCAGGGCCTCCACCCCGGGGCTGACGATCGGCCCGCCCGCCGAGAAGCTGTAGGCGGTCGAGCCGGTCGGGGTCGCGACCACGATCGCGTCGGCTGCATAGCTGACGAACGGGTGACCCGCGGCCCGCACCGCGATGGCGGCCTGCTTGTGGCCGGGGAACCGGACGAGGGCGATGTCGTTGAACGCCGTGATGACCCGCTCCCCGATGACCGCGTCGACGGCTAGCCGGGGTTCGGTGGTGAAGGAGTGCGCGTCGATCGCGGACAGGGCGCCGGGCAGGCCGGGCACGTCCACCTCGGCCAGGAACCCCAGCTTGCCCAGGTTGACCCCGAGCACCGGGAACTTCTGCCGGTCGGCCAGCCGCATGGCCCGCAGCATGGTGCCATCACCGCCCATGCTGACCAGCAGGTCCGCCCGCTGCCGCAGCTCGTCGGCGGACACGGGGTTGGCGCTGCAGGCCAGCCTGGACAGCTCGCTGTCGATGCCGAGGACCTCGATCCCGCGCTGGTCGGCCCAGTCCAGCACCGAGGCCACCGCCCCGCCGCAGTCCCGCTCCGGGTGCAGTATCAACCCGACGACGTGCATGCCCTCACGTTACAGCGCCCTCACGTCACGGCGGCGGCGCGGGCCAGGGGCGGCCGCTCCAGCACCTCGGTCAGGTGCTCGTCGAGCCGCAGCCCGTCCTGCGTGGCCACCGCGTGCAGGTAGATCTCCGGCTGGCGCAGTGTCCCTAGGTCCGGGGCCCACAGGCCGGGCGTGTCCGCCGGCGGCTGCCGCTCCAGCGCGGGCACCCGCAGCGACAGCGCGTGCAGCACGACGGAGCTCATCTTGGCCAGGTCCCACAGGCTCTGGTGGCGGTTCTGCCGGACGCCGAGGTCGACCTGGGCCATCGCGGCCAGGCCGGCTTCGGCTAGCACGTCGATCAGCAGCCCGATCTCCACCCCGTACCCGGTCAGGAACGGCAGGCTGGCCAGCAGGTCCGCGCGGACCGCGAATTCCCCCGCCAGCGGCTGCACGAACCCGGTGAGCTCCGGGTAGAAGCGGTTGAGCATCGGCTTGGCCATCAGCTCGGTCACCCGACCGCCGCCGTCCACCACGGACTTGTCCCCGGCGGCGAACGGCCTCCGGTAGGCCGCCTTGCAGAAGCCGATCGCGGGATCGGCCAGCAGCGGCCCGAGCGTGCCGTAGACGAAATGCTCGCCGAAATCCGCGGTGTCGGCGTCGGCGAACATGACGATCTCGCCGCGGGCCGCCGACAGGCCCCGCCACATCGCGTCGCCCTTGCCCTGCGCGGGCCCGTACTCGGGCAGCAGTTCGTTCTCGGAGTACACCTCGGCGCCGCGTGCGCGGGCGATATCCGCCGTCCCGTCCGGTGAGTCCGCGTCCACCACTACGACCTGGCTAGGCAGGCCGGTCCTGGCCCGCAGCCCCGAGACCGTATCGAGGATCGGCCCGATGGTGGCCGCCACGTTGCGAGCCGGGAAGATCAACGTAGTGCTCCGGTCCCCGGCCGCCAGCGCGCGGAAGTCGCGGTAGTGAAACGTGCGCTTCCCGAACCACTCCCATACCGTCATGTCCATGCGAAACGGACTCCGTTTCCCCCGTTGACGACAACAATTCCGGGATAGCCCGGAATTGTTGTGCCCAGGTAACTCCACGTTGCCGCCGGGTAAATCGCTCCCCAGCAGGGCCAGGATCCTGGCCCACGCGTCGTCCCTGGCCGCCTCGTCGAAGGGCGGCGTGCCCGGCCAGAAGAACGCGTGCCCGGCCCCGGGGTAGCTGACCACCTCGTGCTCGACACCCGCGGCCGCCAGCGCCGCGCGGATCTGCTCGCGCTGCCCGGCGTCGATCAGCGTGTCGTCCTCGCCGACCAGGTAGAGGATCCGGCCGCTGATCCCCGGGGTCTCCTCCAGCGTGGGCGTGGGGCGGCTCATCGGGATGTCGGTGCTGGTCAGCCAGCCGCCGTACAGCACGGCGGTCCGGCTGACCGGGAGCCGGCAGGCCGCCAGGTAGGCCAGGTGCCCGCCGGCGCTGAACCCGATCACCGCGACCCGCTCGATCCCCGGCTGCGACCTCAGCCAGGCCAGGGCCGCCGCCACGTCGGCCACCGCCTGGTCGCGCCCCAGCCGGTTCAGGTAGCCGAAGCCCTCCTGCCGCCCGGCGTCGTCGCGCCCGAGCCAGCGGCCGGGTTCGGCGTCCCGGTGGTAGAACTCCGGCGCCACGGCCAGGTAGCCGGCCCCGGCCAGGTCGTCGGCCACCCCGCGGATGTCGGGGTTCACCCCGAACAGCTCGTGCGCCACGATCACCCCGGTCGGCGCCGGGCCGGACCCCACAACCGCGGGCCGGGCCAGGTAGGCGGGCAGCGTGGTCCCGTCGGTCACCGGTATCTTGATCATCGTCATAGCTCTTATCCAATGACCTCGTGACACTGGTAACCAGAGCCGCCTGTTACTGGTACTGGCGTGAGTACCCTGAGGATCATGATGGCCGCCGGAGATCCCGCCGCCCTGGGCCAGCTGCTGCGGTCCCGGCGCGAGCGCCTCGTGCCCGCCGACGTGGGCCTGCCCGCGGGGCAGCGCCGGCGCACCGCCGGGCTGCGCCGCGAGGAGGTCGCGCTGCTGGCCAGCCTGTCCACCACCTACTACACGTTCCTGGAGCAGGGCCGCCCGGTGCGGCCGTCGGCGCAGGTCCTGGACGCGCTGGCCGCCGCGCTGCGGATGTCCGCCGCCGAGCGCCGCTACCTGCACGTCCTGGCCTACGGGCCGGGCGGGCCGGGCGGGCCGGGCGGGCCGGGCGGACCCGGCGGGCCGGGCGGACCCGGAGGGCGGGCCGGTACCGGCCCGGACCCCAGAACCGCGGCCCCGCCCGAGCGGCTCGACCCCGCCGTCGCCGGCCTGGTCCAGCGTCTCGAGCCGTTCCCGACCCTGGTCAAGGGCCGGCGGTGGGACGTGCTGGCCGCCAATCCCGCCGCGGTCGAGCTGTTCGCCGGCTGGGCGGCTCCGCCCTCGCCAGAGCACAACCTGCTGCGGTGGATGTTCACCACGGACCGGGCGCGCGAGGTCTACCTGGAGTGGGAGCCCGAGGCCCGGGCCATGCTCGGCCGCTTCCGGCTGTCCGCGGCCCGCTTCCCGGACGACCCCGATGTGCGCGCGCTGATCGCCGAACTCCGGCGCGACAGCGAGCACGTCCGGGACTGGTGGCCCCGCCACGACGTCAGCGCCATCGGCAGCGGCTCGAAGAAGCTCCGCCACCCCCGGCTCGGCCCGGTCGAGTACTCCCACGTCGTCCTGCAGGTCGCCGACCAGCCGGACCTGACCATGGTCACCTACTCCCCAGCCAGCGTGTGAGGCCTGCCGGCCCGCCCTCCGCGCGCCGGCCCGCGCCGGCGGGGAGAATCGAGCATGCGACTGAACCTGAACTGGCGCGCCGAGGACGGCGCGCGGCTGCCCATGGCGCTCTGGCACCCGGGCCCGGGCTACCGGATGATCTCCAGCGGCGTGCTGGGCGGCGGCCTCGGCCCGCGCGAGTGGGTGCTCAACGCCCAGGTCCCGGCGGCCTACGCCCGCACCGACCCGGCCGAGCACCTGCGCGAGCTGGCCCGCGGCCTGGGCCTGACCGGGCCCGGCGTCGGCCTGCTGACCGCCGCTCAGGTCACCGACCTGGTCCAGCGCCAGGACGAGGAGGTGCAGGCCGCCGCCACGGTCGGGCTGCGGGTCCCGACCTGGGCCGCGGCCCCGCCCGGCGACCGCGATCCTGAGCTGGCGCCCGGCACCATCAACGTGGTCGTCGCCCTGCCGGTGCCGCTGACCGCCGCGGCGTTCGTCAACGCGGTCGTCACCGCCACCGAGGCCAAGGCCCAGGCCGTCCTGGACGCCGGCTTCGCCGGCACCGGGACCGCCAGCGACGCCATCTGCGTCGCCGCGCCGACCGGTCCCGGGCGGGAAGAGGAGTTCACCGGGCCGCGTTCGGCCTGGGGGGCCCGGATCGCCCGGGCCGTGTACGCCGCCGTCCGCGCCGGCGCGGACGGCTACGCCACCACCACCCTGGACCGGAGGGCACAGTGAAGTTCGGCGTCATGTACAGCACCGGGAGTCACGGCGTCGACCCGGACGCGATGACCGCGGTGGCCCGGCACGCCGAGGACTGCGGTTTCGAGTCCTTCTACGTGCCCGAGCACGTCGCGCTGTACCCGGGCGCGAGCTTCGGCGGGACCGACTTCCCGCCCGGCCTGCCGATCGCCGACCCGCTCGAGTGCCTGGCCTTCGTCGCCGCCGCGACCGAGCGGATCCTGCTCGGCACCGGCGTCCTGCTGCTGCCCTACCACCAGCCGGTGGTGCTGGCCAAGCGGCTGGCCACCATCGACCTGCTGTCCAAGGGCCGGATGCGGCTATTCAGCGTCGGGGTGGGCAGCCTGCCCGGCGAGGCGGCGGCCGTCGGCGTCGACTTCACCACCCGCGGCCGCCGCGCCGACGAGGCGATCGACGCGCTGCGGCTGCTGTGGGCGGGCGACGAGAACGGCGTCAGCTTCGACGGCGAGTTCTACTCCTTTACCGCCGCGTGCAGCTTCCCCAAGCCCAGCCGGCCGCTCCCGGTGCACGTCGGCGGGTCCAGCCGCGCCGCGGCCCGGCGGGCCGGGCTGCGCGGCGACGGCTACTTCCCCGGCGGTCGGCTCACCGCCGCCGAGCGGGCCAGCCAGATCGAGCTCATGCGCGCCACCGCCCGGGACGCCGGCCGTGACCCGGGCGCGCTGGAGGTCACCCGCTGGGGCTCGATCGACATGACCGCCGACGAAGTGGCCCAGCACGCCGCCCTCGGGGTGGACCGTCTGGTGGTCGCGCCCGCCTCCTCCGACCTGGCCGAGCAGCGCGCCCAGCTCTCGGCCCTCGCGGCCCGGCTCGCGCTCCCCTGACCAGCCCCCGGCCCTCGCCGCCCCGGCTCGCGCTCCCCTGACCAGCTCGCGCCTGAGCCGCCGGCGCCCTCTAGGACCTCGACCATTATCACGAACGAACCGTCGTGCACCTGATCGCGGCCCGTATACCCGTCCCGTGGCTCGAATCCCTCCGCGTGTCAGCCGCGAGAATGTCAGTAGCTGCTGATATCATCATACTAGAAAATGACTTCGAGAGTCTATGGTGATTCGAGGAGGTGAGAAGAACATGTGTGTGACGACCGTGCCGGCCAGCGCGGGCGAGGCGCTGGGCATGCTGGAGGCGGCGCTGGGATTCCTGGCCGACATGGACGCAGCGGGTATGCCGACCCAGGCGGCGGCCGAATGCCTTCAGGGCCTGGAGCGGGCCGACGCGATCGAGGCGGCGGCCCGCGGCCAGCTGCTGGCCGCGTTCGACGCCCAGGACGGGTCGGTGGCCGACGGGCAGCGCACCGCCCGGACCTGGCTCGTGCACGTGACCCAGGTGACCCGGGGCCAGGCAGCCGAGCACAAGGCGGTGCAGGCGCTGGCCGAGGGCCACCGGCGGCTGCTGGCCGGGCTACGTGGGCAGGCGCTCACCAAGTCGGTGGCACTGCAGCTGGCCAAATGGACCGCTGCGATGCCCGAGGCGTTCCGGGAGCAGGCCGAGGAGATTCTGGTCGCGGCGGCGCGGGGCGGGGTAGATCTGCGGGGGCTGGCGGCGATCTGCGCGGAGATCCGTTGGGTGAGTTTTTGCATCATGATGGATGTATGAGCAGTACACAGGCGGACCGGGCGGAAGCCAAGCTCAGGGCGGGCGTGTATGCCCGTCTGAGCGAGACCTACGACGCGGCGGAGTCGGTGCCCATCCAGCTTGAGCGCGGCGCCGAGCACGCCACCCGGCGCGGCTGGACGGTCGTGGCCACCTTCAAGGATGACGGGTACTCCGCGTTCAAGGAAATCACCCGGGACGGGTTCGGGGAGCTGATCGCGGCGATCGAGGCGGGCCAGGTCGACGTGGTCATCGTCCGGGAGATCGACCGGCTGACCCGCAACCTGACCGACTGGAATGACTTTGAGAAGGCGTGCGTGCGGCACGGCGTGCGGCTGTCGGCGTATACCGGCGGCGACCTGGACCTGTCCACGCCGGAAGGCGCGTATTACGGCGGCATGGAGACACTGCGGGCCAAGCGGGAAAGCGCGGTTACTAATGGGAAAGTGCGTTTCTAGACTAGGAAATTTCATCGATGCAGGTCAGAAGCGTGCAGAAAGTCTAGAAACCTGTGAACTCCTTAGTAAGAGCGCTCGGGTGCGGGAGAAGCACGATCTGAACGCGCGGGCGGGAAAGCGGGCGGGCGGCGGTCCGCGATGGTTCGGCTATACCCGTATCTACGCCAATCCGGAGGAGACCGATCCGCAGAAGCGGACCATCTTGCGTGAGGAGGTCAACCCGGTTGAGGCTGATGCGATCCGTGAGGCGGCAGTGCGGGTGCTGGAGCACGGGGAATCGGTCCGGTCGATCATGCGGGACTGGACGCAGCGCGGGATCAAGCCGGTGCGCGGGAAGCAGTGGTATCCGACAGTGTGGGTGGACATCATGACCTCGCCCAAGCTCGCCGGATTGCGAGAATGGCAGGGTCAGAAGTATCCCGCGCAATGGCCGGCGATCCTTGATGCGGATACGCATGAGCGGCTGGCGAAGATGTTCGCCGATCCGGCGCGGCGTAAGCACATCGTGCGGTCGCAGGCGCATCTGCTGTCAGGTATCGCGATATGCCCGAAATGCGGCCGGGGCCTGCATTACCGCAACTACGAAGGTAAGTCCTCGGTGCGGACACGGTCGGATGCTTATGCGTGCGTGGCGGGACCGTATGGGTGCGGCCGGACCGCGATCAAAGCCGAACTGCTGGAGGAATACGTGACCGGCGCGGTGCTGGACGCGCTGGAATCCCCGCGCGTGCAAGAGGCATTGCGTGAGGGTCAGCTGGACGAGCACGCGCCGCGCCGCGCGGAACTGCTGGCCGACATCCAGCGCAACCAGGAAATCCGCGCTGATGCGCGGCGTGACCTGACTGACGGGACTATCGACCGGGCCGACTGGCTCGATATCCGGCAGCGGACCGAAGACAACATCAGCAAAGCCCGCCGCGAATACGACCGGCTGTCGGGATCGGGCACCGTCATGAGCGATATTCCCGCGTCGGAGCAGGTTCGTGATGCGTGGGAATCGTGGAATGTGGATCGCAGGCGCGCGGCAATCCGGGCCGTGATGCATCGGGTCATCATTAACCCGCTTCCCCCCGGCGCGCCATGCAGTCCGGGAGGTACGTTCAAGGACCCTGTCAAACGCCGCGAACGCGAAATGGCGATCTTGCGGCAGCGCGTCGAATTCGACTGGCGCGTGTAGCACTCACACCGCGCACAGAAGCGGCGGAGACGAGCCAGGCGATCGTCTCCGCCGCTTCGTGCTTAAGCCGCTGGTTTGCTCGTGCGGCCTGCTCTTCCGTTCTGCGGCGGCGCGCGGGCATCACGCAAGAGCGCGGCGAGCACCGCGACCGCTGCCGGGTCCTCAATGCGCTCTGGGAAACCATGCTCGGCCCGGGAGCGCCGCGCATCGTCCGCGCCGGCCTGCCGGATCGCGGCGCGCTCCTGGTCACTCATGGGCTGCCGTGCGCTGCCACCGTGCGTGCTCGTCCCGTCCGTCCGTCCCGCCGTCCGCGTCCGCGCGTTGCGTTCAGGCGCGCGCGCGAGGCCCGGGATGGGACGACTCCCGGGGTGGTCATTCATAGTGACCGCTCCCTGGGCCTCCGCGCGCGGCAGCGTCCCCCGCTGACCCTGATCGCGCGGCCCGCACCGGCGCCGACCTCGCCGGTCAGGAGGCAGGCGCGTGCCCGTTCTGGCCGGTCGTGGCCTGGTCCCACGTTGATGGCCGCGGTCTGGCGGGTCACGGCTCGGCCTCCAGGTCGATCTGCCTGCCGGCCTGGAACTCGAGGGAACGCAGTGCCCGGGTGGGTTCGGCCGGCGTGGACGTGGCGTCGCGGTCGATGGCCGTGCGGTAGGCCTCCTCGACGGCGCGGAGCCGGGTGGCGACGCGGGTTTCGCGGGCGGCGATGGCCTGGCGGTTGCGGCTGTAGGAGCCTTCGGGCAGGTTCTGGCCGGACCGTTCGACTTCGCGGACGTGGGCCTCCCGGTCATCGGCGTGCGCGGCGATGGCGAACAGGGCGATGTTGGCCGTGGTGTCGTCCAGGACGAAGGTGAC
>Ga0208324_1000662_pt1 | contig 14870 bp, 16 predicted proteins | sample Sb_taG_2_FD_187707 | JGI IMG/M metagenome (GOLD analysis project Ga0208324, IMG submission 187707) | Peat soil microbial communities from Weissenstadt, Germany - Sb_50d_5_LS metaG (SPAdes) (version 2) | ecosystem: Environmental > Terrestrial > Soil > Wetlands > Peat | place: Germany... | reverse complement strand
CGCAAGGCTGACGGCCAGGTACAGCAGGCTGCTGGCACTGCCCACGCCCCGTTCGGCTGTGCTCATGTCGAGCAGTGAGTCGTAGCCGAGGTGCACGGCAAATGCCGCTGCCCACAGCAGTGCGGTCAGCCAGCTGCCCTGTGACCATGCCTGGCCGTCGCGCAGCCACACGCGTACTGTGGCGGCCCTGACCTTGGCGAAGAAGGCTGCCAGGACCAGGCTGCCGGCCAGGCTCGCCACAGTCACCGGATCTGCGTGGTGTCCGCTCAGGAATGACGCAACCTGGCTGACGCCGAGCACCGCGAGGATCAGGGTGATCCGGGCCCTGGCCCGGACTGGGCGGACTTTCAGCTGCCGGTAGATCAGCAGGCCCAGGATGACGACGCCGACGGCGAGATCCGCCAGCGCCGAACCTGTCATGACCGCCCCGCAAGCTCGATCTCGCGGCCGCCGGGCGCGTCCAGGCGGTGGCCGGGCAGCCAGGGCAGCCAGCGCGGCAGGTACCAGCACCGCTCCCCGAGCAGCGCCAAGGCGGCGGGCAGCAGGACGCCGCGGACAACGGTGGCGTCGATGAGGACTGCGGCCGCGGTGCCGATGCCCAGGATCTTCAGGTCGATCAGCGGCAGAGTGGCGAAGATCGAGAAGACCGCGACCATGATGAGGGCGGCGCTGGTCACCACGCCCGCGCTGGAGGAGATCCCGCCCACGACGGCATCGTGCGCGGAGGAGCCGCGAGACCACAGCTCACGGATGCGGCTCAGGATGAACACGTGGTAGTCCATGCTGATCCCGAACAGGAACACGAACATGAACAGCGGCACGAAGGAGATGATCCCGCCGAACGAGGTGTAGCCGAGCTGCGACTGCAGCCTCCCGTCCTGGAAGATCAGCGTGATCAGCCCGTAGGCCGCGCCGACCGACAGCAGGTTCAAGAGGATCGAGACCAGCGAGATCGCGACGGAACGGAACGCGACCAGCAGCAGCACGAAGGCTAGGGCGGCGACGAGCGCGACCACCACCGGGGTCCGGTCGTGCAGCTGGTGGGTGAAGTCGTACTGGCTGGCCGTGTCGCCGGTCACCGCGTAGCTGATCCCGGGAACCCGGCCCAGCGTGGCGGGCAGGATCTGGTTCCGCAAGGTCAGCAAGGCCTGGTCCGACACCGCGTCCGACCCGGTGCCGGCCAGCGGGACACCCACGACCAGGGCCTCGCCATTGACCGGGCCGCCGACCGCGGTGGCGGTCACCGGCTCGCGGATGGCACCTCCGGCTGCCGCGCGCCCCTGCAGCGCGGCGACCTCGGCCATCACCCGCGGGCCGGTGGCACCCGGGCCGGTCACGACGACCTCGGCCGGCGAGGGCGCCTGCGGGAAGGCGCGGTGGATGGCGCTGGTGGTCGCCACCACGGCCTGGCCGGGCGGCACGTCGACGGCCGGCTCACCGAGCCGCATGCTCAGCGAGGGCGCGGCCAGCGCGATCAGGGCCGCCGCGGCGGTGACGCCCCAGATCACCGGGTGGGCGACCACGCGGCGCACGAGCGCGGCCCACAGCCGGGACGGGCGGGCGGCGGCGCGGCCGCGGCCGAGGAACGGGATCCGGCCCCGGTCGGCCCGCGGGCCCAGCCACGACAGCAGCGCCGGGATCACCGTGAGCGAGCCGGCCACCGCCATGCCGACCACCGCGATCGTGCCGAGGGCGATGCCGGTGAACTGGTCGATGCCGGTCAGGAAGAGCCCGGCCATCGCGATCATCACCGTGACGCCGGACACCAGGATCGAGCGCCCGGAGGTGCCCGCGGCGATGCGCAGCGCCTTGGCGAAGGACCGGCCTCTGGCGCGTTCCTCCCGTTCGCGGCGCAGGTAGAACAGGGAGTAGTCGACGCCGACGGCCATCCCGACGATCAGCACGACCTCGGCGGTGGAGTTCCCGGCCGGCAGCCAGTGGCTCGAGATCGTCACCAGCGACAGGGCCGCGATGACCGCGGAGACCGCGAGCAGGATCGGGATGCCCGCGGCGACCAGGGCGCCGAACACCACCAGCAGCAGGATCAGCGTGATCGGCACCGAGGTGGCCTCGGCCTGGCGGAAGTTCAGCGAGTTGTCGATCGCGCGGGTGATGCTCGCGTCACCGGTCTCGGCGACGAGCAGGTCCGGATGGCGGGCCTGCACGGCGGCCACGGCACGCTGGTCAGCCGCCACCGCCTGGTCCTGGTTGCTGGTACGGCCCGGGACGTCGAACGTGACCAGGGCGCTGCGCCCGTCCGCCGACACCGGCGACCCGCGGCCGGCCTGCCGGGTGCCCGCGGTGAGCGGCGAGGCGATGTGAGCGGCGGAGGCCGGCAGGGCGGCCAGGGCGGCTGCCACCTGGCGGGCGGCCTGCCGCATGCTCGCGTCACCGGCGAACGTCTTGTCCGGCGCGCGCGCCTGGATCAGCACGGTCTCGCTGGCCGAGCCGTAGAAGTCCGGCGCGGCCTGTTGCAGGGCCCGCTCGGCCTGCCCGGCCTGGCCGGGATCGTAATTGGGCAGGCTCCTGGAACCCAGAGCCTGGCTGGCCACGAACAACACGGCGACCAGCGCGAGCCAGCCGAACACCGCGGTCTTCTTGTGCCGGGCGCTCCACCCGGCGATCCGCTCGACGAACGGCCGGCGTTCCGCTCTCTCGGGGGCGGGCTGGCCTGTTTGTGGCAACACTGAACTCTGTGACTGGTGCATGATGACCTCTCCGGAAGATGGTGAGACGACAGGGGCTGAGTGAGTAAAAGGGGGATTTGGTGATTAAGGGGCGCGGCCGGCCGAGGATCAGGGCAGGGCGGCGAGCAGGACCGGGACGCCGCAGACGGTGAGGACGGCGCCGGCACGCAGCACCACGCGGACAGCGGGTACCGAGCCGAGCTGGACCCGGGGGAAGCCGGCGGCCGGCTCGGCCGCGACGGCCATGATGGCCAGGGTCAGCACGAACCAGGCGAGCAGGGCTCGGTGCCAGTTACGCGCCCGCCAGGCCGCGACGCGCTGGCGAAGCGGCGCCTGCGGCGCTCGCGCACGCCAGGCCGAAACCCCATGGCCGCCTCACACCACCCAGGCGAACGCCGTGCGATGGCGCTCGCCCCAGCCGGGGACGTGGCTCGTCCCCCCATGACGGCGGAGTGCAGACTCCACGGGCCTGATACAGGCAATACTTGACTCGGCGACTGGCGCATCGTGGCCTCTTTCTGCTTGGCGGCGGAGGAGCGGTTACCTGGTGCGAGCGGTCGGTTCCCGGCCCCGCCCGTGAGCTGGGCCCTCACGGGCGGGGCTGGAACCACTGTCCGTTCGGAACAAAAGAGAAGGCAGCGGGCCGGGACGCCGGAGCAGGTCCCTGGCCTCCGCGAGGGGGTCTTCCGGCTCGCGCAGCAGGGCCCGCGCGACCCGGGCGTGGGCTCGTGCGGTCAGCACGAGGACGTAGCTGAACAGCGCGAACAAGATCAGGCACGCGGCGGCGGCGAGTAGCGCCTTGGGCAGCGTGTCGACGTAGAAGCCGGCCGCGCCGGAGCCGGACGGGCCGTTCGGGAAGTAGCCGAGCTGCACGCCGTGCACCGCGAGCCCGTGCGGGTAGTGCTCGACCGGCGCCCAGTACCACAGCGGCATGGTGATCCCGGCGGCGAGGGTGAGCCAGACGGAGAGCACGACGCACCCGAGGATCACCAGCGGGACGAACATGCCCACCAGGTAGGCGGACTCGCGCCAGGTGGCCGGGTCCTTCCAGTACGCGCGGGCCCGGGCCATCAGCCCCGGCGCGGTGGCCAGGCCGGCCGGGTCCGGCTGGCGATAGCGGTTCTGGACGGGCTCGCCCAGCACCCCGCGCAGGCGCGAGCGCTCCGCCCCGGCGCAGCCGTGGATGACCCCGGCGGCGGCCACCAGCAGCGGGATGCCGGCCAGCGTGATCGAGAGCACGGCCGCCGCGCTCGCCGCGGTCAGCGTCGCGCTGAACAGCAGCCAGCCCATCACCTGGTAGGCCAGCAGGTACCAGGCGCCACGCCAGGTGCTGGCCGCAAAGCCCTGCCGCAGCGGGTTGCGGTACAGCCGCAGCCGGGACGATGCGGCGTTCATCCGACGTCCCGCATGAGCTGCCCCGTCGCGCTGACGTGCCCGGTGAGCTTGGCGAGCTGGTCGCGCAGCCCGGCCTGGCTGGCCACGGCCTCCTCGGCGAGCTTGCGGTAGGCGGCCATCGCCACCGCGTCGGCGCGGTGCCGCTGGAGCCGGTAGTAGCAGCCCACGATCGCGGCCACGGCGGCGCAGATCGGGACGAAGATGCCCAGAATGATGCCGATCGCGGTGTAGTTGGTGCCGCTGGCGGCGAGGATGCGGGTCGCGGTCATCGGTCGTTCCTCTCTCATCTCGAATGCGCCTTTCTGGGTGCTCTGGTTCGCCTCATCGGCCCAGAGCGCCGCGACGATGGCCACGCGGGGCTCGGCGATCATGCCGAGACCACCGGCGCGCTGGCGGGCGAGTAGTTCGATCATGCAGGGGTGCATCGTGTTCACCTATTGAGTGCGGTTGCTGCGGGATGAGCCGGTCAGCTGGGAACGGGCGAGTGCCTTGGCCCGGACCACATCGGGATCCCGCGGGTCGGGCGGAAGGACCTCATGCCAGGGGCGGTCGCGCCGAACCCTCGGCCTGTCGATGCGGATCCGCTTCACTGTCATCTCCTTTCTCTTCCATTCAGGTCGTCGTTCTCGCCGGCATGCTGCCCCGGGCGGGCTCTGCCCGGCTCGTGGTCACCGGCTGGTTGACCGCGGCGATGCCGTGCTCGCGCAGCGCCGGGGCCAGGCCATCGAGGGAGAGCAGATCCTCGGGATCAAAGACGCCGCGTGGGAGAGCGCTGCCTGCGCCGTCGGCGATCAGAGTGCGGGCGAAGACCACCGCGGCTGCGGCGGCGCAGCGGTAGTCGCCGCGGCACTCGAGGGTCCGTGCGGCGAGCCGCTCGCCCTGCCTCAAGACCGCGACCCAGTGCGCTACCGGTTCCTCGCTGGCGTCGCCTCCATCGGGGCTGGGAGGAGAACCGAACGCGGCGCGCGGCAGCCGGGACATCAGACCGGCCTTGTTCATGGCGAGCATGGCGCGGTGGGTGGTTCGCTCGGCGATGCAGACGTACGGGCTGACCACCCGATCGCCTGCCACGCTGCCCAGCCAGCCGCCATCGGGTTCGGCAAAGCCGAGGCAGCGGCGCGGGCCGAACGGCTGGGGCAGCGGAATGACCTTCGTGCGGTGCCGGCCGGCGGTGGTCAGGCCGCGGTGGGCGAAGTCGCCGCCCGCCCGGCCGCTGGTGCTCTTGGTCGAGACGGTGAAGACGAGCTCGACCTCGTCGGCCTGCGGGTGGGCGGCCAGCAGGCCGGCGGCGATGAGGTTGGTCACCCCGGGGGCGATGCCCGCGTTCATGACCACGGTGCCCCGCGCCGTCCCGGCCTCGTGCCGGAGACGCCGGCCCGCCCCGGCCGGCATGGCCGAGACGTTGATGAGCAGCCCGCCCCGGTCGAGCACCATTGTCTCGGCGGTGAGCCCGGGGTCGGGAACCGTGTTGATGACCACGTCGGCGGCGCCGATCGCTGCCGCCACGGTCTCGGGCTCGTCCAGGTCGGCGTGGCGGAAGCCGACGCCGGGATCGGGCCTGCGCCCGGCCCTGACGACGGCCCATCCGGCGGTCTCGAACTCCTGGGCGAGGATCCGGCCGAGCACGCCCTGCGCGCCGATCACGAGCACCCGGCTGGTGCTGCACTGCTTGGCTTGCGAGCTGCTCGCCGCATCGGGGGCGCCGGCATCGAGCTGGCCGGTCTTGGGGATCGTCATTCGTGTTCTCCTGCCGGTGCGTGTTGTGGGTCGCCGGTCATCGGTCGTTCTCTCATTAACTGCGGGCCAACTGCTTTACAAGACGGTGATCCCGAGCATCCGCGCTCCCGTCTCAGTGCGGGGCCGGTGCCGGCTTCCCGGCGCGAACACCACGTACGTGCCGGGCCCGTAGCGATCCTCACCCTCGATCACCTCCCCTCTCACGACGTAATAGCGCTCCTCGGTGGCGTGCACATCGACTTGGGGCCATTCGGTCCCTGGCGCGAAGTCGATAAGCCAGCCGCGGGCTTTCTGGGTGTGCGGCAGCCGGCGGCGCATGATCCCGGCGGCGACTTCAATCGGTGCGATGTCATCGACCTGGACGGCGGTCATCACCGCGCTGGCGGGCGGGGTATCGGTCATGCATCCCATCCTGGCCACGGCGATCGCGCGGCCCAAGAGTCTGCAAAGACATCTAGGGGTACAATCGTGCCATGAACCGTCACCGGGTCGTGGCCCTGCTGAACCCGCCCCAGTCGCCGTTCGAGCTGTCCTGCGCCGCCGAGGTCTTCGGTACCATCCGGCCGGACGTGCCGGCGCACTACGACTTCACGGTGTGCGCTGAGCACCCCGGGCCGCTGCCGACCACCCTCGGTTACGCGATGCTCGTCGACGCCGGGCTGGCCGCCCTGGAGGAGGCTGACACCGTGGTCGTCCCGGGCTGGGAGCCAACCGGCGGCCCGGTGCCGCCGGCCGTCCTGCAGGCGCTGCGGGCCGCGCACGGGCGCGGGGCGCGGATTGCCGCCATCTGCACCGGGGCGTTCGTCCTGGCCCAGGCCGGGCTGCTTGACGGCCGCCGCGCCACCACCCACTGGCGCCGCGCGGCCCAGCTCGCCACGGCATTCCCGGCAGTCCAAGTGGACCCCGACGTGCTGTACGTGGACCATGGCGACGTCGCGACCAGCGCCGGAACCGGTGCCGGCATCGACTTGTGCCTGCACCTGGTGCGCTGCGACTACGGCTCGGCGTACGCCAACCAGATCGCCCGCAGCATGGTGCTGCCGCCGCACCGGGAGGGCAGCCAGCGCCAGTACGCGATACAGCCCGGCACCGACAGGACCGACGAGTCGCTGGCACCGCTGCTGGAGTGGGTCACCTCGCGGCTCGACACAGAGCTGACCCTCGGCCGGCTCGCCACGCGCACCGGGCTGTCGAGCCGGACCCTGGCACGCCGGTTCGCCGAACAACTCGGCACCAGCCCAGGGCAGTGGCTGCTGGGCCAGCGGCTCGACGCGGCCCGGACCCTGCTGGAACAGACCGACCTGCCGGTCGAAGCCATCGCCACCCGGGTCGGGCTCGCCTCCGCGGTCAACCTGCGGCGCCGTTTCCGCGCCGCCCTGGGCACCACTCCCGGCGCCTACCGGCGGGCCTTCGGCGAAACCCGGCTGCCAGCGACACCACCAACCCCACGGCCACGCCGAGAAAACCTCACAACTGCGGCCAGCAGCCGGTGATACCGCGCCTGTTGGCAGAGTGCCTGAATTGTCACCACATACCGGAAGTGCCATAGGTGAGGCCCGCTGGTCCACTCCCGCGCCCGGCTGAGGTGGGTCGGTCCCGCCTGGGCCAGCGCGAGGACGACCTGCAGGGTCCAGGCCAGCCGTTCGGCGTCGCCGTCGAGCCACTCGTTGAGCGGGGTAAGGCCGTCGAAGTCGTGGATCGGCTCGCTCAGTGGTAGACGTGCATGGTCGTGCTCCCTTGGGGAGTCGTTATGGATGGCGGTCTCGCCGAGATCGGTGAGCAGGCCTTTCAGGCGGCGGGCGACAGCGGTGTGCCGTTCCACCTCGCGGGGTCCAGCCGCGTTCGCCGGCGTCCTTGACGAGCTGCTGTTCGACCTCGAGCCGGGCCCGCAGCCGTGGGACGTACTCGGGGGTTGGTGACGAACTTGGCGCAGGTCAGGTAGAGGTCACACTCGCACGGTCCTTCGGCGGGCAGGCGCAGGGAGCATACTCCCGGCACGCCAGCCCCTGGGCCGCGGCCATCTAGCCGAGCTAGGGCCGGCGAAGCCGGCGAGAATGAGTCAATTTGGCTGATCCTGGCCTGGTTTGCGGAGTTGTCGCTGGTGGCCGGGCACGGCTGGTCAGGCTGCTATTCCTGCTCGCTGGGCGAGGTTGTCGATGGCGGCCTGGTAGGTGCTGGCGGCTTTGCGCAGGGGTGCCGGGTCCGGTCCGGTGAGCTCGGCGAGCCCGGTGCGCAAGACCCGGTCATGGACGCGGGTGAGGAACATGGCGTGCCGGAGTCCGGTGCTGGTGACCTGGTAGCGGTGGGTGTGCGGGATGCGTTCGATGAGGTCGTGCTCGCGTAGCCGGCGTAGGTCATAGGTGGCCTGGCCGGGCGTGATCGATCCCGGACCGCGGGGCGGGCGGCCGAGGTATTCGCCGAGCAGGCTGCGCAGGTCCTTATTCAGGAACCCGCCGGGGTGCAGCCGGAAGATCAGCAGGATGTGCAGCAGTGCCTGGGCGCGCGGGTCGGTCAGGCGCAGCCCGGCCACGCGGGTGCCGTTGTCGTGGAGGACGGGATCGCAGGCCGAGCGCAGGACGCTGTCCCCGGCGATGGGGTCGTGGCTGAGTCGCTGGACGGCCAGCAGCCGTCGGTTGGCGGTGTAGCCGATCTCCCGCAGGGCGGGCAGATTAGTCAGCCGTTTGCCCAGGCCGAAGTCCATGGCCTGGTTGATGGTGGTCTCCGTGCGCAGCGCCCGTCCGTGCTTGTGGTACTGCTTGATCTGGGTGTGCTTGTAAAGCACGTGCAGGCTGGGGGTGACCCCGTCGGTGACCACGCGGGTGGCGAAGATGCCCGGGGTGTGGTTCTTGCGGCCGCGGTAGATGGACCGGCCGAAGATCAAGCTGATCCGGTCGGGCCGGCCCAGGTCGAGGTTGTCCCGGATGACCTGCTCGAAGAAGATCCGCCCGGACACCGGCTTATCGAGCATCTGGGTCAAGGAGAACTCTGCCTGCAAGATGGAGATGTCATACCGGTAGCCCGCAGCCCGGTCGGCGGCGCTGAATGGGTGCGGCAGCCGGGCCAGCCACTTACGCAGCAGCCCGTCGATCTGCGCCGGGCCCAGGGCATGGCAGATCGCCTGCAGGGCGGCCACGTCATCGACGGCCGCGAAGGCGTTATCCATCGGGGTGAAGCCGATCCCGGCCTTGGCGGCCTGCCGCTTGGCCCACTCGTTGCCGCAATGACGATCTCGTCATTGCGGGCAGTATGCCGAGCGGCCGGCTATGCCGCATCGCGTCGGCGCGGGCCTGGTTGGCGAGCCGATCGCGCCTGGCTTTGCGGCATAGTGCTCTGGCCGGTGAGGGCTACAGGTCGGCGAGGAAGGCGAGGAGTTCGTCGGGCGCCTGGTAGCGGCCGGGTTTGACGCCGGGCGGGGTGAGCCGGTCGGCGGCCTGCTGTTTGAGCGTCATGTCGGCGTGGATGTAGGGCTTGGTGCTGGCCACCGAGGCGTGGCCCATCCATAGGGCGATGACAGTGGGATCGATGCCGGCGTGGACTAGCGCCATGGCGTAGGTTATCTGTACTCGATTTTGAGAAGTGCCAGGTCAGAGCTGGTTTCTGTGGGTGAGTCACGTGGGTGACGTGAGCGACGCGGGTCGGGCTGCGGTGCGGGTTTCGTGACGTTATGTTTCAGCGCGGGCTTGCCGCCGCTGCGAGGGCGGCCAGTTCGCTGGTGAGCTTGTTCAGTTTCTTGATGGTGGTGCGTACCGGCTTGCTGCTGGTGGTGGACTCGAACAGCGCCTGCTGGCCGCTGGCGATGTCAGCGAGGGTGGTGACGAGCTCGCTGATCTGGCGGTGGATTTCGGTGGCGCGGGCGTACCGGGCCGCTGCGGTGGCTGACAGCGTGACTTCCTCCGGCGGCCTGGCCCAGGCTGTGAGCTGGCGGGCCCGGTATGCCCTGGCCTTGCACGCGTCTGTGCAGTACCGGGGTTTGCGGCCGCCCCCGGGCCTTGGCTGGTCAGGCAGGGCGGTGTCGCAGTGCAGGCACCGGGCGGGCTGGCCGGTGTCGTTTCGTGACGTGACGGAACTGGTCAGGGCTGCCCGAGCTGATGGTTGCGGCTGCTCAGCGTTGCGGGCGGCGCGGGTCACCGGTTTGCCTGGCGGATCGCGCGGCGCAGGCTTTCGCGGGCCGCGGTGAGATCGTCTCGGAGCTCGCGGATCTGCCGCTGGGCGTGGCTCGCTTCGGCGGCGCGGGCGTCACGCTCGGCGGCGAGCTGGCGGGCGGCGGCTTCGATGTCGGCGACGCGGGCGATCAGCTCGGCCCTGTCAGGTCCTTCGATTTCGGCGCCGAGCTGGAGGCGGAGCCGGCTGCGGAGCTTGTCGCGTTCGGCGCGGAGCCGGCGGATCTCCTCGCGGGCGATGGCGAGGTCGGTGCGCAGGCTGGCCTGGGTGGCCGGGGCGCCGCGGCGGGGCGGGGTGACCGGGCCGGGACCGGGCTGGTGCTCGCCCTGGCGGCGCTGAGCGGCTTCGACGTGCTCGCGGACGCCGCCGGCATAGACCAGCCAGGTGGATACCTGGGCAGCGGCGGCGACCGCGGTCGCGGTGACCGGTGTCCCGGAGGCTTCGAGGGCCTGCACGGCGTCCAGGGCACGCTGCCGCTTGTCCTGGCTGGCTCTGGCGCGGGCGGCCAGCATGGCCTGGGCGCGGCTGGGGGCGGTCATGCGGTCTGCGTGACGGGGGCCGCTGAGGGGATCAGCGGCAGGGTGCGGGCGGCGCGGGCGCGGCGCAGGATCCGGCTGGCTTCCTCGATCTCGGCGCGCTGGGCAGGGTCCATCTGGGAGAGCTTGCGGTGCATCGCCTCGGTCACGGCGGTGAACACGTCGATCTCGGCGGTGAGGCTGGCCAGCACGTAACCGGCGGCATCCATCGCCCGGGCGGTTTCCCGGTCGGCACGCAGGCCGGCGATGTGCTGTTCGAGGGCCGGCAGGTAGGAGGGGTCGGGCCGGTAGAAGCCGCAGCCGGCGCACTGGAAGCGGATCGGGCAGGTGCCTCCGCCGGCGTTGACGTTGGATGGCTCGGTGCAGTTGCCGAACGGCACCGCGACCGAGGCCCGCTCGTAGGCGGTGGTGCTGGCGAACGGGGCGGGGTTGCCGGCTGCGTCGGTGGCCAGCTGTCCGACCGCGCGGATGGCCTGCTGCTTGCGTTTGAGGCTTATCTGGTAGTAGCCCATCGTGGTGGTCGCCGACGCATGGTCCATGAGCTCTTTGAGTACGTCCACCGGCACCCCGGCGTCAGCGTGCCTTTGGGCGTAGGAATGGCGCAGCGCGTACGGGGTGATCAGGGACGGGTCGAACGGTGCCGGGGTGCCGCCGGGTCCGGGCAGCTCGGAGTCGATGACACCGATCTGGCCGGTCCAGGCCTTGAACCCCCGGGCCACGCAGGACGGCGTGATGTGCCCGCGGGACTGGCGGGCGCGCAGCAGCGGGCTGGGAAACAGCCACCGGTCCAGCGCCGGGGGCACGCGCAGCGAAGCGCGGTGCTGCTGCCAGGCCAGGATGATCTCGGCGGTGCCGGCGGTGATCGGCAGCCGGCGGCGCATCCGCCCCGCCTTGTGGTTGTCGTAGACCAGGTTGTGCTGGCCGCCGGTCACCTCGACGCAGCCGGCCCGCAGGCTGACTACCTCGCCGGGGCGCCGCCCGGTGTCGCGCAGGATCTGGTAGATCACCTGGTGCATCTGCTGCAGGTCAGCTGCGGCGATCGCCCCGGCCCGCCCGGCCGGGCCGAGCAGGTGCAGGCTGGCGTCGAGCTGGCGGATCACCATCTCGGGCAGGGCCTTGCCGAGCTCGTCCTCATTGGGGTCCTCGCGGACCCGGTGCCGGCTGGCGGGGCGGAACGGGTCGGGCACCGCGCTCATCAGCCCGCTGGCACGGCCATGCTCGATGACCTGGCAGAACTGGTAGATCATCAGGTTGCGGTGGTTGGCTGAGTAAAGGTCGCCGTCGGTGCGCTGCTGGGTGCTGATCGCCTCCAGGATGCGGGTGAAGTCGCCGGCGCCCAGGCTGGCCGGGTCGGTGCGCCCGGCTATGGTCAGGGCGTGGGAGGCGGCCTGGCAGGCGCGCAGCGTTTCCCGCAGCCGCTGCAGGTAGGGGCGGGTGGAGCGGGCCCAGTCCTTGACGATCTCCCGCAGCCAGGCCGGCTCGATCACGCCGAAGTCGATCTCGCCCTGGGTGGCCGGCCAGCGGCGGGAGGCGTTGACGGGCAGGTCGAGCAGCGCGACCTGCCACACGTCGCCGGCGAACGGGTCCGCGCCGGCGTACTGGGACCAGGCCCGGTCCAGGTGCCGGCGCAGGCTGCGGAACAGGCCTCTGGTCCCCGCGTTGTACTGCGTGCCGCCGGACTCGCAGACGACTTGCGGGTCGGCTTCGCGCAATGAGGCCGCGCCGCCGAGGCGGGCGAGCAGGATCCGCACTTCGGTGGGGTCCAGCGGTGGCGGTGCCTGGTCACGGTGCTGCAGCGCGTAAAGCAGCTCTGTGCGCGCCAGCTCGGGCAGCCCGGCGAGGGAGAACTGGTGCACCCCCAGGCGGGGCCGTTCGCTGGCCACCCAGGCGGCCAGCTCGTCACCGGTCAGGATGCCCCGGCGGTGCAGCCGCTGGTCGTGGAAACGGCACAGCCCGCGCCGGACGACGCTCTCCCGGTCACAGCCCGGGACCCGGCATTCCGCGGCCCGGGTCAGCGGGCGGGCCCGCGCGGCGAACGCCGTAACCGGCTCGGTCCTGTCCTTGCCCCAGGCGCGTTCATGCCGGAAGCACAGGCCGGCGCAGTGCAGATCGCCTTCACAGCCGGGCACCGAGCAGTTCCCCGGACGCAGCGGGCGGGTAGCCCGCGGCGGCGGCGCGGCGTCAAAATCGGCCCAGCACAGGCCCGAGTCCACCCGGGCGCGGCGGCACCCATCGCAGCGCCCGGACGGGCGGCGCGTCGCAGTCGGGCATCCCGGGGTGCGGCACGGCCACGCCGCGGTCCGTGCGCTGTCCAGGTCGCCGGTGAACAGCAGGGCCTCGCCGTCCCATTCGCCGGCGCGCCAGGCCGGGTCCAGCCGGGCGCACAGCCACCCGGCCCAGCCCTGGGCATCGTGCGGCTCGCCGCAGGCCCCGTCAGGGACGGCCCGCAGCGCGCGTCCGCTCACCGGTACCGCTTCCCGGCCGCGACGGCTTCCACCGCGCGGCGCTTGTCCTCATCGCGGGCGTGCAGGTAGACGGTCGTCGATGCCAGCGACGCGTGCCCGAGCAGGGCCTGGACCACGTCAAGGTCGATGCCGGCCCGGACCCAGTTCGTGGCTGCGGTATGGCGCAGCATGTGCGGCCGGACGGGGAACCCGCATCCAGCCGCGAGCCGCTCGAACCAGCCCTTCGCGGCCCGGTAGGTCATCGGCGCGCCGAGCGGCTGATGGTAGAGGTTGACCATGACCATCTCGGTTCCGTCCTCGCCGGCCAGCGCGGCCCGCTCGTGCTGGTAGCCGGCGTAGGCGGCGAGCACCGCGTCGCTGGCCGGCACGGTGCGCGGGAACCGGGACTTGGCCAGCGCGCCGTTCGGGTTGGCCCGGTGCCGCACGTGCACGTGCGCGCCCACCACCGTGCAGCCCAGCTCGCGCGAGTCCGGCAGCAGGTGCATGTCTGCCCCGCGCAACCCCAGCGCCTCACCGATCCGCAGGCCTTCTCCCCGGGTCCCCAGCTTGTTGCATGACGTTGCGGTAACCGGTCATGTGACGGGTTCTGCGGCGCGTCTCTCCGGGTGTGGCGCTCGTGGCTGGTAGTAGTTCAGGCAGCCCAGCACGAGACCGAGAGGATCACAGGATGCGGGCGTTCCCGGTGGTGTTGCCGTCCGGCGCGAGGTACTGGACGGTGCTTGATGAGGACCTGGCCGTGGTGCCGGTGGCGGATGGGTTCTTGCGGCAGGTGCGGTTCGGCCGCGACGGCGCGGAGTCCACGACCAAGAGCTATGCGCACTCGATCGCGTTGTTCCTGCGCTGGTGTGCCCGGACGGGCCGGACATGGCAGGCGGGCGCTGGGCAGCTCGGGTTGTTCATGACCTGGCTCGCGCACGCCGGGCCGGCTGTTTCCGGGGTCAGCGCCACCGCGCGGGGGATGGTGCTGGCCGGGCCCGGGAGCGCGCCGGCCCGGGGGGCCCGCCGGGTCAACGGCGTGCTGACCGCGGTGCGCGGGATGGTCGTGCACGCGGTCGCCGCCGGGCAGGCGAGCGGGGATCTGGTGGCGCTGGTGTATGAGGTCGCTGATGACCGGGACCTGCCCGGGGCGGCGCGCGGCGAGGACGGGCGGATGGGCTGGCGGATGCGGGCCCGGCACCGGCTGCACGAGCCGCAGACGCCGGTGGACCGGGCTTCGGACGCCGAGATCGTCGCGCTGCTGCGGGCGTGCTTGTCGGCGCGGGACCGGCTGATCGTGCTGCTGATGGCCCGGGCCGGGCTGCGCCGCGGTGAGCTGTGCGGCCTGCGCCGCTCGGATGTGCACCTGCTGGCCGACTCGCGGCCGCTGGGGTGCGAGATCGCCCGCGCGCACCTGCATGTGGTCCGCCGTGATGACAATCCCAACGGGGCCTGGGCGAAGTCCCGGCGGCAGCGCGTGGTGCCGCTGGACTTCCTGACGGTGCTGGCGTTCGACACTTACGCGCTGGAGCGGATGACCGTCTCCGGCGCGGCCGGCAGCGATTTCGTGGTGGTGAACCTGTTCCGCGGCCGGGCGGGCGCGCCGATGCGCCCGAAAGCGATCGGCGATCTGCTTGCCGCTGCCTCCCGCCGGGCGGGCCTGGCCACGGCCCTCACGCCGCATCAGCTGCGGCACGCTTTCGGGAGCAGCGCCGCCGATGCCGGGTGCGGCATCGACGTGGTCGCCGACCTGCTCGGCCACGCCTCGGTGACCTCCTCGCAGGTGTATCTGCATCCCGACCCGGGCCGGCTGCGGGCGGCCGTTGATGCGGTGCCCAGCCCCCGCGAGCAGGCGGGAGCGACGTCATGACCGCAGCGGCGGCCGTGCGGGCGCGGCCGGCGGCCGCGGGCGC
>Ga0208324_1000659_pt1 | contig 14890 bp, 9 predicted proteins | sample Sb_taG_2_FD_187707 | JGI IMG/M metagenome (GOLD analysis project Ga0208324, IMG submission 187707) | Peat soil microbial communities from Weissenstadt, Germany - Sb_50d_5_LS metaG (SPAdes) (version 2) | ecosystem: Environmental > Terrestrial > Soil > Wetlands > Peat | place: Germany: Weissenstadt... | reverse complement strand
ATCGCGTACGACCTTCTCATACGCACGCATATCGCGCAAAATGCCAATGGCGCCGATGACTTTACCGTCAGTATCGCGCAAGGCAGAAGCATTGAGGGTCGTTGGGATAATTTCACCTGAGGCGCTACGGGGATTTAAGCGTGCATTGCGTGTCGCGCCTCGTTCGATGACCTCACGGAGCGCAGCAAGGAATTCGCGAGTTTCTTCCGGACTGATAAAGCGTGAGAGCGATTGCTCCAGCACTTCATCAGGGCGAAAACCGAGTAGCTCATACACCGCATCGTTCGCTTGCAAGATCTTGCCTTCCAGGTCGGAGACAAAAACTGGGTCAGGTGCGTTCTTGATCAAGCTATCTGAATACGCAAGCGCTTTATCGAGTTCGCGCATATCACGCAAGATGCCGATGGCACCGATGACCTTGCCATCCGCATCGCGCAAGGCAGAAGCGTTCAGGCTCGTTGGAATGATCTCACCTGATGCACTACGCGGATTGAGACGAGTGTTACGAATAACACCACGCTCGATGACCTCGCGTAAGGCAGCCGTAAACTCACGGGTCTCTTCGGGGCTAATGAAACGCGAGAGCGATTGCTCCAGCACCTCGTCAGTCCGGAAACCGAGTAGCTCATACACCGCATCGTTCGCCGAGAGGATTTTCCCCTCCAGGTCGGAGACAAAGACCGGGTCGGGCGCGTTCTTGATCAGACTGTCAGCGTAAGCGAGGGCTTTATCCAGTTCGCGCATGTCGCGCAAAATGCCGATGGCGCCGATGACCTTGCCATCCGCATCACGCAAGGCAGAGGCGTTCAGGCTCGTAGGTATGACTTCGCCAGACGCACTGCGCGGATTGAGGCGTGCATTGCGCGTTGCGCCTCGTTCGATAACCTCACGCAGGGCAGCCGTAAACTCACGGGTCTCTTCGGGGCTAATGAAACGCGAGAGCGATTGCTCCAGCACCTCGTCAGTCCTAAAACCAAGTAGTTCGTACACGGCATCGTTCGCCGAGAGGATTTTCCCCTCCAGGTCGGAGACAAAGACCGGGTCGGGCGCGTTCTTGATAATAATATCGGCGTCGAGTGAGCCATGGGTCTTGGGAGTATGAGGATGCACAGGAGCAGAGATCGTAGTAGTCGATACAGTGTTATCAGGCATGAAAAACTTCCCTTTCATGATCAAAAAACGATCAGCATGTCTTCTTCCGTGAACCCAGACAGATCTAATGGGAGTAGCTCCGCGTCACGGTTCTGTGAAAATACCGCAGGCAGGTAAGTCTTCAAAAGCTCTAGAATCCCGCATGAGTATGCGCAAGAACAGCTCTATATTCAGGTTAGGCCAGTCAAATTCGATTACCAGAAGTGTATCAGATTGTTTTTGTGAAGGACAAGAACAGGGGAGAATAGTCGTGTTGAGTTTATTTTTTCTGTGCGAGTAAGATGTCTAGAGGAGTTTGCCTGATACACCTTGACCCGATTGTATGTAGGAGCAACAGTAAAAAAGTGGAAGTGCTATAATTTTGTAGCGCGGAGTGTCTCGGAATATCTCCATCACATCAGGGCATTTCACTCTCAGAGATTTGGCAGTATGAAAAGAGCTTTTTGATTGTGTCAATAGCAGCGAAAAAATCCCCAAAAGTGCCACTCCAAAAGTCTCCAGGGGTGGGGAATTTTACATTGGTATGTGCGAGTGCCAACATAAAAATCCCCAGAACGTCTGTTCTCTAAAACGCTGTTCCTCCTTTGTCATCTACAGGCCTTCATAGCGGCTATTGGTTTCGCTTTGCCCCTCCCCCTGTGTCTTTTGGGAAGAAGCGGGGCTTCCTTTCACCAGCTTTGTACTGAGGTCATGGAACACGCCAGCCTTGCGTTTCTCCCGAAGGCGATAACTTTCTCCTCGAATGTTAATCGTCGTTGAGTAATGCAACAGGCGATCGAGCATGGCAGTGGCCAGGACATAATCCGACACCACGTCACCCCATTCGCCATAGGATTTATTCCTGGTCAGGATGATGCTCCCCTTTTGATACCGACGGCTAATCAAGCGAAAGAGAAACTGAGCTGAGCGTTGATCTAAGGGCACATAGCCCATCTCATCCAAAATGAGCAGTTTTGGTTTGCACAAGGAGTACAGGCGTCGCTCCAATCGATCTTCTTTGAGGTCCTGTTGCACTACGTCGACCAGATCGGCGACCGTGAAAAAGACGACACTGATCCCTTGCATGATCGCGGCGACCCCAAGGCTGACCGCGAGATGCGTTTTCCCGACACCAGGTGGGCCGAGTAACAAAATGTTTTCTCCATGAGCCACAAATCGTGCCGTCGCCAGTTCACGGAGCTGCGCCTCATTGAGCGCTGGCTGAAAGGAGAAGTCAAACTGCTCGAGCGTCTTGACAAAAGGAAAGCGGGCCAGTCGTGTTTTCATGGTCACATCGCGCTCTACACGGGCGCTTACTTCGACGTCGAGCACCCGATCCAGAAACTCCACGTAGGTCCAACTCTCTTTGGCGGCTTCTTCGGCGAGCTGATCCAGGCGCTCTGGCACACGCATCAACTTCAAACGTTCCAGGATCGCCTGCAAGTGCTCATAGCTGTGCTCGTTCATGACACCTCCCCGAGCAGTTGATCGTAGACAGAGAGCGAGCGGACTTCGACGACTGGCGCATCCCAGAACATCGTGCGCGAAGCCTGTCGTAGCTCCTGCACGGCGGAAGCCTGCTCGATGCGTGGCGCAGGAGTTCCAAGCTCTCGGTAATGTTCAGCCTGCACGCTGCGCTCTTGCCTGCCACACAAGACGCGATGGCGTGCCACTTCTTGACCAACTTCCGAACAAATCACCAGTTCCTCCGCTTCCGTGATTTTGACCTGCAATGTCTTGCGGGCATAGGCAGCTGGCACCCAGTAGAGATTGCCAGCGTACGAGATGAAGCAATCCTTGCTACTTCTGCGCGTGATGAGCACGCTTGTATCATAGGTCAACGCCTTGTCTGCCGCTTGTAATCCCTCAGAGCTCAGCCGCGTAAACGGCACCTCTCCGGTCGTGCCATGCACACGTGGATTGGCGGTCGTGTTGAGCCAGGCCAGCGCCTGAGTGTTGAGATCGTCCAGATCCTGAAAATGCAACCCCGGCCAGAAATTGCCGCGCACATATTTCACCCCATTTTCGACTTTGCCCTTCGTTTGAGGCCGATACGGCTTGCAGGCTTGCGGGCTGAAGCCTGCCACATCGGCAAAGTCCAGAAAGCGCGGGTTCCACTGGATGACATCCTCAGCATCACGCCTGAGGACCACACTTTTGAGGTTATCGTAGAGCAGCCGCTTGGGAACACCTCCCAGGTACGCAAACGCATGGAGATGACAGCGAATGAACCAGCTGGTATCCGATGAGATCGTAAAACGCAGATAGGAAGCTCGCGACCAGCCCAACGTCATGACAAAGGCATAGAGCCGATAGGTGCGTCCCTGGTGCGTGATGAACCCGAAGGACCCCCAATCAACTTGCCCCTGCTCTCCAGGAGCCGTTTCAAAGCGGACCGACCCAACCGGTTCTTTGTCTGGGCGTCGCTCATGCACAAATTCGCGCACCTTACTTTCTTTCCCCGGATAGCCCTGTGCCTGGATTTCCCCGTACAGCTTGCGGGCGTTGAAAACGCCTTCTGCCATTCGCCGCTCCAGGTAGGGGGCATAGGGATCGATTTTGCACACCTTGGCTTGACGTGGGTGCCTGGTTGGTGCAAGCTCAGGCGCGTTGACAACCTGCCGAATGGTTTTGCGATCTCGTCCAGTCCGACGGGCAATCTCGCTGATCGAGATACCCTTGCGATACATCTCTCTGATCATGAATCGTTCCTCGAGTGCTAACATGGGTTCCCTCCTTCAAGCATCGTGACCACAGAAGCCACCTTGCTTTGAGGATATCCCATGCTCCCCAACTGGGGAGTTTTCCTCTGGCACTTGTGAGGATTATATCTCTGTTATTAACACGGTGTAGCGGCTTCTATAACCTTCACCTCCTGCTGTCGAATGATAAGATATAATGGTGCAGAGATGATCAAAGCCGTTGTAGAAACCAGGTGTCCAGGTGGACCATGAAGTGGCGTACGTTGGCAGAAGGAGGTGTTGTATGCGGGATCTTCCCGGGGGAACGGTCACGTTGCTCTTCACCGATATTGATGGATCGACTCACCTTCTCCAGCAGTTGGGGAAGCGCTATGCCGAGATGCTGGCGGAATGCCGCCACCTCTTGCGTGCCGCCTTTCACCGCTGGGCCGGGCACGAAGTAGACACCCAGGGTGATGCCTTCTTCGTGGCTTTTGCGCGTGCCACTGATGCAGTGTCCGCGGCAGTGGAGATGCAACGTGCACTTGCTGCCCATCCCTGGCCCGATGGTGCAACAGTGCACGTACGCATGGGCCTGCATACGGGCGAGCCACAACGTTCTGCTGAAGGCTATGTGGGCCTGGACGTGCATCGGGCAGCACGCATCATGAGCGCAGGCCACGGAGGGCAGGTGCTGCTGTCGCAGACCACCCGCGACCTGGTAGAGCATGACCTGCCAGACGGAGTGAGCCTGCGAGACCTGGGAGTCCATCGCCTCAAGGACCTCCTGCATCCCAGCCACCTTTTTGAGCTGGTCATTTCCGGCTTACCTGCCGATTTTCCACCCCTGAGGACCATCGACACACGCCACAACACACTGCCTCTGCAGCCCACCTCACTGGTTGGACGAGAGCCTGAGGTGGCCGAGATCAGTGCTCTCCTCAAACAGCCAGAGATGCGCCAGCTCACCTTGCTGGGTCCAGGCGGGATTGGTAAGACCCGTCTCGCCATCGCGGTCGCCACCCAGATGCGCGACTTTTTCGCTGGTGGCACCTGCTTCGTTGGATTGGCGGCTCTCTCCGACCCCCAGTTGGTCGTGCCCACCATTGCCCGGGAGTTAGGACTCAAGGAAAGTGGAAACCGACCGCTCCTGGAGCAAGTGCAGGTCTTTATCGGTGAGCACCAGTTCCTGCTCGTGCTTGATAACTTCGAGCAGATCGTGGATGCTGCGGAAGTGCTCGAAGAGCTTCTAGCTGCCTGTCCCGGGCTCTCGATCCTTGTGACGAGTCGAGCCGTGCTCCATGTGTCTACCGAGCAGGTCGTTCCCGTCACTCCCCTATCACTGCCCAGCCTCTCCACCTCTCTCAACGAGGACATCGCCGAATCGGCAGCAGTGACTCTCTTTGTGCAACGGGCACGCACCATCCTCCCCAGCTTTCACGTGACTCCGACCAACGCACGCGCAATTGCGGAGGTATGCGTGCGGTTAGATGGCCTGCCCCTGGCCATTGAACTGGCGGCCGCTCGTGTGAAACTGCTGCCACCTCAGGCCCTCCTGGCACGCCTGTCGCAGCGATTGCACCTGCTGACTGGTGGTCCACGCAGTTTGCCTGTTCGCCAGCAGACGCTGCGCAACACCCTCCAATGGAGCTATGATCTCTTAGGACCAGAGGAGCAAGCGCTCTTTCACCTGCTCTCGGTCTTTGTGGACGGCTGGACGCTTTCGGCCGCCGAGTCCCTCTGTCTGGAAAGTGGCCAGGCTGACCTGGATGTTTTGAACAGCCTTTCGGCACTCCTGGATAACAGCCTCATCCAATCGGGCGAAGAGGAAGCTGAGGAGTCACGATTCCTGATGCTGCAAACCGTGCGCGAGTTTGGGTTGGAAAGACTGGAGGCTCTCGGTGAACTTGAAAGGGCCCGAGGAGCGCATGCCCACTACTTCCTGGCGCTGGCCGAAGCAGCCGAGCCTGAACTGCACGGTCCCAACCAGGCACTGTGGGTCGCTCGTCTGGAGCACGAGCACGACAACCTGCGTGCGGCTCTGGAGTGGGGGCTGGAAAAGGTGAGAGACGAACAGGCGGCAGAGCGCAGGGAGATCGGCATGCGCCTCGGCGCAGCACTGAAGGAATTCTGGCTGATCCTTGGGCACTATCGTGAGGCTCGTACGTTTCTCGAGCGCGCCCTCACATTGAGCGAAGGGACCCGCACCGCCTTGCGTACCAGGGTCTTACGAGCGATTGCATCTGTGGCGGATTGTCAGGGCGACATAGAACGGATCGAGGTGGCGGCAAAGCTGAGTCTGGTCCTCTCCCGAGACCTGGAGGACACCTGCGGCATTGCTGAGTCGCTCGGCTCACTGGCAGCTGCCGCCTGGTTGAGAGGAAAGATCGTCGAAGCCATCTCCCTTCATGAAGAGCAGGTGAGGCTCCTGCGGCAAGTGGGAGAGCCAGGGGAAGTTGCCGAGGCCCTCTTCTCATTAGCAGAGCAGGTCAGCTCGCTTGGGGAGTACACACGTGGGCAGGCGCTCTTTGCGGAGGCGCTGGCGCTCTTTCGGCAAGCAGGCAACGAGCTCTGGGTTGGCGGCACGCTCGTCCACTCGGCCTCCTGGCTCTGGTTTACGCTGGGCGATCTGGCGATTATGCGCCAGCGGTTCCAGCAGGGACAGGCCCTCATCGCCAGGGTGGGCGACCGGGCCTGGAGTGCTGAATGCGTATGGGTTGCCGCACTGCTGGCCCTCTCTGAGGGAGAGCCGGAGAGAGCATCTGGCCTGGCTCAAGAGAGTCTTGGCATCTATCGGGAGATGGGAGACCCCTGGTATAGTGCCTGGGTGCTGCACCTGTTAGGAAGGATTGAGATACAGCGGGATGAGATGCCCGCAGCTCGTACGTACTATCAGCAGAGTCTGGCGCTCAACCGGCAAGTCGGAGAGAAGTGGATGACCCCCTTCAATCTGGAGGGACTGGCCAGTGTGGTCGCCACCCAAGGAGTGCTTCGGTGGGCAGCCCTGTTGTGGGGAGCGGCAGAGGCTCTGCGCGAGGCAATAGATGTTCCCCGGCTGCCTGTTGATCGTGTCGGCTATGAGCAAGCAGTAACCGCTGCTCGGGCGCGCCTGGGAGAAGAGGCTTTTGCTGCTGCGTGGCAAGAGGGGTGGATGACGAAACTGGAGCAGGTTATTGACGAGGCAACCCGCCTATGATCAGCGGAGATATGTTGAGGCGCCACAGAATGTGTGACACTCTAGCGTCGATTTTGACCTAAAAGCAACGGAGTTCCTGCCGGGTGTTATGGGCAATTACCGCCTCCGACGGCGGCTTTTGTCGCGGCTGAGGGCATAGTCTATAGTCTCATGTAAATGCTCGAAATCCTCTCTATCCAATTGCAGTTCGACGGCAGGCAGATCGTCAGGGCGAGTACGACCCTCCTCGAAGAGCTGTAGCACGAGGGCAAGCTCGATCTCCAGATCTTTTTCCTCCCCTTCCCCGATCGAAGCCTGCGCTTCCTCATCGACTGTTCCCGTAGGAATAAAACTCATGTCAGTACGCATGCACCGGAAGCGACTGGTGAGTTGTAACGCATCGGTGGAAAGTTCCGCAGCCAGATCTCGCACGACCTCCATTATCTGGATGAACGCGTCCTGCAGTTGTTCCAGGGCATCTACTTCATCGGACGGAAGGAACTCAGTTTCACCCGACGCGTCTGGATCTGTGCCACCGGAATCCTCCGGCAGGTGCTGGCGTGCCAGCTCATTCAGCTTTTCGAGAGCCTGGGCGAAGGAAGGGGAAAAAGCACTGCCTTCTCCTCGATCTGTCGACTTCGTGCCCACCTGCTCACGTGCCTCCTCCAGTGGGTTTTCTTCCTCCTCATCCTCCTCGCTGTCTAATCCTGTCGCCTCCTCTATCGCCACGATCTGCTGATGCAAGTGTTCAACCACATCACGGCTCATATAGGCAAAAATCTGCGCTTGCCGCGATGCCGCGAGCAACACAAACGGGGGCCAGTCACGAAAGCGCTCTCGACCGCTCAGGTAATGCACTTCCGCTCCCCCCAGGATGTCCAACCGCAACGAAAGGTCCATTAGTCTCTCCTTTTGAGCAGGCCAGATACACAACTCTTAGAGATTGGCCGCTCTGAGTTCTCTTCTTATTATAGGGAGTCATCGCCATTCCAGAAAGAGTCTCTCAGTTCAAACAGAGCGCGACGGCTTCTTCCTGGACTTATTCTACCAGAGGAAAGGAAACGTGGAAATGCACAGCACCGCTGTTGACAATACCTCCCGCTGACTCTATCCAGAGAACTCAGCCACACATATGGCAGGAGTTATTACCTCTATCAGTACCACCTTCTTTTCTCCTGAATCCACACAGATCAGGGGTTTGAAGTAGCATACAAGCAAGCAAAAAGGGAAATACTATGAGCGAAGAAGAAAAAAGAGCAAAGAAAAAAGTTCGTCGTGCCCGCGGCGAGGGTTCGCTGCACAGGCGCAACGATGGGCGCTGGGCCGGAAGTTTCCTCACCGAGGAAGGCAAGCGCATCACCGTGTATGGAAAGAGCCAGCAGGAAGCGTTAGAGAAGTTACGGAGGTCGCAATATGACTACCAGCAAGGATTACTCGCAACTGGCCCAAGGCAATCGCTGGCACAGTATCTGGAGCACTGGCTGGAAGAGGTGCATAAGCCTGCGATCAAGTTGACGACCTATGCAAAGTACCGCCGGGTCATTGACAGGCATATTCTCCCCGAACTTGGGCACCTGCAGTTGAAAAAACTGACGCCCGAACACCTGGAGCGTTTGTATGCAAAGAAAACGAGAGAAGGGCTCTCTGCAAGTATGGTGCGGCATATGCATGTCATTATCCACGAGGCACTAGAGCAAGCCACGAGAAAGCGCTACCTGGCGCACAATGTGAGTGACCTCGTTGGTGATCTTCCCCGTATCAAGAGACGTGAGGCGAAGATTATCACGCGAGAACAGGCACAACGACTGATTGCTGCAGCGAAGGGAACGCAACTCGAAGCAATTGTGATCCTGGCTATCACAACGGGGATGCACCATGGAGAAATCATCGGACTGCAGTGGCATGATATCAACGTTGAGGAACGCTATTTATCCGTCAGGCGAACCGTTACCCGTCTGAGTGGGGTGAAAGATCGCTTTGCCGGGCGCTTTGAAGTCACCTCTCCGAAGACAGAGGGAGGACAACGCACGATCATGCTTGCAAGTGTTGTCATGCAAGCCTTGAAAGAGCAGCAAGTCCGTCAGGAAGCAGCCCGCTTAAAGGCTGGCGAGAAGTGGCAGGAACACGGCTTAGTCTTCTGCAACACATATGGAAGCTATCTCAACCCAGATGCCCTGCTGGCACAATTCCATCGACTACTGGAAAAAGCAGGACTTCCACGCATGCGCTTGCATGATTTGAGACATAGCGCCGCTACTATCCTTCTGGGCAAGGGCACGCACCCCAAACTGGTACAGGAACTGCTCGGTCATAGCAGTATTGATATCACGATGGACATCTATTCTCATGTGATTCCCTCCATGCAGCACGGTATGATGGAAAAATGGGATGATTTCCTCAAGGAGTAGGAATACATGGGTAGAAATAACCGGGCCGTCATGTGCCGCACAGCGGCACGGTCAGCATCCCATCATACGGCCAGCCAGGTGTCCATAGGTGAAAGGGATTCGATGTTTCGCAGGCATATCGCGAAACAAAAACGATGCGTGTCTTGATCAGTCTTCATCCTTCCCTGGGTAGGCTCAAAGTGCGCTTCATCTTAAGATGTTCCCTGGTGGCTCCCGGGAGAGCAAAACGTCAATGGCAGGAAGTGTGCATCACGTGCACGTACCTACGAATGACACGAGGAGGAACGGCCTTATCGTAGGAGAGCAAGCACGTCTGCACAACCGTAGCAGAGAAATGCTGCTCGGACAACGCTCGTGCATCGATCTCTGCCTCGCTCATGCGCTTGAAGGTGGCAATATCAAGCCTGTGTCCCGACGCCCGATCGGTCCAGACAAGCGCACCACCCTCAGGCGCATACAGACAACACCTCCAGTTCGTGTCGACCATCACATCCTTCCCACCTAACCCATGCGCGGAGAAAGCATGATAGATCGCACTCGCCGAAGCATTGCTCGGAGGAATGGGTGTTGCAGTCGGGATAAGCGCTGGTAGAGGAGTCGCAACGCGGGTGACGCCTTGCGTACTACCCGCAAGTAGCATCCCTGTGAGAACTCCAATGAGGAGCAAAGCGACACATAGCAGGCTCATCCAGACCATGAAAAGCCCCACATGGTGTTGTCTCGGTGATGCAGGTGGTACCGCTGGCATCTCTATAGCAGTGGAGCTCGAAGCCTCGTAGGGAGTGTGATAGACTGCCTGCATCAACTCTACCTGTCGAAAAGACTCTGTTGGTTCATTGTACATAGACTCTCTCCTCACTTACTACCATACAACGCAGCCTGTTCTCGACTTTGCGGTTCTAGCCAGAAAGTCGCATCCCTACAGAGAGAGAAGCATTTCGTGATCTCTTTGTTAACCTCTATGCTGATTTGGTGAGGGCATTGTGACATCACAATGTTACTCTTTGCACGGTTGAGTTGCAACGTCCAAAGAAGCGTCTGTGGATTGTGCCGTTGCTGCGATTGCAACGGAAGGAGTCAGGTGAGTCTTGAAGGCATGTGCCAACAATGCTGCCATGTCTGCCTTCGGGTCAGGCGTATGAGAGGAGTCTCAAATGCAAGAAAAAGTCTATCGCACCGAACTCACCCCTGTGAGTTTTCTGGAGCGAAGTGCCTCAGTGTTCCCTGAAAAAACAGCAATAGTCCATGGAGACCGCCATTATACCTATCGTGAATGTGCAGAGCGTGTGTATCGCCTCGCCTCACATCTCCGTGAGAGCGGTCTTCAAAAGCACGACCGGGTTGCTTTTCTGTGCCCTAACACACCTGCACTGCTCGAGGCGCATTTTGCAGTCCCTGCCGCCGGTGGTATTCTGGTAGCTATCAACACCCGTTTGAACTCGCAGGAGGTCGATTTTATCCTCACTCATTCCGGTGTGAGGTTCCTTTTCGTTGATGCCGAACTCTTTCATGTGATCGAGCCACTGAATCTTGAGGGCGTGCAGGTCGTGCGGATCGACGATACTGGCTCACCCGAAGATCCCTATGAAGCCTTTCTTGCAGCGGGGTCACCTGAGCCAGTCGAGAGCTGGTTACAAGACGAGGAAGAGACGATCTCAATAAACTACACGTCAGGCACCACTGGCAACCCCAAAGGCGTCATGTATACCTATCGTGGAGCGTATCTCAACGCACTGACTGAAGTCATCGAGACGGGGCTCAAGAGCAGCAGTGTCTACCTATGGACACTGCCGATGTTCCACTGTAATGGGTGGTGCTTTACCTGGGCGGTGATCGCTGTTGGAGGCACACATGTGTGTTTACGAGCGCTCGATCCAGGTCTTATATGGGATCTCGTAGAGTCTGAGCGTGTGACGCATTATAATGGGGCTCCTACTGTCCAAATTATGCTGGTCAACCATCCGAAAGCGCATCGCCTCAACGAGCCAGTGACGCTGACCATAGCCGGAGCGCCTCCTTCGCCCACTTTGCTTGGACAGTTACAAGTCCTGAACATCCACCCCATCCATGTGTATGGCCTGACTGAAACCTATGGCCCCTACACGGTGTGCGAATGGCACGCTGAGTGGGATCGTCTCCCTGCTGATGAACAAGCACGCCTCCTTGCTCGACAAGGGCAAGCTAATGTGGTCTCTGATCCCGTCCGTGTGGTCGATGAGATGATGGTTGATGTGCCTCGTGACGGTCAAACAATGGGTGAAGTGGTGATGCATGGGAACAATGTGATGAAGGGCTACTATCGGAACCCGGAAGGCACAGCTGTGGCATTTGAGGGTGGCTGGTTTCACTCCGGCGACATCGGTGTCTGGCATCCCGATGGCTACATCGAATTGCGCGACCGTGCAAAGGATGTAATCATATCCGGTGGCGAGAATATCTCGACCATCGAGGTGGAGCAGGTCGTTGCACAACATCCCGCCGTTCTAGAATGTGCTGTCATCGCTATCCCAGACGAGAAATGGGGTGAACGTCCAAAGGCGTACGTCACGTTAAAGGAGGGGAAACTAGCCACCGAGGAAGAGTTGATCGCCTTCTGCCGAGATCGCCTCGCTCACTTCAAGTGCCCCGCGTTGGTAGAGTTCGGCCCGCTACCAAAGACCTCCACAGGAAAAATACAAAAATTTGTGCTCCGTGATAAGGAATGGGAAGGACGCGAGAAGCATGTCAATTAGCCTGGAGGATACTTTCGAGCGTATAGAGGGCAATAGCCCCCTGGACTCCTCCTTCATCAGGAGTGCTTTCATAGGCAAACCGATTGCCGATCAGATTCAAGAGGTGGTCATCGTCCGCGAAGCCTTGCGCTGACCGGTATGCGGCCAGTGTCCACACGGGGAGACGTCTCCCCGGTGCAATCAGTGACGGACGGTTCGCTCGCTGATCGCCATCCGACGGGCAATCTCGCTTTCAGGTCAAGCCTTGTTTGTGGAGGCTCTCGACCTGTTGATAGCGAGCCTCTCGCTCGGCTCGCCATGTAGAGATCGTTTGTTTGACCTGCACTCCTGGAGTAGTACGCCATTCCTCGACCGTTAATGGGCTCTGAGTTTGCACCACTAGTGCCGCTTCTGTCCCCTGAGAAGCGGCTTTGAGCTCAGTGAGGACGTGGGCCAGCAGTTCCTGCACACAAGCAATGGTAGCCGGTTTGATATCCAGGTGAAGGCTGTGCATTCGCTGCTCTAGTTTGCCATCGAGTACTGCATGGGGTACCTCATCTACGCGGGGCTGAAAGGGCGGGAGGACAGACGAACGGCGACGGGCTGCCGGAGACTTTGGAGGTGAGAGTCTCATCTTTGGAGGGGAACCGGTGTCGCTGCTCACTTTGGCGCTGTGCCTGCACATCAGGAACTTTCGACGGCAGGTCAAGAGCATGAGGAGCGAGTTTCTTCCCTGCCAGCTTGCTTTCATCACGTTTCGCATCACGTGAGATGAACCGTAAGTCCCACGTTGTAGATACTGCCTGGGTAGCTTCTTGGGACGCACCAGTGGTGAACGAGAACCGGACGTACAAACCATCTGGCTGGGTCCACGTCGATGTGAGGATTGAGCAGCGATCTGGCACTTGCTTCTCCTTACGCTGAGATCGACTGACATATGGGTCATGATGCAACCGAATATGCGTGCAAGTCCAACGCATCTTCCACACGTTGCGTTCGATCGCCATATGCGTGAACGTGCATGAGCATATCATCAAATAGTACTTTTGGAGTGCAAAAAAGATGAGAAAAATACTGTAGAACATCAACAATTTCCTCAACTCCTATCACCTCTCAATCTGTGTATCTATGCATGAAAATACGCCTACCCCACATTCCGTAGTTTTTGGCGATTCCAGGTGAGGAGTCATCTAATAATGTAGAGTTATAAATAAGATCTGCAATGTAGTTCCGCTTCACAAAGCATTTCACGATAAATAGACATGTAAACTGCAAAATACGGGTATCCCATGAGCATGATCTTAAAACTACTCCAATTTAATGTAGTTATATTCATAAATTCTCTGAAATTCTCCTACATTCTCACTTGACCTGATAGATATCAATTCGTTATACTCTTTTCTAGCTGGGTATAGTTATACTGCGTAATACCTGCAACTGTACTCATGGTGGTACAGCATAGCATCAGAGGATGCACAAGCACGCATTTCTGCATTCTATCCAATCAGTGCTGTATTGGCGACACAAGATGCACACAGAAAGGATCACATAATTTTCATCAGCGTTAGGAACAGCGTAGAGTGGTCTTCGAGGAGAAGCAGGGAGAGAGCTGGCAATACGATGCCGAAGCCTTGCAGATTCGTCTCGTCCACACACTATTGTAGGCTCCTCGCAAGGAGTTCATGAGGAGGGAACTATGGCAACCATCGAAAAGCAGCATAGCCTGGATAACAACAAGATACCTGCAGATCAGACACAGAAACCGCTTCTCTCAGAAACGTACGTGCCTCAAACGATGCCTCCTATTCTTGGGAGTTTCGGTATGATGGCTCTGTTTGTGTGTGCGCTCTTCTTCCTGGCCTATGCTGTTCTTGGAACATCAAGAGGGCTTGTATCGCTGACCACTGTGGTTCTGAGCTGCGTGGTGTTCTTGGTCCCCTGTGTCATAGCTACAGCACAACTTGGAACGCTCTTTCCCCTTGAGGGGTCCCTGTATGCATGGACGTATCAGGTGCTTGGATCCTCCTGGAGTCTTTTTATTGGGCTCTGTTCCTGGCTCACGGGTATGCTGGCGGCGATACTTGCGGCCCATACCTTCGTCATGCTGCTCCAGGCCCAACACAACTCCTGGCTCAACGAACCATGGCAGGAGGGGGTTGTGATACTGGTCATCATCGGCGTTGCTGGTTTCATCGGGCTGCAACGGGCCAGGACGACACAGTATGTGATCAACGGGCTCTTTCTTCTCACCCTCGTGGCAGTCTTGCTGGTGGGATTGTCAGTTGCCGTCTGGCTGGTCCAAGGGCATGGAAGCGTGACCGATTTTCGCCGCTCATCCGACTGGCTCGTCAGCCCCGAAACCTTCTCCCTCTTCGGCATCACCACGCTCGCCTTCCTGGGCGTAGCCGGGCCGTTGACTATGGCGGGTGAGATGAGGAGAACGGGGAAGCAGGCAGAGCGGAGGATCATCACTCGTCACCTCCTATGGGGTTCGCTCATCGTTCTGGTATGTTACCTGGTCACTACCCTTGCGGTCCTCGTTGTACAGGGGCCAATGATGCTCACGACCGCTGTGCTCCCCTTTGAATTATTGACTGTTGTGCGTTTGGCCCTTGGAAGCGTTGCCGGCGACATTGCGATGATCTGTTTCGGGGCGTCCTGTCTCGCAGCAGTGATCTTCTTTACTGCTGCCTCGGCACGCACCCTCATGGTCTTGGGGATCGATGGACGTCTCTCCGTACGGCTCGCTAGACTCAATAGCTCTCGAGTCCCCTCCCATGCGGT
>Ga0208324_1000657_pt1 | contig 14896 bp, 8 predicted proteins | sample Sb_taG_2_FD_187707 | JGI IMG/M metagenome (GOLD analysis project Ga0208324, IMG submission 187707) | Peat soil microbial communities from Weissenstadt, Germany - Sb_50d_5_LS metaG (SPAdes) (version 2) | ecosystem: Environmental > Terrestrial > Soil > Wetlands > Peat | place: Germany: Weissenstadt... | reverse complement strand
GTCTCGGCGGACGACGTAGCCGCTAGTTCGTGAAAGCGGCAGCGTCGGCATAGGCACGGTCGGCGGTGCTCCTTGACGCGGATAGGGGAGGCACTTCCCCGACGGCGCGATGATCCCTGATCGCACGAGCTGGGCTCTCGCCGCGGGCGGAACGGTCTCACCCCGGGCAGCGGTCCGCCTCACTCAGTCTCCGCCCGAGCTCCAATCGGGCGGCTCATACACCCCGCCCGGCACGCCGCCGATGCACAGCACGCGCAGGCCGTCCGGCCCCGACGACAGCACCCTGGCCGTCCCGCATCCACGCGCACAAGGTGCTCGGCGTCCAGCGGCAGCCGCACGCCGTCGACGTCCACCGAGCCCGAACCGCGCAACGACACGTACAGCTCCTGCTGCCCAGACTCCGACTCGTCGTGTGAACTCGTCAAGTAGTCGGGCGGCAGATCCATGATGTTCGCGCCGAACGCAGTGATCTCGAGCCCGGCGCGCACGAGCTTCGCGAGGCCGTCCCACAGCGTCGGCAGCTCATCGACTTCGCCGAATAACCGGTCATCGTGTTGATCATGACGCCACCAGACCCAAAAATTGCTGGCGATGAGTCGTCTGCTAGAGGGGCAGAAGAAGGGAGGCTTGGCGCGTCGCCGACGCCTAGAGACGAGTCCCGGCCCCGCCCAGCGATCGGACGGGGCCGTGCGCGGCATTTAGTGGTAGCTGCCGGCCCTCAGGCTGAACAGCGACGCCGGCAAAGATCATGGGCGACGCCACGTCCTGCAATGGGGCGCAGAGCCCGCGTCGCCGCCATCCAACGGTCCGGCTGCGCAGACGCGGTTAGGTCCGCCGGATTTGCATCGAAATGCCCGAACCTTTATGCGGGACGCTTCAGTGCGGCGGTTCGCCGGCTTAGCGGGGTAGCTCCGACACAACACGAGGGAGAGAAAGGATTCCGCTCCGCGGCAAAGGCTCACAACTACGCCCAGACGTACCGGCCAGGCCACGATAAGCCGAGCAGTTCGTCCAATGCATCCTCGACCCGCGCGACGAGAATCGGCTGCCATGTCGGCGATCGGAACCAGATCCCGTCGTCTGCCGCCGTCACTACAACGTGCGGCTCGCTGCCGCGGTTGAGCCGACTCGAGAGCCCCGGCAGAAGCGGCCCGATGCTCGTCGGCTCAGCAGCCTCCAGGTGGATAATGGCGTCCGCGCTCATCTCGGGGTCGTGTCCGGGCCGAAAGTCTTACCGCTCTTGCCGAAAGCTAACGGGCACGCGAGCGGATTTTGCGGGCAAATGTCGCAGGCATGGACGAGTTCCTGACGGTTGCGGAGATCGCCAGCTCGCCATCAGATCCCCCGGTTGTCTTTGGCCCCCTAGCGGCTCTCCCGTGTTCTTCCACCACAGCGTGATCGATCGCCACGGCCGGTGATGTGACATATGACGCCCCACCACAGCATCGGCGACCGCGGTCGGCGTTCCGAGCGCCGCGCCACAGAGACCCGAGCTCGAGCTCGGACCCCACCCGCGACAGTCGCGTTCCACCTAGCCGGGGCGGTCGGAGCGCCGGTTCTGCTCAGAGGGCATACCCGAGGCGTGCGCTCGAACTCCGAGCGGGACGTCTCATTTGTCGCCCGAGTGGCCGCGCGGTCGACGCTGGCGTCGACGTCTCGCCTCGCCGAGCGGGCTACACTAACCAGTCGACGCCGACGTCGAGCTCGCACCGCTCGTCCACTCCAACACGGTTCGCCAGCCGCGAAACGGGCGCCTACTTGTCGGCGAAGGCGATCGTTCGTCGTGACGCCAATCGGGTCCGACCGGCCGATCGGAAGGTCTATTGCGATCGCAGCGACACGAGGAGACGGGAGTTGAAAGCGATCCGTGACATGCGCGCTGTCCGCGCGATGCGGGGCTCTGGCCGGCGAGGTCGAGATGTCGAGGCGCTCGTGTCGGTGCGTGACCAGGTGTTCGGCGCTCACGACGCCGGCTTGGCCAAAGCGTTGCTGCTACCAAGTCTCACGCGCCGGCCGGGGGCGGCCGCGGCGGTGGTCGTATGGGCTGGGCAAATTCCAATCGCCGGCGCGCGCGTCGAGTTCACCATGGCAGCGACTTCGCCAGCTTGTCGGGCGGCGGCACGTTGCCGGCCTGGCGCGGGCGTGGTGTGTTCCGCTCCCTGGTGGCCTATCGGGCTGTCTAGGGTCGGCGAGGGGCTTCCGCTATCTCCAGGTCGACGCTGCCCCAGACTGCCGACCGATCCTTCCGGCCACTGGGGTTCGTCGTGCTTGCCACTACGACCGCGTCCACGCATCCAGGCTGAACAGGCTGACGTCGCAGTAGCCGTTCCCGACCGGACACGGCGAACGGCCGCGGGGGGCGATTACCTGCGATGGCGCGCTGGCGGCTGGTCGGCTGACCCGCGCCCGTTCCCGGACGATCCGAAGGTTGTTCGTCTGCGCTTGAAGCCGATCCATGGCTGCGGCGACGTCGCTCTGTGGCGATGCTGTCGACCACCGCTTGCCTATGCGTTGGACCTCGCCGCGGCGCTCCAAGTCCTGCGGGCGGGCGAGCGCGTTGTCGCTGTTGAGGCCTGCCGCGCGGGCGGCCATCGCCGTCGAGAATGAGCCAGGCAGCTTGCCCAGTGCCGCTTGTAGGCGATCCGGGCGCCGGTCAGTTCCGCTCCTCGCAGGGCGCTGGTGTGCCGGCGCGAGCAGCTCAGACGTAGCAGGGACGGGTTCTGACCGGGCGGCTGGCTTGCGTGCGACCGGGGGATCGTCCCCGAAGCGGGCTCGGCAGCCGCCGCACAAGATGACGGGCTCCCGCTCGGCCGGGCGGACGACCTCAAACCGACGCCATCCACGACCGGAGCGGCAGACGCCGCAGCGCCGCCCGGCATTCTCGATCTCGATCGGGTCTTGCGTACGCAACGGCGTTCTCGCTTCACCATAGAACGTCGTCGCGGTAAACGTTCTCACCGGACGTCCCGGCAGGGGCTCCGCGCGCCCCGGCGAGGCCTGGGACCACGTACAGCGCGTCGAGGGTGAGGCGGTCTATCAACTCGTGGGCATGACGATCGTCAAGCGAGCAGCGGGCGACCGGCGAGTGGTCCGAGGTCCTGATGCGTCGACGCGCTTGCATAAATCTGGGACGCGGCCCGCCCGCAAGGCTGGCGGCCCAGAACTCATTGTCGGCGGCGTTGGCGGCACCGCGGCGTAGCTTGATCACAGAAGCCTGCGGCAGCCCTTCTAATTTCGGCTGGCGCAGCAGGTCGCTGAACCGCGTGTGGAACGCGTCGAGGCCGGCATTATCGGCCCGTGCGCTCGCGACGGTCCGATGCCAAGATCGCCGTTGTCAGGGGGGCGGCGTTCTCGCGGGCCTGCGCCTCGGTGATGGAACCTCGCGGCGCGCTCCGGCGGCTATGCAGCCATGTCAGACACAGCAGCACCGTCACGAGGACGACTATCAATCCGGCCACCAGCAGGGCCACCGCCACCATCGGCCATATGTTCCCCTACCTATCAAGAGGTCCTGATTCCTGCTTCGCCACACCCGGCCGTCGGCCCCCTCCCGGCAGGGTGGGCGTCGGCGACCTCGTGTACGCCGGGTCGGACCTTTTGATGATGCCGAGCATGTTCGAGCCGTGCGGCTTGGTGCGGCTAGTCGCGCTGAAGCACGGCACGGCTCAACGGTATGCGGATGGACCGCTCCTGGGCGCGTCCGGGCAAGGACTACCTGAATATCTACGACTACATCAGGCACAAGTGAGTAACGTTCGGACGATGCAATCATCGGTTTACCAGCGCGAGCTGCCCGAGTACGTCGACGGGTTGCCCAACCTCTCAGGCGAGGAGGCGCTAATCGCTGAGACGATCGCGGACGCCGCCACGAGCCCCGTGTATGGGGCTACGACGGGCGGTGATCCGTTCGCGGGGATCGAGAGTGCGTTCGCGATCGCGCTGCATATGCATCAGCCGCTGATCCCGGCCGGCGGGGACGACCTGCGCACCGCCGCGCTGATCAGCAACCTCCAGTACATGTTCGAGCATCCCGACATCGGCGATAACCACAACGCGCCGGTGTTTCGCTGGTGCTATGAGCGGATGGGCGAGTTCATCCCCCAGCTGATCGACGAGGGCGCGCAGCCGCGCGTGATGCTCGAGTACTCGGGCACGCTCCTGCACGGGTTGCGCGCGATGGGTGCCGACGACGTACTCGACGCCCTGCGGACAGTCACCGTCGACCCGCGCTACCGGGGGGCGGTGGAGTGGCTGGGGTGCCCGTGGGGTCACGCGGTCGCGCCCTCGACACCGACCCAGGATTACCGCTTGCACGTCCGGGCCTGGCAGCAGCACTTCGCCGCGCTGTTCGGGCTCGAGGCGCTCGCGCGGGTGCGCGGCTTCTCGCCGTCCGAGATGGCGCTGCCCAACCACCCCGACGTCGGGTACGAGTTCGTGCGGACGCTCAACGATTGCGGCTTTCGATGGGTGCTGGTCCAGGAGCACACCGTCGAGGAGCCGGACGGAGCGAGCGTGCGGCATCTACACTTGCCCCACCGCTTGGTGTGCACGAGCTCGCGCGGCGAGACCGCAAGCATCGTCGCGCTCGTCAAGACGCAGGGCAGCGACACGAAGCTGGTCGCTCAGATGCAGCCGTACTACGAGGCGCGCGGCCTCGGAGGCTGCGAGCTTGCCGGCCGCAGCGTCCCGCCGCTGGTCACGCAGATCGCCGATGGCGAGAACGGCGGGGTGATGATGAACGAGTTCCGATCCAAGTACTTCGAGGTGGTGCGTGAATCCTCGTGGTCGTCCACTCCGATGCTCAACGCGACCGAGTACCTGGAGCGGCTCTTCGCCGCTGGCGTGAACGAGGGTGATCTGCCCGTCCTCCAGCCGCTGTTTCAGCATCGGATCTGGGGCAGCATGAGCCCTGGCGATGGGCCCGAGCGGCTGGCGGCAGTGATCGAGGAGCTCCGCCGCGAGGACGGGCGCTTTCACATGGAGGGCGGAAGCTGGACCAACGACATCTCCTGGGTCCGCGGCTACGACGCGCTGCTGGTCCCGATGGACCGCGCAAGCGCGGCGTTTCACGAGCGCGTGCTGGCGCGCTCGATCCCGACCACCGACTTCGCCTACCGCAACGCGCTGTTTCACTTGCTGACAGCGGAGACGAGCGACTTTCGCTACTGGGGTCAGGGGGAGTGGACCTCTTACGGGGCGGAGCTCGCGCGCCGCACGAACGAGATCATCGCCAACGACTTCTGAGATCGGAACGGTCGCGACATTGACAGGCATCGACTTCGGGCTGGTACTGAACCTACACCAGCCCGCCGGCAATCTCGACGAGCTGCTCTCTGAGCGCGAGTGGGAGGCGAAGGAGATCCTGTGGGCGCTTGACCGGATACCGCGCTCGCTGTGGGGACTGGAAGATGTCGGGTGCGTGCACCTGTCGCTGTCCGGCACGCTGCTCGAGACGCTGGCGAACCCCCGCTTTCAGGAGCGTGCCTACGGGATCGTGGACTGCGGTTCGCTCTTGTGGCACCTGCAAAACACGCGTGTGATCGACCTGCTGGGCAGCGCCTACTACCACCCGGTGCTGCCGCTGATCCCACCCGCAGACCGCGACGAGCAGATCGGTCGCTGGCTCGGGATCGGCCGGCACCTATTCCGGCGCCATTTCCGCGGCTTCTGGCCGCCAGAGCTCGGGTTCTGTATGGATCTGGTGCCCACCCTGTCGCGACACGGCTACGAGTGGGTGATCGTCGACAGCGAGCATGTGCAACCCCTCGAGCCGATGAGCTGGCAGGAGCTGCGCTACCGTCCGCACCGCGCGCGCGTCGGCGAAGCGGAGATCGTCGTCGTGGTCCGCGACCGAGACATCTCAAACGCCCAAGAATCCGGCATGGAGGCCGGCTGGTTCATCGAAGAGGTGCGCGCGCGGACCCAGCACTGCGACTTCCCGCCACTGGTTACGACCGCGACCGACGGCGACAACGGCGGCTGGTTTCGCAATACCACCCCGGGGTCAAACTTCTGGACTGGCTTCTACACGGAGCTCGTTGAGCGCGTGCGTGCGGGCCAGGCAGGCGGTATCCGTCCGGCGTTCATCAGCGACTACCTCGACCGGTACGGCGCCCACGGATGGGTCACCGTCGACCCTGGCGCGTGGAACACGGGCGATCACCACGGCGCGGGCTTCGTCCAGTGGACCGGCTCGACCGCGCAACGCGACGCCCTCGCCAGGGTCGCGCAGCTCAGCGCGGCCGTCGACGCCGCCCGCGACGCGATCAACGGCGACGCCACCACCTCACAGCTCTTAGAGCAAGCCCGATGGCGGGTGCTACGCGCCCAGACGAGCTGCAACTTCTACTGGGGCGAGGCCTGGGTGCCGCGCTGCCACCACGACCTTGACGCCGCCGCCGCGCACCTAGACCAAACGCTGCGCGCGCAAGGCCACGACTAGCAGCCTCAGCCCCTGGCAACGTGAACGCGACCACGATCGCTCAGACCGCAACCAAAGCCGCCGGGCCCCCTACCGGCGTCCACCTGCATGACAGGTCCGCGAGAGCGAGGCCTGGGCTTCGCGAGATGCGTCCGCCCACGGGCCCCGGACTGCCTACGCGGGCGAAGGTCAGCCGCGCGCGACAGGCTTCACGCGGCCGTCAACTCGCGCTCCGCGCTAAGCCAGTTTTCGAGCCCGGCACAGACACCCCCTTCGAGGTGGATGAAGTACGCGCGCCCGGAGGTCTCGCCATGAGCGGGCTTGCGCCGCTTCCTGTCGGACCTACTGGCCGAGCGACGCGGGTACCGGCAGGCTTCGCGGGCTTTTCGGTCATCCCGATCCTCCCGGTTCTAGGTCAGCGGGTCTTGTTCTTTGTCCGCTTGCGGCTTGCGCCTCCTTGGACGCAGTTCCTCGCGCGTTAGGCTCCCGTGGACAAGAGAGGGGTGGGTGTCGAGATGGGCGGACTGCAGTACAGCCTCGTGAAACCGGCGGTGGCGCCATCGAGCCTCCCGACGATCGCGCAGTACATGTTCTGGCTGATGTATCGCAACGTCGCGTCGGACGGATTCGTGTTCGAAGATCCCGTCACGCGGGTGTGGTCTCGCAGCCCGGGTGCGTGCTCGCCTCGCCCTCGTGGGAGAACACCGCGCACGTGTCCCAGGACTACGTCTACAACTGGACGCGCGATGCCACCCTGGTCGCGATCGAGCCGGCCCACGGCGCGCCCCCCACCAATCAGCCGTTGGTCGATTACGTGCAGTTCGCGCGGACGTGCCAGGACTCGGGCGGCGACTTCGATCGTGCGTCGTACCTGATCAATGGGACTCCAAGGCCAAACTGGACCGATCAGACCGACGGCCCGGCGCTGCAGACCCTGGCGATCCTGCAGCTGTGGTCACAGCTCGACGAGGCCACCCAGACCGTCGCAAACGCCGCGATCGAGGCGAATCTGAACTTCCTCGAGGGCGCGTATCAAGGCCAGACGTACAACCTGTGGGAGGACGAGTACGGCGCCTCGTTCTTTGTCCGCGCCGTGCAGCTGCAGTGCTTTCAGGCGATCACGGCCAACAGCCTCGGGATCCCGGTCGGGCTGGTCAGCACCGCCATCCCGTGGCTTGAGAACGCGCTTCAGAGTCACTGGAACGGTCAGTACTACGAATCGATGTTCCCTGTTCCTGTCCCGCCCGACTACCGAGTCCCATACGACCCCAACATCGACATCGTGATCGCCGCGATCTACGGCGCCGTGGCCGTGACCGACACGAAGTTGCTTGCCACCGGCGCCCTGTTGCGCAGCGAGTGGGACGATCCGTCGTCGCAGTACTACTACGGGATCAACGGAGCCGATGAGGCGCGCGGCATCGGCCCGCTGCTCGGCCGCTACCCGGGGGACAAATACGACGGCGACAGCGATCAGCCCGCGGACGACCACCCCTGGGTCATCTCGACGTGCAACTTCGCCGAGCTGTGCTACCGGCTGGCGGGCGCGATTACAGCCTCCGGAGCGATCCCGCTCGACGCCAACTCCACCGGGTTCTTCAACCAGGTGGGAGTCAACGACTCGACAACACCAGCCGCGGCCGCGACGGCGCTGCAGAGCGCCGGCGATCAGATGCTGCAGGCGATCATCTTCCACAGCGATCATCTCGAGCTCAGCGAGCAGTTCGACGCGCGGACCGGCTACGAGAAGAGCGTCAGCAACCTCTCCTGGAGCTACGCGTCGTTCCTGTCGGCATTCCGCGCCCGGTAACCCCTGAGGCTGAATCCACCGCATAGCTCGGTGCGGTCACTCAGATTCGGGGCACGCCCAAGATAGGCACGCAACCTCGCTGAGGAAGCCGTCGGTGAGGGCGTAGAGCCCCCGCGGGAGTGGACCGCAAGCGAGCGGGGGCACGCCCGTATTCGGTGCGGGAGCGCAGGCGACCTCTGGGGAGCCAGCGGGCTTGGGGGAGGATGTGCGAGATCGCCGCGTGTGGCGTGCTTCAGGAGGCGGTCCGGCGAGGGCGTTGTTGTCGCTGGCGGATCTGTGGCACGCCTCAGCCGAGGCCGCCTCGAGGATGCGGACCGATTTCTCGCCGGGAGCTCCTGTCGACCGATGCAGGTCGGGCAAGTGGAACGTCATGGCCCCCGGGCAGTAGGGACAACAGTAGTTGTACGTCGCGCGCACGAGCACGGCCAGCGGCGTCGCCCCCGGCGACGCGACATCGCGGCCCTCCGGTCGGCGTCCTCATTGCCTCGTTTCACGGCGCTGTTCCCAAGTTCCGATGCGGCTACGCTCTGCCGGGTTGTGCGACGCCGTCTCGGAGTTGGTGTTTGACGCGCGGACGCTATAGCGGGGAGGATCTCGCCAACCGAACCGAGGGGAACCGACTGTGGATGGTGCGACGCTATGACTCAGAGGTCGCAGACTTTATTCGTGACCGTGCTTTGGGGGGTAGATGCCGCTGCGTTCGGCTGATGTGCTTGTTGTCGGCGCCCGCGACCTCGCGCAGCGGTCCGGTTCTGAGCTGGTAAACCGGAGAATCGCGGCCGAGTCGACAGACGCTGGGGACGGGCCCACGACGAGGGGTCGAGTAATGGTCCGCTGCGCGGTCTGGGCGGGTGGGTGTTGGTGGGCGCTGGGTCATGGTTGAGGCCGAGATCGAGCTGATCGTCGCGCGCCAGCATCCGGATCCGCACCACGTGCTGGGCCCGCACCCCGTCGACGACGGCGTCGTGGTGCGGGCCTTTCGGCCCGACGCGCAGGAGGTGCTCGCGCGACCGGACGGCGGCGAGGGCGTGAAGCTCGAGCAGCGCCACCCGGCGGGGCTCTTCGAGGGGCTTGTGCGCGGTGCCACGCTGCCGCTGCGCTACGAGCTCGAGGTGAGCTACGCGGACGGCAACGGCTATACGCTGCGCGATCCCTACGCGTTCGCGCCGACGCTTGGGGAGCTCGATCTGCATCTCGCCGGGGAGGGGCGCCACGAGGAGATCTACGAGCGGCTGGGGGCGCACGTGCGCGAGATCGACGGTGCGCTCGGCACCTCCTTCGCGGTGTGGGCGCCGGCCGCGCGGGCGGTGAGTGTCGTAGGCGACTTCAACTCCTGGGACGGCCGCCTGCACGCGATGCGCGTCCTCGGCGCGTCGGGGATCTGGGAGATCTTCGTACCGAGTGTGGTGGAAGGTGCCGCATACAAGTTTGAGATCCTCACCGAGGGCGGTGAGATTCGGATGAAGGCGGACCCGTTCGCATTCCGCACCGTGCTCATGCCGGGCACCGACTCGATCGTGCATCGCTCGCGCCACGTCTGGCGTGACGCGGATTGGATGGAGCGCCGGCGAGCGACGCAGCCGCACGAGCAGCCGCTGTCGATCTACGAGGTTCACCTGGGGTCTTGGCGGCTCAACCCGCTGGAGGGCAACCGGTCGCTGAGCTATCTGGAATTGGCTGACGAGCTCGCCGGCTACGTCAACGAGCTTGGCTTCACCCACGTCGAGCTGATGCCGGTGATGGAGCATCCGTTCTCGGGCTCGTGGGGCTATCAGGTGACCGGCTACTTCGCCCCTACCGCGCGTTTCGGTTCGCCGGATGACTTCAAGCAGTTCGTCGATCAGCTGCACTGCCAGGGAATTGGAGTGATCGTTGATTGGGTGCCTGCGCACTTCCCGCGCGATGACTGGTCGTTGGCGCGCTTCGACGGGACCGCGCTCTACGAGCATGAGCATCTCCGCGGAGCACATCCGGACTGGGGCACGCTGATCTTCAATTACGGCCGCCACGAGGTGCGCAACTTCCTGGAGGCGAGTGCGTTCTTTTGGCCGCGCGAGTATCACGTCGATGGGATCCGGGTCGACGGGGTAGCTTCGATGCTCTACCTCGACTACTCGCGCGCCGAGGGCGAGTGGAGCCCCAACGTGCACGGCGGGCGAGAAGACCTCGATGCGATCGCCTTCGTCCAGGAGCTCAACGAGGTCCTCCACCGTCGCGAGCCGGGGGTGATCTCCGTGGCCGAAGAGTCGACCGCCTGGGGAGGGGTCTCGCGCCCCACGTTCGCCGGCGGCCTTGGCTTTGGCTTCAAATGGAACATGGGCTGGATGCACGACACCCTCGGATACTTCCAGCACGATCCCGTGTACCGGACCTACCACCACCACGAGCTCACGTTCAGCCTGTTGTATGCCTTTACGGAGAACTTCATCCTGCCGCTCTCGCACGACGAGGTCGTGCACGGCAAGCGCTCGCTCTACGAGCAGATGGCAGGAGACCACTGGCAGAAGCTGGCAAACCTCCGTGCGCTGTACGGCTATATGTGGGCCCACCCGGGCAAGAAGCTGCTGTTCATGGGCGGAGAGCTGGCACAGGAGCAGGAGTGGAGCTACCAGCGGTCAATCGACTGGCACCTGCTCGAGCGGCCGGAGCACGCCGGGATTCAGCGACTCGTGCGCGATCTCAACCATCTACTGCGCCAAGAGCCGGCCCTCTACGAGCAGGATTACGATCCCGCCGGCTTCTGGTGGCTCGAACCAAACGACCCCGGGTCAAACGTGTTCGCCTTCGCACGCGCCGCCCGCGGCGGCAAACGCCTGCTTGTGTGCGCGGCCAACCTCTCGCCGGTCCCGCGCGAGCGCTACCGCCTCGGGCTCCCGCGCTCCGGCCACTGGATCGAAGCGCTCAACACCGATTCCGCCCGCTACGCCGGCTCGAATGTGGGAAACCCCAACGGCATCGAAACGGAGCCGATCCCGTGGCACGGCCAGCCCGACTCGGCCGAGGTGGTGCTGCCCCCGCTGGCAGTCATCTGGCTCGTTCCGGGGTCATCGGACAGCGGGCGACCGCCGACTGGGTAGCACGCCGCATCGTGCCCGCATGACCTGCCCTGCCGCATGGATCGCCTCCTCGCACCGCCCGGAGGCGCTGTGTGGGCACCGCGAGCGGCTGCGGACGTTCGCGGTCGTGGCGGGTGGCCGAACAGGGCCGATGTCCGGCGGCTCCGGCGATGGCGGACGCGCCGCGGCCTGCCCGTACGCGCCCCGCCTTTAACAAAGCAGGATGAGCTTGCGCCTGCACGGCGAGGCGTTCGCGGTCAGGGGTGTCACAGATCTGGTGAGGAACCGGCAACGGGGGGTTATGGCAGTCAGCCCGGTTCGGATGCGTCCTGGTGTCGCACGACCGATAGACGCTCCTCCGTTTGAAGTAGCTCGTTCGACAGTGGTCCCGGACATCTGATTCGGCCCGGTTCGGACGCCTGATTTGGCCCCAACTCCGTCCCGAGCGCGAGTCGACATTTGGCGCTCTGTCGAGCGGCGAAGGGAGTCCGCAGAAGGGACGCGATCGGGAGTGGAGCTGTTCGAGCAGGTCCGGTGCGACAGGGAGTTCGGGAGGCTGTCGATCCAGCGGCTAGCGCGCTGGCAGGAGGCGTGCACGCGCGGACAGTCGGGCGCTGGACTCGCCGGTGCCGCCGCTGCGCAAGCTTCCGGAGGCGCGGCCGGCGCCGAAGCTGGGCGAGTGGCACGACCTGATCGATGAGTGGTTGATCGCTGACGCTGACGGGGACGCGCCACATTGAGCAGCGTCATACCGGCCGACGGGTGTGGGAGCGCCTGCGGGACGAGCACGGGGTCGAGGTGTCCGACTAGGTCCGACGGTGCGTGCGCGAGCGACGCCGGGCGTCGGGTGAACCGGTGGACGAGTGTTCGTGCCGCTCTGCGCGGAGCCGGCGGCGGAGGCAGAGGTCGATTGGCGCGAGGGCGACCGTGGTGAGCGCGGTGTTCCGGCCCGCGTGCTTCTGTTCTGGCCAGGCTGGATGCCCACCGGCCAGCCGGCGATGAAAGCGGCCGACCAGCGGGGCGGCGAGGGTGGAGGCCGACGGACCTGGAATGATCGTCGTGATGCGATGTGGTGATGAGGAGCTTGCTCGCCGCGCCGTCGACCTTGCGGCACGGCTCCCGGACGCGCTCGCGCCGCTGGCTCGGATCGCCTACAACTACCGCTGGTGCTGGTACCCGGGCGGCAAGGACGTGTTTCGCTCGATCGATGCGGGTCGCTGGGAGCTGTGCGGAGAGAACCCCGTTCGCCTGCTCCAGGAGGCTTCCGCTGAGGCGCTTGACCGGGCGGTCGGCGATCCCGATCTGCTCGCTCGCGTAGCGTCGCTCGAGGACGTCTTTGCGGCGGACTTGAGGCGCCCGCCCGTCGGACCGATAGCGGGGGAGCGGCCGATCGCGTTCCTGTGCGCCGAGTACGGCGTGCATCAGTCGCTGCCCATCTATTCGGGCGGGCTCGGCGCCCTCGCCGGTGACCTGCTCAAGGAGGCCTCGGATCGAGCGCTGCCATTGGTGGCTGTTGGGTTGATGTATCGCCAAGGGTATTTTCGTCAGCGGCTCGACGTCTCGGGGTGGCAGCAGGAGTATTGGATCGACATCGACCCTGAGCGGCTTCCCGCTGCTGTGGTGCGTGCGCGGGATGGGCAGCCGCTGTTGATCACGGTGCCGATCCGTGACAGCGAGGTCAGGGCGCAGATCTGGTGCGTGGCCGTCGGTCGGGTCCCGCTGTTCCTGCTCGATGCCGATCTGCCCGAGAACGGTCGTCTGCAGCGGTGGATGAGCTCGCAGCTGTACGTCGCTGACCCGATCACGCGCCTTTCGCAGTACGCGCTGCTCGGCGTCGGTGGCGTGCGGGCACTCGCGGCCTTGGGGATCGAACCGGCGATCGTGCATCTGAACGAGGGACACGCGGCGTTCGCGGCGCTCGAGCTGGCGCGCGGCGAAGTGGCGCGTGGAGCGTCGATCGAGGCCGCGCTCGAGGTCGCCCGTCAGCGAACGGTGTTCACCACGCACACGCCCGTGGCAGCCGGGAATGAGACCTTTCCGCGCGAGGAGGTGATTGCCACGCTCGACGGTCTCATGGCCGAGCTGGGAATCGACCCTGAGGTAATCGTGCGAATGGGTCGTGATCGTCCCGACGACGGCGCCGAGCCATTTGGTGTGACGCAATTCAGCCTGCGAATGAGCCGCGCGGCGAACGGCGTCAGCCGCCGCCATGGCGCCGTCGCCCGCGAGATGTGGCGCGGGCTATGGCCGGAGCGAGCCGTCGAGCGGGTGCCGATCACCCACGTAACCAACGGCGTCCACCTGGCGAGCTGGGTCGGGCCCGCAATGCGCCGCGTACTTGAGCGCCACCTCGGTGAGGCGTGGTGGCGAGACGCGAGCAGGGGCGCGACCTGGGATGCGTTGGAGCGGGTGCCCGACGCCGAGCTTTGGCAGGCCAGGCGCGAGCAGCGCGCGGAGCTGGTGCAGTTCGTCCGCGAGCGCAGCGGGCTCGATCGGCTCGCCGAGCACCAGCCGCGCCCGGGGATCGAGGCGGCCGCCCGAGCGTTCGACCCGGACGTGCTGACGATCGGGTTCGCGCGGCGCAACGCGACCTACAAGCGCCTGCGACTGCTGATCCACGATCCCGGCCGCGCGCTCGCGCTGCTGGCCTCTAAGCGGCCCGTACAGTTCATCTTGGCCGGCAAGGCCCATCCCAGCGACAACGACGCCAAACGCGTGGTGCAGGAGCTCTTTGGGCTCAAAGACGCACCCCACGTCGCCGAGCGGGTCGTCTACATGCACGAGTACGACCTCGGGATGGCCGCGCGGCTCGTGCGTGGCTGCGATCTCTGGCTGAACCTGCCCCGACCGCCACTCGAAGCAAGCGGGACCAGCGGAATGAAGGCGGTCATCAACGGCGGCCTTCACCTCAGCGTGCTCGACGGCTGGTGGGCCGAGGCCTACGACGGCAGCAACGGCTGGGCGATCGCGGGGAACGTCGACCCCGACCCGGCAACGCAGGACGCCCGCGACGCCGACACCCTATTCAGCCTCATCGAGCAACAGGTGCTACCCGCCTTCTACGACCGCGACCCGGGGGGACTCCCGCGCTCGTGGGTCGCCCGCATCCGCGCCTCGATGCGCACCCTCGCACCCGCGTTCTGTACCGGGCGCATGCTCGACGACTACCTCGAGCGGATCTACGCGCCAACAACCAACGTTTGAGCCCACCATCGCCGGGATCGGTGAGCCCGACGCAACAGCCCCACGCCCAGCCCGCACGCCCGATCCTTGATCGAGGAACAACGCGCTGGTTCAAGTGGTCACCGCCCCACGCGGGCGGCGCGAGATAGCCTAATCGCGGCTCCCCACCGCTCGCCTCTGCGCATCGTGCTGCAGCCAGCATGCCGCGCATAAGGGGCACACCGCTTCGTCGCGGCCGCATGAGCGCCGATCTCGACACCGACGATCGACTCCACTGCGATCGCAGCGACACAGCGGAAGCGCCGACGGACGTGACCGCGGATGCACTACTCACTGCCTATACGAGCGATCGCATGAACCTCGAGCGCGTGAACTGTGGTCGTGCTCAAGACCAGCGCTGTGTCGGGGGGAGGGGGGGTCGCCGGA
>Ga0208324_1000650_pt1 | contig 15048 bp, 12 predicted proteins | sample Sb_taG_2_FD_187707 | JGI IMG/M metagenome (GOLD analysis project Ga0208324, IMG submission 187707) | Peat soil microbial communities from Weissenstadt, Germany - Sb_50d_5_LS metaG (SPAdes) (version 2) | ecosystem: Environmental > Terrestrial > Soil > Wetlands > Peat | place: Germany... | reverse complement strand
ATGTGTCTCGCAATTCCCGGCAAGATTCTCGACATTTCAAAAAAAGATGGCGTGCGCGCTGGCCGCGTCGAATTCGGTGGAATCGTCAACCAGGTCTGCCTGGACTTTGCCCCCGAAGCGGAAGTAGGCGATTACGTCATGGTGCATGTCGGCTTCGCCATCAGCCGGGTGGACCGCGAAGAGGCTGAGCGCACCTATCAGATTCTGGAAGCGATGGGGCTCCTCGAAGGCGAGCTACCGCCTTCGGCGCAGGAATCTCAGGAGACGCTTCCGTGAAATACCTCGACGAATATCGTGACGAGAAGATTGCTCATGCCCTGGCCCAAGAAATCCGCGAGCGTGTCACGCACCCGTGGGTGTTGATGGAGATTTGCGGCGGGCAGACGCATACCATCATGCGGTACGGAATCGACGAGCTTCTGCCCCGGGAAGTGGAGCTCGTTCATGGGCCCGGATGCCCAGTCTGTGTCACTCCGTTGGAGACGATTGACAAGGCCCTTGAGCTTGCCGCGCTTCCGGATTTGACGCTCGTTTCTTATGGCGACATGTTGCGCGTTCCCGGGTCGAGCTCCGATCTCTTTCACGCCAAGGCAAACGGGAGCGATGTGCGCGTCGTGTACTCCCCTCTCGAAGCGCTGAAGCTCGCGAGAGCCAATCCCGCCCGGAAAATTGTTTTTCTGGCCATCGGATTCGAGACTACAGCTCCCGCGAACGCCATGGCCGTCTGGCAAGCGCGGCGCGAGGGACTCAATAACTTTTCCGTTCTGGCATCTCACGTCCTGGTTCCGCCTGCTATGCGGCTGCTCTTGGGATCCCCGGATAATCGGGTGCAAGGATTCATTGCCCCCGGCCACGTGTGCACTGTCATGGGCTATCGCCAATACGAAGAGATGGTAAATGAGTTTCGCGTTCCGATTGTGGTGGGTGGCTTCGAGCCAGTGGATCTTTTGGAGGCCATTCTGATGCTGGTGCGGCAGCTCGAAGAAGGGCGAGCCGTGATGGAAAACCAATACGTGCGCTCGGTGACGCGTGATGGGAATCTACCGGCGCAGCAAATCGTCGAGACTGTCTTTGAAGTGTGCGACCAGAAGTGGCGCGGGATCGGCACCATACCGCAGAGTGGTCTGCGCATACGCCCTGAGTTCTCCGCGCATGACGCTGAGAAAATTTTCGGCATGTCGGAGATCAAGGTCGAAGAGCCCACTGAATGTATCAGCGCGCAAGTTCTAAAGGGGCTTAAGAAGCCTCCAGATTGCCCGGCATTTGCAAACGGGTGTACACCGGAGAGTCCGCTCGGTGCGCCCATGGTTTCCGCGGAAGGTGCATGCGCGGCATACTACCGCTATCGAAGGCACAAAGTTCTGCAAGAAAGAGTCTGCAATGGCTAACCAAGCCTCCTCATTGAGCTCTCTTTCGTGTCCTGTGCCGTTAGCGGCTTTTGACCGTGTGCTGTTGGGTCACGGGAGCGGCGGGAGATTGAGCGCCGATTTACTCCAGCGATTTTTCTTACCGGCATTCGCAAATCCGGTGCTTTCGCGTCTCGATGACCAGGCGATTGTGAACGTGAACGGAGAATGCTTGGCCTTTACGACGGATTCGTTTGTCGTGAAGCCTCTCTTTTTTTCGGGCGGCGACATCGGATCGCTGGCCGTACATGGAACCGTCAACGATCTGGCGATGGGGGGAGCGCGCCCACTTTATCTTAGCGCAGCGTTCATCCTGGAGGAGGGCCTTCCGTTTGAGACCCTTCGCCGCATTGTGGAGTCGTTCCGGAGGGCGGCTGCGGCAGCGCAGGTCGAAGTCGTCACGGGCGATACGAAAGTCGTGGAAAAGGGAAGCTGCGACGGTATGTTTATCAACACCTCCGGAATTGGTTCGGTGAAGCCGGGTTTGCACTTGTCCGCGGATCTGACCCGGCCGGGCGACCGTATCCTGCTCAGCGGTCCAATCGGTGATCACGGGATCGCCATCCTCGCTGTACGGGAGGGCTTGGAGTTTGAAAACCCGGTACGAAGTGATAGCGCTCCACTGCATTCCCTCGTCGCCGAGATGCTAAAGAGATCCGAGGGCATTCGCTGCATGAGAGATCCGACCCGCGGCGGGTTGTCCAGCTCGCTGAACGAGATTGCCGCGCGATCCGGTGTTGGGATGATGCTTGAGGAGCGCCGCATTCCAATTCGCGAGGAAGTGCGCGGTGCATGCGAGATGTTGGGTTTGGACCCGCTCTACGTTGCCAACGAAGGGAAACTCGTGGCCATCGTGGAACCCGGTGCGGCGGAACCTCTGCTGGATGCGATGCGAAGCCATCCACTCGGACGCCAAGCCCAAATTATCGGCACCGTGACCTCCGAGGATCCGGGATTGGTGGTGATGCGCACGACTCTTGGCACTACGCGGATCGTGGACATGCTCGCGGGCGATCAGCTTCCTCGCATTTGTTGACGCCATGCACGAATTCGCCATCGCCAGTTCTGTTTTGGATGCCGTTCGAACGGAAGCTCAGCTCCGTCCCGGCATGCGCGTTTCTAAGATCGGCGTGCGCATCGGGGACTTGGCGGGCTTGGACCCCGACGCCTTGAGTTTTTGTTTCGAGGCACTGACCAAAGAAACGGATCTCGAATCCGTGGCTCTCGAGATCGAGCGGAAGCCGCGGCGGCAGCGCTGCTCGCGCTGCGCCAACGAATTTGTGGTCGTGAACTATGAGACGTCGTGCCCGGAATGCGGCGAGATATTAACCATTTTTCTCGGCGGCGATGAACTCGAACTCGCCTATCTCGAGTTGGAGGACGTATGACCCAGATACCCCTCGAACGAAAAGTCTTGAATGAGAATGACCGGATCGCAGGTGAGCTGCGAACGCGCTTTGCGCATCACGGAATTCTCTGCCTGAATCTGGTCAGTTCGCCAGGGGCGGGAAAAACGAGCCTCCTGGAGCGCACCCTGGAAGCCTTTGCTCCCACCCAGCGAGTAGCCGTGCTCACAGGCGACATTCAAACGGACAACGACGCAGTGCGTCTCGCTCGCTTTGGTTTTCCGGTCCGGCAGATAACCACGGGCGGAACGTGCCATCTCGACGCTCGTATGATCGAAAAGGCGATTGCCGACTGGAATCTCTCGGACTTGGACGTGTTGCTGATCGAAAACGTCGGGAACCTTGTCTGTCCCTCCAGCTATGACCTGGGAGAAGCGGCAAAGATTGTTGTTCTCAGCGTGACCGAAGGAGAAGACAAACCGCTGAAATATCCGGCCATGTTTTTCCGTTCCGAGCTTCTGATCCTGAACAAGATTGATCTGCTGCCCTACGTGCCTTTCAGTATCGTGACGGCTCGTGAGAACGCGCAGAAGGTTCATCCTGGGATGGAAATCATTGAGGTCTCATGCTCGACGGGAGAAGGATTGCCCAAATGGCAAGCCTGGCTCGAAAACAAGATCGCATCCTCGGCAAAAACTATGGCAGCAACCTAGATCTGCTATGGAGGTTCGGCGGCGCATCCACGTTGCAGGAATGGTGCAGGGTGTTGGATTCCGGCCCTACGTGTATCGCCTCGCGACCGAGCGGCATCTGGCTGGGCAAATCGCCAACACTTCATCCGGAGTGGTCATTGAGGTAGAGGGAGCGGCGGAAGCGGTGGAGGACTTCCTTTCATCGCTGCCTGCCCTAGCGCCCCCGTTGGCACTGGTGACTGATATCCGGGTCGTGGAAATCCATCGCACCGGGGAGAGCGATTTCTGCATTCTTCCCAGTGATTCATCCGCATCGGTTCGAACGCTCATTTCTCCCGACATCGCAACGTGCGCTGATTGCCTCCGCGAACTATTCGATCCTGCCGACCGCCGCTATCGCTATCCTTTCATTAATTGTACGAACTGCGGCCCGAGATTTTCGATTGTGAGAGGGATTCCGTACGATCGTCCGCAGACCTCGATGTCTGTCTTCCCGATGTGCCCGCACTGCCTCGCTGAATACGAGGACCCGCATAACAGGCGCTTCCACGCCCAACCCAACGCTTGCTGGCAGTGCGGGCCGCGTTTGGAGTTCTGTGACTCGCGAGGGCAGCCCCTGTCGATCGAAAACCCAATCGCCGCGGCGATTGCAAGACTGCGTGCTGGCGACATCGTCGCCATAAAAGGGTTGGGTGGATTCCACTTGGCGGTAGATGCCACAAACGCTGCAGCGGTCGGCCGGATCCGCGAGCGCAAGCGCCGCGTCGAGAAACCTTTCGCTGTTATGGTCTCCGATCTCGAAACGGTCTCGCGCTTCTGCGCGCTTGACGCTGAAGAACCAAAGCTACTCTGCCTGCCGCAGCGTCCCGTTGTACTGCTGCCGAGGACGAACCAATGTTCCCTGGCGGACGGCGTGGCTCCTTTCAACCCATACTTGGGAATTTTCCTACCGTACACGCCCATTCATCATCTGCTTTTTAGAGAGAGCGAACTTAAAGCACTGGTAATGACCAGCGGCAACCTAAGTGAAGAGCCGATCGCCATCGAGAACTCCGAAGCGGTCGCAAGACTCGGTGACATCGCCGATTGGTTTCTGCTTCACAATCGCGAAATTTTGCTTCGGTGCGATGACTCAGTGCTCCGCCTCGCCGGTGGCCGTACGCGCCAGATACGCCGCTCCCGTGGTTTTGTGCCCGTACCCGTGTTTTTGAAAAGAGAATTCCCGCCGACGCTCTCCGTGGGAGGAGAGTTGAAAAATACAATCTGCCTACTGCGTGGGCGGGAAGCCTTCCTCAGCCAGCACATCGGTGATCTCGAAAACGTTGAGGCTTACAAGTTCTTCCAAGAAGCAATCGACCATCTCCAAAGAATCTTGGCGATTCGACCAGGAATTATCGCCCACGACCTGCACCCCGATTATTTCGCGACTCGTTGGGCGCGAACACAGGAGGGAGTGCGGGCCGTCGGCGTGCAGCACCATCATGCACATATCGCCAGTTGCATGGCCGAAAATCATCTCGAAGGACGGGTCATCGGATTCGCACTGGATGGCACTGGCTATGGCACGGACGGCCACATCTGGGGTGGTGAAGTCCTGTTAGCGGACTATCTCAATTTCGAACGCGCGGCGCAGCTCGCTTATGTTCCCTTGCCTGGCGGCGCGGCGGCCATTCGTGAGCCCTGGCGCATGGCCGTAAGCCACCTGCGGGCATCCTTCGGGCCCGATCTGCTTAAATTGCCCATCCCTTTCTTCCGGCAGATTCCGCAGAGAAAAGTTGTAACTGTTCTTCACATGATGGACCGTCAAGTGAACTCTCCGCTGACCTCTAGTTGTGGACGCCTATTTGATGCTGTGGCAGCACTCATCAATCTTCGCCACGAGGTCAATTACGAAGCGCAAGCGGCTATCGAACTCGAAATGTGTCGAGATGCAACTGCCGCGGGCCAGCCGTATCCTTTTGGGTTGAGCGAAACTGGTGAACTTTTGCAGATCGACTCGAAACCGCTTTTTAGGGCTATCGTAAAAGACTTGCTTCGCGGTGCAGCGGCAGGAGAAATCAGCCAGCGTTTCCATGACGGCCTGGTTGAGGCGCTGGCAACCGTGGCGAGGATTCTACGCAAACGGACATCCCTAAACACTGTCTGTTTGAGTGGAGGGACCTTTCAGAACGGGTGTCTCACAGACGGCTTGGAGCATCAACTGCAAAGCGAGGGGTTCGAAGTCTATACGCATTCTCAAGTTCCCGCTGGAGACGGTGGAATCAGTCTCGGCCAAGCTGTTGTGGCCGCGCATCGCCTAGGCTTGGTGGATTCGTCCTTGCCATCAGCCACTGATCCGGAAGTAGTCGGCCTGAAGAATAACTAGCAACGCCTGCAACTAACTGTTCCGCTCTCCACCATCGCGCTGTCACGCTTTCCGGGCGGAATCAGAGGGCTCTCAAGCCATCGAGAGAAGCAAACATTGGTCGCTCACTCGCGATGTGCGATATTGGACGCGTATCGCGATGGCTTAAAATGCGACTTCTTGCTTCAACTTGCGGCGGGCGCGAATCGTGATTCCAATATCCATAGTCGGGCGTGAACGGCATTGCGTTGCGTCATTCTCCGCGACGTTGCTGATAATTGTTGCCGGGCTTACTTTGTTTGCGGCTGGATGCGGGAAGCAATCAACGCTTAATCCGCCGGCTGCTAAAACTTTGGGATCGCAAATTCAAATATCAGCAGCGGTAAATGGAGCTGTGGTGGAAACTCCCACGGCCGAATTCACGATCGCGCCGAGCGGATACGTTTCTGCGAGTTTGGTATCTGGCGGGCGAAAGCTCTCATTGGATGATGCTGGAAGTGATTCCGGGATTCAGGTGACGGCCGCTGGAAAACGATTTTCGGATGCGGTGTTTGACGTGGCGCACGCGCAAATATCAGAGCCGCAGGGAAAGCTCGGGCCGCGAGGAAAGCGTATCCAGGTGACGGGCAAAAATTCGGCGGGCGATTTGGAAGAGTCGCTCACGATTGAGGTTTATAACGAGTTTCCGAGTGTGGCGTTGGTGTCGGCTTCGATTCGAAATGCGGGCAAGAATGAAATGGAGCTTGACGCGATTGACCTGGACCGGCATCGCTTGAACGCGTCTTTGGCCGACGCGGCGGCAGCGCCTAATGAAATGTGGTCGTTTCATGGAGCGAGCATCGCTTGGGGAAAAGATAACGTCTTCGAGATCCCGAAGAAATTCTCACAGCAGAATCAGATGGGTTCGCTCGTTGAAGTGAAAGGGGATCTGGGGCGCGTTGGAGGCGGAATTCCGGTGGTTGCGTTCTGGACAAGAACGGTGGGCGAAGCGATCGGGCACGTGGAGACGCTGCCGCTGGTGCTTTCGATTCCGGTGGAGACGGAGGCCGATGGACACGTGGACACGAGCGTTCATCTCACGCCGGGCACGGCCTTGCAACCAGGCGAAATTTATTCCACTCCGCAGACGTTTATTGCGGTTTATTCGGGCGATTATTACGAGCCGCTGCGAATGTATTCCGATGTGATCGATGGCGAAGGTCTGAAGAAGCCTGCGAACAATAATGAGGACTACGCGGTGAGTTGGTGCGGCTGGGCTTATCTGGCCGACGTGACGCCGGCGCAGATGCTGGGGACAATTCCCAAGCTCAAGGAAATGGGAATTCATTGGGCTACTTTGGATGACCGGTGGTTCAACAATTATGGAGATTGGCAGCCGCGCAGCGATACTTTTCCCGGGGATGAAATTCGTAAGATGGTTCGGCAATTCCACGAGCAGGGAATAAAAGTGCAGCTTTGGTGGCTGCCGCTCGCCGTCGAGGATGGCGGGCCGGGATATGAATCACATTCTTACGGCGTTTCGGAGGTGGTGAAGCAGCATCCGGATTGGCTGATTCTTGATAAGAAAGGCAAGCCGGCGCGGATGACGCGGAATCTTGCGACCTTGTGCCCTGCCGTGCCGGGGGTGCAGGCGTATTACAAACAACTGACCGAGAAATTTATTCGCGATTGGGATTTCGATGGGCACAAGCTCGATAACATTTATAGCGTGCCGGCTTGCTACAACCCAAGACATCATCACAAGTCGCCGTACGATTCGGTTTATGCGATGGGGGAGATTTACAAAACCATTTTTGAGACTACGCGCTCCCTGAAGGCGGAAAGCGTAACTCAAAGTTGCCCGTGCGGGACTCCGCCGAGCATTGCTTGGCTGCGCTACATCGATCAGGCTGTCACGGCTGATCCTGTCGGGTCTGTGCAGGTGCGGCAACGCGTGAAGATGTACAAGGCGCTGCTGGGCCCGAATTCCGCTGTGTATGGGGATCACGTCGAACTGACTCGCATCGCGAATCCGAACGGGGATGAGCGGGATCTTGGGTCGGATTTTGCTTCTACCGTTGGGACGGGCGGAGTTGTGGGGACGAAATTTGCGTGGCCCGATTACGGCCCGAAATTGAGCGATGTTTATCTGACGCCTCAGAAAGAGGAATACTGGAAGAAGTGGATCGGTCTTTATAACGAGAAAATGCTTTCCCGCGGGACGTTTCGAAATCTTTATGTCTACGGCTACGACGTGCCTGAGGGATATGCGATCGAGAAAGATGGTGCGATGTACTATGCTTTTTTTGCGCCGCAATCTGCATCGGGGGGTAATCACGCTGGGGCTGTAACATGGTCTGGAGAAATTGAATTGCGGGGGCTTGTGCCGGGGAAATATCGCGTTGTGAATTACGTGGACGGAAAGGATCTTGGCGTTGTGACCGCGCCGGACGCGAAACTGACGGCCAGCTTTGCTGACCATCTGCTGATCGAAGTCACGAAACAGTAGAACGTTGCAGGCTCATCGACCCGCCAACGATCTTCAGGGACTCAATGAGAGGCCGAACGGCTCGCCCTCAGCGGCTAAAGCCGTAGCAATTTCGCCGCGCGTGCGGCACGGCTGAAGTCGTGCCCTGACAAACCTTACGGGTTCCCGAACAAACTCTTCAGGCCGACTTCAGATGAGAGCGGAAAAATTGCTCAAGGTTATTGCGGTCTTTGAAGGCTTCCGTGCCGCCTTCGCGAGTTGTGGAGAAGGCTCCGGCGATATCGGCGTATTCGAGACATTCCGGCGGAGTTGCGCCCTGCAAAAAACGGTGAATGAAGCCTGCGTCGAAGCTGTCGCCTGCGCCAACCGGGTCCACCGACGCCACGCGCATGCCGCTGCGCCGCCATTCGCCGGAGCCTTTCCGCGCAATTGCTCCTTTTGAGCCGAGCTTCACGACTACGATGCGGCAAATTTGCGAGAGCTTCTCGATCGCTTGTTCGGAATTATCGGTGCGGGCAATCTTTTTCGCTTCGCGCTCGTTCGGAAGAAAAATATCCACGAATGGAAGGGCGCTCAGCAAATCCTTGCCCCATTCGCCGCTCGGATCGTCGTTGGTGTCGAGCGAGGTCGAGAGGCCTTTTGCTTTCGCTTCGCGAAATAGATCGGCAATTCGGGGGCGGAGAGCTTTGTGCAGGAAGTACGATGAAAGATGAAGGTGGCGCGCGGCGAAAATATAATCGAGATCAAGATCGGCGTAGCTCAGCTCGAACATGGTTCCGGGGTACGTCAGGATGAATCGATGTTCGGGCTGGGCGAGAATCACGGTCAGGCCTGTCGAGGTCTCGGTGGAGGCGGATACAACGCGAGTCAAATCGACGCCTGCCTCTGCAAGCCAGTCGAAAGCCATCTTTCCCAGTGGATCGGGGCCGATTTTTGAAATCATTCCCACATGAGTGCCGAGCACCGAGAGATTGTGGGCAAAAATCGCCGACGAGCTGCCCAGCGTCAGACGAAAACCATCGATCAAAATTTCTTGCTCCGGCGTCAAGGTCTTCGGCAAGCCGTAAAGAATCAAATCCGGATTGATTTCGCCGACCACGCAGACATCCAGGGGCATTCTTGCGGCCTCGACTACTTCGAGTCTTCCAGCATCACGACGCGGGACAAATTCCGGGGCTCATCGGGATTCAAACCCTTCTTGATACCGGTGTAGAAGCCGAGCAACTGGCCGGGAATTACGCTCGCGGACGCGCGAGCTGCTTCCGGAACATCGAGCGACAGCTCGACAACGTAATCACCGGGGCTGCGAATCTCGGAATTGCAGACATTCGTGACAACGAGCGTCGTCCCGCCCAGTTTCTTGATTTCCTCGAGCACCGCTACCTCGGAATCAAAACCAGATCCGCTGATGATGAAGGTGATCAGCGTTTCCGGGCTGACAATTGATTTCGGGCCGTGGCGGAACTCGAGCGTATGGAAACATTGCGCGTACGAACAGGACATCTCTTTCACCTTCAGCATAGATTCCTGTGCGATTCCGAAGAAAGGTCCTTGGCCGAGAAAAACATAGTCCGCAAATGTGTGAGAGTCGACCAGCGACTTTATCGTGGAATGAATTCCGCTCAATCGTTCCGCGACCTGATCCGGAAGCCTGCGAAGCCCGTCCAGAAAATCGGGGCGATCGCCTCGAAGGGCTGCCAGCGACTGCAACGTGATAAGCATGGAGGTGAAGGAGCGCGTCATCACCGTGCTTTTTTCATCCGCGGCGAGCAGCTTGATGATGTGTGACGCGATTTTATCGATGGGCGTGTCTGCGCCGCAGGTAATCGCCAGAGTTCGAAGCTTGAGCCGGTCTTCGAGGTAAGCCGCGGCCTGCAATGCCTCCGAAGTGTGGCCCGAGCGGGTAATCACTACGGGTTGGCACGGAACGGGAAGCAATTGCGGGAAAATCAGGATTTCGGATGCGGGGATGGCGCGAGATTTTTCGCCGGTCAGGATGGACCATGACGCGGACGCGGCTTGAGCCAGGTAGAAACTCGAGCCGCAGCCGATGAACACCCATTCGACATTGCGAGGCAGCTTTTCATTCAGCGATTTCAGCTCGCCGGTTCTCTCCAAGCTCTGGAGGCATGATTTCCACGTCGCCGGCTCCGAGAGAATTTCGGCGATTGTGTTTGCGCCCGGTCCTGATTTCGATTCCGCCAACTGTACCTCCCTAAGAATCCGATTCGTTGCGTTCAAACGGTGATGACTTTGATGTGCGCTGCGCGAAGCCCGCGTAAATACTTGGCCGCGATCTTCTTGTCCGTAATCGTGTGATGCACGGCCGACGTGGGCGCGATAAAAGAAAGGCTGCGCCGGCCGAATTTGCTGGAATCGCAAACGATGATCGTGGTCTTGGCATTCTCCATCATGACGCGGTTGGCGCGCGCTTCCAGGAGATTGGGCGTCGTGAGGCCGTAGGCAACGTCGAATCCGTCCACGGCGAGAAATAGCAGATCGGCGGTGACGTGCCGCAATGAATCTTCGGCAAGCGGCCCGACCAGCGAAAACGAATTCCTTCGCAGCACGCCGCCCGTTAAGATGACCTCGACGCCGGTTCCGGCCAGCTCGGCGGCGATATTCACGGCGTTGGTGATTACGGTGAGGTCTCGAACGTGTTGGATGGCGCGCGCGACAGCGGTCGTGGTGGTGCCCGAATCGAGAATAACGACGTGGCCCGGGCGAACGAGGCGCGCGGCCGCTGCAGCGATTCGGAGTTTTTCGCTGCGGTGCAACTGTTCTTTTTCGCGCAACGTGGGATCGCGAAGCGCCGATGCGTCGAGCGGGAGCGCGCCTCCGTGCGCGCGTTGGAGCCGGCCCATTTGGTGCAGCGACTCCAAATCTTTGCGAACGGTGATCAGGGATGTGGAGAAACGGCGCGCCAGATCTTTGACCACGACCCGGCCATCGCGTTGCGTCAATTCGAGGATTTTGCGCCGCCGCTCTTCCGCTAGCATCGGTTGAGGCCCTGGTTCCGAATCCTTACTTTTTGTTACTATTTTGAACTCGAGGATGGTAGCTTGGCATAAATGGGAGGCAGGAGCAAGGATTTATGCCTGATGCGACGATCATCTGCGTGAGCGCTAACCCGGCCATGGATCGACGGCTGCGCGTGGCGCGCTTGTCGGCGGGCGAAATCAATCGAGCGGCGAGCGCACACGGCTTTGCGGGAGGCAAAGCGGCGCACGTAGCCATGGCGGCGCACGCGATGGCGGCCAAGACCCTGTGGATCGGATTTCTCGGCGGACCGATTGGACAAGAATGCGCGCGGCAGATGAAGGACCTCGGAATACAAGTCGTTGCGATACCGACGGCGGCAGAGACTCGCGTGAATCTTGAAATCATCGAAGAGTCGGGGAATGTCACCGAGATTCTTGAGCCGGGCGGGAAACCAACCGCGGATGAGAGGGGCGAGTTTTCGCGCGTGTGTGTTGAGCGAATTCGAAACGCGCCGAATAGTGCATTGCTGGTCATTTCCGGCAGCTTGCCCGCGGGCCTTGAGAATGAGTTTTACGTTTCGCTCATCGGAGCTGCGCGGACGGCCGGCGCTCGAGTTTTTGTCGACACCAGTGGCGACGCACTGCGTGAAAGCTCAAAGTCCAGTCCGGACTTTGTGAAAACAAATCGCGCTGAGGCGGAGGCGCTGCTGGGACGGCCGGTAAAAACGCGGCACGAAGCAGTCCATGCCGCGATGGCGATCATCGAAAACGGAGCGGGAAGCGCCGCGATTACGATGGGACCGGAAGGATTCGTTTGGGTCGAGAGCAAGAATGGACCGGTGTGGACGGCGCGGCCGCCGCGGTTGGAAGTGATCTCGACGGTGGGTTGCGGTGACGCCACGTTGGGAGGTTTTGCGTGCGCTGCGACGCGAGGGATTGTTGGCGAAGAGGCTCTTCGGCTTGCTGCCGCTTGCGGAGCCGCGAACTGTCTTGCGGCCGCGCCGGGACGGATCGATCTTGCGACTGTTGAGTCACTCATTCCGCAAATCGAAGTGCAGAGACTTGGTCATTAGGCGTTCTTGCATAGTGGCTCGCGACGGCGGGCTTCGACGATTTTACTTTGCAGAGGGCACGATCCCCGGAATCCAGCGGACGGCATTATCGTGAAAAATGCGGCGCAGAACCGGCGCGGGCAGGTTCAAGCCTTCGATTTTGCGGCCTTTGTAGTCAAGAGTTTGGTCTGTTGCCAGAAATTTCCAATCTCTTGCGTAAGTTTCCTGCCAGTCTTTTAGAGCTTCCGCGGTGGTTTCATCGCTGAGGAATTCCAGATCGGTACCGTATAGCACCCGGTCTTGATATTTGATCAGGAAGTTGCGCACTTTTTCCCGCGGCTCGATCATCAGATATTCCATACGCGCCGCGGTATCGACTGCGAAATTCGGATAGCGATCGAATCGCTTGGCGATTTCATCCACATCGGTTTCCATGCTTCCGAGGTGCGCGCCGACCACGCGAAGATTGGGATTTTCAGCGAGGAGATGGTCGCGCGCCGCCAAAATCACTTCTTTGCGAGGATGATCGGGATGGAGATACATGTACCACTGAGGATTTTCCTTGTAGTAGTCGTAATCGGGGCTATCGGGATTCGGCGCTTGCCAACTTGAGGAAGGCTCGGCGACGTGAGCGACCAGCGTCTTATTTTCCGCCGCGATAGCGTTGTAGATTGGTCCGAAGACTGGGTCGTCGGGCATGACGTAGCTGCCATCCGGCTTGGTTAATTCCATTCCAATGTTCTTCCATATTTTCACCGCTACGACGCCGTCCGCAAATTGCTGGCGAAGTTTTGCGATGGTTTTCGGTGCGAAATCCTTTTGCTGAAAATCGAATGGGTCGAATGTTATGCACAGCTTCGCGTGGCCCTGACTGCCGTGGACGAAGCCATTGGCGCGCGCCAGTTCCGTCGTGAGGTCGCCATAAATGAGGTGGCGGTCGGCCACGCAGATGTCGAGCAGGTGCAAGTGAAGGCGGGCGATCAGAGTCGTGAAATCGGGATCGCTTTTGAACGCGTGAACGTGAGTGTCGACCGGGTCCATCGCCGCGAGAGCCTGCAAGCCATTTCCGGCGTTGGGAGCTTGGTCTAGAAGTGCCGCCGCCACGATTGAGGGGATCGTCGATCGGAGTACTCCGAAGGCCGAAGCCGTGACAGTGGCGGCGACCAAAACGACGAAGACGTTCTTCTTGAAGTCGAGATGCATATTTGCACTCAGTGTTTGCTGCCGGAACGCGTGCGAGTCTTTGCCGGTTCACTTCCATTCGTCTCGCTGGTTTGTTCGCGCACGTCGGCGAGAATCAACTCAACGCCGGCTTCGCGCAGCGGCGTCAGATATTGAGGATCGGTAGCCGAATCGGTGACCAGGATGTCGATGTCCGTCGTGGGGCCCACATAGGCGAAGCCTTGATTGCCAAATTTACTGTGATCGGCGAGAGCGATGCTCACCCTGGCCGCCTTCAGGATCATCTTCTTGATCTGGGCTTCGGCCTGGCTTGCGGTGGAAATGCCGTAACTAGGATCGATGGCGCTTACGCCCAGCACGGCCTTATCTACGCGTATCTCGGAAAGGGCGCGCTGGGCCCAAACTCCCGAAAGATAGAAAACATCCTTCTGAAGCTCGCCGCCCGTTGAAATCACCGAGACATGTTGGCTGCGCTGGAATTGATCGACGATGGGCGGAGAATTTGTGATTACGGTGAGCCGGTTGCGATGCAGCAGGCGCCGCGCCAATTCATAAACGGTGGTGCTTCCTTCGAGAAAAACTGTTTCTCCGTCCAGAATCAAACGCTCTGCTTCGCGCGCAATCGCCAGCTTTTCAGCGCGATGGCTGCGGCCCAGCGCTTCGTAGGACGGTTGGAAATTCGTGCTCGAAGTGCGGGAAACCGCGCCGCCGTGCGAACGAAGCAGCACTCCTTCTTTTTCGAGGACGGCGAGATCACGCCGGATTGTGGCTGCGGTGACGCCGAGCGTGCGAATTAGTTCGGAGGCCGTGACGGTTCGCTCGCGGGATAAAATCTCGCTGATGCGAAAGCGGCGTTCTTCGGCCAGCAGGCTCATCAAACGCTTTCCTTGATCTTCAACATCGCAGAGATGGCGGATTGTGCCACAAAACGGATCAAAGTGATCGCAAAAGTACAAAATACATCATTTTCGATAAAAATCGTTGACAAACGTGCACAAGAGGGCTAACTAGCTGAACGATTGGCTATATTTCCTACCGGCCTACTCGGGCAGCGCGGGCCAGTCAGGCCGAATTCACGATCCGGGCCAACACTCGGATGGGGGTTATCCGTGAGCGACTTTAGCCGCACTCTGTCAGTCCGTCGAGAAGATCTGAAAAATGGGCTTGCGCGGCATCCGCGTGGCGCACGGCCACTCTGGCTTTTTCTCTCCATTCTTCTGGCGCTACTGTTTTCCTGCGCGAGCGCGTGGGCGCAGAAAGACACCGGGGCGATCAGCGGAACGGTGAAGGATCCGTCGGGCAGGGTTGTCGTCGGCGCGAAAGTTCGAATCACCGATGTCGACCGCGGAAGCGAAGTCAATACCGTCACGAACGGAGAGGGCGAATATACAGCCAGCCCTCTACGAGTCGGCCATTACAAAGTTTCGGTGGAAAAGACCGGATTCAAGACGGCTCTCGCCGGGCCGGTGGTGGTGGAAGTCCAGGAGCACCCCACGGTGGACGTCACGCTGCAGCTGGGAGACGTGGCCGAGACTGTTTCGGTTGTTGCGCAGACGCCACTGCTGGAGACGGAAACTT